>Ga0306920_100007121_pt1 | contig 14686 bp, 15 predicted proteins | sample flu12Cox44000170_FD_204666 | JGI IMG/M metagenome (GOLD analysis project Ga0306920, IMG submission 204666) | Lab enrichment of tropical soil microbial communities from Luquillo Experimental Forest, Puerto Rico - flux4day.12C.oxic.44.000.170 (v2)... | ecosystem: Environmental > Terrestrial >... | reverse complement strand
CGGGGCGTCGTTCTTCACGGACCCGGACATCACGGTGAAGCAGGGTAACGTGTCGATCGAGAAGGAGCGGGGCAAGGCCGACCCGGACGTTACGGTCGGCGGCCGGTTGGGCTACTGGTTCAACCTGCAGGGTCTGCCGTGGCTCGGCCTGGCCGCGGACGTCTCCTACTTCGAGCCGGAGTTCACCCCGAAGAGCGGGAATCCGAACCTCGTCAAGGTCAAGGTGCGCACGGTCCCGATGACCCCACTGGTCATGCTACGGGTGCCCCTCGCCGCCAGCCTCGACCATCCCAACGGGGTCGTGCAACTCTATGCCGCGGCCGGTCCCGGCTTCTTCTGGACCGAGTCGACCACCCGCTTCCTGAACGGCGTCACCGAGAAGATCTCCGCGGACACCGTCCAGGTCGGTGTGGACGCCCGGGCAGGGATCGCCTTCGAGCTGTTCCCGAACGTCGCGCTCTTCGCGGAGTATCGCTTCACCCACTTCTCCGTCTCACCGTCTGGGAGCCTCAACGGCCAGCGGACGAAGGTCGACGCTGATCTCGACGCCAACCACATCCTCGGAGGGATCAGCTTCCGGTTCCACTGAGGCGGGGGAAGGGCCCCGGCGGCCCGGTCGGAGGCGCGACGCCGTGGCCGCCGAGGACCTGCTCGCCTGGCCGATATCCGGCCGCGTGAGGCGACCGGCTCAGCCTGGGGCCCGCTCGATCCTGGCCCAGGAGTCCCGGAGCGGGACCGCCCGGTTGAACACCGGCCGCCCCGGTGTCGAGTCGGGATCCACGCAGAAGTAACCGGTCCGCTCGAACTGGTAGCGGGCGCCCCAGCGCGGCGAGGCGAGCGCCGGCTCGACGAGGCAGCCCTCGAGGGTGACGAGCGAGGCTGGGTTGAGCCCCGCCTTCCAGTCCTCGTCATCGCCGGGGACGGGCTTGGTGAACAGCTGATCGTAGAGTCGCACGGTGGCGCGGACCGCAGGGCCGGCCGACACCCAGTGGATCGTCCCCTTGACCCGCCGCCGGTCGGGGGCGTCCCCCCCACGCGTCGCGGGGTCGTAGATCGCACGGACCTCGACGACCTCACCCGTGGCGGGATCCGTGCTGAAGCCCGTGCAGCGGACCAGGTACGCGTAGCGGAGGCGCACCTCGACGCCGGGCGCGAGGCGATGGTACTTCGGCGGGGGGTCAACCCGGAAGTCGTCCCGCTCGATGTAGAGGACTCGGCCGAAGGGCACGCGGCGGGTCCCCATCGACGGGTCCTCGGGATTGTTGACCGCCTCCATCTCCTCGACCTGGTCCGCCGGGTAGTTCTCGAGCATCAGGCGGAGGGGCCGCAGGACCGCCATGGCGCGCGGCGCCCGGCGGTTCAAGTCCTCGCGGAGGCAGTGCTCGAGGAGGGCCACGTCCACCACGCTGTCGGCCTTGGCCACGCCGATCCGCTCGCAGAAGTCGCGGATCGCTTCCGGGGTGTAGCCGCGCCGGCGGAGGCCAGCGAGCGTCGGCATCCGCGGGTCGTCCCAGCCGGCCACGTGACCGCCTTCGACCAGCTCGAGGAGCCGCCGCTTGCTCATCACCGTGTAGGAGAGGTTCAGCCGGGCGAACTCGATCTGCTGCGGGTGGTAGACCTGCAGGGCGTCGAGAAGCCAGTCGTAGAGCGGCCGGTGGTCCTCGTACTCGAGCGTGCAGAGCGAGTGGGTGACGCCCTCGTAGGAGTCGGAGAGGGGATGCGCGTAGTCGTACATCGGGTAGACGCACCAGGCGTCGCCCGTCCGGTGATGCGGGACCTTGCGGATCCGGTAGATGACCGGGTCGCGGAGGTTCAGGTTGGGCGAGGCCATGTCGATCCTGGCCCGCAGGACTCTCGCCCCGTCCTCGAACTCCCCCGCCCGCATGCGCCGGAACAGATCGAGGCTCTCAGCGGCCGGCCGGTCGCGCCAGGGGCTGGGCCGCCCCGGCTCGGTCAGGGTCCCGCGGTAGGCGCGGATCTCATCGGCCGAGAGGTCGTCGACGTAGGCCAGGCCCCGGCGGATGAGCTCCTCGGCGTGCTTGTAGAGCCGCTCGAAGTAATCCGAGGCGAAGTAGAGGTGCTCCCCCCAGTCGAACCCGAGCCAGTGCACGTCGGCCATGATCGACTCGACGTACTCCATGCTCTCCTTGGTCGGATTGGTGTCGTCGAAGCGGAGGTGGCAGCGGCCCCCGTGCTCGGCCGCGATGCCGAAATCAACAGACATCGCCTTGGCGTGGCCGATGTGGAGGTAGCCGTTCGGCTCGGGAGGGAACCGGGTGATGACACGGCCGCCGAAGCGCCCCGTGCGGTTGTCCTCGGCGACCATGGCGCGGATGAAGCTCGGAGGCGGGGTCGTCTCGGCCATTTTCGGAATCGCGTCAGTCCCGGTAGAGCTCGACGGTGTAGCCGTTCGGGTCGCGAATGTAGACGGCGTGGTGCCCCCGCCGCCCCCAGATGCGGACCCGCGCCTGCCGGAGCCGTCTGGTGAGCCGCGGCCACTCGTCCGTCGCCACGTGGAGACCGAAGTGGTCGAAGCCGCCGGCCCTGGCGGCAAAGGATCGGCGGACCGCCACGAAATTGAGAAGGTCGCCGCCGGCGGGCGTCTCCAGGAAGAGCATGCCGTGGTGGGGAAAAGCCAGGCGGAGGCCCAGCACGTCCACGTAGAAGCGCTCGGTCGCGGCGAGGTCTCTGGTCCGGAGGGCCAGGTGGCGGAGCCCGCGGTGCCCAGTCGTGGAAGCGCGTCCCATTCGCCCGTCCCCGGTCCATGATACCGCGGGACACTGGGCCCCCGACGGCAGGGCAGCCGCCGCCGGCCCCCGTGAACGGCGCGCCTCGGTGGAGGGCTCGGCTGGTCTCCGGCGCAGCCGACGGACCGGCACCCGCGCCCACCACGCCGCCGGCGCCGAGCCCGGTGAACGGGGCCGGCTCCGGCACCTCCGGAGCCGAGTGGCTGGCGGCCGCCACCAGGAGCCTTACGGTGTGGGCGCCCGCCCGCCTCATCATGGTGGGATCATCAGTCGAGCCGGATTTCCCGTCGGACGCCCCGCACATCCATCTCGAACTCGAGGCCCTGGATGGGTGGGCGGCTCGGGAACCAGCGAACGCCGTGGACCGCGGCCGACCCGAGGGGCCGGAGGACGGTGTCCACGAGGAACGGCTCGATGGGATGGGCAGTGTAGACCGACACGGCATTGACACCGCCCCAGTCCAGGCCCAGGCCATGGAGACGCTCGGCCATCACCCCGACGACGTAGGCGGCCTTCTCGCGGAGCGCATCCTCCGACGTCTCCCCCGGTCGGACGATCCCCGCAGCCGACATGAACCCCGGCCGCAGCTCTCCCGCGCCCGCCACCACGAAGGTCGGAGCGGTCTCCGCGTCCGCCGGAACGGTGTAGGAGAACGCGTAGAGCGACGGTTCGGCCGGCGCGCCCACCACCGGCGCCACGTTGGTCCGTGGGATCGGGTTCTTCCCATCGACCAGCAATTCCCACTCCCCGAGGAGGGCCCGGTAGCCCTGGTTGAAGTGGACGAAGCCGTCGAACGGCAGCGGAGCGGGCAGTCGGAGCTGGATCCCGCAGAGGGCGGTCCTCGGCCGGCCGTGGTCCCGCAAGTGCCGGTCGATCCGATCGAACCCCGCGCGCCACGGCACGGGCTGCGCGAGCGTCGCGTGAACGATCTCCGCGCCCGCCTCGGCCACCACGCCCGCCGAGTACGGCTCCCCGCCGGGAAGGAAGCGGTACTGACCGGCCGGCTGCGCGATCAGCGTCACGAGGCCTCGCTCGCGTCAGGGACGGCGGCGATCCCGAAGCTCTGGCGAAGCGCGTCCAGGCCTTGCTGTTGGGCCGTCCACAGCCGTCCGGTGATGAGGCCCCCGTCGACGACGATGTCCTGACCGGTGACGAAGCTCGACTCGTCGCTGGCCAGAAACACGGCCATGCGGGCGATGTCGTCCCCCTGCCCGGCGCGCGGGATAGGCTGCTGGCGCGAGAACGCCTCGCCGAGCTCGCTGGCCGCCCGGTCGGCGCGGTCGGCCGGCAGTCCCAGGGCCTTGAGGAGGATGCCCGTGACGATGGCACCGGGTGAGATGCAATTGACGCGCACGTTGTGCTCGCCGAGCTGCATGGCCGTCGTCCGGGTCAGCTGGATGACGGCAGCCTTGGCCGCGCTGTAGATCATCGACGTCGAGTAGCCGGCGCGAGTGCCGGCCACGCTTCCGTTGTTGATGATGCTGCCCGACCGCTGGCGCATCATCACGGGCGCCGCATGCTTGATCCCGAACAGCACGCCGCCGAAGAGCACGGCGAGCGCGCGCTCGGTCTCCGGCCACGGGATGCTCTCGACGCCGCCGACCGGCGCCGGCCCGCCCGCGTTGTTGAAGAGGCAGTCGAGGCGGCCGTGGCGCTCGACCGTTCCCTCGATGAGCCGCTTGACGTCCTCCTCGCGGCCGACGTCGGTCCGGACGAAGGACGCGCGCGAGCCGATGCCCCGGGCCGCCCCCTGACCCTCGGCGTCCCGCCGGCCGGCGAGGACGACGACCGCGCCCTCCTCGGCGAAGCGCTCCGCCGTGCGCTTGCCTATGCCGCTGGTTGCGCCCGTGACGATGGTGACCTTTCCGTCGAGGCGGCCCATCTTCCCTCCCTGCCTCAGAGATAGACGCCCTTCATCTGCGCGTCGGGGTACCGCGCGCCGGCCGCGGCGCCACGGGGAACCGACTCGTCGAGGGCACGGATGTCGTCGGGGATGAGCGCGAGATCGAGCGCGCCCAGATTCTCGTCGAGGCGCGCGCGTCGCTTCGTGCCCGGGATGGGCACGATCTCGGGTCCCCGAGCCAAGAGCCACGCGAGCGCGAGCTGCCCGGGAGTGACCCCTTTGTCGCGGGCCATCGTCTCCACGGGGCGCACCAGGGCCAGATTCTTCCGGAGGTTCTGGTCCTGGAAGCGCGGGTGCTGACGGCGGCGGTCGTCCTCGGGGATGTCCTCCGGACGCGAGACCCTGCCCGTCAGCAGGCTCCGCCCGAGCGGCGCGTACGCGACCAGGCCGATCTGCAGCTCCCGGCAGATCGGCAGCGTCTCCTCCGCCTCTTCCCGGTACAGCAGGGAGTACTCGAGCTGGACGGCGGCGATCGGCCAGACCCGGTGGGCCCGACGCAGGGTGCCCGGGGCCGTCTCGCAGAGACCGAGATGGCGGACCTTCCCCTGCTCCACCAGGCGCGACATGGCGCCGACCGTCTCCTCGATGGGCACCTGCGGATCGACCCGGTGCTGGTAGTAGAGGTCGATCGTCTCCACCCCGAGCCGGCGGAGGCTCGCGTCGCAGGCCTGTCCGACGTACTCGGGTCGCCCGTTCACGAGATTGGCGCCCGCCGGGTTGCGCACCTGACCGAACTTCGTGGCCAGGACGACCGCGTCGCGCCGGCCCCGGATCGCCCGGCCGAGGAGCTCCTCGTTCTGGCCCCAGCCGTACATGTCTGAGGAGTCGAGGAGGCTGAGCCCGCGGTCGAGGGCGCGATGGACGACCGCGATCGACTCCGCGTCGTCGCCCTGGCCGTAGGCGCCCGAGAACGACATGCAGCCGAGGCCCAAGGCCGACACCACCGGACCGTCCCGTCCGAGGCGCCGGTACTCCATGCCCGCCTCGCCGCTCACGCCGACGCACTCCCTCGCCCGACCGCCCGCGCGTCGGGCGCACGGAGCTGCCGGACCGGGGCCCCGAGGGACGGCGCCGGACGGGCCGGCAGGCCCAGGTCCCGGTCGGCGGCCACCTCAATGGCGCCGGGGCCGGCCGCGATTCTCGGATCGCCGTCCACGGTGATCCGCACCGACCACTCGGACCGGGCGAAGACCCGGGTCTCGGGCGCGGGTTCGTTCGTTCCGGGCGCCACCCCTTCCGCGCCTCCTAAGACCGACGCCCGCGGGGTCAGCACGCGCCCGGCATCCGGCGCGCGGAGCCTCAGCCCCACCACGGCGACGGCCGGCGGGGGATCGGGCGGGCCCGGCGGCACCTCCCACGGCCGTGCCCGGTTCGTTCCGGAAGCCCGAATCGACCTGGACGACGATCCCCCGGGCCTGCTTGGGATGGAGATAGGCGACCCCCCACTCCGGGTCGGCCTCGGCGCGCGCGACGAGCGCGTAGCCCGCGGCCTCGGCGCGGGCCCCGGTCTCGGCGAGGCTCGGAACCTTGAAGGTCACGTCGTGAACCCGCGGCCCGGAGCGAGCCCGGACCCGATGGCGGAGGCCGTCGGTCCCGCGCGACGAGCGATCGCCGCCAGGCCCCCGCCCCGCCTGTAACCCCAAGAGGCCCACCGGAAGCCCGCCGACGGACCGCCCGACAGGGGCAACTCTCGAGCACTCCGACGAGAAGAGGGACCGCGTCGGCCACGCGCGCCGCGCCGATCGCGACGTGGGCGAAGTGGACACCGTCCGGGCGGGCGTCGGTCATCGGCCAGTAGTGTACGCTAGCGGCGCCATGCGAGATCGTGCCAGCGGGGCCAGCTCGGGCTCCTGAGCCGGTTGCCGATGGCCATTGCCCAGCTCGTCGCGGATCACTACCGGATCCCGCTCCCCCGGGTACTGTCTGACGCCACCCACGGCGACATCAGCCACTTCGAGCTGATCACGGTGCGCTGCCGGACCCGCGACGGGGCGGAGGGCCTCGGGTACACCTACACCGTGGGCGCCGGCGGCGCGGCCATCCGCTCGCTCGTCGCCCGCGACCTCGCCCCGATGCTGGCCGGGGAAGACGAGGAGCGCGTCGAGCGACTGTGGGCGCGGATGTGGTGGCGGCTCCACTACGTGGGGCGCGGGGGGCTCGCGGCCTTCGCCATCTCGGCCGTCGACGTGGCCCTCTGGGATCTCCGCGCCCGCCGAGGAGGCCTCCCGCTCTGGAAGCTCCTCGGGGGCCATCACCCGCGGGTCCCGGCCTACGCGGGCGGGATCGACCTGCAGTTCCCGCTCGACGCTCTCCTGAGCCAGACGGAGGAGCGCCTCCGGCAGGGCTTTCGCGCGATCAAGATGAAGGTCGGGCGACCGCGCCGGGCCGAGGACGTGGAGCGGGTCCGGGCGATGCGGGCGCTCCTGGGCGCTGACGTCCCCCTCCTCGTGGACGCCAACATGCGGTGGACGGCCGACGAGGCCATCCGCGCCTCCCGGGCTCTCGCCGCTCACGACGTCTACTGGCTCGAGGAGCCCATCATTCCCGACGACATCCCGGGTCACGCGCGGGTGGTCCGGGAGGGCGCCCTCCCGGTGGCGGCCGGGGAGAACCTCCGCACGGTCCACGAGTTTGCGCGCCTGATCGCGGCCGGAGGGGTCTCGTTTCCGGAGCCCGACGTGTCGAACGTCGGGGGGATCACGGCCTGGCTCAAGGTCGCGCACCTGGCCGAGGCCCAGAACCTGCCGGTGACCTCCCACGGCGTCCACGATCTCCACGTCCACCTGCTCGCCGCCGTGCCCAACGCCTCGTTCCTGGAGGTCCACGGCTTCGGCCTCGAACGGTTCATGGCCCACCCCCTCGTGCTGGAGTCCGGGGAGGCCGTCGCCCCCGACCGCCCGGGACACGGTGTCGAGCTCGACTGGGCGGCGCTGGAGAGCCTGCGCGAGCCGGGCTGAGTCGGCGCGCGCCCTGATTGTCGGCGAGGGAACCGGCCTACACGGCCTCGGCCAGGACGAGGCTGGCCGGTCCGTCCAACGGCGTGTGCTCGACCGGTCGCCATCCGCTCTCCCGTAGCCACTGGCGAGCTTCCTCGACGCTGTTCACGTCCCCGCCGCCGGGCGTCAGCAGGAACTCGCGCGCCACCGGGGCCGCGAGCGGAGGCCGCGTGTGGGTGGCGTCGGGGTCCAGAAGTCCACGAGGAGGAGCCGGGCGCCATCGCCTGTGGCCGCTCGAGATCCGCCCGAGGAGTGCTCAGGCGTCGTGGCCCGGAGGGAGGGGTCCGAGACGAAGTCGCCCTCGACGACGCGGCACCTTCCCCCCTGGGCGGTCCCGCGCAGCCGCTCGCGCACGGTCGCGGCCACGGCCGGCAGCGCGAACGGCGTGGCCTCCACCCCCGGGTGCTGGCGCACGATCGCCGCCAGGAACGATCCCGTGTCGCCCCGGAGCTCGAGCACCCGACGGTGGCGGCCGAAGACGCCGGGGCCGCCGGCGCCCCTGTGTCGCGTGGACTACCGGCGGCGGCGATCGGCCCAGAACGACGAGCGGGCGGTCACCACGCGCGGCAGTCCTCGAACGAGGGCCAGGCCTACGCCGTCCCACCTGGGGCCCCCGAGTACAATACCGGCGGTGCTCGGCTGCGAGATGGCCCGGCGTGCCACGGTCGACCTCCCGGGGGTCCGTCTGGCGTACCTTGAGATCGGGTCTCCCGGTCGCCCTCCCGTACTGCTCCTGCACGGCGGCGCCGCCCACGCCCACTGGTTCGACGCGATCCTGGAGCCGCTGGCGGCTCGCTTCCACGTGGTGGCCCTGGACCAGCGGGGGCATGGCGAGAGTCGCTGGACGGTCCCGCCCGCCTACGCGACGGAGGACTTCTCGGGCGACCTCGTAACCGTCCTCGACCGGCTCGGTTGGCCCCGCGCGAGCCTCGTGGGTCACTCGATGGGCGGCCACAACGCTCTGGCCTTCGCGGCCTGGCATCCCGAGCGGACGCGGTCGCTCGTCGTCGTCGATACACGGCCGGCCATCCCCCCGGAGCGCCTCACCCGGATGCGCGAGCGCGGTCAGCGACCGCGGCGCGTTTATCCGACGCTCGAGGTGGCGGTCGCGAGCTTCCACCTGCTGCCGCCCGACACAGTCGCCGACCCGGCGCTCCTCGCCCATCTGGCGCGGAGCGCCTTCGTCGGGCGCGACGGCGGATTCGCCCTGCGCTTCGACCCCGCCTGCTACACCGAGCGCCGCCCCGTCGACCTGTGGCCGCTCGTCCCGGGGGTCGAGGCGCCAGCGCTCGTGATCCGAGGCGAGCGGAGCCCAGTCCTGCCCCGGGATGTGGCGGAGCGCCTCGGTCAGGCCTTGCCAGCCGGCCGCCTGGTCGAGATCGCCGGGGCGCATCACCACGTACCGCTCGACCGCCCGGTCGAGATGGCCGCCGCACTCCTCGAGTTCCTGGCCGAGGCACCCTCATCCCGGTGAAGCTCTACGTCGTCACCGCGCCGGCGGCGATCCGCGGCATCTACGAGAGCTGGGACGCCTGCCGGGCGGCGGTCTCCGGGGTGCGGGGCGCGCGATATCAGGCGGTGACGAGCCGGGCCCACGCCGAGGCGCTGCTGCGCGGGCAAGGTCTCCGGCTTCCGGCGGGGCGCTACGCCTTCGTCGACGGGAACGCCATGGGCGGGGTCGGTGTGGTGCTCGTCGACCGGGACGGCGTCGTGACGCGCGTCCGGGAAGAGATCGGGACCACCGTCTACTCGGTGCTCGGGGAGGCTCGCGTGCCGAGCCTCGATTCCCGGCCGAAGATCACGCGGGCGGTCGACACGCTTCGGAATGTCCTCGCCGAGCTGGCCGCGCTCTACCTCGCCGTCTCGCGCGCCGCCCCGGGCGCCCTGACGGTCGTCTACGACTACGAGGGGGTGGGCGCCTGGATGGAGGGCCGCTGGAAGACGAAGGATCCGCTGGTGGCCGAGCTCGTCGCGGCCTGCCGAGCGCTGGCCGAGCGCCGCGGGATCCAGCTGGCGTTTCGACACCAGAAGGGGCATCAGTCGACGTTCGCCGGCCCGAACGACTGGGCCACCTTCAACGCCCGCGCCGACCGCCTGGCCACGCACGCCGCCCTCGGAGCCGACTGAGCGGCCGTCGCGCGCCGTCAGCACGCGGAGCGCTGTCGACCGGCCGCGCATCGCCCCCCGCTCCCCAGGGCAGGCATTTCCGTCGCCCGCCCGGCGCCTCAGAGGCGAGTCGCGATCTCGGCGGCGAAGGCCTCCAAGTGCTCCAGCTCGTCGAACACGGGGTTCAGCATGAGGAGGCGCGCGCCGGCCGCCACCACGGCCCGAAGCCCCTCGGCCACCTCGTCGCTCGATCCCCAGACCGACACCTCGGCTGCCAAGGCGGGCCGCCCATAGAAGGCTCCGAACCACTGGGCCAGTCGTCGGCCCGCACGGTCGCGGTCCCGGTCGATCGCCACGTACACGCGCTTGCCGACATCGAGGGTCGCGGGGTCGCGACTGCTCTCCCCGCACAGCCGGCGGAGTAGGACCGCCTCCTCCGCGAACGTGGCGGTGCTCGCCGAGCCCGCTCCCATGAACCCTGCCGCGAGGACGACGGCGCGCCGGAGGGCGTCCGGATGGTGGCCGCCGAACCAGAGCGGCGGGTGCGGCTGCTGGAGAGGCTTCGGCATCATCGTGGCGCCGTCGAGCCGGAAGAACTGCCCGGCGAAGGTGACGCCCGGCTCGGTCCACAGCCGCCGCATGACCTCGAGCCCCTCGACGAAGCGGGCGACGCGGCGCTCCGGGCCGAAGCCGAAGGCCGGATAGATCCTCGGGTTCCCGCCCAGGCCCACGCCTACGATCAGACGACCGCTCGACAGATGGTCGAGGGTGGCCAGGCTCTTGGCGAGGTGGACCGGGCTCCGCAGCGCCGTCAGGAGGACGGCGGTGCCGAGCCGGAGGCGACTCGTGCACGCGGACGCGTAGGCCAGGAGCTCGACTGGCTCCAGGCTCGCGAGCGACCCCAGGACCTGCTCCACGACCCAGGCGCTCTCGAAGCCCAGGGCCTCCGCCCGCTGGAGGAAGGCGCGGAGCTTCGCAACCTCGACGGGTCCGCCGGCAAAGGTCTGGGGCAGCCCAACCGCCAGCCGGACCCGGGACGTCACGCCCGGGCCCCGGATCGCCCACCCGGACCGCCGTCGAGGCGGGCCAGTGCGAGAGCCACGCCGAGCCGCGAGCACACGTCGGTCAGGTGGCGCGGAGCCGGGCTCTCCCCGTCCGCCCGCAGCTCGGCGAGCGGCACCGCCCGCACCTCGATGGTCTCGAACTCGTCGGGGTGGGGCGCCCCCGCGGGCCGGACGTCCCGGGCCAGAAAGAAGTGGGCTCGGGCGCCGGCGAAGCTGGGAAAGAGCCACTGGCTCCCGAGGGGCTCCAGAACCGCTGCCGCGTGACCCGTCTCCTCGGCCAGCTCGCGCCGGGCCGCCGCCGCCGGCTCCTCCGCCGGCTCGACGAAGCCCGCGGGCAGTGTCGCGATCACGTCGCCGGCCCCGTGCTTGTACTCTCTGGACAGCAGGACCTCTCCGCCCGGGGTCAGGGCCACCACGAGACACACGTCACGGAGCTCCATGAAATAGAACTCGGGGGACTGTCGCCCGTCGGGAAGGCGGCAGCGATCGCGGCGGATCCCGACGAAGCGCGACCGGAAGGCCCAGTCCGATTCGAGGACCGTCCAACGCCCCGGCGCGGATGGCGCCGCCTCCGCCGGCGTGCTCACGCGTCGCTCGCGAGCTTCCCGTTCCACCCCCAGTCCGACTTCTCGACGTCCTGGAAGACGATGTGAACCTGGTCGGCCTTGGTCTTGCCGATGGTGACCATGGCCTCCGTGATGACTCGCGTGATCTCGCGCTTCTGCTCGGGTGTCCGCCCCGCGTACCACTGGATGGTGATGTTTGGCACGATCGCTCCTCCTTGTCTGCTCTGATGGGTTTGCGCACCGCGCGCCGTCGGGGGAGCCCGTCCACGACTCGGCCGCGTCCGCCGAGAGTTGTATCATAGGCGCGATCGGCCATGAAGGTCACCGCCGTCGAGAGCGCCGTCCTCCGCCTGCCGACGCCTCGACCGATGGCCCTCGAGTTCCCGGAGCACCGCCTGGTCGTGTGCCACGTGCGGACCGACGACGGGCCCGTCGGCCTCGGCTACACGCTCTGCTTCGGCGGCGGGGGGGCGGAGGCCGTCCAGGTCTACCTGGAGACCCGGCTCAAGCCGCTCGTCCTCGGCCAGGACCCGCTCTTCGTGGAGCGGCTGTGGGAGCTCATGTTCCGCGCCGACCGCGGGATCCGGCGCCACGGCGTCGCGGCCTACGCCCTGGCCGCCGTCGACATCGCCCTCTGGGACCTGGTGGGCAAGGTGGCCGGGCTCCCCCTCTACAAGCTGTGGGGCGCGGTGACGGATCGGGTGCCGGCCTACGGGTCCGGCGGATGGCCGAGCTACGCCGTGGCCGACCTCGTCGAGGACGCCGAGCGCTACGTCGCTCAGGGCTGCCGCTACTACAAGCTGAAGGTCCACCACCCCGACCCGCGGGTGAACCGCCAGCGGGTCGAGGCGGTCCGGCGAGCCGTGGGCGACGGCGTCCGGCTGATGGTCGACGTGAACCAGCGGCTCGACGTCCTCGGCAACATCCGGCTGGCCCGGGCGCTCGAGGACCTCGACCTGGTGTGGTACGAGGAGCCCGTCCTGGCCGACGACATCGAGGCGTGCGCCGAGGTCGCTCGGTCGATCACGATCCCGGTCGCCACCGGCGAGAACCATTACACGCGCTTCGAGTTCCGCGAGCTGCTGGAGCGGAAGGCGGCGCGCTATCTCATGCCCGACGTGGCGCGGGCCAACGGCTACAGCGAGACGCTCCGGATCGGCCGACTGGCCGCCGCTCACCAGGTCGCCGTGTCGCCCCACGTCGTCCACGAGCTCTCGCTCCAGGTGGCGGGGGCGCTCCCCAACGCCTTCCTAGTGGAGTACATGGACTGGATGCCGGCCGACCTCTTCGTGGAGCTGCCTCGCTGCGAGGGGGGGGAGTTCCGGATCCCGGACCGCCCCGGGCACGGTCTCGCTCTGGCCCCCGGCGCCGAGCGGAAGTACCGCGCCTGAGCCGGCCGGCGCACCCGAGCTCGACGCACGCCGCCGCGCCGCCCGCCGCCCCCGCCCCGGCCTGGTCGGAGCCCACCGGGCGGCGCCGGTCGGCGCTCGCCGCCGGGTTCACCGTCCTGTTCGTCGCGACGGGCGTCAACTTCTCGTTCGGGATCCTCTTCCGGCCGATCCTCCTGACGCTCGGCGGTGACCGCTCGACCCTGGCCCTCGCCGCTACCGCCGGCCTTCTCGTCAACGCCTTCGGGCAGCCGGCCTTCGGGGCCCTCATCGACTGGTGGGGACCGCGGCGGGTGATCCTGTCGTCCATGGCGCTGATGGCGGCCGGCACGGCTTTGGTGAGCCTGTCCGCCCGGCCGTGGCAGCTCATCCTCCTCTACGGCGTGGTGGCCGCCGTCGGTTACACGGGCTCGAGCCTCCTCCCGGTCTCGGTCCACGTGACGCGCTGGTTCCCGGGCGAGCGCGGCTTCGTCACGGCGCTCGCGGCGTGCGGCTTCTCGTTCGGCCAGCTCGTCTTCAGCCAGGTGGTCGCCCGGCTGGTGACGGCCCTGGACTGGCGAGCCACCTACCTCGTGCTGGCCGGGATCCTCGGCGGCTTCCTGGCGCTCTTCGCCTGGTGGCTCGAGGACGCGCCGAGGGCCACAGGAGACTTGGCGGACCGGTCCGCCCCGAGGGGCGGAGCGATCGATGCGCCGACCGCCTCGTCCGGGGCCGGGGCCGCCGACGGAGGTGCGCCCACGCTCGATCGCCGAACGGCCATGCGGACCTCCGTCTTCTGGGCCCTGACGAGCGCCCTGGTGGGCTGCGGGTTCACCGATTTCCTCCTGAACACCCACCTGCCGGCCTTCGCCGCCGACCTCGGCTTCCGGCCCGCCGTCGCCGCCAACGCGCTCTCCCTGTGGGCCGGGGCGAACCTGCTCGGCATCCTCGCCGCCGGCTCCCTCGCCGCCCGCATCGGCGCCCGGTGGGCGATGGTCCTCACCTTCGCTGTGAGGGCCGCGTCGCTCTTCTATCTCCTCTCCGTCCACACGCCCGGCCAGCTCTACCTCTTCGCCTTCCTCTTCGGCGCGACGTTCTTCACGACCGCGCCCCTTTCCTCAACCTTGGTTGCCACGCTGTTCGGCCGCGGCCATCAGGGCGCGATCTTCGGCGCCGTGAACCTCTTCCATCACTCGGCGGGTGCCCTCGGCTCGTACGCGGGCGGGGTCGCCTTCGACCGGGCGGGGAACTATCGCGGCATCTTCCTGATTGGCGCGGTGATCGTCACAGGCTCGGCGCTCGTTAGCACGCTCGTCCAACCGAGGGGACGGTGACCAGGCCCGAGCCGACCCCTCCGGAATCCGACGTACTGGCCCGCCTGTTCGGCGACCTGGGCCGCGTCGATCTCGCCAAGCGCTCCGCACACCTCATGCCCGTCGAGCTGGAGCCGAGGGAAGCGGTGTTCGACCAGGGCTCGCCGGGCTGGATCCAGTGGCGGCTCGCCGCGGCCCCCTCGGCTTCCTCGTCTGCCTCGGGGCCGGGCCCGGTCGCGTTCGCCGTGGCGGTGGCGCTGGTGAGCGTCGTCGCGCGGGTAGTGCTCGAGCTGGGCCTGACCGTCCTCCTGGCGAGCCTCACGCTGCTCCCGCTGGCGTCCCGGGTCGGGGCGGAGCCGTGGGTCGTGATGCTCGCGGTCTTGGTGACCTCGGTCGCCTGGACCCTGCCGACCCAGACCCAGGCGTACCGGGTCGCGGTGGCCGCGCCGGAGGGACGGCTCCACTCGCCCGAGCAGGCCCGCCGCTTCCCCGTCGGCTACACCGCCGTGACGGTGGCGGCCTTCGTCCTCTAGCTACTTCCCGGTGCGAAAATGATCGTTGACGAGCCGGTCGTGAGCGGTGCGCAGTCCCGCGCTCCGTCCCATCCGTCCGTTCTCGCGTCCT
>Ga0306920_100007120_pt1 | contig 14688 bp, 10 predicted proteins | sample flu12Cox44000170_FD_204666 | JGI IMG/M metagenome (GOLD analysis project Ga0306920, IMG submission 204666) | Lab enrichment of tropical soil microbial communities from Luquillo Experimental Forest, Puerto Rico - flux4day.12C.oxic.44.000.170 (v2)... | ecosystem: Environmental > Terrestrial >... | reverse complement strand
CACGCCGCCCAACGACATGCGCACGAAATTCCGCCCTGTCGCGCGGGCGACCGACTTGCCGAGCGAAGTCTTCCCAACCCCTGGCGCGCCGACCAGACACAGGATAGGACCCTTCATCTTTTTCATGCGCTGCTGCACGGCGAGGTATTCGAGGATGCGTTCCTTGACCTTCTCCAGTCCGAAATGATCGGCATCCAGGACCTTTTCCGCCGCTTTGATGTCGCGTTTGATCCTGGTCCGATTGTGCCACGGCACAGACAGCAGCCAGTCGAGATAGTTGCGCACGACCGTGGCCTCGGCTGACATCGGGCTCATACTGCGCAGCTTCTTCAGTTCGGCGAGCGCCTTGTCGCGTGCCTCCTTCGAGAACTTGGTCTTGTTGATGCGATCCTCAAGCTCGGCCATCTCGTCGCGGCCGTCCTCGCCTTCGCCAAGCTCCTTCTGGATGGCCTTGAGCTGCTCGTTCAAGTAGTACTCGCGCTGCGTCTTTTCCATCTGGCGCTTGACGCGGTTACGAATTCGCTTTTCGACCTGCAGGACCCCGATCTCGCCCTCCATGTAACCGAACACCTTCTCGAGGCGCTCGGCGACTATTCCGGTCTCAAGCAGCTCCTGCTTTTCGGGGATCTTCAGCGTCAAATGGGCAGCGACAGTATCGGCCAACTTGCCGGGGTCCTCGATCTGATTAATCGAGACGAGGACCTCAGGTGGGATCTTCTTGTTGAGCTTTATGTATTGCTCGAATTGAGATACCACGGTCCGCGCGAGCGCCTCGGTTTCCTGTTGCGTTCCGGAATGCTCCGGAATTAGCTCAGCAAAAGCCTGAAAAAACAAGTCGTTTTCGGCAAATCTGAGGATGCGACCGCGCTGTCCGCCCTCGACGAGCACCTTGACGGTCCCATCGGGCAGCTTGAGAAGCTGCAGCACAGTACCGACCGTGCCGACCGTGTAGATGTCGGAGGTTGCAGGATCATCCTGCGCGGCATTCTTCTGGGTGACGAGAAGGATCTGCTTGTCGTCCTTCATCACGTCCTCGAGCGCCCGCACGGATTTCTCGCGGCCAACGAATAGAGGCACGATCATATGCGGGAACACGACGATGTCGCGGAGGGGCAGGACGGGATAAAGCGCACCGCGTGCAGTTTCTAACATAAGCCCTCATTCGCAAGAGACCATCCCGAAGACCGGGAGGGCAAGGATAGGGATACGGTTCTTAGGTTGGACTCGCCGCATCGGCAGTCAAGTCGGGGGGCGGGTGGTCGTGTTGTCGCGGCCTCAATCACCAGCGCCGACATCACCGCGTCGATCGGAGTAGATGTGGAGCGGTTTTGCCCGCCCTTCGATGACCTCGCGATTGATGACGATTTCGCTCACCCCGACCAGGCTCGGCAACTCGAACATCGATTCGAGCAGTGTCGATTCCATGATCGAGCGCAAACCGCGAGCCCCGGTTTTGCGAAGAATGGCTTTATGCGCGATCGCTTTTAGCGCCTCCTCGTTGAGCTGCAGCCGCACATCCTCCATCTCGAACAGCCGCTGATATTGCTTGACCAGCGCGTTCTTGGGTTTGGTGAGGATGTCGACCAGCGCCCCCTCGTCAAGATCGTCGAGCGTCGCAATGACCGGCAAACGGCCGACGAATTCGGGAATCAGCCCGAACTTCAGCAAATCCTCGGGCTCGAGGTCCTTGAGGATCTCTCCGGTCTTGCGCTCGTCGGGGCCGCGCACCTCGGCGCCGAAGCCGATCGACGTGCCCTGCCGACGCTGCGCGATAATCTTCTCAAGCCCGGAGAACGCACCGCCACATACGAACAGAATATTGGTCGTATCGACCTGCAGAAACTCCTGTTGCGGGTGCTTGCGACCGCCCTGCGGCGGCACCGAAGCGATGGTGCCCTCCATGATCTTCAGAAGAGCTTGCTGGACGCCTTCGCCTGAGACATCTCGTGTAATCGACGGGTTATCCGACTTGCGGGAAATTTTGTCGACTTCGTCGATATAGACGATGCCGCGCTGCGCGCGTTCGACGTTATAATCGGCTGCTTGCAGCAGCTTCAGGATGATGTTCTCGACGTCTTCGCCGACGTAACCGGCCTCGGTCAGCGTCGTCGCATCCGCCATTGTAAACGGGACGTCGATGATCCGCGCGAGCGTTTGGGCGAGCAAAGTCTTACCCGAGCCCGTCGGTCCTACCAGCAGTATGTTCGATTTGGCGAGTTCGACGTCATTATTTTTTGCGCCGTGCGCAAGGCGCTTGTAATGGTTGTGCACGGCGACCGACAGGACACGCTTCGCGTGATCCTGGCCGATCACATAATCTTCGAGGACCTTGCAGATGTCGCGCGGGCCAGGGACACCGTCGCGCGACTTGACCAGCGTCGTCTTGTGCTCTTCACGGATGATGTCCATGCAGAGCTCGACGCACTCATCGCAAATGAATACGGTCGGTCCAGCGATCAGCTTCCTGACCTCATGCTGGCTCTTGCCGCAAAACGAGCAGTAGAGCGTATTTTTCGAGTCACTGCCGCTGGATTTGGTCATCGCCACTCCGTCACCGGCTGGAGCAATGCCCCCGGGCCGTTCGGCCTCATTGCCTCCGATCCCGCGACCGGTCCGCGGAAGCCGCACGCCAAGTATATGTGCTCTCGACGGATCAACAACCACTTAATCGATGTGAGCTTGTAGCTCGCAACCCGTCAAGCAGCCGCCCCTTTCCTATTTGAACCCTTTTTCGGGTTCGTCGCGGCCGGGCCGGCTCTCCACCACCTCGTCGATCAAGCCGAACTCCTTCGCCTCGAGCGGGGTCATGAACTTGTCACGCTCGACCGCGCTGGCGATGACCTCAAGCGGCTGCCCGGTATGCCGGACGTAGATCTCGTTGAGGCGCGCCCGCAATCTCAAGATCTCGCGCGCCTGGATCTCGATATCTGTGGCCTGGCCCTGCACCCCACCCGAGGGCTGGTGGATCATGATGCCCGAATTGGGCAGCGAGAACCGCTTGCCTTTGGCACCTGCGCACAGCAGCAACGAACCCATCGAGGCGGCTTGGCCGATGCAGACCGTCGCGATGGGCGAGCGGATGTATTGCATCGTGTCGTAGATCGCCAACCCGGAGGTCACCACCCCTCCCGGCGAATTAATGTAGAAGTTGATGTCCTTCGCCGGATTTGTCGACTCCAGAAACAATAGCTGTGCGCAAATCAGGCTTGCGACGGCATCATGAACCGGACCAACCAAAAAGATGATCCGTTCAGCGAGTAGCCGCGAGTAAATGTCATAGGCACGCTCGCCGCGGTTGGTCTGCTCGACCACCATCGGCACCAGATTGTTCATGTAGGTTTCAAAATATTCAGACATCGTTCGTCTCCTGGTAATTCCGCCCGCAGCGCGGCTCAACTCGATCGGATCAGCCGGATGCCGCTTCGGTGTTGTCTGGATCCGGCATGCTCAGCAGCTCCTGCGGGCCGACTTTCCGCTCCTCGACCTTGGCCAACTCGACAATAAAGTCGACAACCTTGTCCTCGAAAATCGGTGCCCTCAGATTGGCCGCCGCCTCCGGATTTTGACGGTAGAAATCGAGGACTTGTCGTTCGTAGCCGGGGTGCCGTCGTGCCTCCCGGGTGATCGCTTGGTTCACCTCGTCCTGGGTCACGGTGATATTGTTGCTGCGCCCCACTTCCGCAAGCAGCAGTCCGAGCCTCACCCGACGCTCCGCAATCTGGCGATATTCCTCCTTCGAGGCTTCCGCGCTTGCCGCCGCGCCCACCGGCGAAGCCCCCGCTCGGGTCGCTTCAGTTGCCCCTTCCCGCGAAGACTCCGGCACGCTGGGAGTTTCAGTATCCGCCACATCCGCAGACGTTCGCAGCGGGGTCTCGGTCGATGAGCCGCCGGTCTGCGGCGGGTCAACACCATTTTCAGACACATCCGCCGGCACTGGGTGTGAGGCCGCAGATCCCGACTGCGACGCCGCCTCCCTTTCCCTTTCGGCCTGATACTGCCTCCAGATGTTGTCGAATTCGAGATCGACCATGCCTGGCGGGACCGGGAAGTCGTAACGCTCCGCCAGCCTATCCAGCAGAATCCGCTTGAGCCGCAACCGCATCGCGGCATCATAATCGCGCTGCATCTGCTGTTGAATTTCTTGCCGGAGCTCGGCGAGGTTTTCGAGCCCCACCGCCTTCCCGAGCTCGTCGTCGATGACCGTAGGCAGCAGCTGCCTCACCTCCTTCACATCGACTTCGAACACCGCTTCCTTACCGGCAAATTCTCTCACCCCGTAGTCCTCGGGAAAGGTTATTCGGACGCTACGGTGCTCACCGGCGCCTGTACCGATTAGTTGGTCCTCAAACCCCGGGACGAATGTGCCGGACCCCAGTGCGATCTGTCGGTCCTTGCCACTCGCACCGGGGATCTCCCGGTCGGCGCAACGCCCTTCGACATCAACAACGATGATGTCGCCGCTCTCGGCCGGGCGCTCGACCACCTCCGACTTGCGCTGTTGCTCGGCAATTCGCTCAATCGCGCGGTCGATATCCGCGTCAGGAACCTCGACGACAAGCCGTTCGATATTGAGATCGGCGAAGTTCGGTTCCGGAATTTCGGGCAGCACCTCGAAAGACATCTTGTATTCGAGATCGCTCCCCTCGCTGAACGAGACGATGTCGACTTTTGGCGGCAACGCCGGGCGCAGATTATGCTCGCGGATCGCCTTGGCCGAGGATCCTTGAACGGTGCTCTCCACGACCTCCCCGAGGACCGATCGGCCGAAGCGGCGGCGCAGGATCTGCATCGGAACCTTGCCCGGTCGGAAGCCCGGTAGGGTAATGCTTCGGCCGATTTCGCCCAGGCGGTCAGAGACCTTCTCTTCCAGCTCGTTTGCCGGGATCAAGATGTGAAACTCGCGCCTCAATCCATCCGCGTTTGTTTCCGTCACTTGCATGAAAAAGGGCCTACGATAGTTTTAGTGACTACGTGAGAGCCGATCACGTGGCTCGCGGGGCTGCCGATCCGTCACCTTCCGCAGTGCGCGCGGCAAGAGTCAAGCCGGGGGCGGACATGGCGCTATGGCACCCGACGGTGCGGGCGGGGGGATTTGAACCCCCACGATTTTCATCGCTGGAACCTAAATCCAGTGCGTCTGCCAGTTCCGCCACGCCCGCCGCTATCGTTGTCCGTCCGCAGAGGCTTCTTATCACAAACACCGATTACGCCATAGGTCACGCCCGTACCTGGCGGACGGTAGGGGCTCCGATGAGATGGGTTGCGCTCGTGTCCTAACCCGGATCACCCTGCCCGCGCGAGATTGCGCAGCGCCGAGGAGCCCGCTACCCGTCCTTCGCCCCGGTAGGCCTCGTGATTGACCTCGATTTCGCCCAGGCGGTAGAGATAGTTGACCATGATCCCGGCAGATTGCTGCAGCCCCTTGGGAGAGATGTCGCCGAGCCAATTGAGCCGCTCGACGCGTGCTCCATTGCTGAGATGAAAATGCGCCACCGGGTCGAGCGCCCGGCCGGAAGGCGCCCGCTCCCTGATCAGATAACGCGCGCACAGACGGATCAGGGGTTCCCGCAAAACCTCGGCGATCCGCTGATCGTTGTACCACTCCTCTTGGTCAAGCAGGGCCATGAGGTCCACCTCCGGCGCCTCCTCGCCAACGCTCTCCATCGCCGCCCGTTCGGCAGGCAACAACAGGCCGCCCGGCTTCGCGTGCGCCTCGCGCTCGAGCCACGCCCGGAAGCCCGAGACCGGCGAAAGCGTCGCAAAAGTTTTGATCCGCGGCAACTCGATCGCGAGCGCGTCGACCACCCGCTTGATCAAAAAATCACCAAAGCTGATCCCAGCGAGGCCGCGTTGGCAGTTTGAGATCGAATAAAAGATCGCGGCGTCGGCCGCCTGAGGGTCGCCGATTGGCGCCGTCTCGTCGAGCAGCGCGTAAATGTCGCCGGCCATACCCGAGACCAGGGCGACCTCAACGAAGATCAGCGGTTCGTCCGGCATTCGGGGATGGAAAAAAGCGAAGCATCGACGATCGGCGTCGAGCCGGTTCTTCAGATCGGTCCAACCCCGGATCTCATGAACCGCTTCATAGACCATCAGCTTTTCGAGCAGCGCTGCCGGCGATTCCCAGGTGATCCGCTTGAGCTCGAGAAAACCGATGTCGAACCAGTTGGCGAGCAGCCGCTTCAAATCATCTTCGAGACCGGCCAGCAGCGGGTCCCGCCGCCCGAGATCAATGAGCTCGGCGCGGCGGTCGACTAGGAATTTTACTCCCTCAGGCAACACATTGAACTGCCGCAACAAAGTGATGCGCGGCGGCTCCAAGGCATCGCGCAATGCCCGCTCACCCGTCGAGCGCTCAACCGGCTCCGACGCCTTGATCAGCGCCTCGCACCGGCGCTTGATCTCGTCGTGATCGACATCGAACTCCCGCGCAAGCAGCTTGAAGAAACGCTCGCGACCGCCGGAATCGAGCGACAGGTAGGTGCGGCCGAGCTCGGCGGCGCGAGCGCGCGCCGTGACGCCGCCGGCGCGGCCATCCAGGCAGCTCAGCATTTGCTGATGAAGCCGGCTCGCATCTTCGCCGGGAAGATCCGGGCGTGGTGCTCCCGCAAGAACACCGCGTGCGGATTCGGCGATGTCCCGCCATGCGTTGCGGAGGTTTGTTAACGTCCGGTCGAACACGCCTTCAAAGAAGCCGGCTGGAGCGCGATCGGTCATTACGGTTCTTGCTGCAGTGGTGCGCCGAACGAGAAGGGAGCATAGGGCCCGACGTCAATCCAAACTGACAACAATAACATTATGTTGCGTGAAATTCTGGTGAAGTTCGAACCGTCAGATCCTTGAGCACCCTCGGTGTCAGCTCGAGTAGATCCTCGGAGATCAGGCCGGGACCAAAGCGGGACGCCGCCGCGCCATGTATCCATACTGCAGCAGCGGCCGCTGCAAAGGGCTCCATGCCTTGGGCGAGGAGGCCGAGCACCATCCCGGCCAGCACGTCGCCGCTGCCCGCGGTGGCAAGCTGCGGCGGCGCGTTCGCATTGATCGTCGCCCTTCCGTCAGGAGAGGCGATTACCGTATCGGCCCCCTTGAGCAGGATAACGGCGCCGCTTCGACGCGCCGCGCATCGTGCCCGTTCGAGCTTGCTGCTCGCGGTATCGAATATGCGGGAAAACTCCCCCTCATGAGGGGTCATGACGCAAGGTGAGTGGATCGCCGACAACAGCACCCCCGGACTTTCCGCAAAGGAGGTCAATGCATCGGCGTCGAGCACCGCGCGCTTTCCTGTCGCAAGGATCTCGAGGGTTTTGTCGCGGGTTTCGCTGCCGACTCCGGCACCCGGTCCGATCAGCGCGGCATTGCGCCTGGGATCTGCCAGAAATGCTCGAAAGTCCTCCAGCCCCGCAACGGGGTGGACGATAACGCCGGTCAGCGCCGCGGCGTAGATCGGGAACGCGCCTTCGTGGGCAGCAACGGTGACCAGCCCGGCGCCCAGCCGCGCGGCGGCACGCGCCGCGAGCCGAGCCGCACCGGTCATTATTGCGCCGCCGGCGACGACCGCGTGCCCTCGGGTATATTTGTGGCTTTCGAGACTCGGCCACGGAAACGTGCCGAGCCACCAGTCGGGCTCGTTCACGGCCAGATCAGGCGAAACGCGTTTGAGAACGCCGTCGGGGATGCCGATCTGGCCGACCACGATGTCGCCGCAATGACTGCGCCCCGGCAGCAACAGGTGCCCGGGCTTCCTGCGAAAGAAGGTGACGGTCAGAGTCGCATGCGGCGCAATCCCGCGAACCTCTCCACTCGCTCCGTCAACGCCGCTGGGGACATCGATCGCGACGACTGGCGACTGCCGTTCGTTGATCTCCGCGATCACCGCTCGCGCGACGCCCTCGACAGGCCGCGCCAAACCGGCGCCAAAGATCCCGTCGACGACAAGAGCGGCATCGCCGAGGGCGGCGAGCTCGATCGGTTCGACCGCACCCTGCCAGCGACCGGCGGCAAGCGCGGCGTCGCCGCGCAGTGCCGCCACCGACCCGAGGAGCGCGACCCGCGTTGGCCACCCGCGCTCGGCCAACGCGCGGGCCGCGACAAAGCCGTCACCGCCGTTGTTCCCTGGCCCGCAGAGCACTACCGTGGGCCGCGGCGCCCAGCGGCGCGAGACCGCATCGGCGACGGCACGGCCGGCATTCTCCATCAGCTCTATGCCCGGGATGCCGCCGGCGATCGTCAGCCGGTCTGCCTCGCTCATCTGCTGCGGCGTCAGCAGTGCCTGGCGGCGCCAGCCCTCGGAGGTGACCGTCATCCGTCAGATGTGGGAAGCGCGCAATCGGCGGGAAAGCCTGATCTTGACGCTTCGCCCGCAAATCGTTACCTCCACCCCGGACGGCGGGTGTAGCTCAGCTGGTTAGAGCGCCAGATTGTGGATCTGGATGTCGTCGGTTCGAATCCGATCACTCGCCCCAGTCTTCGATTTCTCGGGGCCGGAATCGGCGTGGGGCGCCGCCTTCGTGACCCTTGGGTTGTTTGCACCAAAAATATTACTGCGTTCCGCCACGCCTGGCTGTGTTCGCAAATTATCGCGCGGCCGCGTCTCGTGCTTCGAGCCGCCCGCGCCGAATGTAGAGCGCTCGCAGGCTGTCGCGTGGACCGAGAAGGACAGAGCCGAAATAAGCGACGCCCGCGACAAGCACGATCGCCGGCCCCGACGGCAAGTCGAGGTGGTATGAGAACAGCAGACCGAGGAAGGCCGACGCGAGCGCGAGAGCGCTGCTCGTCACGCTGAGCGCCCACAATTCGTGAACCCAGAACCGTGCCGCCGCCGCCGGGAGCATCATCAGACCGACGGCCATCAGGGTGCCAAGCGCCTGGAAGGCAGCGACGAGGTTTACGACGACCAAACCGAGAAAGATCGTGTGGACGAGCCCGCCGTGGCCGCCGACGACCCGCAGAAAGTCGGGGTCGAAACATTCGACGACGAGCGGGCGGTATATCACCGCGAGCGCCAGAAGGCTCAATGTTGCAATGGCGCCGATTGCCATAAGCGCGGTGTCGTCGACCGCCAGGATCGAGCCGAACAGCAGATGCAGCAGGTCGACGTTGCTGCCGTGCATCGACACGAGCAGCACGCCGAGCGCCAGCGAGATCAGGTAAAAGGCAGCGAAGCTGGCGTCCTCGCGTAACGGGGTCAGCCGGGTCACAAGCCCCGACAGCAACGCCACCGCCAATCCGGCACAGACGCCGCCGAGGCTCATCGCCGGCAAAGACAGACCGCCGAAGAGAAAGCCGAGCGCGGCGCCCGGCAGCACGGCATGTGACAGCGCATCCCCCATCAGGCTCATCCGGCGGATCACCAGAAGAGTGCCGATCGGGCCGCCTCCGAGCGCCAACGCCAGGCAACCCACGAGCGCCCGGCGCATGAACCCGAACTCGGCAAACGGGCCGAAAGCCAAGTCGTACAATGCCATTGCCGAGCGCCGGTGTTGGCTTCAAGCAGGAACGTGCCGGTACTCTTCCGGCTCAACCGACCAATTTCCCGAAAGGCGGCGCGCCCGCTGCAAATTGCGCGAGGTCAGCACCTCCCGCGTCGGGCCCCAAGCCACGCATTCCCGCGCAAGCAGCAGGGCTTCGGGAAAATAGGCACGAACTTGATCGAGATCGTGGAGAACGGCGGCAACGGTTCGCCCCTCTTCGTGCCAGCCGGCGATCAAGCGCAGAAGATCGTCTCCGGTTCGCCAATCGATGGCCGCGAAGGGCTCGTCGAGCAGGATCAGCTCGGCATCTTGCGCGATCAGCCGAGCAAAAAGAACGCGCTGGAACTGGCCTGCGGAAAGCGTCTCGACCGGCCGGCGCTCCAACCCTTCGAGACCCACCGCGGCAAGCGCCCGTTGTGCTGCTTCTCGCAGCGCCGGAGACGCGGCCCCCGCCCATCCGATCCGTCGCCAGTGCCCAAGCACCACCGTCTGGATCACCGAGATCGGAAAACGCCTTTCTATCTCGGCATGTTGGGGTAGATAGGCGATCCTGCCACGGCCGAAAGCGGATTGTTGAATGAGGCCGTCGACCGGCTGCAGGAGGCCAACGATCCCTTTGAGCAACGTACTCTTCCCGGATCCATTCGGGCCGACAATCGCAGTGAGTGAGCCCTGCGCAAACGAGCCGCTCAAATCCTGGACCGCAGGATGCCCGTCATAGGCCAAAGTGACCCCTCGCAGACTCAACGCACGCGGACGCGAAGGGTTCATGACAACGCCCAGGCAATCGCTACCCAGAGCAAGCCTGCGACAAATACGGCTCTCGCGAGCCGCTCGATCGCGCTTTGCTCGATCAGGTCGCGACCGAAAAATTCCCGGAGATGGCCGGCCATCACCTGAGCACTCGCGATCACCGGTGTGCGGAACGGCAGGCGGGACACCGTCCACGGGCCTCGATCACTTGGCGCTCGACAGCGAAACCCCGACCCTCGCCGAGCCGGCGCAGACTCCGCACGATCTCTTCGTCCCGGATCTCCTCGGTCGCGCCGCAGTCGTCGCAGATCATGAATTGGCTGTCATGGGGATGCTCGATGTCACCGCAGGCGATGAACGCACTCGAAGTTTCGATCTTATGGATCAGCTTATGCGCGAGCAGGAAGTCCAGGGCGCGATAAACGGTCGGTGGCCCGAGCCTGCTTCGCCCTCGCTGCAGCTGGGCAAGCAGCGCATAGGCTCCGGTAGGCTGGTCGGCCCGCAGGATCAGCTCGAGCACGCGCCAGCGGACCGGCGTCAATCGCGCACCGTGCATGGCGCAGATCCGTTGCGCCCGCGCGAGGGCAGATTCGATTTGCCGCGGCGTCACTTCGCCCTCCCAATAATAAGCCGCATGTTATAACATTACGTCATACACACTGCAAACCGGCTCGCGCTAGGAGAGGGAGCCGGTGCTAATCTGCGGCGGCGACCCTGCGACGTGGTCGGGCCCGGCCTGTGGCGAAGCGGTCCAGCAGACGCGCGGCGACCCGCGGGCTGACAAAATGCGATACGTCGCCGCCAAGCGCGCCAATTTCTTTGACGAAACGCGAAGAGATGAATTGGAAGCGGTCCGAGGCCATCAGAAAGACGGTCTCTATCTCCGGGTTCAAACGGGCATTCATGCCGGCCATCTGGAATTCGTATTCGAAATCCGACACCGCGCGCAGACCACGGATCACCACGCTCGCACCAACCGCTTGAGCGAAATTCACCAGGAGGGTGTCGAACGCGCGAACCTCGATGCGCTCGGAATCGCCATTCTCGAGATGCGCAACCTCGTCGCGCACGATCTCGACTCGCTCGTCGGTGGCGAAGAGCGGCCCCTTTCCGTCATTGCGAGCGACGCCAATGACCAGCTGATCGACGACCTTGATCGCCCTCCGGATTATGTCCGTATGGCCGTTCGTGATCGGATCGAACGTGCCGGGATAGATCCCGATGCGCGGCTGGGTCATGCGTCCCCTTCATTGGTTTGCCGGTCCTCCGGAGCTTCTCCAGCTTCGTCGGGCTCTGTATTGCCATTCTCCTCGGATTCCTCCGGGAGCCGTGCCACCGACACCACCCGCTCACCCTCGCCCACCTTGAAGATCACCACGCCCTGGCTGCGCCGGCGAGCGATACGGATGTCATGCACGGGGCAGCGGATTACCATCCCGCCATCGGTTACCAGCATCACTTGATCTTTGTGCCCGACCGGAAAGACGGCGACGACGGCGTCGTTACGGCGCCTCCACACCATGTTGTCGATACCTTGGCCACCCCGCCCGGTAATCCGGTAGTCATAAGCAGAGGTGCGTACGCCGAAGCCGTTTTCTGTGACACTCAGCAGAGATTCCTCATGCTCTGCGAGATAGGCATAGCGTTCCTCAGAAATTGTGACCTCAATGCCCTCGTCGTTGTCCTCGGCTTCTATCGTCAAGTCGGCATCAGCTTCGTTTTCCTCACCAGCTAATTTGCGCCGCTTGGCGGCCAAGCTCAAAAAGGCAGCGCACTCAGCCGGCGTGGTATCCACGTGTCGTAGTATGGACATCGAGATCACTTGGTCCTCTCCAAGTAACTTGATGCCGCGCACACCAACCGATGACCGCCCGGTGAAGACACGCACATCGCTAACCGGGAAGCGTATGGCCTTGCTTTTGTCAGAGTCTTTGTTGGCGCCGTTAGTCATCTTACGCGTAGCGAGCAGAACGTCGTGGGCGTCCGTACAAGTGGCGACAGCGATTAGGCGATCATCGGCATCCTCGCCTTCGAATTTCATCGCGATCTTACCGTTGGCACGGACATCGCCAAAATCGCTCAGCGCATTCCGCCGGACATAGCCGTTTGAAGTGGCGAATATGACAGTGAGATCACCCCAGCTCTCCTCGTCCTCGGGCAGCGGCATCACCGTCGAGATCGTCTCGCCCGGCGCGAGGTTGGGCAGGAGATTGACCATTGGCCGGCCGCGCGCCTGCGGCGTGCCGAGCGGCAGCCGATGCACCTTGAGCTTGTACACCCGGCCCGACGAGGTGAAGAACAGCATCGGAGCATGGGTCGAGGCGACAAAAACCTCGCTCAGGAAGTCCTCCTCACGGATCGCCATACCGGCGCGGCCGCGGCCCCCGCGACGCTGCGCGCGATAAGTCGACAGCGGCACCCGCTTGATGTAGCCAGCATGGCTGACGGTCACGACCATCGCTTCGCGCTGGATCAGCGCCTCGATATCGGCTTCGAACTCGACATCTTCGATTGCGGTGCGCCGCGGCGTTGCGAAGCGCTCCTTGATTTCGAGCAGTTCGCCGCGCAGGACTTCGATCAGGCGGGCCCGCGAGCGGAGAATTTCGAGATAACCAGCGATCTCGGTGATGAGGCCGCGCAATTCCTCGGCGATCTTGTCGCGCTCCAGCCCGGTTAGCCGCTGTAGCCGCAGGTCGAGGATCGCCCGCGCCTGCTCATCCGAAAGCTGGTAGGTGCCGTCGGCGGCGACCTCGCGACCGGGCTCGCCGACCAGTTCCACCAGGGGAGCGACATCCGCCGCCGGCCACGCGCGGCCGACGAGACCGGCGCGTGCAGTCGCTGGATCGGGTGCGTTGCGGATCAGCGCGATGATCTCGTCGAGATTGGCGACTGCGATCGAGAGGCCGAGGAGGTGGTGGGCCCGGTCCCGCGCCTTGCCGAGCAGATGGCTCGTCCGTCGTGTGATCACTTCTTCGCGGAAGGTGACGAACGCGGCGATGATCTCGCGAAGGGTCAACAACTCGGGACGGCCGCCGTTCAGCGCCAACATATTGACGCCAAAGCTCGTCTGCAGTGCGGTGTGACGGTAGAGCTGGTTGAGAACGATGTCGGGCTCGGCATCACGCTTCAATTCGATTACGACCCGCAAACCCTCGCGGTCGCTTTCGTCACGCAGGTCGGAGATGCCGTCGATCAGCTTCTCGCGGACGGTCTCGGCAATGCGCTCGATCAGCTTTGCCTTGTTGACCTGATAGGGCAGCTCGGTGAAGACGATTGCGTCCCGTTCCTTTCGTACCTCCTCGATGTGCGACTTTGCGCGCGTGACCACGGCACCACGCCCGGTCGTGTAGGCGGCATGCGTGCCGGCGCGCCCCATGATGATCCCGCCAGTCGGAAAATCGGGCGCCGGCACGTATTGCATCAGCTCGTCGGTGGGGATCGCGGGATCGGCGAGATAGGCAGAGCAGGCGTCGATCACCTCGCCGAGATTGTGCGGCGGGATGTTGGTCGCCATGCCGACCGCGATCCCGCTACCGCCGTTGACCAGCAGGTTCGGAAAGCCCGCCGGCAGGACCTTTGGCTCCTGTTCGGTGTCGTCGTAATTGGGCTGAAACTCGACCGTCTCCTTATCAAGATCGTCGAGCAGAGTGTCGGCGACGCGGGCGAGCCGCGCCTCGGTATACCGATATGCAGCCGGCGGGTCGCCGTCCATCGACCCGAAATTGCCCTGGCCGTCGATCAGCGGCAGGCGCATCACGAAATCCTGCGCCATCCGCACCATCGCGTCGTAAATCGCCAGCTCGCCGTGCGGGTGGTATTTGCCGATCACGTCGCCGACGATGCGCGCCGATTTGCGGTAGCCGCGGTTCCACTCGTTGCCGTTCATCTTCATCGAGTAGAGGATGCGGCGGTGAACGGGTTTGAGCCCGTCCCGAACATCGGGCAGCGCCCGCGCCACGATCACGCTCATAGCGTAATCGAGGTAGGAGCGCTTCATCTCCTCTTCGATCGTGACGGGAGTAATATCGGGCTGAGAGGGCGGTGCGGAGGTGAGGGCCAAGGGTACTCGATGCAGCTGCCGTGACGAAACTGCGACCCCGCTTCAGAGCGGCGGTCGCTGACGATTTATATAGTCATTGCGCCGAAATATTACCTTATTTCGCAGCTGCGAAAAGCCGGCTTGCGCGGACCTCGGTCTGGCCAGCCACTCCGTCCCGCAACCGCAATCTTAAATTGTGTTACCTCTGGGCATGTTGCTAATCTGCAGCGAATCTGCAGCTAATTCTTCTATTAGTTGAAGTTGGTTCCGGCGTTCTTGGCCCGGCCGCGGACCAGTCCAAAGTCAGCATGCAATCCAAATTTGGCGATTTTGCGGTGCCGCTAGCTAGTGTCCATCCAGAAACGCTAAGTTTCTGGAATCGCTGGCTCAATAGCGATTTTTGAGGGAGAAGGGCGCGGCGGTTTC
>Ga0306920_100007119_pt1 | contig 14689 bp, 7 predicted proteins | sample flu12Cox44000170_FD_204666 | JGI IMG/M metagenome (GOLD analysis project Ga0306920, IMG submission 204666) | Lab enrichment of tropical soil microbial communities from Luquillo Experimental Forest, Puerto Rico - flux4day.12C.oxic.44.000.170 (v2)... | ecosystem: Environmental > Terrestrial >... | reverse complement strand
GCGCCGGGCCAGGCGAAAGGCCATTTCACCGTCACCAATGTCAGCGCCAATACCGGCCTCACCGACGTAGCGCAATTCAAGCAGATGGTGGTCAAAAGTAAGAGCGGCGCGCTGGTGCGGCTCGAGGACATCGCCACCGTCGATCTTGCCGCGCAAAGCTGGACCTCGAGCGTGGCGATGAACGGCCAGCGCGCGGTGTTCATCGGCATCCAGGCGACGCCAACCGGCAACCCCTTGACCCTGGTGCGCGACGTGCAAGCGCTCCTGCCCGAGATCGAACGCAACCTGCCGCCCTCGGTCGTCATGCAGGTCGCCTACGATTCGACCAAGTTCATTCAGGCCTCGATCGACGAGGTTAAATTCTCGCTCGCCTTGGCGGTCGCCATCGTCGTCATCGTGATCTTCCTGTTTCTCGGCAGTCTGCGCTCGGTGGTGATCCCGATCGTCACGATCCCGCTGTCGCTGATCGGCGCCGGCACCTTGATGGCGGCGATGGGCTTTAGCCTCAACCTGTTGACCCTGTTGGCGATGGTGCTGGCGATCGGGCTCGTCGTCGACGATGCGATTGTCGTCGTCGAAAACGTCTATCGCCACATCGAGCAAGGGCGCAGCCCGGCGCAGGCGGCCCTGATCGGCGCGCGCGAAATCGCGAGCCCGGTCATCTCGATGACCCTGACCTTGGCCGCGGTCTACGCGCCGATCGGCTTTCTCGGCGGCGTGACCGGGGCGCTGTTCCGTGAGTTTGCCTTCACCCTGGCCGGCGCCGTCATTATCTCGGGCATTGTCGCGGTGACGCTGTCGCCGATGATGTGCTCGCTGCTGCTGAGCCGCGAGATGCTGCACGGGCGCTTTGTCCGGCTGATCGACCGGGCATTCTCGCGTCTTGCCGCCGGCTACGGACGGCGCCTCGAGCGCTCGTTCGACTATCGCGCGGTGACGGCCCTGTTCGGCGCCGCGGTGCTGGCCAGCATCGCTTTCATGTACCTGCACACCAAAGCCGAGCTCGCCCCCGAGGAGGATCAGGGGGTGCTGTTCTCGCTGACCAAGGCGCCGCAATACGCCAATCTCGACTATGCCCAAGCCTATGAGGGCGAGCTCGATCGCGGCTTTACTTCGTTTCCCGAGACCTATCTGCGCTTTATCGTCAACGGCCGGTTCGGGCCGAACCAGGGCATCGCCGGCGTGATCCTGAAGCCCTGGAACGAGCGCGCCCGCTCGGCGCAACAATTGAAGCCGCTAATGCAGCGAAAGGTGGACGCCGTCGAGGGGCTGCGGGCCTTTGTCTTCTCGTTGCCGCCGCTGCCGGCGACGATCGGCGGGCTGCCGATCCAGATGGTGATCTATTCGCCGCAGGACTATCAGACGATCTACGAGGCGATGGAGAAGATCAAGACCGCGGCACGCAAGAGCGGCATGTTCATCGTCGTCGACAGCGACCTCGACTTCAACCAGCCGGTTATCCGTGTCGACATCGACCGCTCGAAGGCGAACGAGCTCGGAATCACGATGCGGTCGATCGGCGACACCTTGGCGCTGCTGGTAGGCGAGAACTATGTCAACCGGTTCAACCTCGGCGGCCGCTCCTACGAGGTGATCCCGCAGGTGCCGCGCGCCGACCGCCTGACCCCGGAGACGCTGACCCGCTACTACGTCAATAGTGCGGCGGGCCAACCGGTGCCGCTCTCCAACCTCGTCACCCTCAAGACAGCGACCGAGCCGAACGCGCTGACTCAGTACAACCAGCTCAATTCGGCGACCTTTCAGGCGGTGCCAATGCCGGGGGTGACGACCGGACAGGCGGTCGATTTCCTCGAGCAGCAGGTGAAGAGCCTGCCGCCGGGCTTCAGCCACGATTATCTGTCCGACACCCGGCTCTATGTGCGCGAGGGCAGCCAGCTGGCGGTCACCTTCGTCTTTGCGTTGATTGTGATTTTCCTGGTGCTGGCAGCGCAGTTCGAGAGCCTGCGCGACCCGCTGGTGATCCTCGTCAGCGTGCCGATGTCGATTTGCGGCGCGATGATCCCGCTGTTTTTCGGCCTGGCGACGATGAACATCTACACCCAGGTCGGGCTGGTCACCCTGATCGGGCTGATCAGCAAGCACGGGATTCTGATGGTCGCCTTTGCCAACGAGCTGCAGGTCAGCGAGAACCTCGACCGACGCCGCGCGATCGAGCAGGCGGCGCGGGTGCGGCTGCGCCCGATCCTGATGACGACGGCGGCGATGGTGGTCGGGCTGGTGCCGCTCTTGACCGCGACCGGGGCGGGGGCGGCGAGCCGGTTTTCGATCGGCGTCGTCGTCGTCGCCGGGATGTCAATCGGCACTCTGTTTACGCTGTTTGTTCTGCCGGCGGTCTATACCGTGCTGGCGAAGGATCACCTCGCCGCCGCCCGCTCGACCCGCGCACGCGAGATCGCACAAGTTTCGTGAACCGGCGGCGGCGTATGCCCGCCCGCGCGTTCGACTGGCTGCCACCATTGAAGCTCACCGGCAAGCCCAGGTCGCGTGTTTTCGAAGGCGATCATTGTCGCGGCACGCTCCGAAGGCGGAGCCGTTCAGAAGTAGTATGATAGCCCCGTGAGAACCCATGGCAGCGACAAACCGTCCCGCCCGGGCGCGGGGTGGTAGGCCCGGCAGGATTCGAACCTGCGACTACACCGTTATGAGCGGCGTGTTCTAACCAGCTGAACTACGGGCCCCGAGGTGTGCGGCGAGCTTAGGTGTCAAGAAAGCTGCGCAACTTGCGCGAACGGCTCGGGTGCTTGAGCTTCCTCAATGCCTTTGCCTCGATTTGGCGGATGCGCTCCCGGGTAACCGAAAATTGCTGGCCCACTTCCTCAAGGGTGTGGTCGGTGTTCATGCCGATGCCGAACCGCATCCGCAAGACGCGCTCCTCTCGCGCTGTCAACGAGGCCAGCACGCGCGTCGTCGTCTCGCGCAGATTGGCCTGGATCGCGGCGTCAAGCGGCAATATCGCGTTCTTGTCTTCGATAAAGTCGCCAAGATGCGAATCCTCCTCGTCGCCAATTGGCGTCTCGAGGCTGATCGGCTCCTTCGCGATCTTCAGGACCTTGCGCACCTTTTCGAGCGGCATCGCGAGCTTTTCGGCGAGCTCCTCCGGGGTCGGCTCACGGCCGATCTCGTGCAGCATTTGACGCGAGGTGCGCACCAGCTTGTTGATCGTCTCGATCATATGCACTGGGATTCGAATCGTGCGCGCTTGATCGGCGATCGAGCGGGTGATCGCCTGGCGGATCCACCAGGTGGCATAGGTCGAGAATTTGTATCCGCGGCGGTACTCGAACTTATCGACCGCCTTCATTAACCCGATGTTCCCCTCCTGGATCAGATCCAAGAATTGCAAGCCGCGGTTCGTGTATTTTTTGGCGATCGAGATCACGAGGCGCAGATTGGCCTCGACCATCTCCTTCTTCGCCCGGCCCGCTTCGCGCTCGCCGCGCTGCACGGTTTGCACGACCCGGCGGAACTCCGCGATCGGCAGCTTCGCCTCGGCGGCAACCTGGGCAACGGCGCCGCGCAGCCTTATCACCTCGGCACAATGCCTTTCGGCCAATTTTGCCCACCCGCGACCGGATACGGTTCCGACGTGGTCGAGCCAATTGGCGCCGAGCTCGTTGCCGATATAATTCTGCAGAAACTCGGGACGCTTGATCCCAACGCTCTCCGCCAGCCTCAGCAGTCTTCCTTCATCGGCGACAAGCCGGCGATTGACTTCGTAGAGCTGCTCGACGAGATCCTCGATGCGGATGTTGTTCAAGCGCACCCGCTTGACATCCTCGATAATTGCCGCTTTGAGCTTCTCGTATCGGCGTTCGGTCGCCCGCAGCAGCGTCTCGCCTTTCTGTAAGGCGTTGATCCGGTGGTCCTGGAGCTTGCGCAGCTTCTTGTGGGTGTCGGCGATCGAGTCGAAAGTCGCAAGCACGCTCGGCCTCAGTTGCGCTTCCATCGCAGCCAGCGACACGGAGCTTTCCTCGCCCTCAGCCTCCTCGACGGCGAGCTCGCTCTCGATCTCCGCCAGTTCGGCCGGCGGGTCTTCTCCGTTTGCGGTTTCGGCCTTGGGCTCCGGATCGACCTCGGCGGCTGCAATGATCCCCGCTTCCGCCGGCACCTGCTCGAACCCGCCGCTGCCATACGTTGCGTCGAGATCGATGATGTCCCGCAGCAACATCTTTCCTTCGTTGAGAGCGTCGCGCCAACTGATGATCGCGCGGATCGTCAGCGGGTTCTCACAGATGCCGCCGATCATCATCTCACGCCCGGCCTCGATGCGCTTGGCGATCGCAATCTCCCCTTCCCGGGACAGCAGCTCGACCGAGCCCATCTCCCGCAGATACATACGAACCGGGTCATCGGTGCGGCCGATGTCGCCATCGTCGAGATTGCCACGGACCTCGCTATCGGCTTCGTCGGTCTCGCTGGCCGCCGGCTCTTCGCTCTCCTCACTCTCGATCAGATTGACCCCGAGTTCCGAGAGCATCGTCATCGTGTCCTCGATCTGCTCCGAGGACACCTGGTCGTGCGGCAGCGCGGCGTTCAGCTCATCATAGGTCAAATATCCGCGCTCTTTGCCGCGAGCCAATATCTTCTTGATTGCAGCGGCCAGGGTGTCGAGAAGCGGAGCATCCGCTGCCTCCTCGCGCGTTTCGGTTGCTTCAGCCGTGTTCGCCGCTTTGCTCGCCATTCCACCATCCCTAAATAAGCGCGCGTTCCGTCCGGCCACGGCCAGACGCGATACCACAATCCTTCGCCGTGATGCTCTCGACGTTAATTGGTCCGGGGCGGTCAAATATGGTCTTCACTAGCGATCAGACCCTGCTTCAACGCCCGTTCTATGGCAGCTTGAATCCCCTCCCATTCTTCCTCCGAAACGTCTCTCACGAGATCGTTGGCGGCTTCGGCGACGGCCGACCGCTCGCCGCCCCTCAGCATACTGACCACATGCGTCCACTTCCTGCGAGCGGAGGTCGAATCGGGGCACCGGGCCAAGAAGCCGGCATCGTGCGATGCCGAGAGAAGCGCTTCCACGGTCGGCGCAAGCCCATTCTCGACAAGGTGTTGTTGGAGCGTTCCAGCGTCAAGCCCCGGGCGCAAGGCTTCAGGCCTTAAAATCTCGTGCCTAAGTTTGGCGAAATCGGCCTCGGGAAGGTCGAGAGTAGCGAACTCCTCCGCAACCTCAACAATCAAGTCAGGGAAATGGAGAAGAATGCGGAACAGTATCTCGCGCTGCAGGCGCTGCGGCGGGCGAGGCGGCGGCGGCGGGCCGTCGTGCACAGCGCTCGAACCTTGCCGTGCTCGCTCTCGCGATCTGGCAACGGAGGGGCGTGGATCAAACCGCTTGTAGAAGAGGTTGCGGTACTCAGCCTGCACCTTCCGGTCGGGGATCAACTCCACCCGGCTCATCAGCCGGCGCCATACATCGGCAAGGCGTTCCGGGGTATTGCGGGGCTTCGCCGCGAGCTCGATCTCCCACAACATGTCCGACAAAGGCCGTGCTGCGCTGATAATCGCTTCAAAGGCCTTGCGCCCCTCGCTGCGGATCAGCGAATCGGGATCCTCCCCGGCGGGGAGGATCGCAAAACGCAGGCTCCGCCCTGTACCCAGCAACGGGAGCGCCCGATAGAGTGCTCTGGCGGCGGCGCTCTGACCCGCCGCATCGCCATCGAAACAGAGAACAGGCTCCGATCCCAGGCGCCAGAGGTCATGCAACTGGAAATCGGTCAATGCCGTCCCGAGCGGCGCCACGGCGGTCGATAGCCCCGCGCGATGCAAAGCGATCACATCCATATAGCCTTCGGCGACAATCACCCCGGGCTCCGCGGACAGCGCTCCGCGCGACCGGCCTGCCCGTGCGGCCGCCCAACCGTACAGCACCCGCCCTTTCTCAAAGAGCGCGGATTCTGGTGAATTGAGGTATTTGGGCTGTCCATCAGTCCCCGGGCGCGAACCCGGGATCACGCGGCCACCAAAGGCGATCACCCGGCCCGTCCTGTCGCCAATCGGAAACATCAATCTGCTGCGGAAGTAGTCGATTGGCTCGCCCCCGTCGGGGTTCGAAGGTCGACGCAGGAGCCCAGCCTCGATCAGCAGCGATTCGGGAAAATCGCGTGACAGGCTGTGGCGCAACGCCTGTCGGTCATCCGGCGCCCAACCCAGGCGAAAGCCCCGGATCGTCTCGCCATCAAGGCCACGCTCCCCGAGATAATTTCGCGCGCGAGCGCCCGCGGGCGATGCCAGATGAGCCTCGTAGAAGGCCGCAGCAGCCTCCAGCGCGCCGAGCAGGGTTTTTTGCTGCTGCGCGCGCTCGCGCTCTTGCGGGGTGGCGCGCGGGACCGCGAGCCCGGCCTCGCCCGCCAGTTTCTCGATTGCCTCGATGAAGTCGAGATTGTCGTTGCGCATGACGAAGCCGATTGCATCGCCATGCGCGCCGCAGCCAAAGCAGTGAAAAAAAGATTTGTCTTCGACAACGTAGAAGGAGGGCGTCTTTTCGTGATGGAAGGGGCACAGCCCGGCATATTCGCGGCCCCGCCGGACCAGCTTGACGCTGCGGCCGATCAGGCCGGAAAGCGATATCCGACTGCGCAACTCGTCGAGGAAGCCCGGCGGAAAGGCCATCCTGCTACGTCTCCTCCCCCAGTCGGGAGAGAAACGAGTTTGGACTCTCTCCCCATCCAGGCAAGGGAGGAGGCGTTACTAGCCTCGGCATCCCGGCTACGACACCGAATGTCAACCCAGCAGCCGCTTTGCGATTGCCCCCGCCCGGGCGAAATCGATGACCCCTTCGTGGCGTTCGCGCAGCGTCCCCATTACCCTCCCCAGGTCTTTCATGCCGACTGCCCCAATTTCTCTGATCACGGTTCCTACCGCCGCCTCAATATCGGCCTGGTCGAGCTGATCAGGCAGAAAGCTCTCGATCACCGCAATCTCCTCGGACTCCCGCTGCGCCAGGTCGTTACGTTTGCCTTGCTCGAAGAGCGCGATCGAATCGCGGCGCTGCTTGATCATCGCCTGCAGCATCCGCTGGATCTCGGCGTCGGAGAGACCCTCGGCATTGCCGCGTCCCCGAGCGGCAATGTCGCGATCCTTGAGCCCAGCCAATATCAGGCGAGTGGTAGAGACCGTGCGCATCTCTCGCGCCTTCATCGCCTGTTTGAGCCGGTCGGTGAAGGCTTGACGCAGCATCGGCACGCTCCCCCAACTAAAGTCTTAATGCTATCGCGTTTAACGTTCCGCAGCAATTCCCCACATCTTCTTCTAAGTAATTGAAACAGCGATAGGTTCGGACCGGCAGAGGATTGACGCCGCGAGCCCAGAAGGGTATCTCTCGCGACCGCCCCGCCGTTCGCTCCCGGGTCGCGCCAATCGCACTCCGAGAGACGACGGCTTGCCAGCAGGACTCCCCGCCGATGCGTGACCCGACGCCGCGACCGCCCGACTGCAACGCTGCGCTCGTCCTCGCCGACGGCACTTTGTTTTGGGGCCGCGGGCTCGGTGCGATCGGGACAGGGGCCGGCGAGGTCTGTTTCAATACTGCCATCACAGGTTATCAGGAAATCCTGACCGACCCTTCCTATGCCGGACAGATTATCACCTTCACCTTTCCGCACATCGGCAATGTCGGCGCGAATCAGGAGGATATCGAAGCCACCACCGTCGCGGCGCGCGGGCTGGTGCTGAGAGCGCCGATTACCGAGCCGGCGAACTATCGCGCAACCCAATCACTCGACAGATGGCTCAAAGGACATGGGCTCATCGGCATCGCGGGGGTCGATACCCGGCGGCTGACAATGCACATCCGTGATTTTGGACCGTCCAATGGCGTCATCGCCCACGATCCCGAGGGACGGCTCGACATTCCCTCGCTGCAGGCCCGGGCTCGTGCCTGGCCGGGTCTCGAAGGCATGGATCTTGCCAAAGAAGTGACCTGCCACCAAACCTACGAGTGGGATCAAACGGTCTGGGATCGAAATCGCGGCTATGGTCGGCAACAGGATTTCCGTTACTGCGTTATAGCGATTGACTACGGTGTCAAGCGCAACATCCTGCGAATGCTCGCCGCACACGGCTGCCGTGTCATTGTAGTTCCGGCCACTGCATCGACAGCGGAGATCATGCGCCACCGGCCCGACGGCATATTCTTGTCGAACGGCCCCGGTGACCCAGCGGCGACCGGTACCTACGCGGTGCCCGTGCTGCGCGACCTGTTGGATTCGGGTAAACCCATCTTCGGCATCTGCCTTGGTCACCAGGTGCTGGCATTGGCGCTCGGCGGCAGAACCCGCAAGATGGCGCGCGGTCACCGCGGAGCGAATCATCCGGTCAAGGATCTGCAGACCGGCAAAATAGAGATCACCAGCCAAAACCATGGGTTTGTCGTTGATCCGGAAAGCTTGCCGAAGGATGTCGAGCCGACGCATTTCTCGCTCTTCGACAACAGCAACGAGGGCCTGCGGATGATCGGCAAACCGGTGTTTTCTGTGCAATATCATCCCGAGGCGAGCCCTGGTCCGCAAGACAGCCATTACCTGTTCGAGCATTTTATCCGGCTGATGGGCGAGAATGCCTAAGCGCACCGACATCGAGAGCATTCTGATCATCGGCGCCGGCCCGATCGTCATCGGGCAGGCTTGCGAGTTCGACTACTCCGGGACCCAAGCCTGTAAGGCGCTGAAAAGCGAAGGATATCGGATCGTGCTGGTAAATTCGAACCCGGCCACGATCATGACGGATCCGGAGCTAGCCGACGCCACTTATATCGAGCCGGTCACCCCAGAGTTGGTCGCGAAGATCATCGCCCGCGAGCGGCCCCATGCTCTGTTGCCGACGATGGGCGGGCAGACCGCGCTCAACGCCGCCATGGCGCTCGCCCGCTCGGGGGTGCTCGAACGCTACGGGGTCGAGTTGATCGGCGCCTCCGAAGAAGCGATCGCCAAGGCCGAGGATCGCCAACTTTTCCGTCAGGCGATGGATAAGATCGGCTTGGCTTCTCCCAAAAGCCGGTTGGCAGGCTCGGTGGATCAGGCGGTCGCGGCCCTGGAGACGACGGGATTGCCGGCGATCATCCGACCGTCGTTCACCTTGGGAGGGACCGGCGGCGGTATTGCTTACAACGCGCACGAGTTTGCGGACATCGTCCGGGGCGGGCTTAGAGCCTCGCCGACGCATGAGGTGCTGATCGAGGAATCCGTCCTCGGCTGGAAGGAATACGAGATGGAGGTGGTCCGCGACCGCGCGGACAACTGCATCATCGTCTGCTCGATCGAAAATATCGACCCGATGGGGATCCATACCGGCGATTCGGTTTGTGTCGCCCCGGCGCTGACCCTCACCGACAAGGAATACCAGCTGATGCGCAACGCCGCGATCGCGGTATTGCGCGAGATCGGCGTCGACACCGGCGGGTCGAACGTCCAGTTCGCGATCAACCCCGCCGATGGCCGGCTGGTCGTCATCGAAATGAACCCTCGGGTTTCGCGCTCTTCGGCGCTCGCTTCCAAGGCAACCGGCTTTCCGATCGCCAAGGTCGCCGCCAAGCTCGCGGTCGGCTACACCCTCGACGAGCTGAACAACGAGATTACCCGGACCACCCCGGCGTCGTTCGAACCGACGATCGATTACGTCGTCACTAAGATGCCGCGCTTTACGTTTGAAAAGTTTCCGGGGACAGAGCCGCTGCTGACGACCTCGATGAAGTCGGTCGGCGAGGCGATGGCGATCGGGCGCAGCTTTGCCGAATCGGTGCAAAAGGCCTTGCGTTCACTGGAAACAGGCCTCAGCGGGTTCGACGAGGTCGCGATCGATGGTGTGGAGAGCGCCGGCAAGGACGCGGTTAAAGCTGCGCTGGCCAAGCCCTCGCCCGATCGCTTGCTGCTGATCGCCCAGGCTTACCGGCACGGGCTGACGACAGCGGAAATTCACGCCGCTTGCCACTTCGAGTTTTGGTTCCTCGACCGCGTCCGCGAGATCGTCGAGATCGAGGAACGGGTAAGACGCGAAGGGCTGCCGCACGATCGCACGGCGTTTTTGCGGCTCAAGCAGCTGGGCTTCTCGGATGCCCGCCTCGCAAAACTGACGGGGCTCGAGGAGGAAGCGGTATCGGCACGACGCAAAGATTACGATCTGCGGCCGGTCTACAAGCGCATCGACACCTGCGCGGCCGAGTTCCCCTCGCTCACGCCATACCTCTACTCCTCGTATGAAGGCGACGGGCTCGCTTCGCCGCAATGCGAGGCTGATCCGAGCGAGCGGCGAAAGGTGATCATTCTCGGCGGCGGGCCCAACCGGATCGGGCAGGGCATCGAGTTCGACTACTGCTGCGTGCACGCGGCCTACAGTCTGCGTGAGGCGGGCATCGAGACGATCATGATCAACTGCAACCCGGAAACCGTGTCGACGGATTACGACACGTCGGACCGGCTTTACTTCGAGCCGTTAACTGCTGAAGACGTGCTCGAGATCGTACGGGTCGAAGAGCGCCGCGGCACTCTGCTGGGGGTGATCGTGCAGTTCGGCGGGCAAACCCCGCTGAAGCTTGCAGCGGCGCTGGAGCGCGCACGGGTGCCAATCCTCGGAACCTCGCCCGACGCGATCGATCTCGCCGAGGACCGCAGCCGTTTTCAACGCCTCCTAAGAACCCTCGGGCTGCGCCAAGCGATGAGCGGCACCGCATACTCGGCGAGCGAGGCCGAAGAAATCGCCGCCCGCATCGGCTATCCGGTGATGATTCGCCCGTCCTACGTCCTCGGCGGGCGGGCCATGGAGATCGTGCACGATGGCGCCGCGCTCGAGCGGTACATGCGAGATGCGGTCAGGGTGTCCGGGAGCAGCCCGGTATTGATCGACCGCTACCTGAAAGACGCAATCGAGGTCGATGTCGATGCAGTTTCCGACGGATCGACCGTCGAGGTAGCCGGCATCATGGAGCATATCGAGGAGGCGGGGATTCATTCTGGCGACAGCGCCTGCTCGCTTCCACCATACAGTCTCGCGCGCGACACCATCGGCAAGATCGAGCAACAGACGGTCGCCCTCGCTCGGGCGCTCGAGGTAGTCGGTCTGATGAACGTCCAATTCGCCGTAAAGGATGATGAAATCTACGTCCTCGAGGTTAATCCGCGCGCCTCGCGGACGGTGCCGTTTGTCGCCAAGGCCATCGGTGTCCCGATCGCCAAGATAGCCGCTCGGGTCATGGCCGGCGATCGTCTCGACGCAAGCATCTCCCGCATTCGCCGCTCGCGCCTAGCAGATGGTCGCCATGTCGCGGTCAAGGAGGCTGTCTTCCCGTTTGCGCGTTTCCCGGGCGTCGATCTGATCCTTGGTCCCGAGATGAAGTCGACTGGCGAGGTAATGGGCCTCGATACCGATTTTGGACGCGCCTTCGCGAAGTCGCAGCTCGGTAGCGGCACCAGCTTGCCCTTCGAAGGTCGCGTCTTTGTCTCGGTGCGAGATCAAGATAAGAGGGCGCTCGTGGAACCGTGCCGCCAGCTTTTTGAAATGGGTTTTGGGCTGATTGCCACCAACGGCACTGCCCAGGCCCTCGGTGCCCAGGGTCTACCGGTGACGCGCATCAACAAAGTGAGCGAAGGGCGTCCCCACATCGTTGATTTAATGTTGAGCGGCGGCATCCAGCTGGTCTTCAACACGACCGAAGGTGCGCAAGCAATCGCTGACAGCTTCAGCCTGAGACGCACCGCGCTGACCAACGGCATCCCTTATTACACGACCGTCGCCGGGGCGCGGGCGGCGGTGCAGGCGATCAAGGCGTTGCGCGCCGGCAATCTTGAAGTTGCGCCCCTACAATCATACCTTTGATTGCTCCGCGGCGGCTCTTGCCGTGGTTTTCGTTACCAGGATGCGAACCCCTTTTCGATGAACAAGATCCCGATGACGGCCGACGGCTACAATCGGCTCCGGGAGGAGCTGAAGCGCCTGAAGACCGTCGACCGGCCGGCGATAATCCGCGCCATCGCCGAAGCTCGAGATCACGGCGATTTGGCCGAGAACGCCGAATATCACTCTGCGCGCGACCGACAGAGCTTTATCGAAGGACGGCTGGCCGAAATCGAGGACAAAATCGCTCGTGCCGAGGTCATTGATGTTTCCAAGCTCTCGGGGTCGGTGATCAAATTCGGGGCCAGGGTCACGCTCGCGGACGAAGAGACCGACGAGGAGCAGACCTTTCAGATCGTCGGGGAAGACGAAGCCGATATCAGCAAAGGCCGGCTGTCGGTAACGTCACCGCTCGCCCGGGCGCTCATCGGTAAACAAACCGGAGAGAGTGTCGAGGTCGCCACCCCGCGCGGCGCCAAATCCTACGAGGTCGTCACCGTCGCCTTCGGCTGATGGCGATTCGCTGTTCTCCGGGTGAACAGCAGACCTGTGCCCAGAGGGTCATGGTTCAGCCCAAGGGCGTCCTTGCCGTACACAACCGGTTTGCGTAAACGGAAGCGATGGCATCCGTTGCGCCGACAGAGGCTCCCGGGTGGCTCGAAGCCCCCAGGGATCCGTCGCCGATCGCGTGGGTTCTGCACGACGGCAAGGCGGGGATGGCGAGCCAAGCGCTCGGTCTTGCCGAAGCGACGGGGTTCCCGTTCATCGAGAAACGCCTCGCCATCCGTCACCCCTGGGTCTGGCTGCCACCACAGCTCTGGTTTTTGCCATTCCGTGCAGCCGGGCATACCGGCGCGAGCCTGCGACCACCCTGGCCGGATCTGGTCATCGCTTGTGGCCGTAATGCAGCGATGCCCGCGCTGGCGATCCGGCGCGCCGGCGAAGGGCATACCGTGGCCGCACAGATCCAGAATCCCGGTGTCGGCCGTGCCGAGTTCGACATGCTGGTCGTCCCCGAGCATGATCGTCTGCACGGGTCGCGGGTGATCGTAACGCGCGGTGCCGTCCATCGGGTCACCCAAGCAAGACTGGCGGCCGAACGACACCGTTTTCCAACGCTCGTTACGATGCCGCGACCGATCCTGTCGGTGCTGATCGGCGGAACCAACAAAACCTATCGGCTGACGGTGCGGCGCGTCGGCGAGATCGCCGAGGCGCTCGCCGGCATCCTGCGCAGCCGCGGCGGTTCGGTCTTCGTGTCCCCGTCGCGACGCACCGGAGAGGCCGGGATCGCGCTGCTGCGTGAGCGGCTCAAAGGTTTTTCGGCGGCGATCTGGGATGGCTCGGGGGAAAACCCCTACTTCGCCTATCTCGCCCTCGCCGACGCGGTGCTCGTAACCGCCGATTCGATCTCGATGATTAGCGAAGCAGCTGCGACCGGCAAACCGGTTCATGTTATTGACCTCGATGGCGGCAATGCCAAGTTTGCCCGGTTTCACGGGACGATGCAGACGGCCGGCATCACTCGGCCGTTCTCGGGCCATATCGAATCCTGGTCCTATTCGATCCCGGATGACACGGCACGCGCCGGCGCCGCGCTGCGAGCCTTCGTCCTCGGACGGCGACAACGGGCATGAAGGCATTCGCGATCTATCTCGGGGTGGTTGCGTTCGTGCTGGCGGTCTTCCTCTTTGTACCCGAGGTCGACCTGGCGACCAGCGGGCTATTCTACGCTCCCGAGCGCGGCTTTGTGCTGGCGAGCTGGCCGCCGATCGTAGTGCTCTTTCATTCAATCCCTGGGATCGCCTGGTTCACACTAATCCTCGTCGCGGCCGGCACAACCTCGCTGCTCCTTATCGGTCGACCACTGTGGCGACTCGACCGCAAGGCGCTCGTCTTTCTCGTTGTGTCGATGGCTGCCGGTCCCGGGCTCCTCGCGAACACCCTTCTGAAGGATCATTGGGGACGTGCACGGCCGGTGCAGATCGAGGCGTTTGGCGGAGCCCATCGCTTTACTCCGGCGCCTTTGCTCGCCGCAGAATGCGAGCGCAACTGCGCTTTCGTGTCGGGGCACGCAGCACTCGGCTTTTCTCTTCTTTCCTTCGCCTTCCTGCTTCCGCATGGCCCCTCACGGCGGCGCGGAATTACGGCCGCTTTAGCCTTTGGCGCGCTTGTCGGGTTGGGCCGCATCGCGCAAGGCGCTCACTTTCTATCGGATGTCGTCTACGCCGGACTGCTGGTCTATGGCACAACCGCTCTGCTTCACTGGTGGATCGTCGATCGTGACGGTCTCACGGGGCCGCTGCTGCGCCGATCCTATCGATTGATCTCGCGTGATGCGGCCGCCGCTTGGGCCACGGCAGACGGGTCTCTCGGGTCGGCCGGGATTGGCCTTGTTCTCGTCTCGGCGGCAACCACGCTGCTCATAGTGATCTCGATCACCGCCGTCGACCGGCCGCTCGCATTGTTTCTCCATGCCCGCGATCCCGACCTCCGCTCGCTCTTCGACTTCACCGGGCGGCTAGGATTGACCTACGGATACTTGACGATTTTCGGTCTCGCCTTCGTCACCATGCATTGGGGCGGCGTGCTCCCCCGATTGCAACGATTCGCCCTGCCGCTGCGGACCTTATCGGGGGTTCCGGCGTTTCTCTTTCTTTCGATCGCTGCCTCGGGCGTCACCGTCGATGTGCTGAAGGTCGTCTTTGGGCGGCTCCGGCCAAAACTGCTCTTCCAATCCGATCTTTATGGTTTTGCCTGGCTCAGTTGGCGACCCGACCATTGGTCGTTTCCCTCGGGCCACAGCGCCACGATCGTCGCGCTGATGACGGCGCTCTGGTTT
>Ga0306920_100007116_pt1 | contig 14695 bp, 22 predicted proteins | sample flu12Cox44000170_FD_204666 | JGI IMG/M metagenome (GOLD analysis project Ga0306920, IMG submission 204666) | Lab enrichment of tropical soil microbial communities from Luquillo Experimental Forest, Puerto Rico - flux4day.12C.oxic.44.000.170 (v2)... | ecosystem: Environmental > Terrestrial >... | reverse complement strand
TGGCTCTGCTTCGAAGCACAGCGTCAGAGCTGGGGTCGCGGCCACGCAGCAAGGCTTCGAACTGCTTGCCGGTAATGTCGCCACTAAGGCCGAGCGCCTCAGCGCCCTTACCTATCGCCTGGCCAATAGTCGGCGCTTCGGTCGGGGCGTAGTATTCCCCGACCGTGCTGTAATGCGCCTGATAATAGGTGCCGGCATTGGCGACGCTCAGTTCCTTTGAGAATGTGACCATAGGTTCACTCGGCCGGCTGTTGGGGAGATCTCGTCGCACGCGCCCTCACCTGTGCGACTATTTCCTCGTCGGTGGGGCCTTCAGCTTCCGGCGTTGTGGGTTCTGCCGGGGCATTTAGGCGTGGGACAAAGTTAGGATTGCGCCTCACGAGATGTAGTCTCGGGATGCTGATGGTGGTTCGTGCTCCGCCGCAACAGATGAACCCTTCGAAGGGTTCGAGGGCTTGGAGTTCCCCCGGTAGGACGAGCGGCTCTACCGCCCGGTGGGGGTTCAGCGTGAGGCCCTCCCGATAATTGGACAAGCCCGTGAGTTGGCTGATAGCAATGCGGCTAACTTCATGTGAGCCGATTGAATCGCTGGCCCACTTCGCGGTTTCTGGTTCTAAAGTGCGTAGAAATACCTGGGTCGTGGGGCAACTCGTGAGCGTCGTGGCGCCGTCGTGGCCGTAGATCGATCTAAGCTGTGAGACTGATTGAAAACCGATGGTGCAAGGGATTTGGCGCTTCCTGCCCCGACTGAGCAGCGAGGCGACGTTCGGCTGATACCCCATCGCCGGCAGCTCATCGAGGAACATGAAAACTTGGTTCGAACCGCTCTCGTCGTTTAGTAACCATCGCACCAGGCAATCCAGCCAGACGCCTTGCAGTGATTCGATCGCCGCGCGCGCGTCTTCTTTAGCGGATAAAAATATCCAGCCCTTGCGGTGCTGCGCCCACTCCCGGGCGCTCCAGGTACGTTGAGTTTGATCGCGTCGGGGTAGATGCGCGAAGCCTTCGAGTGCGGTGTTGGCCACACTGATAATTCCTTGGCCGCCGCCCGAATCGTGAGCACCTGGGTCAATGATTGCGGCTGCGCTGGTCTTCTCGAGTTGCTCTCTAATGTCTTTGCGGGGTTGTGCGAGAAAAGTAGCGAAGCTCGCAAGATTGTCTCGATCCTCAATCACTTCGAACATGGCGCGAACCAGCGCCCTGGCATTGTCTTGGAAGTATTTCTGAGTGGCATCCCGGACCAGACCGCGAACGATGGAAGCAGCTAAGGCGGCCGCATCCATCGGCTCACTGCCTGGCCGGAGTTCGAGCCAGGGCGACCAGAATGGACACCTCACGTCGAGGGGATTGAGAATAACGTCGCCGCGACTCTCCTTATAAAACTCCGTCGTAGACTCGCCCTCGATGTCGATGATTATTGCTGGGTGACCCTGAGCCTCTACCTGCCTAATGTATTGCCGAATAAGCGTGGACTTGCCGCTGCCGGGGTTACCGCTGATCATCAAGTGTTCGAAAAGTTTGTCGCGCGGGATGCTGTGTTGGCCGAGTTGAATTGCGTTGCGGAGGGGTTTCCGAAAGCGCACTAACGGCTCCTCCATATTGCGCGATCAAATTCACGGGCGCTCATCAGAGTCAGCCCGCGGATGTGTTCGCCGCCATCGGGATCCCGCCGCCACCACCACACTACGAGCACCGCTCCAGCCGCGATGGGTAGCAGATCGCTGCCGAGGCCATAAGCCCCGGCCCCGGTGGTAGCGGACCAGAACCAGCTATAGAAACTCGCGCCGTACACACTATCGAGCCATCGTCCGAAGTCGGGCAGACGATACCAGGCGCCGTCGGCGTACATCGGGAGCCTGGCCGACAGCCGGTCGATGAAGGGTGTATCGTTGACGATGCTGCAGAACACCCAGCGTCCAAAAAACTCATGCTGAAGCTCTGGCCGGTTGAGTCCGATGCGATGCCAAACAAGCCAAAGTGTGAGCGCAATCCAAAGTAAAAACAGGCCGCCGAGTGCCCGCGACCAGAGCGCGGCACCCATGATTGCGCGGGTCTGCATGCTCTGAAATTCTGCCGCCGAGGATGTGCGAATCCGCATCGTGTGGTCTATTCCGTTTATCCTGCGTTAGCGCGTGCTGACCATCGGTAAATGCTGGGAATCTGTGCTGAATTGCTGAATTCCGGGAAATTCATCTCGAAGGGGATGAGATTAGTATGATTCTGAAAATCGCGGCTAACCGCGACGAGCCAATTTCGCGTGATCGATAGAGTTTCGGCCTCATGCACGGTCTGCGTCCGCACCATTTTGGGAGTGGGGTTTATGTACGGCTGAAGGTGTGGTGGACACGTCGGCAGTGAGTTCTTCGTGCACTTGCTTTTGCCATTTCATCACGGCGTCAGTGAGAGAACCGCTGAGGTCGAAGCCTTTGGCATCGGCAAGTTGGCGGTCAGCATCCATCTGCTGTTTGGCAGACATGGGTACGCGAACTGAGATAGTGGTGGTCTTCTCTTGCTTTCGTTTGAGTAGTGGCATTGGACTCCTTATAGTGTGTTTACAATTTGTAAACAGAAATGCTGTTCTAGCGTTGTTATCACTCGGGCTTCCGAAGGTGCGGGCAGCTTAGGGCTTCGAGATAGGTTTTCATGTAATCAGGATCTTGCTCGCTGGGTATGCGGATGGCCCATTGCACGGGGCCGCCGAACAGGACAGCGACAATGGCCAGGTGCCAGTTGAGGGTCATGAGAGCGATTAGCCCCAGGACCATGGTGATGGTGATGTTGATGCGCGACAGCTCCATCTCCCCGCCCATCAAAAGTTTGTCTTGCTGAAGCGTTTGGAACACTTGGTGCCTGGAGCTGCGCGTACTGTTCGAGGCGAAAGAGGTGATCGAGGGCGCACTCTCGCTGGAGGTCGCGGGCATGGAACGTCGAGATGAAGCGGATATAGGTTTGTTTGTCTTGACCGAGCCGGCCGGACGCGGGGCTGGTGGCGTAGCCTTGGGTGGGACTGGACTCGCCGCTGGAGACGCGGAGGGTCGTGGTCTGCCGCCAGCGAGTTCCCAGTTGTCCGCGGCTACTCCGTCGCCGGACGATGCCCAGGAATTGTTTCCGAGATAGTGGTCACCGCGATCTCGCATTGGTCTTTCCGTTAGGCCGCCTTTGCCGTTACCCCGGCACTCCGCTTAGTGAGCCACGCGTCGAGCAGGTTCTCTGGACTGCATTCCTTGAGCAATTGCTGCATGGCCTCCACGTCGGACCAGCTGGTCGACGCACAGATGGCTTGTCCCGCCGGCCCGAGCCAGGCGGACGCTAGGCGGGCGCCAAGGGAACTCTTGTAAAAGAACTCGCCGATGTGCGCGCCGGCGATGCGGCGCACCTCTTGCGGATTCAGCCCCAGCTTGTAGAGCGACTCCGCAACGTAGGAGGTGTCGGCTGAGTCGTCCGGGAAAAACAGTTTGCCGGGCATATTACCCAGCAAGAGGTTACAGTCGGGTGACTTCGTTATCTCGACGCTGCTCTGAGTAAAACCGAGGAAGGCGCAGTTCATCCTACGCATGGTCCGGATCGCGCGGAAGAACCACGCTGAAGAAACCTCGTCGCCGATCGCATCCCAGAATTCGTCCCATATGACCCAAGCTGGCTTACCGTTGAGGTGGGCGATCGTGTTGTAGAGGATCAATTCCTTGGCCGGGGTGGCGATGTATTTCGGCGCGGTGTCGAGGTTGCTCAACTCGTACACAGCGATGCGATTGTTCGTGGCGTCGAGTGGTTCGCCGCCGAAGATATAGCCGTAGTCTTCGGTTAACTCCTTGACGATGGCTCTCATGCGGGTGCGTTGTTCGTTGCCACTGGGAAGCGCGGCGTATAGATCAATGAGGTTGCGGCACTTCTCGTTGGTCACTCCATAATTTTTGCGCATGCGGACGTCCATGAGCGCGTTCCTGAGATCCTTGGAGCCCGCCTCGTCGAGTTCGAACCCTTTTCGGCGGAAGAACAGCCGCTCAAACCAGCCCATTAGGTATTGCAAGCCCGTGGGCCGGTCGAGCAGGGCGAGAGGGCACAATGGAGTCGAGTCCGGATGTCCAACGTCGTGGTACTCGGCGCCGAGCAGGTGGCCGACTACAAAACTGGAGTGGCCCAAGTCGAGCCAGGCGAGCCGGCTCTCGGCGATGCCTTGGATCGCACACGCGAGGAGGGCAGCTAAGCTGGACTTGCCAGCGCCTGTTGATCCGATGCCCAACATGTGGCCGACGCCGCGGACGTGCGTGGGGAAGTGGAAGGGTTCGCCGGCTGACCCGCTGCAGACAAGTGGAGTGGGTGTCTGTGCGGGGAACTTGCTGCTGTGAATGGAGGGCGTACCTTCCCAATACTTTGCCGGCATGGCGAGGTCTGCGAAGTTATATCCGGTCAGGATGATCTTGTGGCGGTTCGCCTCGTATTCGTCGGACTTCATCATCAGATAGCCCGGCCAGGCGCTCCTGACTGCTTTGGCTGCGCCGATGGTCTCGATGCGGGCCATGATGCCTTTGCCGTGGAGGAGCCCCGTCAGGTTGTGGGCGCGGGCATCGGCCTCAGCCGGGTCTTGATCCCGGACGATGGCGACACATGCGACGGTGCCGAAGCTGGTGCCGTCCTTTGAGACGTTGATCGCTTCTTGTATCTGCGCGATCTGCTCTCGGGCATGCTCGCTATTTTCTTTTTTGGCGCCGAAGAAACTCTTGATAATTTCGATGAAGTCGCCGATCGCGGTCTGGCTCCAGAACGGTTTCTCCTTTTCGAGCTTCTTCTGGGCGTCGTAGGGAGTCAGGCACCGGTAGCGGATGCTCAGCGTTAGGTAGCCGGGATGCTGTAAGAGGATTGAGAGCATCTGCGGCAGGGTCTCACTGGGATAAGCGGTGATGATGATGGGTCTCAAGTGCCAGCCGCCGACCATGGGGTAGATGCCGTTCACCTGCCACTCGCATGCAAGGACCTTATTGAGCCGCACGTGGGGCTCGGGAAGGGCTGCGGGATAATCGTTGTAGGTGACGAGGTGCAAGAGGTCGCGAAACATCTCCACGTTGGACATGGGGGTGAGTGTGATCGCGCCCTTTACCGAATCCTGGAAGGCCTGAAAGCGACCAAGGGCGTGCGCACGGAGGAGGTCGTGGTTGTCCAAGCGTTGCGGTTCATGGCCACCGAGCAGAAAGGCGCGGGTCGTGTTCTTTATGGGTTTTTCGAACTGATGCGAGAGGTATAGCCGCGTGGGCGTGATCCAGTGCTCCTCGGTGGCGAAGCGCTCACGTATCTCGGCCATCACGAGCGCGGCTGCAGGGCGCGCGTAATGTAGGTCAGGCGGCAGCGGCGCCGGCCGGCGGTCGAATACAACCTGGATGGCGTCACCGGTGCGTAAATGAACCGGCGACTTCCCGAGCTGCTCGGCTCGCGCCAGGACGTTGGACTCGTCGCAGCTGTCGGGCGATGGCCCGATGAGCCAGTATCCTTTTGCAATCCCGTCGTCGCGTAGATCGACTACGCCTTGGTCGAGAAAGCCCCTGTACGGGAGGCTGTCTGCTAGCGTGGCCATATTGGACTCACCTTTCCGGCAATTATGCTGAGGGGTAGGAATCCTACGTAGCGCCCATCCCACGAGTCCGGGTTGTGGGTACCCATGCCGAGAAACATTTCCGGGGGCACGGTGTAGGTCCCGTATGGGAAGCGATGCGGAATCCCTAGCTCTGGTGCACTGTTTGGTATCAGCTGGCCTTCGCGGTAAATCCCCTCGGGCGTAAACGTCACGTGGTCGCCGGGGAGCGCCCAGACCTGTTTAATTGGCATGCGTAGGTAGACCAGGTCACCCCGGCTGACCTTGGCGACTGGCCTTATTCGATAAATGCCGACTGGGGTCGCACTATCCGAGACGTTAAGGGTGAAATTGGTCATTGCCAGAAACACTAGGCCGCCAAACAGGAGGAGGCGGGTTGGAAACCACTTGAGGAGTTTCGTAGACATTGCGTTGGTCTTCGCGGTTGTCGTCGCCAACGCCCGTGCGAATGGCGTGGAGGTACCGGGCTAGCACTTCGTTGGCCGCCTCGATGCACGGCTGGCAGGGGGTCGGTTGCGCCTTGGGAGTAGGGGTAGTCTGTGAAATTGGTAGCGGCAGGAAAGCGTGGAGTGAGGGTGCGGGTATCGGGCTCGGTGCTGGCGCGAAGTGGGTGACAGGAACTTCCGGAATCGAGGCCTTGGCCGTCCAGAGGTGGGGCCACACCAGCACGCCAACGATTACGAGCGCGATGAAGCCAACAGCGAGCTTTGCCAGGCGCGAGCTGATTTTCACGCCGGGGGTGGTATTCATCGCTGCGAGTCTTCCGCGTTCGGCACGCAATCAAGGGTTCTGACGCCACCGCCGTGGTCGACGACAACAAAGGTGCCGTCGATTAGGATGCCCTGGCGGTCGAGCTTGCACGCTTGGCCAGGCATTGCGGCGGGTGCGCTGTACGCCTGTTCCGGATGAAGCTGCTGGTGGATGCTGACGCCTTGCGACGCGAGGCCGCTGCCCATCCCGAGGATGGACATGAGTGATCCGATGAGAACGCTGAAGTTGTTCATCGTAGCTGGTCTCCTTATTGGCCTTGTTGTAGTTTCAGAGTGGCTTCCCTAGCTGCCGCTTGAGCGCGCACGTCACTGGGATAGTAAAACTGGATCGACGGCGTAAACGGCTTGCGAATGCGTAAATCAAATGTGTAGTAACGTCCTTGGTTAGTGGCAATCACCAGGTTGCTGTGCATATTAGGCGCTCCCGGTATCCTTGCTTGCGCACCAGGTACGGTAAGTGGCGTAGGACTATCTTTTGGGAAAACCAATACGGTGTGCTGGCCGATTAGCGTGCCCCACCGGGTTACGTCTCCTAATTTGGTATCGTCTTTAGTAGTCGATTCATCAGGTGCAAGTCTTATTTGAACTACTTTCAGCGGTTGAAGGTTTAGCTCGTATTCCGCATCAGGTGAGTACGCTTCGACCGTCGTAATTCCGTGCTGCAGGGTCGGCGTCTGATTGTTTTTGATCGCCTCAGCCACGTCCGTGGGTAAGGTTGCGTAGGGGTCTGGTGGGATAGGCAGCGGTTTCGGGGGTGCTTGAACTACCACTGGCGTCGGTGGTGGTTGGGTGGCACAGCCTGCGGCTAAGTACGCCGCGGTTGCGCACAGTGCTGCCAATATCACTTGGCGCGTGGCCTGCTTCACTGTTTGACCTCCTCGATGTCGAGTTGATTAACAAAAAGTCCCAGCGATTCCGGGTCTTGAGAGTGGCCGACAATCAAGTGGGCCGTGGCTCGCCAATACTCAGTGGTTTTGGTCTGGTCGTTGTTCGAATGTGTGATCGTTCTGTACTCGATTTCGTAAGTATCCTTTTCCGCGAGCTTGAGCGTGTCGGTGACTGATGCCTCGACCCACGTGTAGAGTCCGATGACCTGGGGATGGTGTTTGCCGCCGTCGCGGTTGTACCACGCATCGAGCTTTTGCGCGGCCTGCCCCGTAACCATGGCGCGGGTTTTATCGAAGATGTAGTTTTCTTCGTCCGGGTCGCGGTCGACGGTAAAGGCGTTATGAATGAAGTCGCCAAGGCGCGCTCTTAGGAAGGTGTCAGGAATCGCTTGCGCGCTCGTGACGGGAAGAACTTGGCCGACTGGATCCCCGCGATCGTTGACTTCCAGTACGTAGGGCGGTGGTGCTGGTCGTAAGTGGTATGAGGCGTTGTCGCCGATCGAGAGGGCCAGCAGTGCCAACAGCGCCAGTGCGAGCCACCAGATGCGTTGGTTGTGCCAGGCGACGAGTTGATCCTGGTACATCGGTGTGTCTTTTGGAGCGACAGCCATTTCAAAAATAACTCCCTGTAGCGACGCAAAAGCCGGCGGCGAGTAGCACCCAGCCAACCCACACGCGCACTAGCCAGCGGCGGGAGGCTAAGATCATGTAGTCAAGTAGTAGTACGGCCCAGATGATGGCCCGGATGGAATGCCAGTTAACGTCGTAGCCGAATAGGAAAGTCAACAAGATAATCCTGATGCGGCCACGCAACCACCAGTCATGCGTGCCGACGACTAGGCCTTTAAAGAAGCTCTTAAAATCCCCGCCGACCACTTCCGTTAATTTGCGGTGTATATTCATCGCCTTCAAGCGCCCAACCAGCGCCCGGTAGCTCGCGCGGTATACCGATAAGGCGCGGTGCCTGCCGCGACGAGTTTTTCGTCAATGCCAGTTCCTTCAGCACCAACGCCATGCGCATGGCGCGCCGTAATTATTCCAGCCGCCTTTTTCGGCAGGACCCAAATCGCGTAAACGAGAACTAGCGCTTCGACGAATTGGATCATCGCCGACTGCGCTTGATCTTCGTTGAAGTGAACCCCGAGCGCCGCTATGGCGGAGGTCCATGTCGCCGTAAGAATTAAGGCGATCGCGAGCACGAGCAGCGCCGCCAGCAATCGGATGCCGACCTGGAGCAGCGTGATAAACCAATTCTCAAGAATCACCCAAGTGTGATCAAAGGTAGCGAAGCAGATCGTAACCGGGCCCTTGGCGACGTACCACTTAACCTCGAGGAGTATCGCGAAATAGATGCACGCCGCCGTAAACCAAAGCAGCTCAGTCAGGAGGCTGAGAACGTGCAGCTCAACGCTTTCAAGCGGATGAGTGAACCACGCCCCCCAGTGATAATTGCTCAACATCATGCTGACGATGTTCAACCCAAGGTCGTACAAGCCTGAAGGTGTCATTACGCTGGGAGACTGCCCGGAGACGCTCGTGCCAATGATTTGCCCCATGTCCGGAAAGGCAGATCCCCAGCTCTCGACGTTGGCCATGACCACGTAGACCAGGGTAATGCGCACCACCCCCCAGCCGAAGGCCATGATTGTCCCGAACCAATCGCAGTTGGACACCGCCTGGATCAGGGCGTAACCAAAGCCAACGAAGGTGATCGCCCCGAGCAGGCGAACGCCCCATAGAATCAGGAGCGGCAGATACGCGTCGAGCGCGGCAGTGAAGTCGCCTAGCGCTGAGTTCAGAACATGATCTGGGGCGATTGGCGGCACGATTAGCAACCTCCTCCTGTGCGCGGCAGCAGCGGTCGGACGGTCGTGTCGAGCTGATGCAAGTCGTCGGTGGCGATTACCATCGTGAGTGCAGCGAGTTGTGCTCGCATTAGTTGCAGTTCCTGGACAATCGCCATTGAGGCCTGCCCATTGCCTTGGGTAGATGCCAGTTCCGCGGGTGCCTGGATGTTGGCGGCGATTCCGCTGAAATTTTCGCCTTGAAGCTCAGTGGTTAGTTGCTGCGTCTCGGAGATCGCGGCCTCATAGGTCTGTGCCAATGTGGGCGCGATCGTGCTGACCAGCGGGTCGTAGCTGTCACAAGGCAGTCCTTGCGTGACCGGCATTAGCTGCGCTGCGTTTTGCGAGTTGATGCCGCTGAACAGCGTTTGATTGAGATTGCCAAGCAACGAGGCCGGCGGGTTGTACCAACCGCCAGCTGTGGTTGTGATTAACGATGTCGCACTGATGTCGGTGTTGTTTGCAACTGCAGCATCGAATACCGGATAACCCGGTCCGGTTGGTATAGGCGTCAGTACGTTGCCGAGTTGTGCCAGCGAGGTCGAGGGAATCCACGCCACCGCAGCTAAAACTACGGCGGCGCAAATTACCTCCTTTCCTAAAGTGAGGTGGCGATTCATGGGTTGCAGCCTTAACTCACCAGACGCGCGGCTGCGTGAGCGACGAGGTGCGCTGTCGGATGGGTCACTGCGGAATGCACCAGGGCTGCGGCCGTTCCGCCAAAGGAAGGCGCGATCGTGGGGTAGTTGTAAACTACAGCACCGCCAAACGTCGCCAGCCCCAGGTGCTCTGCGGCCCCGAGCCAGCTGCCGCTCCTGATGTGATGGACGATTCCGATGGCTCCGACTCCGCCGATGATGTATCCAGTGGCCATGGCCACATGACCCATCGTGTTGAGCGGCTGGTCGATCTGCGCCACGCCCGAGTTCGCCGCCCATGCGGCACCCGCGCAGAGCAGCAGCGGGACGGTGAGACTGAGAATTCTCTTGAGTGCCATACATTCTCCTTTGTTACGTCCTGGCCGATGATTCGGCCTTGTAACCGATTGGCTATGCAACGAAAAACGTCTCCCACGATCCCTGTTTGAACGTGACTATCTCGGATGGCTCGTTCGCTAACCACACAACATAAGGGACCTTGCGCTCGCAGTCCCAAACATCGAGATGGTAGAACTCGTCGCATTCCGAGGTTTCCGGGTCTGTGTACCGGATTCGCAACGCGGGACAGTTGTAGGCACGTGCAATACCGTGATTGGGTATCTGCTCTAATTCGCCGAGGCGATTTACAACTTCGACTGCTTGCTCTTTCAGGAAGAGGGTGCGGTCTTTCGCTGGTGTTTTCATTTTTCCCGATGCTCGTTGATTCCGGCAACGCGTTTCTTTTACAGACGTTGCTTCATTGACTTGTCGAATCGTTTCAGCGCTTGGCGCGCCAGTTCTGTGGAGGCTGGCGATAACCGATTTGTTCGAGGGCGTCGCGCATGTGAGCGATGGCCTCGAAAACGTCTGCCCAGGGTTGTTCAGGATTGTCGTTCGTTTGCAGTAAGGCGGTTTCTAGGTTGCTACGCTTTATGGGAGTCCCTTACATGGGCGGTGACACGACCGTTGTGCCCGCCGCCGTTCTCCGTTCTTTCGAGCTGCTGGCGGAAGGCTCGGAACGCGGCGACCACCTCTTCGTGCGTAACGTCGCGATCCTGCAGGTCGTCGGGCAGCCTGCCGACAAGAAAGAAAAGTACGTCGGCGCTGACTTCCATTGCGGTGGCGAATTGCCGGATCATGTGGGCACGAGGAGGTCTGCGAAAGTCGTGTTCGATCTCGTTTAAATAGGGCTCGGAAATCGAGTGACCATCCTCAAATCGGACGCGGGCGGCGAGTTGCCACTGCGTGAGCCCAAGCGTCTTGCGCCGTTGCCTGATGAATTTGCCGAAAGTCCTCATTCGGTCGCTACTCTCTATGTCTGATGATTAACTGGAATTCCATATTTTCATAATACAACCAGCGAGACAATGTCAAGCCCCTCGGTGTCGCACACTCATTTCTGCTTAGCCGAAGTGCGACAGCTAAAACGGAATCAGGGCCAGCAGTCGTGGATAATCAGTTCGTGTGAGGCCTGAGGTGGGTGTTAATAACTCGCAGGTTTCTATTTTGTGCGAGAAATGGCCCAAATCATTTGCGGCCTTTTTTGCCGGTATCGAGCGTTTTTCGGAAGGCCCGATATGCCTCCTCCACCTGACTGTCGTGGGCGTCGCGAGCTACGTCGCTTGGGAGCCGCTTGGCGTAAAAGTAAAGGATATCCGAAGAAATCTTCAAAATATTTGCGAGCTGGTCGATAACTGCGTTTTCAGGCGGATAACGCCGATCGTGCTCCAAATCGTTCAGGAAGGGTGGCAGAACCTTGCGGCCGTCTTCACGGCGAAGCTGCTCAGCGACCTCCTTTTGAGTCAGTCCTGCTTTCTTCCTCGCCTCGGTTATCACTTGACCGAACGTCTTCATCCCCCAGAGTCATCCTTTTGCGCCCATAGCCAGGGCATCCGCAATAGTCTTAAGCGGTAGAATCAGTTTTAACTGATCGTCCAGCAGCCGCAATGCGCCGAATCGTTCGTACCAGACAACTGCGCGTTCGTCCTTGGCTCGATCGCTAGAGCAACGCCGCCGACTTCGACGGCGACCGAAAGCGTTCTCTTGCCAGCCGCAAGCAGGAGTTCGCCGCCTAAACCGCCGCGTTGCACAGATCGGGAGGCCGCAGTGGGCCAAGCCGAAAAACCGGCAGCTCGTATCGGTCGAGTCTCCAACTACCGTGGTTGGGACTTTGGCGAATTCGATTGCACCCGGGGGCCGCTCACGATCGAGTAATTCGCGTCTTTTTTCTCCGCGTCCCAGTCGCGCCCCTTCTTTGAGCAAGTCGACCTCCATGGTGAGCTGACCCACCTTGCGTTCCCGTTCTGCGATTTTGCGCTCATACTCGGCGATCCGCACCGCCTCGGCCAACTCGTCGGTGAATTCGCCGGCTTCGTATTTACGGATCCTGAGCCGAACTATGCATGCCCGCGCGCCCTTCGAGGGAACGCACGCGATATCTGGCGCCTAAACTCCGAACTGAAACTTCGATGCCGGGCCATTGGGCTATCCTCCGATAAGTGCCCTTGCCCGGTCCAATCCAGCGCGAGTCAACTGTCCAATTGGTCGCGCGTTCTCTCCATATCAGTCCAGCGGCCTGTGCCCGCTCGCGTTTCTACCACATTGGCATCACCGTTGCGGTCTCAAACGGAAACACAAGGAGGGAGACGAAGCCTCAAATCAGGCTGCGATGTCCAATCATGCCCATCCCCGCAGACAATCATGACCGCGCAATCGACTATCTGACCATCCCCCTGCGACTTGCGCTTGCGCTCTCTTTTCTTTTTCCCGTGGCGGACCGGCTGGGCCTGCTGGGCCCACCGGGCACGCCTGGAGTTGACTGGGGGAATTTCACTAATTTCCTCAGTTACAACGCTCAAGTGAACTCATTTCTGCCAGCAGTTACACGACCAGCTCTCGGCGTAACCGCCACAGTTCTTGAGACCCTGTTCGGCATTACCCTGTTTCTAGGCGTTTACACCCGGCTCACCGCGGCAGGTGCCGGAGCACTGTTGCTGTTATTTGGCAGCGCCATGGCGATCTCGTTCGGGATCAAATCGCCCTTTGATTATTCCGTCTTCTCAGCCATGGGCGGTGCTCTGCTTCTGGCCGGCTGGGGCGAGTATCCGCTCACTGCGGATGCTCTTTTCCAGCGCCTTATTCATCAGCGGCAGAGGTTCACGGTCACGCGCTTCTTTATCCACCGCGCCGCTTCTACAGCGAGGAGACAACATGAAGACGTTCATTGATCAGATGAAGGCAGGTTCGCCTCCGTCATCCTAGTGGTCCAGAAGCGCTTTTCTATGAAGTGGCCGCAGTTCTGCACATCGAGCAGACGAAGTTCTGGTTCGAGCCTGCTCAACTGCCATCACGCCAACCGAGCTATCATGGCTTGGAAAGATCAGCCGGCCGATTATTCCGTCACATGAAATATCCGGCCTCCTCGCCGCGATTGGGGCTGGGGTTTCTGATCTCAAAGTCGGAGACGCCATCTATGGCTACCTGCCTTTGATCGCGATAGCGCCGAAGCAGGTTATGTTTGATCCGCCCTGGCGAAGTGGCGTTAAATCCACGTTCAATCGTTACGTAAGCGACGCCCGGTTGCTGGCATGAAAGCTGCCGTAAGGTATTGGCCGAGGTTAGGACAATGGGAGCAGCAATGTCCACGGGAGTTCTTGACCTGCATGGAAGGCAGTGCCACCTACGCAGGCCGATTAGAGATCGTTCGGGCCGCAGCAGGTTTCAGGAGATGCCGGTCATTGTGCCCGAGGTCTCCAATCTTGATCACCATATGTATCTGGTGAAGTTTTCTGACGGCGCGACCACCTTCGTCTTTCCGGATGAAGTAGATGTTGGGTAAGTAACCGGTCTGAGTTATCGGGTATCCGCCAGAGTGCCAGTGTCGAATTGCAAAAAGCCGGGCAAGCTCGATTAAAGGCACCATTTGCCCGGCCTTTTCCGCAAAACTCCGCTCCTCAAAAACATCGCGAAAGCCTTTGTCGCCTTCCACTAGAGAACTTGTGTTGCTCGCCAATGGTTCTCTCGACCGTTCCAGTTCGGCAACCTTTCTTTGCGGCTCAACGTAACTCCATTTGATCCAGCAGAAAGCGCCGCCATCTTTGGTGAGCGTTTCCGCGTTGCGGCGCCAGATCGGGGCCTCGCGGTCGATCAGACAGCATGCCGGGGTTGAAGCCATAGGCGGTACGTGGTGGTTCGCACAAAACGACGACCGAGGGAGCCCCGCGACAAACCGCCTTGCCCATCGCGCAAAATCGCCAATGGCTTCGCGCAGGTAGCAGACCTCGGGCGAGAGGATCGCCGAGGAGTATAATCCCCGATCGCGTCCGACCCGTTCGGCTTCAATGCCGTAGTACGGCTTGAACCGCATGCGGGCTGGCCTATCAGGCTGACGATCGCGAACTATTCTCCGGGCCTCGAGGATTTGGCATCGCGGGGCGCGTTCGACTCTCCGGATCATTCTCGAGCACAGCTTTCATTCTACCAACGCTCAGCCAGTTACGACTTCTCGCCGGCGGGGGAGACGACGAATCGTAGTTTTTACGATCGTTCGTAGCCAGGGTTTTCGCGACCGGGCTCCGAAAATGTTCGCCCCTTGGGTACTTTTGAGCAATCCGCTGCTTGGCATGGAACCTGTTTCTCTAGATGTCATGCGACCGTTGCACGGAGAAGAAACGAATAGAAACGGGGCTACCCGAGGAGACAATTCCTATGAAACTGACATGGCACGGCCATTCCGCATTTCGCATCGAGGTGGGCGCGGCCAAGATTTTGATCGATCCGTTTCTGTCCGATAACCCGTCCTGGGACAAAGGATGGAGCGGCTACCTTACAGGCGAGAACTCGACAAAGGGAGGTGACCTATGAAGGCGATTGTGGTGACGGATCAGGCTGCGGGAACGGCCGGGATGAAGCTGGTGGAGCGGCCCGAGCCGCAGGGGGCGGCGCTCGCCAGCCTCTCGGGCGCGAACTACGG
>Ga0306920_100007115_pt1 | contig 14700 bp, 10 predicted proteins | sample flu12Cox44000170_FD_204666 | JGI IMG/M metagenome (GOLD analysis project Ga0306920, IMG submission 204666) | Lab enrichment of tropical soil microbial communities from Luquillo Experimental Forest, Puerto Rico - flux4day.12C.oxic.44.000.170 (v2)... | ecosystem: Environmental > Terrestrial >... | reverse complement strand
CGCACCCGTGCGCACCAGGTTTTCCGCCGTCGCACGCGCATCCTCCTGCTTCCAGCCGGTGCGCGCTACGATCTCTCCGAGGCCCACGCCGAAGATGCTGCGCTCCACCATGGCGCGCAAAATCTCCTCGTTGCTTCCGCGGTCCAGGGTCTCCAGAAACCTTACGCGGCCGCGGTCCTTTCGCGTTGGCCTCCGGGCTAGCGGATCCAATACCACTCCGCCGCCCACGGTAATGACCGGCGAAAATTGCCGCACAATAAAATGATCGCCTCGCACAGCAACCACCTCGGCCGTCAAATGCAAGTGCACCAGGGCGCTTTCCCCAGGCTTCAGTTCCGTCCTTCCGTGGAGCAGAATCTCGGCAATCGTTTCCGCGGTTCCGGTATGGAAATGCACGCGGGCGCGATGCTTGAGCGCTCGAGCGCTTTTCAGCAGTTGCAACTGCGCGTCGACTCGACGCGTTTTCGCAAACCGCCCGGGCGCCGTCAGCACCATACCCCGCGCGACCGCGGTGTGCTCGACCCCGGCCAGATTCACAGCCGTCCGTTGCCCGGCGTCCGCCTGCTCGACCGGTGTACCGCCGGTTTGCACGCCACGCACCCGCAGCCGCTTGCCGTCCGGCAGCAGTTCGACCTCCTCGCCCACGGCCACCTGCCCGGAGATCAACGTGCCCGTTATGACCGTGCCGAAACCTTTGACCGCAAAAGAGCGATCAATCGGCAAACGAAAATAACGGTCCGCTTGCTTGTTGGATAGTTCACCGGCCGCTTGTCGAAGCGCGTTTTTCAGTTCCGCAAGCCCGCCGCCCGTTTTCGCGCTCACCGGAACAATGGGCGCGCCTTCGAGGAACGAGCCTTTCACAAAATCCTCAATTTCCAGTCGCACCAGTTCCGCCGTGTCGCTGTCGACCAGGTCCGTTTTCGTCAGCGCGATCACCCCGCGCTCGACTCCCAGCAGCCGGCAAATGTCGAAGTGTTCCTGCGTTTGCGGCTTGATGGCTTCGTCCGATGCGATCACCAGCAACACCAGATCGATCCCGGTAGTGCCCGCAAGCATGTTCTTCACGAACCGTTCGTGCCCCGGCACGTCCACGAATCCGAAGCGCACTCCACTCTCTTCGAGGAACGCAAATCCCAAATCGATCGTGATGCCGCGGCGTTTCTCTTCTTCCAGGCGGTCCGGGTGTGTCCCGGTGAGGGCCTCGATCAAGGTCGACTTTCCGTGGTCGATGTGCCCCGCGGTGCCGACGATGACGCTTTTGCGAGTCAGGGCCATGGCGGATCTCGAGGATTTGATGTTACGCAACCGCGAAACCTGCGGTCAAACCGCCGAGTGTGTATTTCCGGCGCCTCCAAGCGGAACGCGAACACCACCGAAGTGATTGCGAGCGCCGGCGATCGCCTTCTTCTTTTGATGTACACCGCACGCACATCTCTTCATCTGAATCTGTAGGCCTTCGGCTCGGGAGGTTCTCATGTCTTGGCCAGGCAATTTCCTGCACACCCTGAAGATCCAGTATCCCATCATCCAGGCACCGCTCGCGGGTGGCGGTGACACTCCCGAGCTTGTCGCGGCCGTGGGCAATGCCGGCGCGCTCGGCTTCATTGGCGCAGCCTATCTCGATGCCCCACAAATCCTTGATGCCGCCCGTGCCGTTCGCGCAAAAACCTCGCGGCCCTTCGGCATCAATCTTTTCGCACCGCAGCCCGCTACGGGTTTTTCCGGCAACGCCAAACGCATGATCGACCGTCTCGCTCCCTATTTCCGCGAGCTCGGCCTGCCGGCACCGGGCCTGCCCGGCAAACCGCACCACAATTTCGCCGATCAACTCCCAGCCGTTCTCGAGTCCGGCGCCTCTGCTTTCAGTTTTACCTTTGGGTTGACTCCGCCCGATGCGTTGAGTGCACTGCATGCGCGCGGCTTTTATGTTGCGGGTACCGCCACCACGGTCGAGGAGGCCGCGCTACTGGAAAAGTCTGGCGTTGATGCCATCGTTGCCCAGGGGGCCGAAGCCGGCGGCCATCGTGGCACCTTCGCGGTCGATTTCGAACGCGCCATGATCGGCACGATGGCCCTCGTGCCGCAGGTGGTCGACGCCGTAAAGGTGCCGGTCATCGCTTCCGGGGGAATTATGGATGGTCGAGGCATGGCCGCCGCGTTAGCGCTGGGCGCAAGTGCGGTGCAACTGGGTACCGCATTCCTCACCTGCTACGAATCCGGAATCCCCGCCGCGTACAAGGAATCGGTGTTGCGCGCACACGAGGATCACACCCGCGTAACACGCGCTTTTTCCGGCCGGCCCGCTCGCGGCATTCAAAATCGTTTCATGATGGAAGTGGAAATCGCCGGCGACAAGGACGCCATTCTGCCTTTCCCCCTGCAAAACGCACTTACCCGCCCGCTGCGGAGCGCCGCCGCCAAACAGGGCCGACCTGAATTTTTGTCTTTATGGGCTGGCCAGGGCGTTCGGTTGGCGCGCCGCCAGTCGGCCGCGGAACTCGTCGCGCGGTTGGCGCGGGAAACTGACGCTGCCATCGCCGGCCTCTCGCGTTCGCTTCGTTCCGCCACCCGGACCTGAACAAGTCCACCCGCACTCCGTCATTCCAGACGGAGTCCGCACAGCGGGGAATTCCTCTTGCGCTTGTCCGGCGGCGCACTTTCCTGCGGCAAACCGTCAAGGTGAAGTATCGAACTTCAATTCATCCGGAGTTTTACTGAGGTGCGAAAAATTCCAGGTGTGCTGAATTTGTTGCGTTACGACTTGGCCGCAGCGATCTCGTTCACCACCTCTTCGGCCGCAGCACGAGGGTCCGATGCCGCCAGGATCGGTCGGCCCACGACGATAAAGTCCGCTCCCGCCTTGATCGCTTCGCGAGGCGTCGCGGTGCGCGTCTGATCATCTTTACCCTTGCCGACGCCCTTGTCCTTCGGCCGCACACCCGGCGTCACGATCAGAAACTCCCGCCCGCAGGCTTTGCGGATGGCCTTGGCTTCCTGCACGGATGCGACCACGCCGTCGACACCCGCCTGCTGCGCCAGCCTTGCAAGTTTCAACGCCCGCGCTTTCGGGGCGCCACCGATGCCCACTTCGCGGGTCGCGTTATGATCCATGCTCGTCAAGATGGTCACCGCCAGCAACCGCGTGCGGTCCGCTCCCATGGCTACGCTTGCGCTCACCGCTTGCGCCGCCGCACGCAACATCACGGCGCCTCCGAGCGCATGCACGTTGACCAGCTGCACGCCCGGCATCGCCGCGGACGCCAATACGGCTCCCGCTACCGTGTTTGGTATATCGTGGAATTTCAGGTCGAGGAATATCCCCGGGCCCAGTTTCGCCACTTCGCGAACCGCTTCCGGTCCCGCGCTCGTGAACAGCTGGCTGCCAATCTTGAACATCCCGACAAGATCCGCCAGCGGCCCCGCGAATTTCAGGGCCGTGGTCAGGGAATCAAAATCCAGAGCTACGATCAGACTGCTGCGTGGATGTGCGTCGAAGGTCAAGGTCCGGGACTGACCCGGCGCTTTTAGTTCGGTGCGCGATCCGGCTGGGTATACTTCGGCGGCAGTTGCATCAGTTCGAGCCGCACCTGACTTACCCCCGAGCCGATCAGACCGATTTTCCGGGCTACGCGATAGGATACATCAATTTCGCGTCCCTCTTGATAGGGACCCCGGTCATTGATACGTACCAATTCAAATTTGTCATTGCGGGTGTTTACCACGCGCACCCAGGAACCAAACGGCAGGTTCGGATGAGCCGCCGTCAGGCTCTCGGCGTTGAAGCGTTCCCCGTTGGCGGTCTTCTTGCCGTTGAAGTTGGGTCCGTACCAGCTGGCATTACCCACCCATGACTTGATCGGCTTCACCGGCGCACTGAGATGTGCCACGAGTGGAGCTTCCATAGCCGGGCAAACCAGGAACATCAGCGGCACCCAGCGAATCGCAGCCCAAGTAACAAAGAGTGGTCGTCTCATAGTGTGTTTATTTTGCTACGAAATTCTAAAAAGTGTAGCAGATTTGCCGCATTATGTCAACTATCTTCTACCGGGACTCTACCGCGTATCTCACTGAAGGTTAACGCCTTTACCTCTTTCAGTGCTTTCGCCAAACCTCCCACAATTCTCTCACTGGCCTTGGGGTCAGAAAAGCTGGCCGTCCCCACCTGTACCGCGGACGCGCCCACCGACATATAGTCAAGCACGTCCTCCGCCGTTTCAATACCGCCAAGCCCCACAATCGGGACTTTCGCCACCTTATATATCTCCCAGACGAGCCGCAGAGTAATGGGTTTGATCGCCGGGCCCGATAATCCCCCCGTGCAATTGCCGATGCGCGAGCGCCCGGTCCTAAAATCAATGGCCATCGCGGGATACGTGTTAGCCACGGTCAACGCATTGGCGCCGGCAGCCTCCGCCGCGAGCGCGATCTCACTTATGTTGGTCACCAGGGGCATGAGCTTCACCCAAAGCGCCCGTTTCGCTGCCGCCTTCCGCGCATTTCCCACCACTTCCGCCACCGAATTGGCGCTGCCCCCAAACTGCATTCCGCCTTTTTTTACATTCGGGCAGGAAATATTGAGCTCATACGCGGATATCCCCTCGGCCTGTTCGAGCTTCCGAACCACCTCCAGATAGTCCTCCAGGCAGTAGCCAAACACATTGACGATGATGTGAGTGTTGTATTTTCGCAACACTGGCAATTTCTCTCTGAGGAAGGCGTCGACGCCGACGTTCTGCAACCCCACCGCGTTGAGCATGCCGGAGGGCGTCTCGCAAAGGCGGGGAGGGGGAGCGCCCTCAATCGGCTCCCGCGAAATCCCTTTCGTCACGATGCCACCGAGACGGCTGAGGTCGACCAGATGAGCGAACTCCACCCCGTAACCAAAGGTTCCGCTGGCGGTAATGACGGGATTTTGCAGGCGCAGAGCGCCAACCTGCACGCTGAGGTCGACGGGATCGCAAGAATTCACTTCGGATCGGGAGCTTACCACGATTTTGCCGTCTTTCGAGCGCTGCCGGTTCTCGGGCGTCGGCTTCCTCGCTTCGCTATCGGCCCGCGTGCCTCGCCGGAATCGGCGCAGTCGTCAAGGCTTCGCTCAACATCCGCCCATCTCTGGTGGCTAGCGTTACCCCCGTCAAGACCCCGAATGTCGGCGCAATGTCCGCGGGCGTCGCGGCGTCAAAGTATTCTCCCGGTTTCACCCCAAATCCCATGAGCAAAATCGGCACGCGTTGATCGTAATAATATGCCGTGCCGTGACCCGTGCCGTTGTGCATCTTGGTCGCTTCCACCCAGGAGTCCGTCAACCAGTACGGCTGCTGCAGGATGTACAGATCCCCGCTCCGTCCTGGAAAATAACTCAGCTCCGCGGCCATGCGGGTCGCTGAAACATTCTTCAATCCGCTGCTCAACTCATCGGCCCAGAAAATCCCCGCGATGCCCGGCATTTTCTCCACGACTTCGGTCAAAGCCTTCCGTGCGGGTGCGTCCTGCTTTAGCTTTTCATATGCGCCATGCGAAAAATACACGTCGTTTCCGGAGATCCGCGCTACCGACGGGTCCGGATAGTTGAACGGTCCGAGCGCGCGCTCGATTTTGTCTTTCAACTCCACCAGATTCAGAACCCCGGCATCGACTCCGGTGGTCTTCATGTCGGCGGGAATCGGCGCTACGCCGTGATCCCCCGTGAGGGCCACGATGTAATTCCCTTTGCCGACCTTCTGATCCAAATGCGTGAACAACTCCCCCAGATCCTTATCGAGGCGGATCAGAATGTCCTGGATTTCCCAACTGCGCGGGCCGAACGCGTGCCCCACATAATCCACAGAGGAATAGCTCAACCCGAGATAATCGGTTCCCGTGCTTCTTCCCAAATTCAAGGAATCGACGGCCGCTTCGGCCATTTTCGTCAGGTAGCTGTCGGCAAACGGGCTGGTGGCCCATTGTTCGTAAAACGCGGCGTCCGGGGCGGTCGCGCCCTCCTTTCCGTGCAATACGTGCGGAAAGGTAGTGGTCCAGCCATCGGGTGCGCGCTCCCCGGTGCCCTCGTCCTCATAGAAGTAACTGGTCTTCGGCAGCGTCAAGGTCCACGATTTGCCGAAGTCCTCCGTCACCGGATGCTGCACGACCAGGCTCTCGATGAACGGCATCACCCCATAGGGCGCCGACGTCACCCATGCTCCGGTCGAGGTGTCCATCCACGTCGCCGCATCCGCCTTGTGCCCCGCCAGCGTAATCGCCGATCGCGCCTTCAACGAAAATGTCACCACGCGAGTTTCCCGGCCGGATTGGAATTTCAGTTCCTCGGCGAACGCCGGCAGTTTCATGCGCCACGCGGAATCTCCGCCCTGCGTCAGACGCCCGGCATAGGCCACATTCTTCACGTTTGGATCGCTTGTGCAGGCCACCATCTTCTGCTCATCACGGTCCCACCAGGCATTGGCTACCATCCCGTGACTTGCCGGAAACGCGCCGGTCGAAATCGTGGAATGTCCCACGCAGGTTTCCGTGGCCGCATAGGGGTACGCCGCGGAGCGGAACCAAGCGCCTTCGTCCACCAGCCGCTTTAGGCCTCCGCTCCATTGTCCCGGGAACTTGTCGACGTAATCGGCGCGCATCTGGTCCACCACAATCATTACGATCAGTTTCGGCCGCACCGTCGAGGTCACCGCCGCTTTTTTGCCCGCCACGGCGGCCGCTGGTTTTGGCGCTTGCGCCGAGACCGCCGCAGCGGCGCACAGCACGGTCATCACCCACGTCAGCCACCACTGCAAAACTCCTCGGTCTACATTTCGCGCGGATCTCATCTCCCGATCTCCCTGGCTCGTTGCCCTGCGCAGTCTACCACGCTCATTTTTCACTGGCGTCACCCAGATTCGCCCGCCGCTCCGCACATTTTCCTGGCCACAACTTGTGCTAGCATTTACCCGACCATGCGAATCGTGGAAAAACATCAGCTGATGTCCGCCGCAGAAATTGATCGCACCCTGCAGCGTCTGGCGCACCAGATCGTCGAAAAAAGTGGCGGCACGCGCAACCTCGCGCTCATTGGCATTCGCCGCCGTGGTGTGCCCTTGGCACAGCGCATCGCGCGGGCCATGCGTGGCATTGATGGCGTAGACGTCCCCGTCGGCACGCTCGACATCACCCTGTATCGCGACGACCTCTCCAAGGTCGCGCCTCAGGCCGTGCTGCAGTCCTCGCACATCCCCTTTGCCGTCGATAGCATGGACCTCGTCCTGGTCGACGACGTCCTCTACACCGGCCGCACCATCCGCGCGGCCATGAACGGACTGTTCGATCTTGGCCGGCCGAGCCGCGTCTCCCTCTGCGTGCTCATTGACCGCGGCCATCGCGAAATGCCCATCGAAGCCCAGTACGTCGGCCGCACCATCCAGACGAGCGACACGGAAATTATCGAAGTCCGCCTGCAGGAAATTGACAACGAAGAACGCGTCGTGCTGGTCGACCGCGTCGAATAACCCGTGCGCTTTTCCCTTCGGCTCCGCTGCGCTTTCCGTGCCGCCCCTGGTTCGCGTAAAATGATTCCCGTTCGAGACGCGACTCCGCGCTCCCGAGGCGCCTCGTTCCCAAACAATGAACTACCGCTTCCGCGATTTGCTCGCTATCGAACCGCTCAGCGCCGACGAAATCACCTTTATTCTCGATCAGTCCAAACCGTTCCAGGAGATCCAGCGCAATCCCCTGAAAAAGCTAGCCACGCTTCGCGGGAAAACCGTCGTTCTCGCCTTTTTCGAAAATTCCACGCGTACCCGGCTCAGTTTTGGCACCGCGGCCTCCCGCCTGGGCGCCGATACCATGAACCTGCAAGCCGAAGCTTCCAGCCTCAAGAAGGGCGAAACCCTGCTCGACACGGCCAACAATCTGAATGCCATGAAGCCCGACTGCTTCGTAATGCGCCACTCCTCTTCGGGCGCCGCCGATTTCGTTGCCCGCCATCTTGAAATCCCCGTGGTCAATGCCGGCGACGGCACGCACGAGCACCCCTCCCAGGGCCTGCTCGATGCACTCACCATTCGTGACCGGAAAGGCACGCTCCACAATCTCAATGTCACCATCCTCGGCGACATCGCGCATTCCCGCGTGGCCCGTTCAAACCTTCATCTCCTCGGCAAATTCGGCTGCCGCTTCACCCTCTGCGGCCCCGCGATGTGGGTTCCCCGCGAACTCGAACACATTGGCCCACCGGGCACGCCCATCCGGTGCGTGTATCGCGTCGAAGAAGCGCTCGAGGATGCCGACGTAATCATCGTTCTCCGCGTACAGACCGAACGCCTGCACGAACCCTCGCTTTCGCACACGGATTACCTGCTCCTGTATCAGCTGAACGCCGAGCGCATGAAACTCGCCAAGCCCGACGCGCTCATCCTCCATCCCGGCCCCATCAACCGCGGAACGGAAATTACTCCGGACGTCGCCGACGGTCCCCGCTCCGCGGTACTCGAGCAGGTCACCAACGGCGTCTCGGTCCGCATGGCCATTCTCTATCTGCTCATGGCCGGCGCGGCGGAGGGAGCCACGCATCCCGCGCTTGAAGGCAAAGCCTGACAAAAAGGAATCTCATCTATGCTTCTGATCAAAAACGGCCGCCTCCTGGACCCCGCCACCGGAACCGATGCCCCGCGCGACATCCTGCTCGAGGGAGAACGCATCGCCGAAATCGCGCTTCCCGGCAAACTCTTCAAGCACCACAGCGCGCCCACCTTCGACGCCTCCGGCCTCATCGTCGCTCCCGGCTTCATCGACATGCACGTGCACCTGCGCGAACCGGGCCAGGAAAATTCGGAAACCATAGAAAGCGGAACCCGGGCGGCCGCACGCGGCGGCTTCGCCGTCGTCTGCTGCATGCCCAACACCAAGCCGGTGAACGACAACGCCTCCATCACCCGCTTCATCGTCGACCGCGCCAAAGCCTTCGGCTACGTCCGCGTGTGGCCCATCGGGGCTGCCAGCGTGGGCAGCAAGGGTGAGGCCATCAGCGATATCGGCGCGATGCGCGAAGCAGGCATCGTCGCCGTCTCGGACGACGGCCGGCCCATCGCGAGCGCCAAACTGGCACGGCAAATCATGGACTACTGCCGCTCGCTCGACCTGCCGGTCATCGAGCACGCCGAGGACGTTTCCCTGGCTGCCGGCGCGGTAATGCGCGAAGGCGTCGCTTCCACCCGCTTGGGCCTGCCGGGCATGCCCGCAGCCGCCGAATCGGTTTGCGTCGCACGCGACGTGCAAGTTGCCGAACTCACCGGCGCGCGCTTGCATATCGCCCATCTTTCCGCGAAGGCTTCTCTCGCCCAGGTGCGTTTCGCGAAGCAACAGGGCTTCCGGGTCACCTGTGAGGTTACGCCGCACCATTTCACCCTGATCGACGAAGATGTCACCTACGATTCGCGCTTCAAAATGAATCCGCCCCTCGCTGCCCGCGAAGATCGCGAAGCACTCCTCGAAGGTCTCGCCGACGGTACCGTCGATGCCATCGCTACCGATCACGCGCCGCACGAGCCCGCTATCAAGGATGTCGAATTCGACAGAGCTCCGTTCGGCGTCCTTGGTTTCGAAACCGCCATCGGCCTGGCCCTCGAGCAGCTGGTCCACTCCGGCCGCTTGTCCCTGATGCGCATGGTCGAACTTTTCACCACCGGCCCCGCGCGTGTGCTCGGCAAGGACCGCAAGCTCGCCATCGGCGAACCGGCGGACCTTACGGTCTTTTCCCTCGAGCGTCCATGGACCTACAACGTGCAGCAATCCGCCAGCAAATCCCGCAACTCGCCCTTCGACGGCCGCAGCTTCAGGGGCGGCCCGGTCGCCACCATCGTCGGCGGCAAAATCGTCTGCCAGCACTAGCGCGTAGTGTCCGCGGAATATCCGATTTGACAGAAGCCGTGGAAACCCCCGGCGAGGTACACCAGCCGGCCGCGAAGCCAGGTTGCCCACCGCCTTTGCGGGAATACGAAGCCGGGGCGGCGCCCGACCATCGCGATTTCCTTCCTGTAATTAACCAACTGGCGTCAGGTACCATTTCCGAGCTGCCCAATCCCCTGCAAACTCGGATAGAGCACTACCCGCATGCGTATAACCGTGCCCATTGGTGCGCTTCTCCCGGCATGCACGCTCGTGCTGGCCGGCGCGTTGCCGTGCCGCCCGCAGACGGTTGCACATCCGCCACATGCGCAGCGCGCGCCTCGCGTTATGGAGGAGATTCTCGACTTTCACAGCGACGTTACGCTGCACGACGATGCCACCCTCGAAGTCACCGAAACCGTCACCGTCGTCTCCGCCGGCAGCCAGATCCGTCACGGCATCTATCGCGAATTCCCCACGCGATACACGGATTCATTGAACAATGAATATGTCGTCGGCTTCCAGATGTTGTCGGCAACCTGCGATTCGGCCGACACCCCATTCCGCGTCGAAGACTATGCGAATGGCAAGCGCATCTACCTGGGCGATCCCAGGTACTTCGTGCAGCCCGGGCGTCATCTCTACACCCTCACCTACACCACCAATCGCCAGCTCGGCTTCTTCCCGGACCACGACGAATTGTTCTGGAACGTCACCGGCAACGGCTGGGCCTTTGACATTGAACACGCTTCGGCAACGGTGCATTTACCGCCCGCCGTTCCTGCCGAGCGGGTGCAACTCTCGGGCTTCACAGGCTTGCGCGGATCGCACCAGGCCGATCTGACCACGGCAACCGAAAACTCCGGGTTCGAATTCTCGACCACGCGGAGATTGCTCGAGCGGCAAGGTCTCTCGATTCTTCTCTCCTTCCCAAAAGGCTATTTCCACCAGCCGACCTTCCCTGAAAAGGTCGCGTACTTCTTCAGCGATAATCGCAACGCACTGTTTCTGCTCGCCGGGTTTCTGCTGCTCTCCGTCTACTACCTGATTACCTGGTCCGCGGTTGGCCGCGATCCCGCGCGCGGCGTCATCATGGCGCTCTACCAACCGCCGCAAGACCTTTCGCCCGCGGCCACGCGGTACCTGATGCGCATGGGCTTCGACAACAAGACCTTCGCAGCCGCCATTCTCGATATGGCGGTCCGCGGCTTCCTCACCATCAAAGAGCAAGCCGGCAGCTACACCCTTTATCTCACCGGCAAAGACAACCGCGTGCTCACTCCCGACGAAAAGGCCGTCGCCGAGCTCCTCTTCGCCGGCCGCAGCCAAATCTGGCTGCACAACGAAAACCACCAGACCCTTCAGGACTCGATGCACACCCTCAAGGACTGGCTCGCCTCCGCCGAACAAAAGACCTATTTCGTCACCAATTCGCGCTATCTGCTGCCCTCGGTGATTCTGTCCATCGCGATTGTGTTGGTGTATCTGCTCTCCATGGGCGGACCGCAGGTCTTCGCCGGAGCCTTCCTTGGGGTTTGGCTCACCGTGTGGACCCTCGGCGTGGCGGCCATGCTGCGCACCGTCTACACCCTGTGGCGGAACATCTTCTACCCGCACACTTCGGCGATTACCGGAGCCGCGGACACCGGTAAGGCCGTGCTGCTCTCCGCTTTCGCGCTTCCGTTTCTTTTCGGCGAACTAATGGGCTTCTTTTTTCTGCTGAAGATGACGTCCCTCGCGTTCGTCGTTTTCGTCCTGGCGTGCGGAGTTCTACACGTTCTGTTTCTTTACCTCATGAAGGCGCCCACCTTCGCCGGGCGTCGCCTCATGGACCAAGTCGAAGGCTTCAAGATGTTCCTCGGCGAGGTGCACGGCGACCGTCTGAATCGCGCAGTGCCCCCGGAGCAAACACCGGCGGTGTTCGAAAAATTTCTGCCCTATGCTCTGGCCCTGGACGTCGAGCAAGCCTGGGCGAACAAATTTTCCGGCGTGCTCAAAGCCGCGAGTGCCGCTCCCGGTGCTTCGTCACCCGGGTACACTCCTTCGTTCTATTCCGGTCCTTCCTGGAACGGTAACGGCACAAGCTACGCGTCCGCCTTCAGCGGCTCGCTGACCTCGGCCATTTCCTCTTCGGCGACTGCGCCGGGCTCGGGTGGGTCGGGCGGGAGTGGCGGATCGGGAGGTGGAGGGGGCGGGGGAGGTGGGGGAGGATGGTAGCAGCGCGCCAGGTTGTTCTATCGTGTCGCTATCTTTTGTACTCGAAACGGGTCACCACGTGGCCACTCGACCTTGTTTTTGGTCTTGCAGTACGGGCATGTGGCCGTCTTCTTGATGTGCTTTCCCATTCCGGTGGAACCGACAATTCGCATACCGCGTACACATTTGTGACATCGCAGTATTTTCTGCACGACACCTCCTGCCTTGACCTGGCGGAGGGTCCCCTCCTGACCCGAAACTCCTTTTTAATGCGCCGCAGGCTCGGCCGCGGGATGCAACCCGTGTTGCGGCACTTCATGCGTTCCGCGCGCTAGCGGCTCGATCTTCATCCGGTAGAAATGATCGAGAGGCACTCGGCCTCGCCCGACCGGATAGGCCTTCTCAATGGCTTTGACGACATAGGCCTTCGCCAGGGTTGCTGCTTCCACCAGGCTTCGGCCGGCCGCCAGTTGCGCGGCGATCGCCGACGCAAAGGTGCAACCCGTACCGTGGGTATTCTCCATCTTGACTTTGTCCCCGCTGAGCGGCTGCACCTCTTTGCCGTCGAACACGATGTCAATGGCTCTTTCCATGTGGCCGCCCTTGACGATCACCGCTTTCGCGCCCATCTCGACGATCTTGCGCGCAGCCGCTTCCATCGCCGCCACATCTTTGATGGTCAGCCCGGTGAGCACCTCCGCTTCCGGCACATTGGGCGTGATAACGCTCGAACGCTTGAGCAGCTCGGCCGCCAGATACTTCACCCCCGTGCTGTCCAGCAGCTCCGAATCACTTGAGGAACGGATCACCGGATCATGCACCACGTGTGCGAACTTGTGGCGGTCCAGGAATTCACCGACGACCGTGGCATTCGCGCGGTTCCCCAGCATGCCGATCTTCACGGCCGCGATTTCGCTGTCTCTTGTCAGTACTTCCAGTTGTTCCCGAAGTTCCGCGCTTGGGGTGTGATGCACCGCTTCGACTCCCTGCGTGTTCTGCACCGTTAATGAGGTGATGGCTGCGATTCCGTAACAACCGTGGGCAGCGAACGTTTTCAGGTCTGCCGCGACTCCCGCGCCACAGCTCGGATCAAATCCGCCAATCGCCAGAAGAATGGGAGGCACGGCGATGCCGTGCCCGTGGAGGTGGCTCATCTCGCTTTATTTTTTGCCTCGCTACACACAAAAATTGTCGGCCAGCGATTCCCACGCGCGGATTTTTTCCCGACGCGCCACAAAATGACCGACAACTGCGAATCTACCCGCAGTAAATTTCCTCTGCAAGGGAATTTTCAGTGAAGATGCGCCGATTTTGCGGTTCTGAACTCTCGCGATGTCAGAAATCAGAGGTTTCAGGTACTCGCGAGCGGATTTCCGCCGAGTCTCAGGGGAAAAGCCCGCGTACTAGCGTGGCTTCGGCTACTCTTCCCACCGCGACGGTCATGGCCGCGGCGCGCGGAGGCACGTGGTGCCGTCTCATGGCATCGACCATATCGCGAAAGGCGCCGGCCATGATTTTCTGCAGACGCGCGTTCACTTCGCTCGAATCCCACAGCAAGCCTTCCTGGTTCTGCACCCATTCGAAATAGCTGACGGTCACGCCACCTGCGTTGGCCAGGATATCGGGGAGCACGGTGATGCCCCGGCGCGCCAGGATCTCGTCCGCATGGGGCGTTGTCGGCCCGTTCGCCGCTTCCGCCACGATGCGCGCTTTCACCGACTCCGCGTTCTGCAGCGTAATCACATTCTCGAGCGCTGCGGGAATCAAAATGTCGCACTTCATGGTCAGCAGATCTTCGGTGGAAATCCGCGAAGCTCCCGGCATGCCCACGACCGTGCCCGAGCGTTCCTTGTAGCGAGTCGCCTTGATGGGATCGATTCCGCGAGGATTGGTTACCCCGCCGCGCGTATCGCTCAGCGCAACAATCTTGGCCTTGCGATCCGCCAAAAGTCGCGCCGCCGTCGCCCCGGCGTTCCCAAATCCCTGGATGGCCACGCTCGCGCCGCGCACCGGAATCTTCTTCACCTTGCAGGCTTCTTCCACCACGTAGACCAGGCCTTGCGCGGTGGCTTCCGCGCGGCCCATCGAGCCCCCGATGGATATCGGCTTCCCGGTCACCACGCCTGGCACGGTATGCCCGACCATCATCGAGTAGGTGTCCATGATCCACGCCATGGTTTGCGCGTCCGTGTACACGTCGGGCGCGGGTATGTCCTGGTCCGGCCCGATGAGCGGCAGGATCTCGCTGGCATACCGCCGCGTCAGCCGTTCCAACTCGCTCTTCGACATGCGCTTCGGGTCGCAGATCACGCCGCCCTTCGCGCCGCCAAACGGCACATTGACCAGCGCGGTCTTCCAGGTCATCCACGCCGCCAGCGCTTTCACCTCGTCGAGCGTGACGTTGGGATGGAAACGGATGCCGCCCTTGCCGGGTCCGCGCGCAATGTTGTGCTGCACGCGGAATCCGGTCAGCACCTTCACCTGCCCGTTGTCCATCTTCGTGGGCAGCGACACTTCCAGTATGCGTTTCGGTGTGCGCAACACCTGGCGCAAGCCGGGATCCAGCTTCAGGATTTCGGCGGCGATATCAAACTGTATTTGCGCGATGCGAAACGGATTTAATTCCTCGCGCGGCGCAATCCGCGG
>Ga0306920_100007114_pt1 | contig 14700 bp, 16 predicted proteins | sample flu12Cox44000170_FD_204666 | JGI IMG/M metagenome (GOLD analysis project Ga0306920, IMG submission 204666) | Lab enrichment of tropical soil microbial communities from Luquillo Experimental Forest, Puerto Rico - flux4day.12C.oxic.44.000.170 (v2)... | ecosystem: Environmental > Terrestrial >... | reverse complement strand
CGGGCGCGCCGTGATCGATGGCGTGATCTTCCATAGCGACCGCGGATCTACTTACACCGCAAATGAGTTCATGAAGCTATGCCGAAGGCTAGGGGTACGGCAATCCATGGGACGCGTCGGGTCGTGCCTCTTAACCGGCTAACTTAGCTAACCCTGCTGGCAGGAGGCGCGACACGCGGTGTGTTGATACTTGCTTCGCTGCGACATCGCGGATACACCTGTCGCTATGAAACCCGCGGATTCCGGTCTGAGGCTCGAAGACTCGGTCGGCTGGCGACTGGCCGGTCCTGCCGCCGGTCGGTACGGACTTGTGAACGAGTATCTGGCGTATCTCACGGATCGGAACTATTCACCGAAAACGGTGCGCGCGTACGGGTTCGACTTGTTGGCGTTCTGCCGCTGGCTGGAGGGCGAGGACACCGTGCTCGGTGAGGTAAGCGCGGATACGTTGCTGCGGTTCCTTGCGGCGTGCCGGGCGGCGCGGCTGCCCGGGCGGCCCGGCCCGAACGTGGTCACCATGGCGGGCCGACCGGCGGATGCGTATGCGGCCACGACGATCAACCGCCGGTTGGCGGCGATCTCGGGCATGTTTGCGTTCCGCGCGATGCGCGACCCGGACCAGCCGAATCCGGTCCCGAAAGGCCGGGAGGCCCAGCGGGTGGTGCCGGGTGAGAAGACCGGGCTGCTGGGTCATACGGTGCGCAAACCGCGGCCCCGGTCGGCGCTTCGGCTGCGGGAACCGAAACGGCTACCGCGGCCGCTGACCAGTGCGCAGGCAGGCGAACTGCTGGGAAGCCTGCGCACGTGGCGGGATCGGGCAATCGCCGGGTTGATGCTGTACTGCGGGCTGCGCTCGTGCGAGGTGCTCGCCCTGGAGGTGACCGACGCCGACATCGGCGGGCGGTGGCTGCGGGTGTGGGGCAAGGGCAGCAAGGAACGCCGGGTGCCGCTGGATGTTGACGTGGCCCGCGCGATCCAGGTGTATCTGCTGACCGAACGCCCTGAATCCGACAGCCGCCGAATGTTCCTCGTCGCGAAAGGCCCGAGTCGCGGGCAGCCGCTGACCGCGGCCGGGCTGCGCACGATCTTCCGCTACCACCGACAGGTCACCGGGATCGTCGGCGGGAATCCGCACGCGCTGCGGCATTCGTTCGGCACCGCCCTGGCCGAGGCCGGCGTCGACCTCACGGTGATGCGGGATTTGTTGGGGCACACCCACATCGACACCACGGCGCGTTACATCCATTTGGCACCGACCCGGGTGAAGGAGGAGTTCGATGCTGCCCGCGCGCGTATCCGAGATCGCGACCGATCCGCAGGAGGTGTATGACGCCTACTGGGCGCATCTGACGCGCACCGGCCGCGGCAACACCGCGTACTACCAGGCCGCGCGCAGCTTCCTGCGGCGCTGGCCCGATCCCCGAGCGTGGGTGGCCGAACCGCTGGCGGTGCGGTGCTCGGCGAACACCTCGACCCGCCCGTTGATCACGTTCCTGATGCTGCACGGGTATCTGCGACCGGGCTACGACTACCTGCTCGAACGCAAGATCTCCAGCCTGTGGCGCGAGATCGACGCGTCCCCGATCGGCACCGATCTGGCCAGATTCACCGCGGCGGCAACCCAACTCGGGTTCACCGAACGAGTGCGGTCGGCGACCGGTTCGCAGGCACCAGCGCGGCTGCTGATTCAGACCGGCAAACGCCTCGACGGTCTGGCCGTCGCCGATCTCGAGGAGTTCGCCACCGCGTGCCGAGCTCGCCAGCACCGCACCGGGAAAGGCTGGCAGCACTATAAATCCGCGCTCTCGAACACCCATCTGGTGCTGTTTCACCTGAACATCCTGCCCGAGCCGCCACACACCGGCGGACCGGTCGATTACGCCGTGCGGCTGGACGGAATCACCGAACCCCTCGCGGCAGCGATGATCGCCTACCTGAACGCCAAGAAGGCGACCTGCACCCGAAAGACAGTGTCCAGCCTGGCGACTCGGCTGACGCACTTCGGCCGGTTCCTCACCGCCACCGACCCCGGCCTGACTCGACTATGCGACCTAGACCGGCGCCGCCACATCGAACCGTATCTGAGCGGCCTCGTCGAGACCGTCAATACCAAGACCGACGGCGTGATCACCGCCGCCGAACGCTCCCGCCGAGTGCTGGCAGTGGGAAACTTCCTGTCCGACATCACCGAATGGGGCTGGGCCGACACCCCGACCCGGCGGCTGGTGTTCCGCGGTGACATCCCTCGTCTGCCGCAGCCGTTGCCGCGGTATCTGCCCGTCGATGCCGACCGCCGCCTTACCGAGGCCCTGCGAGCAAGCACCTATGCACTGGCAGCATCAGCGCTGCTGCTGCAGCGGGCCTGCGGGCTGCGGATCGGGGAACTGCTCGACCTCGAACTGGACTGCGTGCACGAGATACCCGGACACGGAACCTGGTTGAAGGTGCCGTTGGGCAAGCTCGACACCGAGCGGATGATCCCGCTCGATGAGGAGACCGTCGAGTTGATCGACCGGATCACCGAGATCCGGTCACAGGGGCGACCGTTGCCACATCCCCGCACCCGCAGACCGGCTCAGTTCCTGTTCACCCGGCACGGACACCGCCTCTCACAGAACGCGATCCGTGCAGAACTCGACCGCGCCGCCGTTGCTGCCGGACTCGACCACATCACCCCACATCAACTGCGCCACACCTACGCCACCGCACTGGTCAACGCCGGAGTGTCCTTGCAATCGCTGATGGCGCTGCTCGGTCACGTCTCCGCGCAGATGAGCCTGCGCTATGGCCGCCTGTTCGACACCACCGTCCGCGCCGAGTACGAGCGCGCCCTGACCCTCGCCAAAGACCACCTCAGCGCCCTGCCAGTCACCTCGATCGTCACCGCGGGCCGAGCTCTGCCGCTGGCCGACATCACCGGCGGCACCGCCTGGCAAGATGCCCCAGCGATCAAGTCCCGCCTCGCCGGCGGCTTCTGCCTGCGCGCCCCCGCCCAGGGCGCCTGCACCTACGCCAACATCTGCGAACACTGCCCCAACTTCCGCACCGACACCAGCTACCTGCCCGTCCTCGCCGCCCAACGCGCCGACTCCGAAACACTGGCCAAAGACGCCGAACAACGCGGCTGGATCAGCGAAGCCAACCGACACCGCAAACTCATCGAACGGCTCGACGCTGCGATCGCACAGGCCCAAACCGGATGAACGACATACCATCTCGCGTCGAGCAAGCCTGTGTCGATCTCGCCGACAACCACCAACCGGTGACCTTCACCGCCGTCGCCTATGCCGCGCACGTCTCCCGCGCGACCCTCTACCGCAACCCCGCGCTGCGAGCTCTCGTCGAACACCACCGGCGATCCAGCACACCAGCCAGCCCGCTCGACCGGCTCCACGAAGACGTCGCCACCCTCCGCATCGCCATCGAGCAACTCGGTGACCGCATCCGCCGCCACGACGAACAAATCCGACGCCTTAACCGGTTAACCACCAAACTGTCCACCGATTAGCCGGATAATGCTTCGACAACGCCGCTTCCGAGGCATTTTTCTCCACCCTCGAACACGAGGTGCTGTCCCGGCACCACTTCGCCACGAAGGCAAAGGCCCGCGAGGTCATCACCGCCTGGTGCTACGACTTCTACAACACCCGACGTCGGCACAGCTCGGCCGGGTTGCTACCACCCGTCGACTACGAGAAGATCGCGACCATCCGACCGGAGGCCGCATAAAGGAAGCCTCCACGTTTTCGGGGGAAGCCCACACACCGCTACCCAGTACGGCAAAACGTGATGATCTGACTCGACCCGTCCACAGACACCGGCGCACAACTTGGCCGGAATCGCTCCTCCGACAAGTTCCCTTCCATCCAGCCCGTCTACTATCTATGTACACAGATAGTAGATTAGATCGACATTACCCGCAACGAGCTGTGACGATGGGGCCTTGCCGCGGCCGGCCACTCACATGACGTGACCAACCCCGATCCCGCCCCAATTGCGCGTTCGGCCGTAACCCGCATAGGGGTGCGGCCATGATCATGCGTCACCGACGAATCGGACGAAACCAGCATGACTACCTCCCAAATACGGGGTTACTATCTACGTACAGACGTCGTAGATAACGAGGGCCGTAGTGCGCCTCGACTTGTGAACTTGCCCGGTACTCGACTCGTGTAGGTAGCAGGAGGTGATTGGGTGCCTAAAGTCGTTGGCCGAGCGAATCCCGAAGCCGCTCTGATGAAGACGCTCTATGACGAGCATGCCGCGGTTTTGTGGCGCTACGCGCTGCGGTTGACCGGCGACGCGAGCCAGGCCGAAGACGTCGTCCAAGAGACGTTGCTGCGAGCATGGCAGCATCCGGAAGTCATCGGCGACGCCGAGCGGTCACCGCGGGCATGGTTGTTCACTGTGGCTCGCAACATGATCATCGACGATCGACGCAGCGCACGCCACCGCAAGGTGGTCAGTTCGATCGACAACTCAAGCACGCCTGAGTATTTCGCTCCGGACGAGGTGAACGCCGCACTGGACCGGCTGCTGATCACCGACGCGATGGCGCAACTATCCGCCCAGCATCGCGCCGTGATTGAGCGGTCCTACTACCGCGGATGGACCACCGCGCAGATTGCTGCAGACCTTGAGATCGCCGAAGGAACAGTGAAGTCGCGACTTCACTATGGAGTGCGGGCACTCCGACTCACGCTGGAAGAGATAGGGGTGACACGATGACAGCGCTGCGGCCCAGCGGGGTGCCCATCGGCCCCGAATACCAAATGGGTGATTGGCTTGACACCTTGATGGTCGCAGGAGACGGAGTGACATGATGCCGTCACTATGGGGTCTCGGCCAGCCCGGTGACAGGGATTTATTCGTCGATGGTGACCACCGCTTCGCGATGTGGGACGCCGCCTACGTCCTGGGGTCATTGTCCGCCACCGACCGGCGCGAATTCGAGGCACACATGGCCGGCTGCCCGGCATGCCGTCAGGCCGTCGCCGAGCTCAGCGGCATTCCGGCCATGCTGTCGCAGCTCGACCGCAATGACATCGCCGCGATCAACGAGGCCGACCACCCATCCGCAGCATCGGAGATGCCGCCGGAGCTGCTGCCGTCGTTGCTGGCCGCGGTGCGTTCGCGGCGCCGCCGAACCCGCGTGATGACCTGGGTGGGCTCGGCCGCTGCTGCCGTCATGCTGACGATCGGTGTGCTGGTCGGGGTTCACGGCAGTTTCCCAACATCCCCCGCGCCGCAGGCGACCGTGCCGGCGCTGCCGATGGACCAGGTCGGGACGACGCTGCTGACCTCGACGGTATCGCTCAGCGGCCAGCAGTGGGGTACAAACATCGCGCTCAAGTTCGTGTGCCTGGCTCCCCCGGACGCCCACCACGATACGGTGGCATTGGTTGTGGTGGGTCGCGACGGCAGCCAGACGCGGCTGGCGACTTGGGTGGCGATCCCGGGCCATACAGCGGCGCCCACCGGCAGCATTTCGATGCCGGTCAACCAGATCGCCGCAGTGCAAGTGGTTTTGGCTGACAACGGTCACGTGATGCTGCAGCGCTCGGTCTAGTTTCGACCGTCGCCGCACTAATTGGTATCCGAGGCGCCCTGCTACAGGCCCGCCGCGAAGTCGTAATGGGCTGGTATGGGTTCTCCGGGTTGGGCGGTGCCGTAGATCAGGACGATTTCGTCGTGCGCGTTGAGGGGCACCGCCGCAGGGTTCCCGGTGATCGGATTGCCATTAACGAAGGCCCGCAGCGTCTTTTCGTCACCGGACCGCAACCCGCCGATGCCGTCGGCGGACAGGCTGACGTCCCATTCTGTGAAGAACTCGCCGAGGGTGAACGTTTGCTTCACTGGCGATTCGATATGAATCACCCCTGTCGAGTCGTGCGTGTGCACCGGGCTGATTCTCCGACGGGCGATGCCGATCATCGCTGGCACCTCAACGGATTGCCCGTTCACGCGCACGTCGAGGCGGGCATGGATGTGCTCGACAGTGCCCTCGCGACTGAGCATCGGCAGCCCGGCCGCGCGCATCGCGGCCGCTGCATCAGTTGGAGCGCTCCACGGCGGAAGTGTGTCGCGGCCGACCGCAGTGGTGGCTGGCGGGTCAGTCAGCTGGGGAGAACCTGCTTGATTATTTTGAGAACGAACCGATTTCGCAACAATCAGGACGGCTATCAGTGCGCCAATTCCGGCTACGACGATGACGATCCACACCCATCCTCCACTGCGCCCCCCGCGCGCCCGCACGACAGCCTTCCCTGCGGCGTTGCTGGACGCTTTTCGCCTGCGCGCAGCGTTTGACTCAGTGCCTGGCTTGCTTTTCGACATCTGTGAGCCTCCATTCGTGGGTTTGTGCTCATGGCTCGGTCGCGAGGCGTTGGAGGAGCGGTGTTAGGTCGTCAGCCAGCAACGCCAGCAGGAAGACCGCCGCGACGCGGTGGTGGCGGTCGAGCGCGATCACGCCCAGCCTGCGACGGCGTTTCGGCAACGACCCTCCCGCCAGTGGGCTTACTACTATCTGTGTACGTAGATAGTAGCGCACAACTCGGCGGTGTTGGCGCCCGGGGATGACTACGCGGGGCGGTCAGGCTTGCCCAGCGGTGGCGGATCGGTACCGGCCACACGCCCGCCAGCGAACCCACCGTCGGCCTGCAGCGCTCGCAGCTCGTCACGCAGGTCAGCCAGCTGGCGATCGACCGCGTGGTGCTCACTGCGGGACTCGACACCGCCGCCTCGGCGGCCCTGCAGATGGGGCCTGACACATATGAAATAGGTCAAGGCGATCGCGATGAGCGCGACCGCCGCCGCTAGCCAATTAGACGTCATTCCAAGTCCGATCGGTGCTCCGTCGACCGCTCGGCCTTGAGTCTCTCGATTTCCGCGCGCAGTTCGTCGACCTGTTGACTTGTCGCGCCCGCGGTCGACGTTGTGCTGTGCCCGTGCCCGCGCATCATTAGCCACATCATCAGCCCCATCCCGACCGGACAGGCCAGGGCCGCGAGTCCCAGCAGCACCGACTGCATGTCTCCTCCTCGAGGCGGGCGCAGTTCGCCGAACCAACATCTACGGTCTACGTACCGACACAGTAGACTAATATCCGCGCCGATGCACGTCAGCCTCAGTTGACGTCAGGCGGCGTGTGACGCCATTGTGGATTCGTTACAGGAGGCCGCGGTCGTTGGATCGCCTGGATTTGGCGCACCTTTTTCCTGAACGAAGAAGCCCCCCAGGCTGGTTCGGCTGCCGACCTGGCCGCCGTGACGTCGGTTACCCTGAATCCAGCATTGCAACTGCTTGCTAGGGAGGCATGATGGGCGTCGCAGTTTGCCTGTTGCTGTATAGCTTTGCGGTCGCTGTGATCGTGCCGGGGCTACTGGTGCGCCTGACCCGGTCGGGCGCGGCGCCGTGGCTGGCGATTACTGCATGGCTGACCGCGATCGTGAGCGTGCTGGCATCCTGGGTGGTTGCGGCGGGCTTCCTGATGGTTGCGTTGGCGCGGGACTGGGGCCAGCCAGGGCGAATAGCGAGCGCGTGTTTTGCTGCGATGCGTCAGGTCGCCGTCGGTGGTTCCGGGCCGCTATTGCAGGCAACGTTGTTCGCCCTGACCGCGGCGGCCACCGGCGCGGTGGTGGTTCTGGGGTGGCGCCTGAGCCGATCGATGGGGCGTGCACGGGCGCTAAGTTACCGGCACGCCGCCGACGCTCGCATCATCGGGCACCGTGTTGCAGGGCTGGACGCCGTCGTGGTTGACGCCCCCGAACGGGTCGCCTATTCGGTGGCCGGGCGGCCCGACACCATCGTGGTGACTAGCGCCGCACTCGACGCGCTCGATCAGTGCCACCTCGATGCGGTATTGGCGCACGAGCGTGCCCACCTCACTGGGCGCCACCACCTGATGCTGGCCCTGACGCGCGGTTTGGCCGCGACCCTGCCACGCGTTGCACTCTTCACCATCGGCGCCCGCGAAATCGCCCGGCTGACCGAAATGGCGGCCGACGACGCGGCCGCGCGCCGACACGGGCACCACACGGTGCTCGGCGCGCTTCTGGCCCTGTCCGTACAGGCGCCCGTTCCCAGCTGCGCCGCCGCTGCGACCGGTACGGATGTGCTGGCTCGCGCGGAGCGATTGGCCGCCCCAACAGCGGCGGGATGGCGCACGCGGCTGATGCTCGGCGCTATGACGCTGTTGGTGGTGTTGGTGCCACTGGTCGTCGGGGTGCACGCGGCGATCGGGTTTGGGCTGTGCAACCCCGTGGGGGCCGATGGACAGACTGTCGCCGCGGGCATGCCCGAAGGGTGCGGCGGCGCACCAGTCGTTCCGCATCGGTGTCCGTGAGCGCCGTTTAGTGGCACATGAGTCGGCGCCTCTAGGCGCCGATCAAACCCCGCCAGGTGCCAGCTTGCCCTAATCCAGCTACTATCTACGTACGGATGCCGTAGGTGGTGAGTGCGCATACGCACCACCTGGCGTAGGAAAGGGTCACTGATGCGGGAACGGGCGAGGTTGGGCTGCCGTCGTGACTGATCTGTTGTTCGGCACGACGCTGCTGGCGTCATTCCTCGGCGGTGCGGTGGCACTGCTGGCGCCCTGCTGTGTCTCGGTCATGCTGCCTGCGTATCTGTCAACCGGCTTTCGTCACCGCGGGGGAGTCGTGCCGGCAACACTGGTTTTTGGAGCGGGTGTGGCGACGGTGATCTTGCCGATTGGGCTGGGTGCGACCGCACTCAGCGCGTTATTGGTGTCCGGGCACATTTGGGTCTTTTCCGTGGGCGGCCTGTTGATGATGGTCGCCGCGGCGGCCACCGTGGCGGGCTGGAAGCCCAATCTGCCGATGCCGGGAGCACGAGCTGCCAAACGGGGCAGTTACGGGTCGGCCTTCATGTTGGGTGCATTCTCCGGCGCCGCGAGCGCGTGCTGTGCGCCCGTCCTGGCGGGCGTCGCGGTCCTTTCCGGGGCGGCCGGGTCATTCCCCGTGGCTCTAGCCATTGGTGGGGCCTACGTCGGGGGAATGGTGGCACCGCTGGCGCTGGTTGCCCTGCTATGGGACAAACGACGTGAACGCGCATCGCGAATATTGACCGATCGCCAACTCTGGCTACGGGTGGGGCCATGGCGGCGAGAGATCGCTCTGGGTAACGCTCTCAGCGGATTTCTGATGATCGCGATGGGTGTGCTCGCCATGGTGCTCGCCTTTACTGGGCCCGAAATGCCCAGTGGTGGTTGGCAAACCGAGTTGTCCGCGTGGCTGCAACACATCAGCACCGTCGCCGTGCGGTCCCTGTCTTGGTTCCCGGGCTGGGTGGTGCTTGTCGCGTTTTTGGGCGGCCTGGTCCTGCTTTTACGCCGTGTCCTGCGGAGCCGGGCAGCCCCCGCGAGCATTTCGCGCGAGAACCGGTCCGAAGTCCTCTCAACCATCGATACCGTCGAAGGGAGCCAGCGTGACCAAGACCAGTGGTAAACAATCAACGCGGCCAGCAGGCGAAAACCACCGCAGTCGTGGTCGTCAACCGGTCCGTGACCTCCGCCGACTCCACGGTCGGTCCAGCGGTCATCGCGGCTGGTTCATCGTCACCGCAGTCATCGTCGTGTTCGCGGTCGCGGGTTTGTATGTGATGTACCAAAATTCGCACAACGAACACAGCGCGACCGCCGTTGGGGGGTTCAATCACGTCGAAGGCCAACCCGGAAAGCGGTCGATGGCACCCGGTTTCACGCTGATTTCCGCCACCGGCCAACGGGTTAGCCTGTCCGACTTCCGCGGCAAGAACGTCCTGCTCTATTTCCAGGAGGGCCTGATGTGTGAACCGTGCTGGACCCAGATCAAAGACCTCGAACGAAACGAAACAGCGTTGAAGACCGCAGGCATCGATGCGGTCGTGTCGATCACTACCGATCCGGCCAACCTGCTACGCCACAAGGTGGGGGACGAGAAACTGTCCACGCCGGTCTTATCGGACCCGACCATGCAGGTTTCGCGCGCCTACAACGCCAACCGGTACGGGATGATGGGCGACATGCGCGACGGGCACAGTTTCGTGCTGGTTGGCCCGAACGCAACGATCGAATGGCGCGCCGACTACGGCGGAGCACCTGACTACACGATGTTCCTGCCGACACAGCAGATCCTCGCCGATCTGGAGCGGGAAAAGACCCTGTGAGCGAGGAGGGGCCTTTGCGCACGCACCGACGTGTGGGGGCGACCTTCGCACACCTACATCAGCCGGCGGTAAAAATCATCGCCACCCATATCGTTTCGCGCACCGGGCGACGCCGCCACCTGCCGGGCCCGAGTAAAACCGCTATCCCCTAGCGCCGACGGATCGCGTCGCCCCTCTCCGCGAACACGAACCGCGAGCACCACAGCGGCGATGACGACACCCAAAAACACCACCACCGCCAACACATTCACCAACACAGCACACCAAGCCCAGCCATCTCCGCCATACCACATCGTCACGGCACTACCTCCACCTCATCACCGATCACCATGCGACCCAACTCGATCGGAACCCCCACTAAAGAGCCGTATTCGGTCCAACTGCCGTCGTAGTTCTTGACGTTTTTATGCCCGAGTAATTCCTGCAGAACGAACCAGGTGTGCGACGATCGCTCCCCGATTCGGCAGTACGCGATGGTTTCCTTGGTGCCGTCCAGCCCGGCGTCGGCGTACAGCGTGGCCAACTCCTCATCGGACTTGAAGGTGCCGTCCTCGTTGGCGGCCTTGCTCCACGGCACGTTGATCGCGCCGGGGATGTGGCCCGGCCGCTGGCTTTGCTCCTGCGGCAGGTGCGCCGGCGCGAGGATCTTGCCCGAGAACTCGTCGGGGGAGCGCACGTCGACGAGGTTCTTGACGTTGATGGCCGCGATGACCTCGTCCCGGAAGGCCCGGATGCTGTTGTCCGGCGGGGCGGCGGTGTAGGAGGTGGCCGGCCTGCCGACGGTGTCGGTGGACAGCGGGCGCCCATCGAGCTCCCACTTCTTGCGGCCGCCATCGAGCAGCTTGACCTGCTCGTGGCCGTACAGCTTGAAATACCAGTAGGCGTAGGCGGCAAACCAGTTGTTGTTGCCGCCATAGAGGATCACGGTGTCGTCGTTGCAGATGCCACGGTCGGAGAGCAGTTTGGAGAATTGCTGCGCGTCGACGAAGTCGCGTTTGACCGGGTCCTGCAAGTCGGTGCGCCAGTCCAGCCTGATGGCGCCGGCGATGTGGCCGGTGTCGTAAGCGCTGGTGTCCTCGTCCACTTCGACGAAGACAACATTGGGCGCGTCGAGATTGCTCTGTGCCCAGTCGGCCGTTACCAGGAGGTCGGAGCGAGCCATGAATGTCCTTTCCATTGAGGCGACTTTGGTTGCGAGATCCATCCCAATCCCCACACGAGCCACTTACTATCTACGTACCCAAATAGTAGATCAGATCGGCGATTCCCGCTACAAGCGTCGCTCGCCGATCGTCATCTGACTCGTTGTTGACCTTCCAGTGCACTGAAAGGTCAACACTGGGTTTCGGCATGAGATATCGCCCGTAAGGCCGCGCCCAGAATCGCAGTCAACGCGTGGTGAGTCCAGGAAGGACCGAGGTGACGAATACCGAGCCCGCACGCATCACGCTGCTGTCCCAGGACAACTGCGGCTTTTGCGAGCATGCCAAACAGGTCCTGGCCCGGGTGGGAGTGCGATATCCGTTGCAGGTCACCGAAATCAGTCTCGACAGCCCGCAAGGTCAGGCCATCGGGACCTCCGCCGGCGTGCTGTTCGCCCCCGGCGTGCTGGTTGACGGCCGGCCCTTCTCGTTCGGGCGGCTGTCTGAGCGAAAACTGCTGCGGGCACTAGAGAAACGTGCCCTGTAGCAAGACAATGCTTAAGGGAGGTCGGGAGATGGCACGGTTGGGTGGGCCCTCGTCGATGAAACGCACGGCCGTTCTTGACGTCGGAGGGCTGCACTGGGCGACGTCGGCGGCATCGGTACAGGCCACGTTGCTTCGCCGCCCGGGCGTGATGTCGGTGGAGGCCAACGCCGCCAACCAGACCGCCACCGTCATCTACGACCCGACCCGAACGTCGGTCGCCGAGTTGTCGAAGTGGTTGCGCGACTGCGGATTTCACTGCGTCGGCCGCTCGGTGCCCGAGCACATCTGTGATCCGATGTCCGAACCCGCCGGGCCGGGCGCAGCGGCGCCAGCGCCAGAGCCGCCCGCGGGAGACGGCGGGCACGCCGGGATGTCCATGGATCACATGGCCCGGGATATGCGTAACAGGTTCCTGGTGGCGTTGGTGCTCTCGATCCCGATCATGTTGTGGTCGCCGATGGGCCGGGACATGGTCGGGTTCGCGGTGCCGACACCGTTCGGGTTGCGGGACGACGTCTTTGCGCTGCTGCTGAGCCTGCCGGTGGTGTTCTACTCGGCGTGGGTCTTCTTCGATGGCGCATGGCGGGCCCTGCGCGCGCGGACGTTGGACATGATGGTCCTGGTAGCCATGGCCGTGGCGGCCGGATGGCTCTACAGCGTCGCCGTCACCATCACCGGCGGGGGCGAGGTGTTCTACGAGGCCACCTCGATGCTGACGACATTCGTGCTGCTGGGGCATTGGCTGGAAATGCGCGCTCGCGGCGGGGCAAACGACGCCATCCGCACTTTGCTGGCGTTGGCCCCCCCGATGGCGGTGCTGATCCGCGACGGCGAACCCGTGGAGATCCCCACCGCGGACGTCACCGTGAGTGATCTGCTGCTGATCAGACCCGGCGCCAAGATACCGGTCGACGGCACCGTTGAAGACGGCCACTCCGAGGTCGACGAATCCATGGTTACCGGGGAGAGCCTGCCGGTGACAAAGGATCCTGGCTCGAATGTCGTTGGCGCGTCGATCAATACCACCGGGGCGCTGCGGGTGCGCGCTACCAAAGTCGGTTCCGACACGGTGCTGGCCCAAATCGTGGAAATGGTGCAGGAGGCGCAGAACTCCAAGGCCCCGGGTCAGCGGCTGGCCGATCGCGCGGCGTTCTGGTTGGTGCTGGTCGCCCTGCTCGGAGGAGCCGGCACCTTTCTCGTGTGGTGGGCGGTTGGCGCCGAGCCGCGGACAGCGCTGCTGTTCGCGATCACCGTCATCGTGATCACCTGCCCCGACGCGCTGGGCCTGGCCACCCCCGCCGCGATCATGGTCGGCACCGGGCTGGGCGCCAAACGTGGCGTGCTGTTCAAGAACGCGACCGCGTTGGAAGCGTCGGCGGCCATCGACACGGTCGTGATGGACAAGACCGGCACGCTGACCAAGGGCGAACCCGAGGTCACCGACGTCGTGACCGACGGGATCGGTGAGGACGAGCTGCTGGCGCTGGTCTCGGCGGTGGAGACAGAATCGGAGCATCCGTTGGCCGCCGCGATCGTGCGTTATGCGGCGGCCCGGGGTGTGAAACCGTTGCCGGTGACCGGTTTTCGCAATGTGCCCGGGCACGGCGCGGTCGCGGAGGCGGACGGCCGCCGCATCGCGGTCGGTAACCGCAAGCTCATGATCGAGGAGAACATCGACTTCGGTTCGCTGATGGACAGGCGCGATGCGCTGGCATCCCGTGGGCGCACCGCGGTGCTCGTCGCCGTCGACGGGCGCGCCGCCGGGGTGATCGCGCTCGCCGACGCGGCCCGCGAATCCTCACCCGATGCCGTCGCGGCGCTGCACGCCCTGGGTGTGGAGGCGGTGATGCTGACCGGCGACAACCAGGCAACCGCTTCGCGCATCGCCGCGCAATTGGGCATCGGCACGGTCATCGCCGAGGTGTTGCCGGGCGACAAGGCCGCCGAAATCGCCGCCCTGCAGCGCGTCGGCAAGCAGGTCGCCATGGTCGGCGACGGCGTCAACGATGCTCCAGCGCTGGCGCAAGCCGACGTGGGCATCGCGATCGGAGCCGGCACCGACGTCGCTATCGAGACCGCGGATCTGGTGCTGATGCGGTCGGATCCGCTCGACGTTCCGATCGCGCTGCGGATAGCCCGAGGGACTCGGCGCAAGATGCGCCAAAACCTTGCTTGGGCCGTGGGTTACAACGCGGTCGCGATACCGATCGCCGCCGGGGTCTTCGCACCCTGGCTGGGGCTGATGCTGCGTCCCGAGATCGCTGCGCTCTCGATGTCGGGTTCCACGCTGATTGTTACCGTGAACGCGATGATGCTCAAACGGCTGAGCTTGCCCAGCGCGGCCGCCGCGTCGGACAGTGGATCAGCAGCAGTGCTGGCCGCGCCAGGCGTCACGGCCTTCTTTGACCGCGACCGCGGCGATGACCAGGGCGACGACCGGGTCGGCCCAGGACCAACCGAGCAGAGAGTTGAGCAGTAGCCCGACAAGCAGGACGCCGGACAGGTAGGTGCACAGCAGGGTTTGCTTGGAATCCGCGATGGCACTGGCCGATCCCAGCTCCCGCCCCGCGCGCCGTTGCGCATACGACAGGACCGGCATCACCACTAACGAGACTGCGGCGAGCGCGATCCCGGCGGGGGAATGCCCGGCGGTGTCCCCGCCGAGCAGCGAGCGCACCGATTCGGCGGTGATGTAGGCGGCCAACGCGAAGAAGGACAGCGCAATCACCTTCAGCGCGTGCCGTTCCCGCGCCTCGGGATCTTTGCTGGAGAACTGCCACGCCACGGCGCCGGCCGAAGCTACCTCGATGACCGAATCGAGCCCGAAACCCATCAGCGCGGTCG
>Ga0306920_100007113_pt1 | contig 14703 bp, 8 predicted proteins | sample flu12Cox44000170_FD_204666 | JGI IMG/M metagenome (GOLD analysis project Ga0306920, IMG submission 204666) | Lab enrichment of tropical soil microbial communities from Luquillo Experimental Forest, Puerto Rico - flux4day.12C.oxic.44.000.170 (v2)... | ecosystem: Environmental > Terrestrial >... | reverse complement strand
ATGGGATATACCGCCGAACTCGCGGGACTCGCGCTGTCGCCGGGCGGCGCCGTGATCATGTTGATGATGCCGGTGGTGGGATTGCTGGTCTCGCGCGTGGACACCAAATATCTCATCGCCTTTGGCTGCACGGTTTCGGCGCTGGCGCTGTTTGTCATGTCCGGCTGGAACCTGGGGATCGATTACGGCCATGCGGTGCGTGCGCGCATGCTGCAGAGCTTCGGCCTGGCGTTTTTGTTCATTCCCATCAACGTTTCCGCTTTTGCTTTTGTGCCCAAGGAAAAAACCAACATGGGCACAGGCATCATCAACCTGGCGCGCAACGTCGGAGCCAGCGTGGGCATCGCCACCGTCACCACGCTGCTCGAGCGGCGCACGCAGTTTCATCAGGCGCAGTTGATGGAACACATCAACGCGCTCAGCGCCACTTTCCACGGCCGGCTCCATGCCGTGGCCACGAGTTTCCTCGGCGGCGGCTCGAGCGGCCCGGGCGCGGTGTCCCAGGCCTACGGAATGATTTATGGCTCGGTCGAGCGGCAGGCCGCCATGCTGGCGTTTGTCGATAACTTTTACATGCTGGGAGTCGTATTCCTTATGGTGATTCCGGTTTTGCTGCTGCTCAGGCGGCCACCAAAGGGAACCGACGCGCCGGTGCACTAAACGGGGAATAAAGCCGGCGTTTTTTGGGTTTAAGTCGAATGGGGGAAACGATGGCAACACAAGTCGCAGTGGGAACTGAGCTGAATGAAGCGAAGCTGATCCGCGCGGGTCAACGGGGCGACGCGCAGGCGGTCGAAACGCTGTTTCGCCGCTACCAGCGCCCGTTGTTCCAGACCGCTCTCAGGGTCCTCGGGAACACCGAAGACGCCGAAGACGCCCTGCAGGACGGCTTTCTGTCCGCGTACCGCAACCTGAAGCGCTTCGAAGGGCGCTCGCAATTCTCCACCTGGCTGACACGCATCGTCATTAATGCCGCCTTGATGCGTCGCCGCAGCGCCAAGTCGCGTCCCGCCGTTTCTCTCGATGAAACGCCGCGCGAGGACGAACTGCCGGCCAGCGAGCGCTTCGCCGACGACTCCCCGAATCCGGAGCAGGTCTATGCCGGAACCGAGTTGCGCGAAATGATCAACCAGAATCTCGACGAACTTTCACCGCTCCTGCGCACCGCGTTCGTATTGCGCGAAGTGCAGGGCTACTCGACCGGCGAAGCGGCCAAGAAACTCGGGGTCACCGAAAACACCCTGAAGGCGCGTTTGTGGAGAGCGCGGCACCAGATGGCAGAACGGCTGGGCCGCCGCCTGCGGCGGATGACCGATGACATGAGCGGCGGCATCGGCGACCCCGAGTGCAGCTACTGCTAATCGGCCGGCCTCAGCGCAGGCTCGCGTATTCCTTCTTGGCCTCGGCGAGGAGGGGGATGTCGGGGTCGGCGTCCTTCCAGGCGGCGAGAAAGTCCTGATAGGCAATCTTGGCTTTCCCGGCATCTCCGGCAAGCGTATGCGCGCGTGCCTGGCCGAGGTGCGCCAGCACTCCGATCGGACCATTGATCACCACACCCCGGTTGTCCACGATTTTCTGGTATTCGGCCAGCGCTTCGGTTCCCCGCCTGGCCTCGAGATAGGCGAGCGCGCCGACATAGACCGGATAAAGTGCGGTCGAAATGGTACTGCCGATGGTGGTTGCCTGTCCGAGCTCATAAGGAGCGGCCTGTTGCAATTCGGCAATCGCCTTCGCGGCATCACGCCGCGATAGCTCGAACTGCGCGCGCAGCGTCGGCACATAAAGGAACTTTACCAGCGTGTCCTGCGGAAAACGCTTGCTGAAATCGCTCAGCAACGCCTGCACCCGGGTGCCGTCCCCGGCCTCGGCCAATGCCACCCCGGCGATGTATTCGACGTCCCGTCCGTTCGACAGGGCCAGCGCCGCTTCGGCGTGCTGTTTCGCGGCCGCGCGGTTGCCAAAAAACGCCTGGCGCACCCCCGCCACGGCTTCGTAGGACGCCGCGGTCTCTTTCTGGTCCGCTCGCAGCGCGGAATTCACCGCCTGCTTGGTCAGCTCCTCGGCACGACGGAGCCGCCCGGAGTAGGCCGCGGTTTCCGCGTCGAGCGCCAGCATGGCGTCTTCGCCGCCAGGCTTGCCGGTCGCCCAAGCGGCGTGCTGGGCCATGCCGGCCGCGTCATTTTTCAGGAAGCACAGCTGATAGAACGCCAGCCGCAGGTAAATCGAATCCAGCTTTTTTTCCTGTGCTTGCTCGGCCGTGGCGCGCGCCTCATCGAGGCGGTTCGCGGTTATAAATGCCGACGCCAGGTTTGAATAGTTCAGACCGCTCGGGTTCAGCCGGAAGGCCGCCTGGCTTTGCGCCAGTCCCTCCTCGTAGCGCCCAAGCAGACTGTCGATGGAGCCCAGATTGGTGTAGGGAATCTCGTCTCGCGGATAACTCTGCGCCCACGCCGGTAGGACTTTTCCGACTGCTCCAGGTCGCCGGTCACGAAGTTGTAGTAATGGGAATCGATATACAGCTTCTCCCGCTCGCTCGCCCGGTCCCGCAGTTCGTAGGCTTTCTGCCCGTACTCGGCAGCCAGGCTGGGCTCGGCGATGTTGTTGTACGACGTGCCGAGCGCGGCGTAGGCCATGGCGAAATTCGGATCGAGCTTGATGGCGCGCTGCAGCGGGGCGATGGAACCTGCGAAATCGTTGGCCCCGGTCATCTTGCGGCCCAGGCTGTAGGCCTGCAAGGCTTCGAGGGAAGAGGTAGAGGCTTGCTCGACCGGCGTATCGAATTTGGTAACCGTGGTCAGCGACTCGCCAAGCCTGCCGCGAATATCCGATCCCGCCTTGGCCAGGGCATCGAGAACGTGGTTCTTGTCGGCGGCCTGCTCCTGCGCGCTGGCGATCGTATCGCCGGTCGCGCAGTTCACCGCTTTCAGGATGAGCGTGTACTGGTTGCCGATCTGCGCGATCGAACCGAGGAGCACCGCCGTGCTCGACGTGCGCTGGCACACCTCGCGCGCGATCTCCGGACTGAGCCGGGCGTTCGGCGACTGCTCCATCATCTTCAAAGTCTGCTGAATCCGCTCTTCGGAAAGCAGGCTCAGAAACGGCGACTGCTCGAGCTGCACCTCGAGCCCCTGCCGCAGCGTGCCATCGAACACCGCATCGCCGGTGGTGTTGGTGAAATCGCCGAGCACCACCGTGTCTTTCTCAGAAAGCTTCGGCGAAGCATGCGATCGCCAGAACCAGGCGAGCGATACCAGCAGAGCCACCACCACCACTCCCGCGATTTCAAGCAGATAGCGTCGCGAGCCGTCGCCTCGGCGAGGCAGGGGCGTTTCCGCCGTGGCCGCCTTTTGCCGGGCGCTCGAAATCTTCCGTCCGCCCGCTGCCGGCGCTGCGGAGGGCGGGGCTTCTTCCTCCTCGCCGTCCGCTTCGCGGACGATCGACCGGCTCGAAGAAGTCTCCCGGGCCAGGCGCTTCAGGTCGGCGCGCAAGTCTGAAGCGTGCTGGTAGCGCAGATCGCGGTCTTTCTCGAGCGACTTGTTGATAATGCGGGCGAGCTCGTCCGGAACCTCGCGGTTGAATCGCACCGGCGCAACCGGCGCCTTGTGCAGGATGGCATCGAAGATCGCGGCGGAAGTGTCTCCCTTGAACGGCAGAACGCCGGTGGCCATCTCGTAGAGCACCGCGCCGGTCGAAAACAGATCGCTCCGCGCGTCGAGCGCCTTGCCGAGCGCCTGCTCCGGGGACATGTAAGACACCGTCCCCACCGCGCTTCCCGGACTCGTCAGGTGATCCTCGGTCGGGTCGTCACCCGGATTGCTGATTCCGGTCTCGCCCTCCATGCTCTTGTCGGTGAGCGTCAGTTTGGCCAGGCCGAAGTCGAGGATCTTGGCATGGCCCCGCGCGGTGACAAAAATGTTGGCCGGCTTGATATCGCGGTGAATGATGCCCTTGGCATGCGCGGCATCGAGCCCTTCCGCAATATCGATCGCGATCTCGAGCAGCCTCTCGAGTTCGAGCGGCCGCTGGCCGATACAATGTTTGAGCGTCGCGCCTTCCATGAATTCCATCACGATGAAGGCGCGGCCGTCCTGCTCCTGAATGTCGTGAATGGTGCAGATGTTCGGATGGTTCAGCGCCGAGGCCGCCCGCGCCTCCCGCTGAAACCGCTCGAGTGTGAGGGGGTTGCTCGCGACCACTTCCGGCAGGAATTTCAGGGCGACGAATCGCCCGAGCTTGGTGTCCTGGGCCTTGTAGACCACGCCCATTCCGCCGCCGCCCAGTCTTTCCAAAATCTTGTATTGTCCGAGGGTCGCGCCAGTCATGGCTCGCTTCTGCTGTGGCATCTTATCCGTCGGAACCCGACGGAGTCAAAGATTACGCCTTCAGAGCGCACCCTCCTCCTGCGGAAAGCCGCAGCCCCGACGCCGCCGGGGCGCCGGCCTGCCCTAGCGTTCGCCGGTCGCGGCCGGAGCATAGCGCCCGAGAACGCGCAAGAAGTTGGTCGAAGCGCGCAGCTCGTGCAGCGCGGCGTGGAGTTTTGCGGGTTCCTCGCTCTGCACGTCCAGAAAAAACTGATACTCCCAGGGACGGCCGTGGATCGGGCGGCTTTCGATTTTCAGAAGATTGACGCCTTGCTCGGCAAACGGCCGCAGCGCCTCGAGCAACGCGCCCGGCCGGTGCGGGAGCCGCATGGCCAGCGACAGCTTCACCGTTTTTGCGTTCCAGCGCGGCACGACGAGGCCCGCTTCGCTGCCCGAATCGTGCGGCAGGAGCAGCACGAACCGCGTGAAATTCTCGGCATTGTCCTCTATCGACTCCGCCAGGATCACCCCGCCGTAGCGAGCCGCCGCTTGCCGCCCCGCGATTCCCGCCGCGGTCTTGTCGCCTTTGGCCATCACGTCGCGCACGCTTCCCGCCGTGTCCTCCGCCGGGATGCGCTCTAAATCGGGATGGGCGAGGAAAAAGCGTTCGCACTGCGCCAAAGCCATGGGATGAGAGGCCACCCGGCGCAGCCCTCCTAGGGTCGCGCCCGGGCACCCGATCAGGTGGTGCTCGATGCGAAGAATCGTCTCCGCCACAATCACCAGCTTGCTTTCGAGCAGCAGGTCGTACACCCGCACCACCGAGCCCGCCAGGCTGTTTTCAACCGGGGCCAGCAGCCCGTCCGCCGCGCCCTCGTCGACGGCGCGAAACGCCGCGTCAAACGTTGCACGTGGAACAGTCAGGATGGTCTCGCCGAGCAGCTGCATGGCGGCGGCTTCGCTGAACGCGCCGGGTTCGCCCTGGAAGGCCACACGCGGGATGGGGAGGGAGGCGTCGGGCATGGAGTTCCGGTCAGCGGCCGTGGCGAAGGTAAGCGTCGGTCTTGTTGAGCCAGTCTTCGCGGGGCGGCGTGAACACGTCGAGGTCCAGGGTGTCTTCGAGCGCCCAGGCCTCGTGCGGCATGCCGGAGGGAATCGCCAGCGTTTCCCCGGCGCGCACCACGATCTCCCTGCCCGCGATCGCGAATTTCAGCGCGCCTTCGAGAATATAGGTGAGCTGCTCGTTCGCATGATGATGCAGCGGAACATGGCCGCCCTTCTTGATGAACACGCGGGCCAGCATGATCTGCTGCCCGTAGACCATCTCGCGATCAATCGCCGGATTGAGGTGCTCGCGTTCGACGTCCTTCCAGGCGATGTATTTCGGTTCGGGACTGCCGAGGGGTGTAGCGGTCATTTTGACGCTCCCTCGCCGCGCGCTTCTCTCAAGCTGCCATAGAGCTTCGCGGCATTGTCGTGGAGATACATATGGGCGAGTTCGAGAGCCTTGTCGGTGCTGATGGCGCGTTCGCCGACCAGTTCGGCCAGCGCGGCGGCCAGCGACATGCGCGAGGTGCGCACGGCAAGCCAGAAGCTCTCCTCGGCGCCCAGGGCCTCATTAAACGGAAAGGCGTCGGAGCCGAACATCATTTTGTCGGGGTAAAGGGTGAGCAGCTGCTTCAGGACTTCCTTAAACTGCGAGGGATAGAGCATCTCCGACTGCAGGGAAGTGTCGAGATAGACGTTTTTCACCGCCGTCAGCAGCGCCGCCTCGCGCTCGTAGGGCCAGCCGCCGTGCAGCAGGACGAAGTTGACCTCCCGGTAGCGGGGGTCGCGCAGCACGTTTTCGAGATTCAGAACGTTGCCCTGGCGCAGGCTGAAGTAGTCTCCGATGCCCACGGCGCTGTGGAAATGCATGGGCAGACGGAGCTTGCCCGCCTCGTCGAGGAGCACCCGGAAAATGTAGTCCTGAAAAACGCGGTAATCGTCGGCGGAAGGCACGCCGCCCGAATGGTACTGGGCATAAATGGCCGCGGCGCGTTCGCGCGGCGGATCGCTGAAATAGAGGGTGCGGAAGTAGGCGGCTTCAAACTTGATGGCCACACCCCCGCGCTTTTGATTTTCGGCGACGGTGCGGCGAACGAAATCCTCATAGCCGGCCAGATCGGCGGGCAGCCCGCTGAGGTTCATCTGCTTTTTGTAGCGGGCCAGCATTTTTTCCTGCAACGGGACATACACGCCCATATCCGGATTGCTCCGGGCGAGGTCGCGGTTATCAAAGGGGAAAAAAAACGAGTCGCCGAAAAACACCCAGTGAAAGCGCTTGCTGTCGAGGTAGGGGGCCATGAAGGCGCGGTTGGCGAGGCAGGTCTCGATACCGAGCTGGTCGAGGATCTGGTTGAAGTACGCCGTGCCGCCGGAACGCTCGGCGGCTTTTTTTCGCTCCGCCAGCCACTTGGCGTGTTCCGGCTGGAAATCGCCGTACGGATAGTGGAACAGAGCCTGCGAGGCCGCGACGAACTCCGGATTGTCTTCGCGCAGGCGCAAAACGCTGCTCATATCGGGCGGGGCGGCCATGGCGTCGACGTCGCTGTCGTCCGGGTAGCCAGGGTGGGCGTGGTTGTCGAAGATCGGGAAGGAGTTGATCTTACCGAGCAAATCTTCGTAGAGGCTCCGCACGTCGGCCGCAGGATAGGGGTTGGATTGCGCGAAAAGGGAGACGGCCAGAGCCAGCATGCCGGCCAACCCAGCCAGTCCGCGAAAAAGATGTTTCATTCCGGATCCTTCAACCGCCCGAGCCCGCAGCTTAACAAAACCCCGCCCGGCGAGCGCCCAACGAGCCGGTGTTCGGCCGGGATTCCGCGGGAACGGCACGCCATTTAACCGCGACCCGCTCGATGCGGTCGAGGGCATCTTCGAGAAGGTGGCGGGCGCTCACCAGGGAGAAGCGCAGATAGTTCCTGCCGGCGGCGCCGAACGCGGCTCCCGCGATCACGGCCACGCCGGCTTCCTCGAGCAGTATTTTCTGCAGCTCTTCGGCGGGGAGGCCGGTGTCCTCGATGTTGACCCAGGCGTAGAAGGCGCCCTCGGGAGCATGACACCGGAAACCGGGAATCCTCCTGAGCGCAGAGATGAACAGATCGCGGCGAAGCTGGTATTCGGCGACCATGGCGTCGACGGCGCTGGTAGGGTCGCGGAGGGCTTCGATCGCCGCAAGCTGGGTAAATTCGGCGGCGCAGGTGAAGGTGTTGAGGACCACGAGGTCCATAGCGTCAACGAGCTCGACCGGAGCGACCGCGTAGCCAAGGCGCCAGCCGGTCATGGCAAAACTCTTCGAGAAGCCGTCGATGATGATGGTGCGCTCTGGCATTCGCTCTAGCGACCAGATGGAACGGTACTCCCCGGTGAACACGATGCGCGCGTAAATCTCGTCGCTGATCACCCACAGATCGTGCTTTTTCGCCAGCGCCGCGATTCCGAGCAGCGAGCGTTCGTTGTAGACCGTTCCGGTGGGGTTGTCGGGCGAGTTGAAGATGAGCACACGCGTCCTGTCGGTCACCTTGGCGGCGATTTCCTCGAGGTCCGGCTGAAAATGGTTGCGCTCATGGAGCAGGAAGGGAACCGGGGTCGCGCCGAGGCCGCGGGTGAACGAAGGGTAGATCGGAAAGCCGGGATCGGGATAGAGGATTTCGGCACCCGGCTCGATGAGGGCCAGCATGGCCAGCGCGAGGGCCATCTTGCACCCGGGAGCCACCAGGACCTCCTGCGGCGCGATCGTGAGATGGCGCGTGCGCGAAAGATAGCGGGCCAGCTCTTCGCGTAGCGCGGGAATGCCGCGCGTCGCGCAATAGCGGTCGTGCCCGGCGGCCACCGCATTGCGTAGCGAATCGACGACCGGAGCCGCAGGGTGGAAGTCCGGTTCGCCGAGCTCGAGATGGATGATCGAGCGGCCCTCTCGCTCGAGCTCCTTGGCCCGGGAAAACACGGCGAGCGCGCCTTCGCCCTGGAGCTGTGCGATACGGGATGCGATGCGGCGCGCGGCCATGCGCAACAGTGTAGCACCGCGCGCCCGGCGAAGGGCGCGACCCCATGCGCGACCACTAAAATCCGGAAAGGCCCCTAGAAGGACAGCCGCAGCGAGAACTGAATCAGGCGCGGCGTGCCCACGGTGCTGGTGATCTTGCCGAACGGACTGTTCGGAGCACCGATGGTTTCGACGTCGGTGACCGCCGGGTTGCCAAAGTTCGGATGGTTCCAGATGTTAAAGAAGTCGCTCGAGAAGCGCAGCACCGTCCGCTCGGTCAACGGGAAGTTCTTGATCAGGGAAAAGTCCCAGTTCTGCTGCGTGGGGCCGCGATAGGTATTGCGGCCGAGGTTCCCGAACAGGGTGGTGCAGAAGTTGGGGTCGACGGGACATTGGGTTGGATAGAGAAGCGGAGCGGTGGTAAACGCCGCCGGATTCAAATAGCCGTCGATGCGCGATGAGATGCCGCCGCCGGCGAGGCCGCTCGAGATGGTGCTGCCCCGAGCGAGGCTGCCGGTGGTAACGCCGGGAGCGGAACCGAGACCGATGAAGGCGCTGCCCGCGCCCGAATCGAGCACCGAGAAGGGCAGTCCGGACTGAATGATGGTAATGCCGCTGACCGCCCATCCGCCCAGGAGAACATGCGTGGGGCCAGAGGCGGAGGCAAAGAACGGAAGGTCGTAACGGTAGCTGACGGCGAGACGATGGGTGCGGTCGAAATCGGAAAGGCCGCGCGAGTCGTTTAAAGTCGTTTCGTTGTTGAACGCGGTGTTGAAGGCGGTGTTCCCGGTGGAAGTGGCGTCGGTCGATTTGGACCAGGTGTAGGCCGCCTGAAAGTAGCCACGCGGCCAGCGGCGGGACAACGTGGTTTGCAGCGAATGATAGTGGGAATAGGCGTCGTTGGCGAATAGCTGAAAGCCGGAGTAGCCGTTGACACCGGGAACCGCAGTGCGCGCGATGGCGTTGGCGAGAGTATCGGTGGTGATGGTGTAGGTGTTGCCGCTGGTGTCGGTTACGGTCACCGGGTGCACGGTCGCATCCTGGGCCTGAATGCTGTTGCGGGTTTCGCGGAGATGAACCGCATGCGTGCCAACGTAGCCGGCCTCGAGAACCCAGTCTTTGCCGAGCGAACGTTGCAGGGTCAGGTTCCACTGTTGCGTATTGGGAACAACGAAGTGGCGCGGGACCTCCAGGTTGAAGATGTTCACAGAGCCTAAAGGACCGGGGCAGCGGGAGCCGGTCGAGTTGACGAAGACTCCGGTCTGGGTGGTGTCCTTGGTGGGATTGCCGTTCGCGTCGATGAAACCGTTGAACAGCGATAAGCAAGGCACGAAATTCGGATCGAGAGTTCCAGCCACCGGCAGCGCGTTGGGGTTGCTGGTCGCGCCGGTCGGAATACAACCGGCCGGAGCGTTCGCGGAGAAGAAAGTGGACAGGCAACCGGGCAGACTGCCTCCGAAGGCGACGGGCAGGAACGGCGTCTGGAAAGAAAGCTGGTCCACGGTGCCGACGTCTTCACGGACGTAATAGATGCCGTAGCCGGCGCGGAGGGTGGTGGTGTGGTGGCCGGCGATGTCATAGGCCAGGCCGATGCGCGGGCCGATGCCAGTCGAGTAGTTGTTGTGGTACGTGGTGTTGTTGGCGCTGCCGCTGAGGCCGGGGAGATTGAGCTGGTTCACGCAGGAGGGGTAGACGTAGGGAAAATTGCCCGCCGTCGCAAGCGAGGTGTCGAAATTGCCGATATGGCAAAGGCCGTCATAGAAGGCGCCAAAGAATTCGGTGCGCAAGCCGAGGTTCAGAGTGAGATCGTGGGTGGCCTTCCAGTCGTCCTGGACAAAGACCGCGAAATTGTTGTTGTGATACTGATGATTGGAAAGGCCGCCGCCGCCAAAGCTGAACTGCGGCGAACCAATCAGGAAGTTCTGGAAGTCGGTGAGGCCGTTGGGCGTATTGGTGAAGAAGAGCTCGCCGTTGAAGACCTGGGGGAAGTCCTTGGTAAGGTTCACGAAAGTCATCTCGCCGCCGAAGCGCAGGACGTGGGCGCCGTGCACCCAGCTGAGGGTGTCGATGACCGACGGGTTGTTCTGGGTCTGAGACTGATTGGCGAAGGGCGCGGGACCGATTTCAAAGCCCGAGCTCGAAAAGACCAGCTTGTAGATGGAGTCGGTAACGTTGTTGGTGGGGCGGTCGATAGCGAGGTCGCTCGTGGTCACGGGCGGAACGTTATTGAGATCGTAGCTGATGTGCACGAAGCCGAAGCGCAGTTCGTTGACGAGCGTAGGAGAGAACAGATGCGTTTCGGTCAGGTTGAAGAAGCGGGAGTGCACCGGCGTCTCGAAAGGAAAGTTCAGATCCTGGCTGCCGATACTGCTGGAGAGAGTGCTGCCGAGCGATTCCTGAAGGTCTCCGCCACCAAAGGGCAGGAACGCTTGGGAATTGGCGAAGAAGAAGCGGACCGACAGCTTGTCGGCGCCGCCGCGGAACTCATGGTCCCAGTTGGTGGTGAACTGGTCGTCGTCGTAGGTCCCGGGCCGGCTGACGGCAAAAGCGCCGGTCGAGGGATTGCCGCCCGGGATCAGGTATCCGCCGGTGTTGCCGCCGAACTGGTTACTCTGGAAATTGAGCAGCGAGACGGCCACCGGATCGAGCCCGGTAACGCCGGCGGGAAGGCCGCCCGGAAAGAACTGGGATACCAGCGCGGCTTCGGAACGGCCGCCGGGGGCGCTCGACAAGGCCGGGATGGTGGTGCTGATGATCGTACCGGGAGAATCGCCGCTGATCTGGCGCGTGCCCTGGTAATTCACGAAGAAATAGCCGAGCTTTTCCTTGACCACCGGGCCGCCGAGGCTGGCGCCGAAAATGTTCTGCTTCACGTCGGGACGAGGAATCCCTTCGCGGTTCAAAAAGAAATCGTTGGCGTTCAGGACGTTGTTGCGGAAGAACTCGTAGACGTCGCCGTGCAGCTGGCGGGTTCCCGACTTGAGAATGGCGTTGATGTTGCCGCCGCCGTTGCGCCCCTGGGTGGCGTCATAGAGCGACGTCTGCACCTTGAATTCCTGAATGACGTCGGGATTTGGAAGGGGAACGTAGGTGGCTTGGGCCACGTTGTAGTCGGTGGCGGAAATCCCTTCAATCAGATAGTTGTTGTTGTCCTCGCGCTGTCCGTTGACAAACAGCTTCACCGAGCCCCGGCCGAGCTGTGCCGCAGCGTTCAGCTCGCTCTGCGCGCCGGTCGACAAGGTGAGCAGCTGCTGGTAGTTCTGGGTGGCCAGCGGCAGATCGCGAATGGTTTCTCTGCCGATGGATTGGCCGGTGGTGGCGTTGCTGGTATCGACCGTCGCCACTTCCGCGGAGATTTCGACGGTTTCGGAGATGCTCCCGGGCTTCAGCGAGAAGGTGACGGCGGTGGTTTCGGTCACGCGAACGTCTAGATTCTCGGCTCTGGCCTCGGCGAATCCGGACTTGTTGACTACCACCGAGTAGCTACCCGGCGGAAGCAGAGTGGCCACGAAAGAGCCGTCGCTGGTCGTGCGAATCTTGCGGACCAAGCTGCCTGTAGCGCGGCTAGTGATTTGAACTTCGGCGTCGGCAACCGTGGAGCCGCTCGAGTCGACTACCACGCCGCTGATGGCACCCGTGGCGCCGCCCTGCCCGTAAGCAGCGCGGAAGCCCGCGAGTTGAAGAATGGCAAGAAAAAACACCCCAAGCAGGAACTGCGATCGGCGATGCATGATTTCCCCCAAGCGGGGAACCGACCTACCCCGGATTTACGGAAGAGCTGACTAGAAGACCCGGTGACGACACACAACTCTAACCGTCAACACTCCCCCATTCTATGAAACTAGTGATTCACGCCCGCCGTGTCAAGAAGGTGTGGCGGCGAAGTTTGCGTGGTGTAAATTCACAAAACCGGGCCACGGTCGCACCCGATTGTACTTGACCAAGGCGATACGGTGGAACAGTATGTGAAAGTTACAGTGAGGTCACAGGGGAGTAGGTAACCCCGGCGTCCCCGCCGGCGTCCTACTTATGGATTGGTTCCTTCCGTTCAAGGCTCACGACACGAGCTTCCGGCCCAGGGGGTGAGCGATGAACAGCTTGCGCACGGCAATTCTGGCTATGCTTGTGGTGTCGGTGCTTTCAGGCAGCGTCGCGTTCGCCGATTCGAGCCACGCGCGCATCGTGCGCCTGAGCCTGGTGCAGGGCGATGTGCGGTTTGCACGCGATGTCCGAGGCGATCCTCTCGCTGATCGTGAGCTCTCCTGGGAATCCGCGGTGCTGAATCTGCCGATCCGGCAAGGCTATGTGCTGGCTACCGACAACGGCCGTGCGGAAGTAGAGTTTGAAAACGGCGCGCTGGCCTTCCTCGCGGAAAACACCGTTTTGCAGTTCTACGATCTTTCGAGCGAAGACGGCGGGTTCACCACCCGGCTGATCCTGCGGCAGGGCTCGGCGGCGTTTTATTCGAATCCGGGCCGCGGTGACTATTTCAGCGTGACCGGCGGCGACTTCAGCGTACAAGCCGATGGCAAGACGACGTTCCGGATGAACAACTTCGAAGACGGAAGCAATGTCGTGGTGCTCCACGGGCGGCTGACAGCGCTCGCGGGCGGGAAGAATACGGAGTTAACCAGCGGCCAGACGCTGGCGATGCGCGCCGGCGAACCGGACGCGGTCGAAACAGGACACGCGCCGGATGGCGACGAGTTCGACCAATGGGCCAGCAGCAGAATATCGACTTCGTCCGCGGCGACCAACGCCGCCCTCGAGTATTCAAACGACAGCGGCTACGTCTCGGGTTACGGCGACCTCTACACCTACGGAACCTGGTTCCCGATGATGGGCTACGGCTATTGCTGGCGGCCGTATGGTGTGGGGCTGGGCTGGTCGCCGTTTGACAACGGAACGTGGTATTATGACCCGGTCTTCGGGTGGTCGTTCGTCGGCGGAAACCCATGGGGCTGGCTGCCCTACCACTACGGCGGCTGGATGTTCCAGCCGGGATTGGGCTGGGTGTGGAGTCCGAGGGGAACCCTCGGAAGCCCGGGCGTGGGGCGCTGGAGGCCGGTGACGGGCGTGTGGCTGCGCAACTCGAGCGGAACGGTAGCCATTGTGCCGTCCCACCCCCTCGACACGCGGGGAAAGATGCCGATGAATCTGTCAGCAGGGGTGTACGAGGTGACGCCGCAAGGAGTGACGGGGGCCGCCAGCGTGGGCGATGGGCGGTGGAAGGTCGAGAGCAAACCGGCGAGCGACTTGATGCATAACCAGATGGCGGACGTTCAAGCCCCGGCGCGCGCTCTACGGACCATGCCCGCGACGACGGGCGGGCACGCCGCGGGCGGCGACCGCGCCTCCACGATCATCTATGACCCCGCCGAACACCGTTTTGTCAACTCTAACCGGGTCGCGCCAGCGAACGCCGAGACCGCGCAAAAGGGAATGAAAGTCTATCCGGAGCAAAGCCGCGGCGTAAGCGCGGATGCCCAGGTGCCGGCGGCCCCGGAGCGCCCAGCGCGGCAATTTGTGCCGGCGACGCGCTCGACACCGGTCCCTCCGACCGTACCCCGCGCGGTAACCAACGAGCGGGCTATGATGGGAGGCAGTGCAGCGGAAGAGGGCGCGGGCGTAGGGCGCGCGGGACGCGGCGCGGCAGCTTCCTCAGCCGCGCCGGCTGCTTCCTCGAGTGCAGCCGGAAGAAGCTCGGGCTCGACGAGCGGCGGCGGTGGCCGGCCGCACTGAGCCAGAAAATCCTCTGAAAACTAGCGGAACAGAAAACCGGCGTAGCCGACCACTCTTCGGGTATCGCCAGAATAATCGGCGGAAGTGCCGTGCGCGACGAGTTCGACACTCTTGCGGCCGGCCTTTTCTAACGCGGTGAGCATGGCCACAGTCGGACCGAGCCCACACATGGAGATTTTCTGCTTGCGGCAGACGTCAAAGAGTCCTTTGGCGTCGCCCGTGAGAATCCGATCGATGGCCAGTTGGTCCTTGCGGAGCGTGGTGGCCTGGTCTTCGTAGTGGTTGAAGTCGCTGGTGGTGAGCAGGAGCACGTCGTTCTCCGCGGAAAGAATCTTGCCAAGCGCCTGGCCCACAGACGCCACCGCGGCGAAATCGAGCGTGCCCAAAGCGATCGGAACAAAACGGAAGCCGGGATCCAATACCTGCAAAAAGGGAATCTGCACCTCGAGCGAGTGCTCGTTTTCGTGGGCGACGGCGTCCTCTACCAGCAGAGGACAGGACTCGGCGATTCTCCCTGCCAGCTCCCGATCGATCGGGGCATCGCCAAGCGGAGTGCGCCAGGCTCCTTCTGACAGTATGGCGGCCTCTTCGCCGTAGGGGAAATGGCGGACGCCCAGCAGGATGATGCGGCGGGGA
>Ga0306920_100007112_pt1 | contig 14706 bp, 10 predicted proteins | sample flu12Cox44000170_FD_204666 | JGI IMG/M metagenome (GOLD analysis project Ga0306920, IMG submission 204666) | Lab enrichment of tropical soil microbial communities from Luquillo Experimental Forest, Puerto Rico - flux4day.12C.oxic.44.000.170 (v2)... | ecosystem: Environmental > Terrestrial >... | reverse complement strand
ACTCGCAGCGGAGATCGAGGAACTGCGCGTGCGGTTACGTGCGGAGGGTGCCTTCGACGCATCCCGCAAACGCCGAGTTCCGGACTTTCCGCGCCGAGTCGCGCTGATTACGAGTGACGACGATGCGCGCGCCGATTTCGAAGGAAGGATGCGTGCTGACGCGCCGCATGTCGAGATTCTCTTCTTCCAGTCGCGCGTGCAGGGTAAGGGTGCCGAGATCGAGATCGCCGAGGCGCTCGATCGCGCGTCGCGCGCGAACGTTGACGTCGTCGTCCTCACGCGCGGCGGCGGGTCGAGCGACGACCGCTTGACTTTCAACCGCGAGGCGGTTGTACGCGCAATCCTGCGCTCGCGTCACCCCGTCGTGACTGCGGTCGGTCACTTGCGCGATCTGCACCTCGCCGACGAGGTTGCCGATCTGGCTCTGGCGACTCCGACTGCGGCTGCCGTCCACCTAGCACAAGAATGGCGGCGTGCCTTTGAACGTATGCGAACGTTACGCGGAGCGCTCGAACGCGGATATCGCTCCGCGCTGGCAGAGAAGACGCAGCACCTGCGCTTCTCCGACCTTGCACTCCAGCAGGCGGGAGAAAAGCTCGTCAGACGAGGCTTGGAGCGCACTCGCGAGCTCGAGCGGCGGCTCGAACGGCGCAGCCCTGCGGCGCGTCTTGCGGAGTGGCGAATCGGATTGGTCCGCGCGAACACGAGACTAGCCGGTTGGGCTTTGCATGGCCTCGATCGTGACGCTCGCCGTCTTGAACTCGTGCGGGTCGCGCTCGAGGGTGTGGATCCGACCCGGCCGCTTGCGCGCGGCTTTGCGATCGTCACCAAGAACGGCGTCGCGGTACGCGACGCCGAATCGCTCGTCCCCGGCGATATCGTCACGACGCGCGTCAATCGTGGGACGTTCGGCGCTCGCGTGGAATCGGTGCACGCAGAATGACTGGCTCTAGCCGTCTGCAAACCTTCGAAGAGAAGCTCGCCCGCCTCGACACGATCGTCAAGGAATTGGAGGGCGGCACGATCGAGCTACAGCGCGCGACCGAGCTCTATAAAGAAGGCAAGACGTTGGCACGCGAATGCGAGGCGCTGCTGAAGAGCGCGCAGGAACAGATCGACGAAGCCAACGTCGAGTCGAAACCAGCCAATCCGTCGCAGAACGTAGCGGAATCAAACGACGAGTTACCGCTCTAAGCGCAGAATTAGCCGATGGAAGTCTCTCAGCGATTCGAAGCGCAGGCGACCTACACAAAATCGCTCGGTCGCGCGGCCCTGCCCCCGTTCGTCATTTCCGAATCCGACTTGGGCATGGGCGCGAGCCTCGGCAACAGCGCGCTGTGGATCAACACTAAAGGCACGGGTGCGATCGAGCGCATCTTTCTCAACGATATCGGCCAATCGCTGATCGGGACATTTTTATTGCGGTACGGCGCCCGCGCACATCTGGTGAGCGCCGACGCAGCGACCGCCAAACGCCGGGCCACGATCTATACCGGCTTGTCCGCCGACGTCGGCAGCCGCACGTTCGAAATCCATCCGGCGTATCAGCGCGTGAGCTTCCGGCTCGCCAACGTCTTCGACGTCTCCGAGACGGCCTTTCTGCCCTTAGGTTCTGCGGCGCCCGGCCACGAAGACCCGCCGCTCGTCTACGTGAGCGTGGAGTTTAGCAACCGGGATCACACCCCGCACCGCGTTCGGATCTGCTGCTCGGGGATGTTGCGCGGATCTACGGCTCCGGACGTTCGCACGCATTTCGACGCCGGCGCGCGCGCGCTCGTCGCGAGCAATGCCGGCCGGCCGGAGTGGGTTCGGATCATCGGACTCTCCGAGCCTCCAACCAAATACGGTTGCGACCTCGATCTTGGAGCAACGTACGATCCATCATACTTGAGCGAGCTCTCAAACGATACGTCGGTTGAAGGCGACGTGCTCGGACAGCTGCAGCTGGATTTGACGCTCAAGCCCGGCGAGGTGCGCGAGTTCTGCTTCACGGTCGGCCTGTATGCCAAGGGCGAGAGCGATGCGCTGCAACGCTATGCCGCGGCTGAAAGTGCGGCGGCCGCGCTGGAACGGTCCACCCATCATCTCATCGAGGTGCTCCAGCACGGAGTCGTACTCACGCCCGATGCGGTGATCAATCACGGTGCGCTGTGGAGCAAAGTCAACATGCGCCGCGTGATGGCGACCTATCCGACCGGCTGCGCTTTTACCAACGACCCTGGAACTTACGCCAACGTCGTCGTTCGCGATAGCGCGTGGTTCATCTACGGCAACGATCACTTCTTGCCGTCGTTCTCACGGGATCTGCTCGACAACCTCGCATCGCGCCAATACGTCAACGGCAAACTCCCCGAGTACTTCGATGCGACCACAGGGCGAATAGAAGATGACGGCTTAAACATCAACGATGACACCCCACTATACATTTTGGCGGTAAATCACCACTTTCGCGCCGGCGGCGATCTGGAGTGGCTGCGCAAAATCTACCCGAGCGTCGCAAATGCCGCGCGGTATATACTGTCGCAAGTCGACAAGCGCGGTCTAGTCTTCTGTTCCGCTGATGACCCGCGCGGAAACATTTGGGCGATCGCAGGATGGCGCAACATCATCGCAGGCTATAGCATAAACGGCGCCGTCACCGAGCTAAACGCAGAGTGCGTGGCAGCGCTACGCGCCGCCTCGCACTTAGCCGACAACCTGGGAGAGCTCGAACAGGACAAGACGGCTTTCGCCGAGGGTGCCGCGCGCATCATGGAGGCGATGAATCGCTACCTGATCAATCCCGAAAACGGGCTCTACTACTTGAACATCGACGTCGAGGGCAACGCGCGCACGGACGTAACCGGCGATCAAATCTTTCCGGTAATCATGCGCGCCTGCGACGAGGATACCGGCTTTCGGATCATCAGCCGGCTCTACTGCCCGGATTTTTGGACCTCGGCCGGTTTGCGAACCGTCTCGCGGCTCGATCCACGCTACGATCCCGCTGCGTACTCCGGCCTGCTGGGCGGCGTTTGGCCGGGATTGACGTGGTGGTATGCGTTCGGCGCTGCGCGCTACCATCCGGCGGTCATGGTTCGCGCGCTGCGTTCTTCGTTCGAGCATTACGGAGCCGCACCGCGCCGGCAGAACACCGTTCCCGGGCAGTTCAGCGAATGGTTCGACGGCGAGAGCCTCGCCAATCACGGAATGCGCCTCTCGCCGTGGGAACCGCCACGCTACTTATGGGCCGCGGTCGAAGGAGTCTGTGGTGTGATGCTCACCCCCGGCGCCCCGCGCATCAATCCACTAATTCCGGCCCATTGGAGCTGGGTTGGGCTGCGCCGGCTTCCTTATCACGGCGACTTCCTTTCATTCTTCGTCGTGCGCGAGGGGCAGTCCGGATTTCGTATCTACTCGACGATGAACGTCGACAGCGATTGGGACGTCGCGCTCTACCACCGCGACGTTTCCGATAGCGTGACTGCCTTTGCCGAGAACGCCGTCGTTATCGCGTTGGCGCGCGACGACGGAGTCGCGGTGCTCGTCGGGAACACCGGCCAGACAACGGTGCACGCGCCGGTGACGATTCAGCAATTCGCAATGCCGGCCTCGCGGCTCGTTCTGCGAACCTACAACAGCGAGCGGGGTGATTGGGAATTCGGCGGCACGCTTTCGCCGGCCGAACTCCACGGCGTGGCGTTTTCGATCGAGGCGGGCGGATTCCGGCTAATGGAGTTATCGCTGCCGACGTGAGCCGCCGATCGGCTCGCCTTGATAGCGTCGTAGCGGAGCGTGGCGGCGTGACGCGTTCGCAGGCGCGAAGTCTGATCATGGAAGGCCGGGTGAAAATCGACGGCGTGATCGCAACGAAGGCGGGGCAGAACGTCGCCGACGATGCCGGCGTCGAAATCGAACGGCCCCGGCGTTTCGTTAGCCGCGGCGGAGAGAAGCTCGATCACGCGCTGACGCAGTTCAAGATCGACGCGCGAGGGGCCGAAGCTCTCGATATCGGAGCCTCGACCGGAGGATTCACGGACAACCTGCTGCAGCGAGGAGCGAAGCACGTGACTGCCGTCGACGTCGGATACGGCCAACTCGACTGGCGACTGCGTAACGATCCTCGCGTACGCGTCATGGAGCGCACCAACTTTCGGCGTCTTGACGACGATGCGTTTCCCGGCGGCTTCGATCTGATCGTGGTCGATACGTCGTTCATTTCGCTGCGCACGATCTTGGCGAGAACCGCTGCCTACCTGCGCGAGGGCGGCGCGATCGTCGCACTCGTTAAACCACAGTTTGAAGCGGGACGCGAGCGGGTCGGCTCGCGAGGTGTGGTCCGCGACCGGCAAACGCACCGCCAGGTCTTGCGCGAGCTGCGAGCAGCCGTAATCAAACTTGCGCTCGTGCCGAACGAGCTGACGGAGTCGCCGCTGCTCGGGCCTGCAGGGAACCGCGAGTTCTTCATGCTGCTGCGGCGGTCGGGCGAACCATTCGGCGACGCACGAATCGAGGCGGTCCTCGACGAAGAGGGAGTGCAACCCATGACGACGCTGCTGGCCATCGAAAAGAAGATCATTGCCCTCTACGTGGACACGGAGCGCGACCATGCGCGATCGATCGCAAACCGCGTTGCGTCCGACTTTCGAGCCAACGGATTCGAAGTCGTCGATCGGATAGCTGCCGCAACGGCGTCGCTCTTCATTACCGTGGGCGGAGACGGCACGCTGCTGCGCGCCGCGCGGATTGCAGTCGAGAACGGCGTTCCGCTGCTGGGTATCAACACCGGACGCTTGGGTTTTCTTACCGAGCTTGATGAAGACGATCCGCGGCTCTCAGATCTTCCTGCGCTCGTCGAACGGGGGCTCTTTACCGACGAGCGAACCGCGCTCCAAGCCGAGTACGCGGGCCGGCGCTTCTTCGCGCTCAACGACGTCGTCGTTCGAAAGGGCGAAGTCTCGCGGATCGTTCCGTTCGGCTTGCGATTCGAAAATGGCGCGATCACGCGCATCGCCGCGGATGGCATCTGCGTCGCAACGCCGACCGGCTCGACGGCCTACTTTCTCTCCGCCGGAGGATCGCTGATCGCACCGACCGTCGAGGCTTTTGGAGTCGTCCCGCTACTGCCGCATACGCTCTTCTCACGGCCGCTAATCGTGCCGACGGGGTCGCGCATAGAAATTACTTGCGATACGGAGAGCGCGCACGCGCACCTCGAATGTGACGGCGAAGTGGTCAACGAAGTTGCCCCGAATTCGAGCGTCGTGATTCGCTGTCACCCCAAGCGCGTGTTGTTTGCGCGAACGGCGCCATTGCATTTCCTCGAGCGGCTCGAAGCAAAGATGCTCTGGGGCGTTTCCTTCAAAGATCCTCGTCGGTAACGAAATTCTTGTGCTACGACGGCTGCAGATTGAGAACTACGGCTTAATCGCGCACGCGGAACTCGAATTCGCCGAGGGCGCGACGATCTTCACCGGTGAGACGGGCTCCGGCAAGACGATGCTGCTTGGCGCGCTGGACTTTGCACTGGGTGCGCGAGCCGGGGCCGATGCGGTTCGGCGCGGCGCACGCAAGGCCGTTGTCTCGCTCGCCTTCGATCCCGATGACTCGCTGCGTGCGCGGCTACACGCCGACGGTTTCGAGCTCGACCGAGGAGAGGAGGGAAACATCGCGCGCGAGATGACTGATGGCGGCCGGTCGAGCGTGCGCATCAATGGCCGGCCCGCGACGGCGGCATACGTTCGCGAGATCGGCAGCGCGATCGCGGAAATCGTCGGTCAGCACGAAGCGCAACGCTTGCTCTCACCTAGCTATCACCTCGAATTGCTCGACCGATTCGCCGGAACAGCTGCGCTGGCATTGCGCGAAGCGGTCGCCACGGCGCACGCTAGCCTACAAGATTCGCAGCAGGCGCTGGAGCGACTAACCCACGACGAACGCCGCGCCCGTGAGCTTTACGATGAAGCTTGCTACACCGTGCGCGAGATCGACGAGGCGAGACTCGAGTCTGGAGAGTTCGCGCGCCTTACGGAGCGCCGCAGCTTCCTCGACAACGTCGAGCGAATCGCGAGTGCGCTGCACGCAGCGCACGAGGCGTTGGCCGCCGACGAAACCGGCGCGACCACGGCGCTAGGCGCCGCAAGCGTGTCACTAGGGAACATCGGAAAGTTCAATGCGCACTTGCGCGCCTTGGCTCAACGCGCTGCCGCGTTACAGGCCGACGCCGGCGAGCTGGCTGCCGATCTTGCGCGCGAGCTCGATGCAACCGAATTCGATCCAGCCGAACTCGAAGCGATCAACGCGCGGCTCGACCTGCTCGATCGGCTCAAGCGCAAGTACGGTGAGGATCTCGAGGCGCTGATCGCGCACGCGGACCGCGCGCGTCGAACAATTGACGAGTATGAGAGCCGCGATCGCCTGATCGCGCAACATACCGAAGCGGTCGCCGCGGCGCAGCGCGAGCTGGCTGCAGCGGCGGCCTCGCTGACGACGTTGCGCGAGAAGGCCGCCGATCGGCTTTGCAAACGCGTCCTCGCCGAGTTTGCGGAGATCGCGCTCGGTTCGGGCTCATTCGAAGTCGCGTTCGAGCCGCTCGAGCGCATCGGCGCGAACGGCGCGGAGCACGCCGAATTTCTCTTCGCCGCAAACGCGGGTGAGCCGGCGCGGCCGCTCGCGCGCATCGCATCCGGCGGCGAGATTTCGCGCGTGCTGCTGGCGCTGGTCGTCGTTCTTGCCGGTGCGCGCGAAACCGGAAGCGCGCTAGTCTTCGACGAGATCGATGCCGGCATCGGCGGCGCTACTGCGACCGCCGTAGGCGCGCGCATCGGCGAACTCGCCCTGCGCGAACAAGTCGTGTGCGTCACGCACCTCGCCCAGCTAGCGACCTGGGCGGATCGCCATTACGTGCTCGACAAGTTAGAATCCCGAAGAGAGACCACGATTGCGGTGCGCGCGATTGGCGGCGCCAAGGAACGCGAAGCCGAAATCGCGCGCATGCTTTCGGGCGAATCGCATGACGCGGCGCTGCGTCACGCTCGCGCGCTGCTTAAACGCGCTTAACGAGTAAATCAGAACTTTCCTAAGGAATTTGGTGAATTTTTAGCACGTTGGTTCCACCGGAGCCGACGGGCATGCCGGTCGTGAAGGCGATGAGGTCCCCCGAGGTAACGAGGCCTTCGCGTACCATGTGCCGCTCGGTCATGTAAAGCAGAACCTCGATCGAGGAGTACGGATCGATCAATAGCGCTTCGGTGCCCCACACGAGTGCCAGCCGGCGCGCAACTTGCCTTTCGGGGGTGAGCGCGACGATGCGCGCCTGCGGACGAAAAGCAGCGATATGATGTGCCGTGTTGCCCGTCGTCGTCCCGGTGACGATAAAGGGAATCTTCAGCTCCGCGCTGGCACGAGTTGCGGCTTCGGCGATCGACGAAGCAATCGTCGGCGTAAAATTCTCGAGCCGCCGATCGCGCAGCGACGCATGCGGATAGTGCTGCTCGACTTCGCGCGCGATCTCGGCCATCGTACGTACGGCTTCGGTCGGGTACGCGCCGAGCGCGGTTTCGGCGGAGAGCATCACGGCGTCGGTCCCGTCGAGAATTGCGTTGGCCACGTCGGTTGCCTCGGCGCGGGTCGGCCGGGGCGACGAGATCATCGACTCCAGCATCTGCGTCGCCGTGACGACCGGCTTGCTCGAGCGATTGCACTTGGCGATGATCTCTTTTTGGACGATTGGCACCGTTTCGATCGGAATCTCGATGCCGAGATCGCCGCGCGCGACCATGATACCGTCGGCCGCTGCGATGATTTCGTCGAGCCCAGCGAGAGCCTCGTGCTTCTCGATCTTGGCAATGACCGGCGTGCGTTTGTTCCGGTCGGCGATGAACGCCTTGACTCGCTCGATGTCTTCTGCCGAGCGCACAAACGAAATCGCGACATAATCCACGCCGTGTTCCAGCCCAAACTCGAGAAACTCGAGATCTCGCGGCGTAACCGACGGAATGTTGAGGGAACCGTCGGAGTAGTTGATCCCCTGCGAAGACCGTAAATCTCCGCCGAACTCGACGGTCGTTTCGATTTCGTTCGCACTCTTGCCGATGATGAAGAGCGTGATCTGACCGTCTTGCAGATAGAGCCGCTTGCCGATGGCGACGTCCGCCGGCAAGTCGCGATAGGTCGTGCTGACGCGCTCCTGCGTTCCGGCGACGTCTTCAGAAGTGATTACGAAGCGCGCGCCGCGTTCGAGACGTACGGAAGTGCGACCGTCGGCGAGCGGGCCGGTACGAACTTTCGGCCCCGGCAGATCTTGTAAGATTGCGGTGTGAATTCCCAACTCGACCGAGATCGCGCGCGCCGATTCGAGAACTTGCGCGTGTTCTTCCGGCGTACCGTGTGAAAAATTTAAACGCAACACGTTGGTGCCGGAGATGAAGAGCGAACGCAGAATCGCGGGGTCGCGCGAGGCCGGCCCCACCGTGGCGACGATCTTGGTGCGCTTTTGCAGAATCGATTCCATTAGGTTCTCTTGCGCCGCTGCCTTTGTGCGGCTGTGCTGGCAGGCTCCTGCGCACGATTGAGCGCACTTAACTCGGGCCGTGACGTTCGAGCGCGATCCGCGGGACCGCCGTTATCGGGAGCGACTCGCGGGCAGCTTCCTCGCCTCGCTGATCATCCATGCTCTGCTCGCGGCGCTGCTCTTCACGGTATTGGTCAGCTCGTCGCAGCAGGGCGCGACCGAAAACGTCCAGGGCGGCGAGGTCGTAACGATCGCGCGCTACTCCCCGGTCTCCGTTGCGAATCAACCCGCCGCGGTTCACGCTGTCGCCGCCATTCCGCACGTGCGCACGATCGCGCCCATCCAGCATGCGCCGTTAGCGCAGCCGCAAACGCAGCGCTTGCCGGTGAACCGTCACGAGCTAGCTAAAACCGCGCCGACGGCGCCGCCGAATCCGCGGCCGATTCCGCAGCAAACACCGCAACCGAACCCGGCGCCAACGCAAAACGTTTTTGAAACGCAGCCGCACCTGCAACTGCCGGCCGCCCCCGTAAGCGTGCCGACGGTTGCGCCCGTCGCCGTCGCAGTGAAGTCACCGCCGCCGACAATCGTTCCGTCGCCGGTTCCGACGAGCGCGCCGTCAGCGCGGCCCTCACCCAAGCCGGCTCCCGTCGTGCCCGCGACCGCGCGCCCTGCGACCCCCGCACCGGTTCTTCCCAAAGCATCGCCGACTGCCGCCGCAGCGCTGGCGCGCGTCAGCGCGGCGCCTAGCGCAGCGCCTGCTGCACGGGCCTCGGCTTCGCCGGCTCCGCGCCCCGGCGTTCCAAAGCCGAGCCCGACTAGCACTGCAGCGGTGGCTCGCACGGCCGGGACGGCGCCGAGCCCAGGGCCGAGTGCCGGCGCCTCACCTGGTCCGCAAGCGGGGGCGGGCCCGAAGCGGCAAGCCGCACCGGCGCGACCGATTCCGGTTCCCCCAACACCGGCACCCGGACCGCGTGCCGCGCCGACGCCAAAGCCAACGACTGCGCCAAGCAACCTCAACGCGAAGCTGCGTTCGCTCCTGCCGAACAACCCCGTGCATCCGACGACTAAATCATACGGGATGAATTTCTCGCTGCGCGGCCGCCTCGAGCCCACGCCACCCCCGGAAGTTCTTGCGAAAACGAAGTACCTTTACGACGTGCGCAATACGGGCGGCGAAGCGCGCGTGAAGATGTGGGTGACCGATGCGCGTAAAACCGGGCCGACGACGGTCTGCACCGGCTGGCTCGTGCGTTATCCACAGGCAGTCCGCGGCGGATATGCGGGTCCCGTTTACGGCGACGGTAATGGTAACGTGCAGAACAACGTGCACGCGGGTCCTGCTAACGGTACGCAGGTCACCATCGGAGGCGGAGGCGGGACGCACGAACCGCTCAGCCCCTTTGACGCTGGTGTCCCGCCGATCGTCGACGGCATCGTGTCGCAGCCGTGCGACGGAAGGCTGCTGGTTCCGTACGCACCTTCGCCCGTCTCGTCGCCGTAAGTCGCACTCATTCCCGCTTGAATTTCGAGATTTGTCGCCTTAGAATTTTATCGTGCCGGAAAGGCCGGCACACTTCGTAAGTAACGAAGGAGGGCGGTTGAAACCGCAAGATCCACCGGGCTACCAAGCCCCGCGATGCACGCGCCGAGTGACGGACGCCTAGAGCGCGCCCACGGCAGCCGGACGATTTTCCGGCGGCGCGCAGATCGCAAGTTAGGAAACCAGAGCGAGGGGTCGCGCCCACAATAAGCAGGGCCCGCGGCCCGTCGCATTTTTAGAACGGCCCTTTCTGAGATGGAATCGCTTCGCGAACCGCGAAGGAAAGGCGGAGAAGTCAGAAGGAGCGTGGGAAACAATCCCGCGCTTCGCTGCTTCAAGAAGGCAAAGATCATGACCAAGAGTGCGGCGGGCATTGCAACGGCGTTCGAACGAGAGCTAGACGCGATCGCGCACGATGGATACTTTGCGGACGTCGAAATCGTGCAACATCACATCCGCACGGTCCGAGGAACGCTCGAGCTGAGCGTCACCATCGATAGGCCGGGCGGCGCCGACTTAGCGCTCTGCGAACGCGTTGCGGCGCGCATCAACGCAAATCTTGGAGCTCTCGATGGGTCATATGCTCTCGAGGTTGAATCGGCAGGTCTCGAACGGCCGCTGGTTCGTGATGCCGACTATCAGCGCTTCGCTGGGCAACGGGCCCGGATCGTAACGACGCTGACGGTAAACGGCGGCAAGACCCATCGCGGAACCTTGGGCGGACTGCGAGGTGAATCGGTCGTTATCCAGACCGAGAGCGGGGAGCTGCTGCTTCCGATCGCGGCGATCAAGTCGGCACACTTGGAATACGATCCGCGCGCGGATTTCCAACGCGACAAACTCCAACGGAAGAAACTGCATGGCAACAATCGAACACACCGCAACTGAAGAGAAACTGATCGACGTTTTGCGCGATATCGCGCGCGAGCGTAACATCTCGTTCGAGATGCTCCTCGAGGCGCTCGAGGCCGCGTTGCTGACGGCGTATAAACGTCACTTCGGAAGCGAGTCGAACGCAATCGTCATGGTCGACCGTCAGACGGGCGCGTATCGCGTCTTTCACCGGCGTACGGTCGTGGACGAAGTGCAGGACCCCAAGCTGGAAATTCCAGTCAAGGAAGCGGGCAAACCGTACCAAGTCGGAGACTTCTTCGACGAGGAAGTGACCCCAAAAGATTTCGGGCGAATCGCCGCGCAGACGGCCAAGCAAGTGATCGTGCAGCGCATTCGCGAGGCCGAACGCGACACCGTCTACAACAAGTACGTGCGCAAGCTCAACGACCTGGTTACGGGCACCGTGCAGCGATACGAACAGCGCAACATGTACATCACGCTGGAAGGCCGCGACGAGGCAGTCATGTACCTCGACGAGCAAGTGCCGGGAGAGATCTATCGCATCAACGACTTCATTCGCGCGTACGTGCTCGACGTGAAGCGGTCGCCGAAGGGTCCACAAGTGATTCTGTCGCGCGCGGCAGAGGGTTTGGTCCAGCGGCTGCTCGAGCTGGAGGTTCCCGAAATCGCCGACGGCACGGTCGAGATCATGGCAATCGCGCGCGATCCCGGCAGTCGTTCGAAGGTTGCCGTGCGCAGCACCCGGGCCGAAGTCGATCCGATTGGGGCTTGCCTCGGCCCGAAGTCGAGTCGAATCGCGAATGTCACCGACAATTTGCGCGGCGAAAAAGTCGACATCATTCGCTACGACTCGAATCCATCAACGTTCATCATGAATGCACTGGCCCCGGCGAAGGTGATCGGTGTCGAGCTTTTCGAGGATGACGGCGTTGCGCTTGTGATAGTTCCGGATTACCAGCTTTCGCTCGCAATCGGCCGCGAAGGCCAGAACGTACGTCTCGCTGCGCGGCTTGTCGGCTGGCGTCTGGACATTACGAGCGAGAGCGAGTCGACCCAAGCGCGGGAGCGCTATCTCGCCGAACGCGCCGAACGGACCGCAACCGAAGCGCCTGCGCCCGAGCCCGAAGCGCCGGCCGCGGCATCGGGCGAAGCGATCGACGCGGAACTCATTCGCAAACTCGAGGAGTTCCGTCGCGAGCGTCTCGGAGACGAGAACGTATAGTCCCGGTACGCACCTGCGTCGGCTGCCGGGAGCGCTTCGAGCAGAGTAAGCTCACTCGCTTCGTACGCACGCTCGCGGGCTGGCAAGCAGACCCGCCAGGATCGCGTCGAAAGCAGCCGGGACGCGGTGCTTACCTCTGCTCTTCAAAATGCGCAGAGCGAGCTCGGAAGAACAAGCGGTACCCGGGGCTTGGCACCGCGGCAGCCGAATATGGTTTAATAGAAAGTCGATGAGGGCGAACCTTTGATTACCTAGCGGGGCCAAAACCGTCGGTTAGAGGCTCCGCGCACTCAACTGATGGGACTCGAGTGCCACGCGCTCGAGAGTGAATTTGGCCGGGAAAGTAAGAATTTTTGAGCTCGCAAAGGAGCTCGGACTAACATCGAAAGAGCTGACCACGCTCTTCAACGAGCGTCTTGGCGGCGTCTTCGAAGCAAAAAACCAACTGAGCGTCGTGCCGGACCAGATCGCCGATCTGGTGCGCAGCGTTTTGCTGAAGCCGATCGAAAAGCCGGTCGCGCAGCCGGCGCCACCGGCGGCAAGCAGCGCAAACGCACCGGCCGCGCCGAAAACTGCAGCGCCCACGCCCGTGCCGCCGGCCGTCCAGCGGCTGCGTCCCGTCGAGCGCAGAGCTGCTCCCAAACCGGCGAGCGTTCCGCAACTTCGGCCCGTGCCCTCGGGGCAAGCCTCTGTCACCCGGCGACCTCCCCCTCCGACAACGGGCGCTTCGGCATCACCGGGTCCGCAGACCGGTATGCCCGGAAAGCCCGGGGTTGCGCCCCGGCCGGGTGAGGCGATGCCCGGCCAAGGCGGTAAGAGCGCTCCGGTTCCCGGACGCATAATCTCGCCGCCGCCGCGCCCGGCTTCGCCGCAGCGGCACGTCGCGGGGAACGGTCCGTTCCGTCCCGCCGCAGCGCCGGCCCGTCCTGGGGCACGTCCAGCCGTCGCCCCTACCGAAACGCCGACGCCCTCGACGGGAAGCCGGCCAGGCGATCGTACGCGCGTTCATGAGGATAAGGCTGCGGCGAAGAAGGATCGTGAGAAAGAACTGCTCCTCGAAAAGGAGCGGCAGCGCAAGAAACGCGGTGAGTCGGCCGTTGCAGCGCCCCCGCGCGCGCTCGAGACGATCGAGATTCCGGACTTGCTCACGGTTCAAGAGCTGGCGACTTCAATGATCGTTCCGGTACGCGACGTGATTACCGAGTTGATCAAGATCGGAACGATGGCGACGATCAATCAGAACATTTCATCCGATGTCGCTATTCAGGTTTCGAAACGGTTCGGTTTTAACGCGGTCGTCAAAGAGGCCGGCGAAGAAGTGACCGTCGAGCAGGAAGAGGATAAGCCCGAGATGCTGACGCCGCGCCCGCCGGTGGTCACGGTGTTGGGTCACGTCGACCACGGGAAGACCTCGCTGCTTGACAAAATTCGTCAAGCGAACGTCGCTGCGGGCGAGGCCGGCGGCATCACGCAGAAGATCGGCGCATACACCGTCGAGCGCAACGATCGCAAGATCACCTTTGTCGATACACCCGGCCACGAAGCGTTCACGGCGATGCGCGCGCGTGGTGCCAAGGTCACGGACGTCGCGATCCTGGTCGTTGCCGCCGACGACGGCGTCATGCCGCAAACCAAAGAGGCGATCGCGCACGTTAAAGCCGCCACCGTTCCGATCGTAGTCGCGATCAATAAGATCGACCGGCCCGATGCACAGCCCGATCGCGTCAAACAGCAGCTCGTCGAGGAAGGTCTACAGCCCGTCGACTGGGGTGGCACGGTCGAGATGGTTCCGGTCTCAGCGAAGACGGGAGAAGGCATCGACGGCCTGCTCGACACGGTGCTGCTCGAGGCCGACATTCGCGAGCTGCGCGCCAACAAGAATCGTCGCGCAACCGGCGTCGTTATCGAATCGGCTCTCCATCGCGGGCGCGGCGCAGTCGCGACCGTACTCGTGCAGAACGGCACGCTGCGCGTCGGCGACATCGTCGTCGCGGGCGGCTCCTTCGGTAAAGTTCGCGCGCTCATCGACGATAAGGGTAAACAGGTCAAGAAAGCCGGACCCTCGATTCCGGTCGAGGTCATGGGCCTGGCCGATGTTCCTGCTGCCGGCGACACGCTAACCGTTGTTAGCGACGAGCGCGTAGCGCGAGAGACCGCGGAGAAGCGTGCAACCCGCCGCCGCGACGTGCGCATGGCCGCGACGGGAACGCAGCGCGTCTCGCTCGAGACCTTCATGTCGATGCCGGCAGAAGGCAAAAAGGTGTTGAATTTGATCATCAAGGCGGACGGGCAGGGTTCGCTCGAAGCGTTGCGCGCGCGCATGGAGTCGCTCTCCAACGACGACGTCGAGATCCGAGTGATTCACGGGGGCGTCGGCGCGATCTCGCCCAACGACGTCAATCTGGCCAGCGCCAGCAACGGCGTGCTTATCGGCTTCAACATTCGCCCGGACGAAACGGCGCGGCGACTAGCGGACAATGAAGGCGTAGACCTGCGCTTCTATCAGGTGATCTACGAGATCGAAGATGATCTCAAGAAAGCGATGCGCGGAATGCTTTCGCCTGTGGAACGTGAGGTCGTGCGGGGCCGAGCCGA
>Ga0306920_100007111_pt1 | contig 14707 bp, 11 predicted proteins | sample flu12Cox44000170_FD_204666 | JGI IMG/M metagenome (GOLD analysis project Ga0306920, IMG submission 204666) | Lab enrichment of tropical soil microbial communities from Luquillo Experimental Forest, Puerto Rico - flux4day.12C.oxic.44.000.170 (v2)... | ecosystem: Environmental > Terrestrial >... | reverse complement strand
TGTGTATTTGGACAGAAGCCGACCTCATTATGAGACGATTACGTCGGCTCCCGCATTTTCCAGGCTATAGCGGACACCGGCTGCGCCAGGAGACGAATGACCCGGTCCGAACGGATCGTCCCGAATGCAAGCGCTCCGCGCCAGGATCGGAACTGCTAGTCGCGACTCCTAATTGCTCGTCCACGACCGAGTCTCCTCCCCGGCAGATATGCCGCGACGTGGAAACCGATGCTATGCTTGTCACCAAAACTCGCCTTTTGCGGTGGACTCGCCTGGCTGGCAAAAAAGGCATCATTCCGCGAAACGCGACTGATGCTCGAGAGCTACTGTTGCCAGGAAATCGAAAGTCTCCCTCGCGCATCGAGACCACGAGTATTCCGAAGCCACCGCGAATGAAGTTGCGGCTTTTTCGCTGCGCAGTTGAGATGATGTTGCAAGTTTTCTCAACGCACCAGCGATACTTGCTGGATCCTCGGGATCAAAATACACACCGCCGTCGCGGAGCATCTCTGGCATGGGTCCGCGACTAGAGCACGCGATTGGAAGTCCGGCAGCCATGCTTTCCATCAAAATATTGGGCATGTTTTCACAGCTTGACGCGAAAACGCTGAGGTCCGCCGCCGCGTAGCACCGATGGATTTCCTTGTAGTCCACAGCGCCCCAGTAGCGGACGAAGTTGCCTCCACTGTCCATTCGTCTCATCGCCTCGGTTAAGCGAGCCAGGGTGCTGGGTCTCGCCGAACCGTACAGGTCCAGCCGAATGGGTATGCCTTCTTTGCGCAGGCGTCCAACGGCCTCAACTACGTGCCACTGGTGCTTGAACTCGTCGACAGTAGAAACATAGATGACACGTAGTGGGTTTGACACCGTCAATTCGTCTGCCGTCCGCTGACGACGAGGGCTAATCCGAAATCGCGTGTCGACGCCGTGAGGAATAATTGTCGTTTTCCCTTTTAGCGGTCCAGTTACTTTCGTGACGGCATCGTGGGCGTAGCGAGTAAGAAAAATCATCCCGTCGGCGCGCTTGAAAGAGTAACTCTGATTGAAACGCAAAAACGCCAGCTTGAGTCCGGCGAGGGTGTAGCCAAATCTCCTCAGCTCGTTCCATTCGAACGGCAACATGTTCCGGCTCATAGTCACCACCGGACTGAACTCTGGCACGATAGATCCACCCGGCGCCAACAGCAAATCCACCTTCGTCTCTCTCAGGAGCTGAGGCAACTTACGACGCTGCCAAACGATGCGCCTCGGAAGTTGGGCTTCAAGCGCAGGGTCGGACCGCTTTTCGAGCCATGGCCTGTCCTCTATGCGAGCGAGCGTGGCGGCGCAGGCCCATATGAAAATGCGTTCGAATCCGTGCAAGGCCGGATCGGATTCCCTCAGGAGCTCGACGAGATGTGTGACGCCCCCGCCGACACGTATGTTGGACGCGTCAATTGCGAGACGAATCGCGCGCCGAACGGTATCCCGCTTTATCGGCTCCATCTGGCTCTGCCCACCGTTGACGACCGGCTCGCTTCGCAACCGGGAGGTGCTTTTATTCTGCTGAAAGCCCGATTGCAAAGGCTGTTTACGGCGCTGAGTGCGGGAGGTTCCGCTCCGCAAGCTGCTCCGGCGGCAACGTAGAGAAGCGCGACCGATGTCGAGCCTAGCATAAGTTGATTTAAGCGAATCCGGGGCTTGGCCTAGTGCGAGCTGCGCGCCCTTCGGCCGCGGCCTACGATGCCGTTTGGTCCAAATCCGACGACTATGTCGGTGAACCCAATTTTTTCAAACCAACGTCTCACTGCGGCGAGGGTTTGCGGGTGGTCGTGTGCCGGAGAATACATGTCGAAGGTATCCAGAATTGCCCAGCGAAGCGCTACTTCGGGTGGAAGCTTAAGCTCGGGATAGTGAACGATTGGCAAGATGCGAAGTCCGAACCGTCCAAAAGCAAGATAAAGAAGGTTGGAGATCGGAAGAAGGATCGGGGTTACGCGTTCGATCAATCGGTAAAGTCTCTTTCCGTTCATTCGCTTGGTAATCGGACGTAGCAGGTATTTCCAGGAGAGCAGCGAACGGAGCCGGGCCGCGTAAATGTCGATCACAAGTTCTCCGCCCGGACGAACGCAGTTCGCGAGGCATGAAAACGACTCCTCCGGGTTCGGCGTATGCTGAATCACCCCGAGGCAGATGACCTTGTCTATCGAGCGCGGACGAACCGGAAGGTTCAGAAGACTGCCCTGGACAATCAGCAAATTCGGGTGCTTGCCGTTGCTTCGATAGTTTGCATCCACCGCCGAAGAGAGGTCACATGAGATTACCGTTGCCCCCGTTGTGACCAAAATTTCGGTAAAACGACCGGCTCCCGAACCAGCTTCCAGGATGATCTGGCCGGAAAGATCAGCGGGCCACTGGGTGGCCTCAAATAGCCGGTTCCGCGAGATCGGCCTGCCCGTGGCGCTATCAAGCTGGGTCCCGGAGTGAAGGTTCCATTGGAAGCCGAACGACCCCGCATAGCCGTCGTCCGTCACAAAGCGAGGTACGCCGCGCACGATCGGAAAGGCGGCTCCGCAATTTGTGCACAGAAGGCGGTCATCCTGCGCAGCGAAACTTCCGGTTCTGCACGAGGTGCAGACGAGGAGGTCGAGTTTGCTCCAAACTTTTTGGCCGATCGTCATTTGCTGCCGCAATCGCGTAACCTATGGATACAAGCGACGGAGGATGTTATGGACGTCCCCGATCTGCGCGGACGCTGCCGCTTCTCAGACGGGTGCTAGGATCGTTTTGACGCCTTGTCCAGCCTATTCAGTGAAGGTCCGTTTAAGCCGATGATTGCTAGCTCGACTGCAGCGGTTAACCGTCAGGTTTTGACTGTGCTTCATTTCATACCAACACTCGAGGGGGGCGGAGCGGAACGGCAGTTGAGCATGCTGGCCACTGAACAAGCGCGCCGCGGATACGATGTTCACGTGGCTGTACGGCGCACTGGAGTGCACACCCGGGCAATGTTTGGTGTCCAGCTTCATGATTTGGGTGACGTTCGCAGCACCAACCCGCGGCTCCTCATCGCAATGAAGCGGGTCATCGTCGAAGTCAGACCCCATATCGTGCAAACATGGTTGCCTCAGATGGACATTCTGGGTGGCGTGGGCGCCCTTGCGAGTCGAATTGCCTGGGTCGTTTCGGAGCGGACGTCTGGCAATTACTACAGGGAAATCCCTGTGATTGCCCGGGCGCGCCTCCTGCTTGGCCAGTTTGCGTCAGCGATTATCGCCAATTCCGCTGGCGGCGAGCGATATTGGCAAGGCGCGGCTTATCGCTCGTTGAGATTGGTTACAATACGAAACGCTCTGGACGTTGAGCGCATTCAGGGGAGTATGCCGCCAGAGTTATCAGAAACCTTCAGAAAACCATTTCTGTTGGTCGTCGGGCGGTTCAGTCGCGAAAAGAGGCTGGAAATTATCGTGGGGGCGCTGCGAGACGTCTGTCGCGATAGATCGGTCAATGTGTTCATGATCGGCGAGGGCAGCGAACGTGGGACGATTGAGAAGGACATTGAGGCGGCTTCATTGTCGGAATACATCACGGTGCTTCCGTATCAACCGGAATGGTGGCGATGGCTCAAGATCGCTGATGGACTGATCAGCATGAGCCGATACGAGGGCAATCCAAATGTTGTGCTTGAGGCGATGGCGGGTTGTTGTCCCCTGATTTTGAGTGATATAACTGCGCACCGAGAAATTGCGGATTCCTCATCCGCGCTTTTCGTGCCGGTTGACGATGTGTCTGCGCTTTCAACCGCAATACGGACACTTATTGCCGACAAGGATGCGGCGCTGCGACGGGCGGAAAAGGCATTCAAGCGAGTTGAATCGATGACCCCAGCGGCGATGGCCGATGCCTACGAGGCCGTCTACAACGAAGTCCTGGGCAGGAAGGATTACTGAATGTGCGGCATCATCGGTGTCGCTTCACGACATCCCGCGATTAATCGTCAGTGGCTCGATGTCGGCTGCGCAGAGATGGCGCATCGGGGTCCTGACGACAGTGGTTCCTGGTGGTCAGCGAATGGAAATGTGGGTTTGGCTCAGCGCAGGCTGGCCATCATCGATCTATCGCCGAGCGGTCATCAGCCAATGCATCACGCATCGGGTCGCCTTACCGTGGTTTTCAACGGGGAGATCTACAACTATTTGGATCTTCGCGATCTATTGCGAGCGAAGGGCTATAAGTTCGTCACCCAGTCCGATACCGAAGTCGTTCTAACAGCCTACTTGGAGTGGGGCACAGACTGTCTCGCGCGATTGAACGGCATGTTTGCCATCGCGCTTTATGACGACGAGAGAAAGCAGTTGTTCCTGGCTCGTGACCGGGCCGGTGAAAAACCGCTATTCTATCGCGTCAAGGGCGAGGAAATACGGTTTGCCTCGGAGCTGAAGGGGCTCATGGCTGACCCCCGGTTCGATCGGACGATTGAGCCGACGGCTCTCGATTGCTATTTGATGATGGGGTACGTGACGGGCGGGGCTTGCATTCTCCAGGGCGTTCGCAAACTGCCGCCCGGGCATGCACTTACTTTTAACGTCGAGGATGGCGGGACCAAGATCTGGCGGTATTGGAACCTGCCGCCCGCGCCTGAAATCGACGACAAAGATGAGGAATCGCTGGTCGAACAATTGGAAGCTCTCCTGGCCGATTCGGTGCGACGCCAGCTTGTCGCGGACGTGCCGGTCGGGGTGCTGCTCAGCGGCGGTGTCGATTCGAGCCTTGTCACGGCGATGGCGGTGCGGGCCTCACCGCGCGTCAAAACGTTTACCGTCAGCCTTGAGGGCTATGAACGGTACGATGAGACTCAATTTGCCCGGCTTGTCGCGGAGCATTTTGGGACCGAGCACATCGAGCTTTATGCCGGCGATGCCACCCCCGACATCTTGCATCTGCTTGCACGGCAATACGACGAGCCCATATTCGATTCTTCGATGATCCCGACCTTCCTCATCAGTCGATTGGTCCGGCAGCACTGCACGGTCGCGCTGGGCGGAGATGGCGGCGACGAACAGTTCGGCGGTTATGAGCAGCATAGACGGGTTCTCCTGCTGAAAGCGAAATTCGGGAAAATTCCGTTGGCTGTCCGCAGGTTCTCGGCCGTAACGGGCGACATGCTTTTGCCCACCGGCTTTCGAGGACGCAATTGGATCAGAGCGCTTGGTGTGGATTTCGAGAGCGAACTGCCATCAGTGGCCAGTCATTTTGTTGCGAGCGAGCGCCGCGCACTATTGGACTCGAACTGGAAGACGCCGGCCGATGAAATTCGGCGGGCGCGCGTTCCCTTCACCCCAGATCTACTTCAGCGCAATACCCGGATGGATTTCGAGAATTACCTGCCAGAAGATATTCTGGTGAAAGTCGATCGCGCCAGCATGTTGGCCTCGCTCGAAATGAGAGCTCCGTTCCTGGATTTCCGAGTTGTGGAGTTTGCCTTTGGAAGCGTGCCAAGCCGTTTGAAGGCCACGTCCGCGGAACGCAAGGTCTTGCTCAAGCGATTGTGCAAGAGGGTCCTGCCGCCGCGCTTTAACGCAGATCGGAAACAAGGGTTTTCTATTCCATTACCTGCCTGGCTCAAGGCCGGTCCGTGGCGGGATCTCTTCTCCGAGGTCTTGCTCGACCCAAAGAGCACGTTTGACAGGCGTACCGTGGCCAATTTGCTTAACGGTCATGGGGGCAGGCGTAATAACGCCGAGCGACTATTTGGGTTGACGGTGTTCGAGCTTTGGCGGCGCGCTTATAACATATGACCGGCCTTTGTAGAGAAGGGCCTGCCGGCCCGCCAATTGGCTTGCCGCATCCATTGGATGTACGGTTTTGAGTACTCTCGAAAAGAGCGAATGATGAACCTCAAGGATCGCGAAGGCCATTTTGAGTTCGGCGCGAACTGGCGTGAGTACGCCAAGACCATCGATAAGAACCGAATTGATTTGGCAACTGCCGGACTGAAGAAGCTGTTCCCGGAGGGGATAGCTGGCAAGTCGTTTCTAGACATCGGTTGCGGCTCGGGGTTGCACGCGCTGGCCGCGCTTTCGCTGGGTGCGTCCTCGGTCCTGGCGATCGATATCGATGAGAATTCGGTTGGCACAACGCGGGAGGTTCTGAAGAAGTACGCTCCGGACAAAAAATGGGACGCCAAAATCACTTCCGTGTTCGATACCTCTCCCGACGCTTTAGGAACCTTCGATGTTGTCTATTCGTGGGGCGTGCTGCACCATACCGGGAATATGTGGCACGCGATCGAGAAGGCTGCGGCGCTCGTCGGGACGGGCGGCCAGTTCTCGCTTGCCATTTACGCAAAAACGCCGTTCGACTTCGCGTGGAAGATCGAAAAGCGGCTCTATTCGTCCTCGCCTGCAGCAGTGCAATGGCTGTTGCGGCAATCCTTCCTTGCCGTGTTGATGGCCGGAAAGGCGGTGCGCGGCAAAAATCCGCTGATGATTTTCCGTGATCCTCTGACCCGTGGCATGAACCTGTCCCATGACGTGCACGACTGGCTCGGGGGATATCCGTACGAGACGGCTGCTGCGGATCAACTCAGTTCCAAAATATCGGAACTCGGATTTACCGAATTGCGATCCTTCCGTCTCCCGGATTCTCTCGGCCTGTTGGGCTCCGGCTGCCACGAATTCGTTTTCCTAAAGCATCCCAAGGTTCATGACAGGTAACTGGCACGGGCAATGAGTGCCGATGAGCCGTGGACAACGTCAGGACCACAAAGGCCGCGCTGGCCGGCTTCGCAAATCAACTTCGCGACCGCGGCCGAACTGAAGTATAGCTGTGCCGCAGCCTGAACCGGCTAGCCGGTGTATTGAGAGGGTCCATTGCCCGAATTTGAAACCGCGGCCAAGAGGTTCCGTCGCATATCTCAACTATAGATAAGGATTGTAGTGGCGATGGATCGCTGCGAGCTTAGGGTGCCACGACGAAGTCACAGTGAGGAAAAAATGCGTATCTCAGACGAGCGGCTAGCGGTTGAAGATCTTGCCGGTCGCGGCCATTGGGACAAAAGGACGGGAAACGCGAAGCTTCGGTTGCCTTCCCGACTAAACGCCTCCGTGGCCGACTTGCTAGACCTCTTGGCACCCCACATTTCGCCTGGGCAACGCGTGCTTGAAGTTGGATGCGCGCCAGGTAAATTTCTCCTCTGGTGTGCCGTCGCCAAGCAAGCCCAAGCTTGCGGCGTGGAATACGCGCCAGAAAGCTATAGACACACTCATCAATTGTTCGGGGACGCTGGCGTTGACGCAGACATCCGGCAAGAAGATTTCATGCAGACATCGTTCGAGCCGAAATCGTTCGATCTCGTCTACAGCTTCGGCGTCATTGAGCACTTCACTGATCCGGGGCCAATGATCAGCAAGCATTTCGATATGCTCAAGCCGGGCGGCGTCGCCATCATCACGGTTCCGAACTTCGGTCCCGGAGTCTATGGTTGGTTGCAACAAAAGCTAAATCGTGAGGCTTACGAATTGCACAACACGTCCATTATGACGGTACCGGCAATGCTACAGCTCGCGCCGACGGGCAGCAGTGTCCGTTCTTATGCCTATGGCCGCTTGTCTCCTTGGATGCTGTCATGGGAAAATCTTCGATTCGGCAAAGTGATTTCCTTGTTCGCGAACGCAGTCGCGCTGGCGCAGCCGCTGAGCATCAAGGCGCTTTGCCCCTGGCTGGTTCTGGAGCTGCGGCCTTGATCAAGATGATCGGCCTTCGAATCGCTAAAGTTCGCGAAACAAGTGCCAGATGAATTTCTGGACGACATCACGAACGATCAAAGTCGCGCTGGCCGGATTTGCGGTTTATTTTGCAGTCGCAGCCTACCTGAAATATTCCTACGTTCCGCCGCTGCCGCCGAAATTTGCTAGATCTTCTGGTTACTCTTTCATCGCGAGGGAGTTCGGATTGGATGGGATCGCCGATTCGCCGGAAAATCCGACACGATCTCCAGTAATTGTATTGGAAGACGGAAAACCGCTTGGGCCACCGCACAGCGTGCACGCTGACATCAGCTACATCGGACACGGGCGATTCTCACATTGGCGCAGCATAGGCATCATCTTCTCGACCAGCGACAATAGCAATCCGAATGTGAACGGAAGGCAGTACGATATCATCCGGCCGCCATCGCAATAAGAACGAGCAACGCCGTGATTCCTCAGGGGGGGGCGCGTATGGAGCGAAACGTGCACCAACCAACCTTGCACCCCGTTGATTAAGGATGTCAGGTTCGCGGGCCTATCGGCTATTTTGGAAGAGCCTGCCATCGGTTGCGAGCCATCGGAACATCTGATCTTCGCGCTTGACGGCCGATCTGGCTAAGTGGATACCTTGGCGTCTCAAAGTTTCGTTTGTGCGAGCGCGATTGTGCCCAAGGACGGAAGGCTGTCGATGTCTCAATTTACGTGGATGGCGTTTCTGGCAGCGGCCTTCTTGGGCTTTGCATTTTTCTTTTTTGCGAAACGGCATTTCGATTTTCTTGCCATCGCCTATATCGGCGCAATGTTTTACTTCGCGCCTCTGTTTTGGGGTAAAGTGCTGCAGTTATCTCCTGAACTGACGCGCACAGTCCAACCGGCCATTTATTTGATCGGAACGGCGTATGTACTCGGGCTGATTTTGGCCTCAGTCTTGTCGCAGCGGTTCATGGCCGGTGATGCACCGCCGGATCGATCCCCACGCTTCTTATCGGGCTGGTATTTGGGTCTTGCGCTTGTCGGACTAGCTGGATCGTTTATTTCATCGCACGGGGCCATCATCGATGCCGACAAGGCGCAAGCCCTTAAGCAGGTCGGATATTTCTACGTCCTGTTCGAGGTCGCGGCGAGTTTGGCCTGTGTTTCTGCGGCAATCGAACGGCGATGGTGGAGCCTTACGGCTGGATGCTTGTTGCTGTTGATTGACCTGCTGGTTGGATTCAGGCCGTTCGTAGTGCTTACAAGCATAAGCGTAGCACTAGTTCTGTTGATGCGCCATGGCCGCATTCGACTCTATTTGAAGGCGCCGACCTACGGCATGGGTCTCCTGGCGTTGCTAGCCGCGATGCTTCTTGTTCACTCTGTGCGCCTCACGATCTTCGACAAGATCGCAGAGTTGGAGGGCGTGCCACTGTCCGAAAGGGCAACGAGGACATGGGAGATGCGCGGCGATACGATTCAATTCAGCAAGGCTTGGGAGCAAAGTTCATCTTGGGCGTCGTTGCCTCTTAGACTGTTTGAGCAGTCAGAGCCCTTTACAATTCAGGCAACCTTGGTGGGTGTGATTCAGACCAATCTTTCATGCAGCTCGCTGAACGTCTTCAAATCCATCTTTCTGCTACTCCCACCAAGTATGGCACGGTTCGTAGGGAACAATGCGTTCCCGCCGACATTTTATGATGAATATCAACCAATTCTATATCCAAACATTACATACGGCACGGGTGGGAACATTTGGGCCGAGATGCTTTGCCGCTTCGGCTACGTCGGCGTTGCTTTCTTTGGCCTCTTGTTGATCCTGACGCTGGTCGGCCTGCACAGACTTTTAGTAAAGGCGTCTCCCAGCTTCGTGGCACCGATAGCGTTTGGAGGCGCCGTAATCGCATTTTACATCCACCGCAACGATCTTCACTATACGCTTGTGATGCTGAGACAAGTAGGCATTGTGTTCGCCGTTACTTACGCGCTTTCGACCTTAAGCATCAGAATGCGACGTCCTCTGAAGAGAACTGCAACTGAAATAGGAAGCTAATTGGAGCCGGCACAAGCACTGCACGCGTTCGAACGCATCGGACCGCGTGCAAGGCGCTTGACGGCGAGGCTGGCGCCTGATTTGAAGAAGCGGACTTTCTTGTCCCATTCGCGGGATGAACGACATTTAACCAGGGCGAACGAGCGGTTCGGATCCGATTCCAAAAGCTGTGAGTGACAACGAGCGCGCAAAGGTACTGGTTCTGGGTGCGACGGGCATGCTCGGTCACGCGGTGTTGGGCTATTTTATTGAGCGGGGACGCCACTCGGTTGCGGGTACGGTGAGGTCGGCGTCGCGTAGGAGCTTGCTTCCGGACGGGTTGCAGCAGTATGTCGTGTGCGGGGTCGATGTCGAAAACATCGACAGCGTTAGCCAGGCCTTCGCCGACATCCGCCCCGCTATCGTCATCAACTGTATCGGTCTGATCAAGCAATTGGCGGGCGCGGAAGATGTGCTTTCGGCACTGCCGATCAATTCGCTGCTGCCGCATCGGCTGGCGCGGCTTTGCGCAATCTTCGGTGCGCGTCTGATCCACATCAGCACCGACTGCGTCTTCTCCGGCGAGAAGGGGATGTATCGCGAAGACGACCACTCCGACGCACGGGATCTATACGGACGAAGCAAATTTCTCGGCGAGGTCGATTATCCGCATGCCATCACGCTTCGTACGTCGATTATCGGTCATGAGCTCGATAGCGCTCATGGGCTCGTGGAATGGTTCCTCTCGCAGAAAGCCGGCGTGCTTGGCTACACCAAGGCGGTGTTCTCTGGCTTGACGACGGTTGAGCTTGCGCGCGTCATACACGACTTTGTCGTTCCCCGGACGGAATTGCATGGTGTTTATCACGTTTCTGTCGACGCTATCGACAAATGCACGCTGCTGCGACAGCTTGCACAGGTGTACGGGAAAGCGATCGACATCACGCCAGACGACAAGATCATGCTCGACCGCTCACTTGATTCAACCCGGTTCAGACAGGCCACCGGTTACAGGCCGCCGGCCTGGTTGGAACTAATTGCCGGAATGAAGGAATTCGGCTGAAGGCCACATAAACACCCTTAAGGAATGATGTTCGGATAAAGCGCCCCACGATGCGAGAGTCTGCCGTCGCCCTTCCGCCTGGTATCGGCGTGATCCGAGTGCGAGGTCCGGCACCGTTGCGGTACGCATGGCGAGCCCATAGCATGCTGCGGATGAGCCCGAATCTTTACTCAATACATCGATCGGATATCTTCCGTCTGACCGGCCGGTGGCCGTGATGTTTTGCGACGGACTTGGCTCGACGAGGACATGATGTTTACAGACAAGATTGTGGCGATCACCGGCGGCACAGGATCTTTTGGGCAGCACATCCTCAAGGGCTTTCTCAAAACGGACGTTGCTGAGATTCGCATTTTCAGCCGGGACGAGAAGAAACAGGAGGAGATGCGAACGGTCTACAACAACGCCAAGTTAAAATTCTACCTTGGTGACGTTCGCGGGTACGACAGCATTCACCAGGCTTTGAAGGGTGCCCATTTTGTATTTCATGCGGCTGCCCTAAAGCAGGTACCATCCTGTGAATTCTATCCGCTCGAAGCGGTGCGGACCAATATTCTCGGTACCGAGAACGTCATGAGTGCGGCGATCGCGAACAACGTCCAAAAAGTCGTCGTGTTGAGCACCGACAAGGCGGTATATCCGATCAACGCCATGGGCCAGACGAAGGCGTTGATGGAGAAGGTCATGGTTGCCAAGTCGCGCAACCTCTCGTCGAGCGAGACATTGTTATGTGCTACGCGCTATGGCAACGTGATGGCTTCGCGTGGTTCGGTGATCCCGCTCTTCGTTGCACAGATCAAATCCGGCAAGCCGATCACGGTTACTGATCCCAATATGACCCGTTTCATGATGTCGCTCGACGACTCCGTGGATCTGGTTCTGCATGCCTATTCGCACGGCCGTCAGGGCGACATCTTCGTGCAAAAGGCGCCTGCCGCGACGATCGGCGATCTCGTATCCGCATTGAAGGAGATCTTTAATGCGGATAATCCCGTCCAGATCATCGGAACGCGACACGGAGAGAAGTTATATGAATCTCTCGTTTCGCGCGAGGAGATGGCTCGGGTCGAGGACATGCAGCAATACTATCGCATTCCGGCTGACAATCGGGATCTCAACTACGCGATGTACTTCACTCGCGGCCAGAGAGAAATCGCAACGATCGACGACTACACCTCGCACAACACGGACCGATTGAGCGCAAGTAAGTTGAGACAATTGCTGCTGAAGCTTGATTTCATCCAGAGGCACCTTCGGGGCGAGGATGTCGCTGCGGCCGAGATGTAGACACTCCGTGCTCGGCAATTGCCGTTCCACGGGCGATGGCTGGACCGACCGGATCTCAGATGCAGAACGCAGCCCTATGAATGCGAACGTAAAAATGACTGAGGGGTACCAACAGGTTCGTGAGCGTGTCAGGCTGCTATTGTTGATTTGCGTTCATATCCTTGTTTGCTGCGCAACCTTCGTCGTGGTCGCAAGATACGACTACATACTCGGCTCGAACCCGCCGACCGTTTACGTGTTTCACCCTCCGAACTTTCACATCTTCTACGATCCGATCCGGCTGTACGTCGCTGTCCCGCTGATGGCGGCATTCGCGGTTATTTCTTTCCTCTTTGTGATAGCTCGCTTCAGCTTCGGGTATTTCGCCGGGTTTTACCTCTATATGATGATGCTCGGCTATCTTTGGTTAGATTGCTTTTCAGATTTGAGTTACGATCACGCGCTTGCTGGGCTTTCTGCGGCAGCTTCCATCATTGCCTTCCTGCTGCCCACCCTGTTCATATCGTCGCCGCTTCGTCGCGGATTTACACTGTCCACCCGGGCCTTCGACCGGCTGTTGATCCTATTTCTGTTGCTTGGCGTTCTTACTATTGGAGTCGGCGCAATCTATAGCTTCCGGATCGTCGCGCTCGCCGACATGTACCACTTCCGCGACAAGATATCCGCTCCGCCGGTCGTAAATTATTTCGTTGCCATGATTTCGAACGCACTGTTGCCGTTCGCATTCGCAGGGTCCATTGCTCGGAAAGCCTATTGGCAGGCCGCCGCCGTCCTTCTGATATTGCCGCTATTTTATCCGATCACCCTAACCAAGGTGGCGTTTTTTACGCCGATCTGGCTCGTTGCGATGCTGCTGTTGTCCAGGATTTTTGCTGGCCGGGCCGCCGTTGTAGTTTCGCTGCTCGCACCCGCGGTTGCAGGTTTGATTTTGCTGCTGCTTTTCAAATCGAGCGCTGCGTTTTTCTTTTACACGATCAATTTTCGACTTGTCACAATCCCATCACTCGCAATGGACATCTATAACGACTTTTTTTCGCGACACGATCTGACCTATTTTTGCCAAATCTCAGTCTTGAAGCCGGTCACGCACTGTCCTTATCAGGAGCAGTTATCGGTCCTAATGGAACAAGTATATGGGCTGGGAAACTACAATGCGTCGTCGTTTGCGACCGAAGGCATTGCTTCGGTTGGACCATTGTTTGCGCCGGTTACGGCGTTGATATACGGGCTCGTTGTCGGCCTTGGAAACCGCCTCTCTGCCGGCTTGCCAGCGAGCTTTATCTTAATCTCAGGTTCTATCTTTCCCCAAATCCTGCTTAACGTGCCCCTGTCCACCGCTTTCCTCACGCACGGTATGGGGATTATGTTCTTGCTCTGGTATCTCACGCCGCGCGCAATATTTGAGCGCACTCCGCTGCCGCTGAAACCGGCAACATCTCAACTCAATCCGCGAACGACTTCGGCCGAAGGCCAATCGAGCCCGCCTGCAGCCGCCATGTGATTGAAGAAATGCCGGACGCGTTAAACTTGGCGGATCCTTCGGGGAAACTTTAAGGGAACATCATCGCTGGTTTAGCGATCTAACGATTTGCCCGCGAAAGGTGTCGTGATAAAGACCCCGTGACCAGAGAGGTAAACAATTCAAAGCGGAAGAAGTAACATGAAGGTCATGTCAATTTTCGGTACGCGCCCGGAAATGATCAAGATGTGGGCGACGCTAAAAAAACTAGACGAACTAAATTTCGATCACGTGATGGTTCATACCGGACAGAACTTCACGCCCGAGCTTCGTGATTTCTTCTTCATGGACCTGAAGCTGCGAAAGCCCGACTATGAACTGGAAATTGATACGTCCGGCTACGGCCCGGAAGTGGCCGACGTCATCCGGAAATCGGACGCGGTGATGGAAAAGGAGAAGCCTGACGTCTTGCTCACACTGGGCGACACCTTCAGCGGTCTCAGCGTGCTTCCGGCAGCGCATCGCGGGATCAAGATTTTCCACATGGAAGCAGGAATGCGAGCGTGGGACAGCCGCATGCCGGAGCAGCGCAACCGAATTCTGATTGATCACATCAGCAATATCCTCCTGCCGTATAACCGCTATCACCGTGAGAACCTGTTGCGGGAAGGCATTCATCCCTCAAAGATCATCGTCAGCGGCAACACCACCTTCGAGGCAATGCGCGCCTTTGCGCCGGAGATCGACAGCAGCGATATCCTCAAACGCCTCGGACTTGAACCGAAGAGCTACATTCTCGTCACGGCCCACCGCAGCGAGAATGTTGATGACCCCGAGACCCTTTCAAATATATTTAGAGCTCTTGGCAGCCTTAACCAGCGGCTCAGACGTGAGATCATCTTTCCGATGCACCCGCGCACAAGGAGCAAGTTGAAGGAGATAACGGTGCCCCCTAATATTCGGATCATGCCGCCGCTTGGATTTTATGATTTCAACCATCTGCTCAAGCAATCGCTTTGCGTGCTTTCGGATTCGGGTACCGCCGCGGAGGAGGGTTTGTTTTACAAGGTTCCCAATGTCAGCCTTCGCATGGCAACCGAGCGGATGGAAACGCTCGAAAGTGGAGCCACCATCGTCTCTGGCATGGACGCGGAGAACATTGT
>Ga0306920_100007109_pt1 | contig 14707 bp, 10 predicted proteins | sample flu12Cox44000170_FD_204666 | JGI IMG/M metagenome (GOLD analysis project Ga0306920, IMG submission 204666) | Lab enrichment of tropical soil microbial communities from Luquillo Experimental Forest, Puerto Rico - flux4day.12C.oxic.44.000.170 (v2)... | ecosystem: Environmental > Terrestrial >... | reverse complement strand
TTCGACAGCGGATAACCGGCGCGCTTGTATTCTTTGATCGCCACCGAGGGCGAGCGGCCGAACAGGTGATCGATGACGAAATCGGGGTGGTAACGCTGAGTGATGTCGAGCACCTGCGCCCCCATCTCGACGCCCGGCGGGGGCACGGCAAAGGACCGTAGTTCGAAGCCCTCGGTCTTTTGCAAATCCTCGAGGATTGGCAGCGGCTCGTGTCCGGCCGGGTTGTCGTAATAGACATAAGCAATCTTCTTGCCTTGGAGGCCGCCACCCAATTTATCCTTGATGAACTGGATCGCCGCCGCACCCTGAGACCAATAGGTTGCGGCGACCGGAAACAGGTAGGGGAACCGGCTTCCATCCGCCGAAGCGGAGATGCCAAATCCGGGCGATGTGCCCGGGATCTTGTCCTCGACCAGCTTCTGGTTGAGTGCCTGCACCTGCGGCGTGCCGTAGATCGCCATCGACACGGCACCGGCTTGCTTTTGACGTTGATATTCCTCGACCGCCGGCGGCACTTTGTATTCGTTGTCGAGCTCGTTGTATTTGATCTTGTAACCCTCAACCCCGCCCTGCGAATTGACGAGATCGATATAGTCCTGAATGGCCGGGCAGAGCACCACGCCAACGATCTGCGTCGGCCCGGTGCGGTCGCACTGTCCGCCGATCATTATTTCCTTTTGCTGCGCTGCTGCGGCCCCGGCAAAGGCCATTACGGCCGCAGCAACACTCAGCATGATTGGCGATAGGCTTCTCATCACGCGCTCCTCCTTTGCTGTCGCCTGTCTCAGTAGGAAAACGGCCATACCCGAAAGTAATTTCGGATGTTTCGCCACAAACGGTTGAGCCCTTCCGGCTCGACCACAAGAAAAAAGATGATCAGGCCGCCGAACAGGATCAGCCGCAGATTCGGGATTATGTTGGCAAGATCGGCCGGCGAGAACATTAGGCCACCAAAGGATTCGAGAAACCAGCGGGTCACGATCGGCAGCAAGGTGACAAAGATCGCGCCGAATATCGAGCCGAGGATCGAGCCGAGCCCGCCGATGATGATCATCGCCAGATAGTCGATCGACACGGTGATCTGGAACTGTTCGTAATTGGCGATGCCGAGATAATAGGTATAAAGCACACCGGTCACGCCGGCATAGAAAGACGAAATCGCAAAAGCCACGAGCTTGTAGCGAAAGATGTCGATGCCGATGATCTCGGCGGCGACATCTTGATCGCGGATCGCGACAAAGGCGCGGCCGATCCGGCTGCGCACCAAGTTCGAGGTGCCGATCACGGCCAGCACGACAAAAAACATCAAAAATAGATAAAGCTGCGTCTGGCTTTTGAGCTGGATTCCGAACAGGCTCGGGCGGGGCACTTGGATCGAAGCCTGCACGCCGCCTGAGATCGCCGGCACGTGGTTGATCGTCCACTCGATGATCAGTTGCGCGGCGAGCGTGGCGATCGCCAGATAGATCCCCTTAATGCGCAGCGACGGGATACCCACGACGGCGCCGATCAGCGCCGCCATCAGCCCGCCCGCCGGGATCGTGATCCAGAACGGCGCCCCGAGATGGACGACCAGGTTGGCAGCGGTATACGCGCCGACCGACATGAAGGCGCCATGGCCGATCGAGATCTGCCCGGTATAGCCGACCAGAATGTTGAGGCCGAGTGCCCCGACGACCGCGATCAGGATCAAATCGAGGATCGAGACGTAATATTCGTCGAGCACAAGTGGCACGACGACAATGAAGAGGCCGGCAAACGCCGCCACCGCCCACTTGGCGATAGGCAGCGGGTAGAGGGCCATGTCGGCGGCATAGCTGGTCTTGAAGACCCCGGATTCGCGGTGGAACACGTCGCTGCCTTATGTCACACGCGCTCGATCCGTCGGCGGCCGAAGATGCCTTCGGGGCGGATCATCAGCACCGCGATCATCAGCACGTAAGGGGCAAAATCCTTCGTGCCGCCGCCGACGTAGGGGTCGAGATAGCCGGCAGCAACGTTCTCGACGACACCGACGATCAGGCCGCCGACGACGGCACCGATCACCGAGTCGAGTCCGCCGAGAATGACGACCGGAAACACTTTGAAGCCGACGAGGGCAAGCTGGTTGTCGATCCCGAGCATGGCCCCCCAGACCACGCCGCCGAGCGCCGATACGATGCCGGCCATCGCCCAGGCGAGCGCAAAATAGCGCCGCACGTCGATCCCCATCGCCATCGCGACCTGCTGGCTGTCGGCAACGGCGCGCATTGCCACTCCAATCCGGCTCTTCAGAAAGAACCAAGTGAAGCCGGCGAGGAAAACGAGGCTCACTCCCGCCCCGACGAGCTGAACCGGCGGCAGCATGACCGGCCCGAGAAAGATCGGTTCGTCGCCAACGGGCATGACGATCGCTCGCGTCCCGGCACCGAATGCCAACGTGGCCGTTCCTTTCAGCACGGCGGCGAGGCCGATCGTCGCCATGACGACAGCAATGACCGGCCGACCGATCAGCGGCCTCAGCACGACCCGCTCGAGCCCGAAACCGAGCGCCACCATGCCCGCGACCGAGAGCAGCGCCGATACCCAGAACGGAGCGCCCGCAAGATCGGCGGCGCCCGCGGCGATGAAACCGGCGAACATGACGAACTCGCCCTGGGCGAAATTGATCGCATCGGTGGCCTTGTAGATCAGCACGAACCCGAGCGCGATCAGCGAGTACATCAGCCCGATCATCACCCCGTTGGTCAGCAGGACCAGCGTGAACTGCCACTCGAACTCAGGCATCGGTCGGGTTCAGCGTCCGACCAATGTAGTTACTCGTCACCCCCGCGAAAGCGGGGGTCCAGAGCCTGCCCCTGGCTTGAACAGGGGGCAACCGCCCGGACCTTGCGGCCCTAGAGTCCCGCGCACGCGGGAATGACGAACGGCCTTCAGATACTTCAAGTTTCATTTTGCGGTCGGACCGGTCAGGCATAAGCGGGTTCCTGCACCGGCTGCCGCACCTCCTCCACATCGTCGATCGCGATCGTGGAGTTGAGCGTTGCTTTGCGGCCGTCCTCGTAGGTGATATCGGTGGCGAGATCCACCTGATGCGTGCCGCTGTAGAATGCCTCGACCACGGGTGCGTATTTCTCGGCGACAAAGCGGCGCCGAATCTTGCGCGTGCGGGTGATCTCGTTGTCGTCCGCGTCGAACTCCTTGTTGAGCAGCAGGAAGCGGCCGATGCGCGAGCCGGAGGGCAACGAGGCGTTGCATTTCCGGATTTCCTCGCCGATCAGCCCGCGCACCTCGGGCTTGGCGCTCAGATCTTGGAACGAGGTATAGGCGAGGTTGTGCCGCTCCGCCCAATTACCGAGGGTACCGAGATCGATTGCGATCATCGCCGCAACGAACGGCCGGGCGTCACCGAAGGCCACCGCTTCAGCGATGAACGGGCTGAACTTGAGCTTGTTCTCGATGAATTGCGGCGCAAAGAGCGTGCCGTCGCCGAGCTTGCCGACATCCTTGGCGCGGTCGATGACGATCAGATGACCGCGCTCGTCGATATAACCAGAGTCCCCGGTCCGGTACCACCCGTCGTCGGTCAGAGCGTCCCGGGTCGCCTTGAGCTGCTTGTAATAACCCCGGAACACCGCCGGCGAGCGGATCTGCACCTCACCGTCCTCGCTGATCCGGAGCTCGGTGCCGGCGACGACGGGACCCACGGTATCGGGGTTCGCCTCACCGTCCGGCTGCAATGAAGCGAGGCCCGAAAGCTCGGTCGCGCCCCAGACCTGCTTCAGGTTGACGCCGAGCGAGCGGAAGAAACGGAACGTCTCCGGGCCGAGGGGTGCGCCGCCGGTATAAAACCAGCGGGCGCGCCGCAGCCCGAGCTGATCGCGTACGGGGCCGTAAACGAGGAATTCCCCGAGTGCCAGACCTAGCCGCATCCCCAACCCCGGCCTCTTGCCGTCCGCCTTCAGCAATTCGCCGCGCTCGGCAAGGCGCTGGAAGAAATCGAAGAGCCGGCGTTTCAGCGGCGTCGAATCCGCCGTCCTGACCCGTAATGAGGTCAACATGTTTTCCCAGATACGCGGCGGCGCAATGCCAACGGTCGGTCCGAGCTCGCGCAGGTCGCGCTGCACGGTGTCGGGACGCTCCGGGCAATTGGCAGTGAAGCCGACCAACAGGTGGAGCACCAACGACAACAGAGAGTCGCCGATCCACGCCATCGGCAGGTAGCAGAGCAAGTCGTCGCTCGGCCGGACCTCTTCGGCCTTGGCAAAGGCCTCGGCGGCGCAGAGCAGATTGGCGTGCGACAGCATCACTCCCTTCGGATAGCCGGTGGTCCCGGAGGTGTAGTTGAGCAGCGCCAGATCATCGGGCGCGCCCTTGTCGATCTCGGCCTCGAGGTAACCGGCATGTGCCTCATCGAAGTCGCGCCCGGCCGTTTGCACCGCGTCGAAGGATTTGAGAAACGGCAAGTCGTAGTGCTGCAGCCCGCGCGGATCGTCGAAGATCACAAGGTTCAAGTGCGGCAGCTGAGCCTTGATGGCGAGGATCTTGTCGACCTGCTCCTGATCCTCGGCAACGACCACCGAGACCTCGGCATGATCGAGAACATAGACTAGCTCGAGGGCGATCGAGTCCTGATAGACCGGGACCGCGACGCCGCCGAGGCACTGCGCGGCAAGCTGTGCCCAATAGAGCCGCGGCCGGTTGTCACCGGCGACCGCGAGCAAATCACCGCGCTGAAACCCATGCGCGGCGAGCCCTGATGCAAAGTCGCGCACCTCCCGGTTGTATCGCGACCAGGTGAAGGTTTGCCAGATCCCGCGCTTCTTCTCGCGGATCGCCGACCGCTCGGCCATCGTCAGGGCGTTGCGCCGCAACAGCCGGGGCAGCGTCGTCGTCATTCGGCGGCCTCTCTGCGTTCCTCGGCGGTTCCGAGATAGGCGCGGATCACGTCCGGATCGCGCTGGACCTCATCCGGGCTGCCCTCGGCGATCTTGCGTCCCCGATCAAGCACGACGACGCGCTCGGAAATGTCCATCACCACTGCCATGTCGTGCTCGATCAGGATGACCGTCGTGCCCCATTGCCGGTTCACATCGAGAATGAACCGGGCCATGTCCTCTTTTTCTTCTTGGTTCATGCCGCCCATCGGCTCATCGAGGAGTAGAACTTTCGGGTCAAGGGCGAGGGCTCGCCCGAGCTCGACGCGCTTTCTGAGACCGTAGGCCAGCCCGCTCGTCGGCTGCTTGCGCAGATCCTCGAGCTCGAGAAACTCGATCAGCTCTTCGACTCGCGCGCGATGCGCCACCTCTTCTCTTTGCGCGAGACCCCAATAGACAAAGGACGACAACACACCGGCCTTCATCCGCACGTGACGGCCGAGCATAATATTGTCGAGCACCGTCATGCCGCTGAACAGCGCGATGTTCTGGAAGGTGCGGGCAATACCGAGGGCGGCGACCTGCGACGGGCGGGTACCGGTGATGTCGTTGCCCTCGAAGACAATCGAGCCGGCGTCGGGCCGGTAGAAGCCGCTGATCATGTTGAGGAGCGAGGTCTTGCCGGCACCGTTCGGACCGATGATCGAGACCAGGTCGCCGCGGGTGACCGAGAGCGTGACACTCTCTACCGCACGTACCCCGCCGAAATGCTTCGACACATCGGAAATAGAGAGCTGCGTCTCGCTCGCCGCACCTCTCGCACCCTTTACGTTGTCGGACACCAGACCGCCCGCATTTCCTCACCCGCCCGGTTTATCCGCTCATGCCGTGCCTTTATGGCAGGCATACTGCTGATGCATGCGAAAGAATGCAATCGCTCAGCGAGCCTCCACACGCGCTTTAACCTTGTTATCACAGGGTTTTGCCGCCGCGCGGCCGCGGTGAAAACGATCCTCGGCAGGTTTGCCTTGGGATTCCTGGGATACCGGCGCTATTGGTGCGCGGGGTCAATACGTGCGACCACGTATGCGACGGGTCGGTGAATTAGACACGAATTACGGTCACCAAGTGGTTAATGTAGTGCTGGAACCGGACACCCTGCCGACGACCCTGCTGACGGGCTTTCTCGGGAGCGGTAAAACGACGCTGCTACGCCGGGCATTGGTCTCGCCGGAGCTCGCCGACACTGCGGTTATCATCAACGAAATCGGCGAGATCGCGATCGATCACCATTTGGTCGACTTTGTCGAAGGCAATGTGCTCGAACTGCCGGGGGGTTGCCTGTGCTGCGCTGTGCGCGAAGACCTGGCGCGGACCTTGCGCAGTCTCATCGAGCGGCGCGATGCCGGAGAAATTAGGCGATTTCGTCGCATCGTGATCGAAACGACCGGTCTTGCGGACCCGGCGCCGATCCTGTTCACGCTCGGCACCGATCCGATGCTCGATCACCGCCTGCGCCTCACCGCGGTCGTTACCTTGGTCGACACTGTGCAAGGCGCCGAGACGCTCGACCGCTTCGCGGAAGCCGCAAGGCAAGCGGCCCTCGCCGACGCGCTGGTGATCACCAAGACCGATCTCGCGCCGTTCGGCCCGGGTCTGGTGCGCCGCCTCGATCTGATCAACCGCCGAGCCGAGCGCATCCTCGCCGCCGACGCGTCCGATGCGGGTGCGGTATTATTCGGTGCCGGCCCGCGAGCGACGGCATCGGTCATTTCGGCAGAGCCGATCGCGGCGCACACTCATGGCATCGACGCCTTCGGAATGGTGCTGGACGGCGACTTCAGCCGTCTTGATTTCGCCCGAGCACTCGGCGGTCTTGCCCGCGAGCGCGGCAATGACCTGCTCCGGGTCAAAGGCATCGTGCGTTTTGCCGACCGGCCCGAGCACCCGGCTGTCGTACAGGCCGCCCAGCACGCGCTGTTCGCGCCGGAATGGCTCGAAGATTGGCCCGACCAGGATCGGCGCAGCCGACTCGTCTTTGTCGTGCACGAAATCCCGCGGGACGAGGTCCTCGACGCTTTTGCCTTTGCCGCGCCCGTCATTTGGCAGAAAGGATGAGTTTCGCGGGACGATAAAGTTTGTCATTGCCGGGCTTGACCCGGCAATCCATCCCGCGTTCAGCTTGCCGAGACGTTTCGTGGATGCCCGGGTCGGGCCCGGGCATGACGACGAGTAGGAGGCCCTTATGTTCGACATCGTTGTCTCAGGCGGTACCGCCGTCCTTCCCTCGGGTCCCGAGCCCGCCGATCTCGGGGTGAACGGTGAGCAAATCGCCGCGATCGGCGCACCCGGCAGCCTCGCCGCAATCGGCGCCGGACGAACGGTCGACGCCTCGGGGCAGATCGTGATCCCGGGCGGCATTGACCCGCATGTCCATTGCAACTGGCCGATGCCGATGCCCGGCGTCGCCCAGCCGACCTTGACCGAGCCGGCGTCGACGGTGAGCCGTGCCGCCTTGCACGGCGGCACGACGACAACGATCGACTTCGCCCCGGTCGAGGGCGGCGAGACGGTCCAGCAAGCGATCGAGCGGCGGCACAAACACTGGGCGGGCGCCTGCTACGGCGACTACGCCTTTCACACGATGTTGCTCGGCAAGATCGCGCCCGAGCGCCTCGGCGAACTCGCCGAGGCGGTACAAGCCGGACACGCCTCGGTCAAGATGTTCACGACCGACATTACGCCCTCCCGCCGCGGTCGCATGGTCGATTTCGGCGACATCTGGGAGGTGCTCAAGGTCCTGGCGCAGGCCGGCGGGATCGCCGCTATCCACGCCGAGGACAACGACATCGTCATGCACATGTACGAGAAATTGACCCGCGAGGACCGCACCGGCTTTGAGAACATGGCGGAGGTGCACAACACGCTCTCGGAAGACCTGTCGTTCAACCGGGTGATCCGGCTCGCCGCCAATATCGAGGGTGCGGCACTCTACATGATGCACACCTCTGCCAAGACCGGGGTCGACGCGATCGGCGCTGCACGCGCCAAGGGGGTGCCGATCTATGGCGAGACCCTGCACCAATACCTGATGTACACTTCCGAGGATTATCGGCGACCGAATGGCCAGATCTACCACACCTATCCCTCGCTGAAGTTCCGCGAGGATCAGGAGGCCCTGTGGAAGGCCACCGATCACGGCGCAATCCAGACCGTCGCCACCGACGAGATCTGCTGCCCATTGCGGATCAAACTGCAGGGCCGCCGCATCGACGACACGACCGGCGGCAATGCCGGGGTCGAGCCGCGGCTGTCATTGATCTACACCGAGACGGTCGAAAAACGCGGCTACGGGCTCTCGGATTTTGTCGGGCTGGTCTCGGCCAACGCCGCCAAGATCATGGGGCTCTACCCGCGCAAAGGCGCGCTGGCGGTCGGCTCGGACGCCGACATCGTGCTGCTCGACCCGCGCAATCGCAAAATCGTGCGCGCCGCCGAGTTGCACGAGGCCGATTACACCCCCTGGGAAGGCCGCGACCTCGCGGCGTGGCCCTCGCTCGTCATGCTCCGCGGCAAGATCGTCGTCGAGGGCGGGGACTTCTCCGGCGACCTCAAAGATGGCCAATTCCTGACCCGCAAAGTGCCGGACGAAATCAGGACCCAGCCGGCATTATAAAGAGATGAACGCCTTGAACGTGGCTACTTCTTGAGTTTCCCGGCGGCAGGAGCTGCAATTTTCCGTCGCGTCTCCTCGAGTCGGGTCTGCACCCACGCGAGGTCCATGGTGCTCGCTACCGCGGTGGGGCTGATCTCCTTCACATGCAACGCTATCTTCTCAGCGTTCTCAAAGGCATCGAGTGCAGCTGGGAGGTCGTTCTTCTTGTACGCCAACAGACCGATCCTGCCGTACACAACTCCGATGTCGCGCTGCCATTGCGCGTTGCCGGGGTCCGTGTCGGCCAGGCACCGAGTAATGTCGAGATCGGCTCGGTATTCGGCCAGAGCGGCGGGGAGGTCGCCCTGGTCGCGGAGAACAATTTGCGTTGCCCGGATCCTTCTCGGCGAGGCGCTGAGCGATGTCGAGATCGGCGCGGTATTCCGTCAGAGCAGCGACGAGGTCGCGTTGGTCGCGGAGAACGTCGCCCATTCTCTCGTGGGCAAGCGAGAGGTCGCGCTGCCACTTGGCGTTGCTTGGGTCCTTCTCTGCCAGATGTCGAGAAATGTCGAGGACGACGCGGTACTCACCAGAGGCGGCTGCGAGATCTCCTCGATCGTTTAGAATATTGCCGACGTTATAATGGCCACCCGCAATTTTGTGCTGCCATTGCGCATTTTCTCGATCCTTTTCGCCCGCTCGTTCGGCGATACTAAGAGATGCGCGATATTCGACAAGAGCCCTGTCAAGTTCACCTTGAGCTTCAAAAACCGCGCCAATACTGGCATGCGCAATTGCCAACCCCTGTTGCCGGTCGACCTTCTCGGGGTGTTTGTTGTTCAATCGTATCATGATATCAAAATCATTGCGATATTCGGTAAGCGCTGCTGATAGATCTCCCGCGCATGCGCCCTGCCCGTTGCAGAGGGCATCCCCCATTCCACGGAAGCTGTCCGCAAGATCAGCCGCCCACTGGTCGTTTGTAGGCTCCTCGTTCGCAAGGCTGAGCATGATATCGTTACCGGCTTTCGCTCGACGCAAAGCTTCCCGGCTGTCGCCGAGTGTGAGGTAGGTGTCGGCGAACAAGATAAGCATGGCGGCGCGGCGCCATCGAAGATGCTGAGAATTGGGTGCGACGGAGGCGATCTGGTCGAAGGCCTGCTCGGCGGTGAAAAGAATTTCCTTTATCGCCGCAATCGGCACCCCCGTGAGGTCACGCAGCCGGTCCGCGAGCGTGGTTACCATGCTGTCGGCGGTTGTCACCGCCATGTCGAAATTCTGCTCCGCACGTTTGCTTGCCTCGCTGGCAGCAGCGCGTTCCACTTCCGCGATTTGCTTTTGCTCCTCAGCTAAGGTTTGCTGCCGCTCGGCATAGGTTCTCTGCTGTTCAGCGATATTGCGTTGCTCGTCCGCAGCGTTGCGCTGACGTTCCGCTTCCAGTTTGGCAGTCCAGCCCCACCAGGCCACCCCGATGGTGATCACCACTAGAAGCGCCATCGCCCCACTGAGCCAATACGCCCGCCGGACCCGTTGCCGCTCGCGGTGCAACTCCGCCTCGCGCGCCGCCGCTGCGGTTTCGGCCTGACGCAGACGGCGGGTGTCGCGACTCCTGCGGATGACCGGGGTCAGGACGTCGTGAATGATCTCGACCCGCCGAATGCCGAGCCGCTCCTCGGTGCGCAGCAACCGGCGGCGGACCAGTTCGTCGAGGGCTCCGGCCGGCACGCCCGCGTCGCTCAAGGCGCGGCGGGCGCTGTCCAGGGTGATGCTCTCCCGGTACCCTGAATCGCTGAGCAGTCGGTCCTCTACGAAAGCGCGGAACGCTTCCAGTTGATCGCCAAGACAGCGCTCGTAAAAGCCCTCAATGATCTCGTCGCGGCTGCCGGCGAGAAGCTCGATGCCGATCTGATCGAGCCCGCGCGCGATACGGGGCTCGTTGAGTTCGCGGCAAACCAAGCTCAGCAGTGACGGCTCGACCTCGAAACCCTCGGCCGAGCCTGCTGGCCCGGCGACGCCAAAGGCGTCCTCGGGGTTCGCACTACCGATAAAGCGGATGATCTCCTGCGCCACCGCGGGCGCGACCAACCCCGGCGCGGGGCTGAGGATCGCGTCGAGCCCCTGACGACCGGTCATCCGCCGCAACCGATATCGGTTGCGGCCGAGCGACGGGGCGCGGCTGCGCAGGCTCTCAAGTGAGGCGAGGAAATCCTCGCGCAGGGCGAGCACAATTCTATAATCCTGGCGATCGAACAGGTAGTCGTCGACCAGATCGGGGTTGGCCTCGATGGCCTGCTCGAGCGCCTCGGGCGGCCGGTTCTCGACGAGCTCAGCGAGCTCGCCGAGAAAGCTTTGGCTGGTGGCGCGGCTGTCGTCCCCCGGCAAGCCCAGAGTGAAGATCTCCTCGAACTGGTCGAAGACGAGGACTGGGACGACCTCCTTGCCGAGATAGTCGGCGAGCCGCCGCTTGGCACGATGAAAATAGCCCCAAAGGCTCTCTTCGGTGTCGATCGGAGTCGCCTCGGAGAGGTCCGCCGCGGCGATTGCGCGTTTGATCGCGGCCTTGACCTGGGTAGCGGGAGACAGTGCCTCGGCCGAATAATCGAGCCGGATCAGGATCGGCAGGAACCCTGCCCAGCGCAGGCGCGGAAACAGCCCCGCTTGCAACAGCGAGGTCTTGCCGAGCCCGGACTGGCCGAAGAGTAGGGTCACGAGATCGCGACGAACGCGGCGGAATAGCTCCTCGGCTTCGGCATCGCGGCCGAAGAAAAACGGGCTCAGCGCCTCAGTGAAGGCGTCGAGGCCGGGCCACGGCCGCGCCGTGTCGACGACGGGCGCCGCCGCCTCTAACGCATCGACCGTCACCGCCGACCCCCGATGCGCTTTAGCTGATCGATGAATTGTGGGGTCGGCCTACCGGCCGGCAGCGGAGTAATGTTGATCTCGCGGAACCGCCTTGGGAGGGTCGTGAACTCCGGCGTGTCGTCAATCGCTACCGGAATGATGAACGCCGTGCCCGGGTCGATGTCGAGATCGCGGTCGAGCGCGTAGCGCCATTCGCGGCGAAAAAAGCCCTCGGTCCGCGCCTCGGTTCCACGCGACAGCACCGGCAAGAAGAGCGAGCATCGCCGGATATTGCTTTGGATCTTCGGATCGAAGGTATCTCCGGCGCCGAGCCGATCAAAATCGAACCAAACAGTGAGCCCGGCTTCTTCGAGCGCCTCCTTCAGTGCTCGCACGACGGCGAGATCCTCGCGCGCATAGCTGATGAAGATCGCGCCGTCAGGCATGTCCCCGAAGGGCCGTTCTCCTCGGGCGGTCTCCGGCCCGTCCCGGGTGCCGAAACGCTCGCGACACTTTTCCGACAGGGTCTCGACAAAAGCCTCGGCACCGGCGTGGAAGACCTTCGTCCTCGGGCTGAAATTGGCGAGAAAGGCGACCAGCCCCGGGTCATTGCCGCTGCGGTCATCAGCGAGAATTTCGAGTACTCACGAGGATCCGACAGGCGTCGGCGCTTGGCCGCGCGTAAAAACATGCGCGCAACCCAGTCGGAGAAATTACCGCCGACAATCAGCAAATGATTATTTTCGAGCTCGTCGAAGAGGCGTTCGGGACGCCGGCTCTCCGATTGCAGCGCATTAAGAAATTCGAGCAGATCCTCGTCCGATATCGCATAGCTCGGCGAAGCCGATAGCTTGCCGAAAAGATGAAAAACCGTCGGTGCGATCAGCGACCGTTTACTTGTTTCGAGGTCGCGCACATTATTGGGAGCGTATGCGATCGTTTGGGTGCGCGGGGCGCCGCCGAAGCGAACCTCGTTGATCGCAGTTTCGAGCAGCGGGTCGAACGCGGTAGTCACGAAAAGGTTGAATTGGCGGATCTCGGCGAGCTGACGCAACACCTTTGGCGTGGTGAAAGCCGCGTCCTGAACGATGCTCCGGATCCGCGGGTAGAGTGCCTCACGGCGGCCGTTCCGGCGCAGATAGAGCGAGACGACCTCGTTGAGGGTCGGCGCCGGCGGCAGTGCATCGGACGGCAGCCCGAGGCGAGATGTGAGCCGTCCGGCGACGTAGTCTTCGAGCGCGATCGTGCGGCCGTTGGCAAGGACTGTGGACGAGGCAGGTCCGACAATGGGAATTACCCGCTCCTCCTCGATATAGGCGAGGAGGTCCTCCCAAATGTCCTCGTCCCATAGCGGCCCGTCCGCTATGGCGACCGCCTCCACCGTAGTCATGGCTAATCTCCCTTTTTCGAGGGATTATGACATTATCCTCCGATTTAACCAATTGTGTGTGAACCAGCTCACACTCGAAAGGGTTCTGCACATATCGACAGTCGATTTCTTATCCCGCAAAGCGCCTAGCGAAATCAGAACGCGAGAGGCAGTCTGAGATTAAAGATGGGATGATGACGACGAACGGCGAAAGTGCGGCCGACCGGTATGCCGCTCGGGTTGATGCCGTGCTCGCGCAGCGTACGCGGCTGCGCGGCCCTCCGCCGCCGGGAGATAAACGCGCTGGTTGCCCCGCCGACCATCCTCTCCTGACGGCCGACCCACTTCGACCGCTGGGTCCAAACCTGGCGGTCATCGCTTCGTATATCGAAGCGGACGACGTGATAATCGATGTCGGAGGGGGTGCAGGCCGGATCTCGCTGCCGCTCGCCTTACGGTGCCGCGAGGTCATCAATGTCGAGCCTTCGCCCACCATGGCCACAGGCTTTCGGGCGAATGCCGCCGGCGCGGGGATCGGCAACGCGCGCATCGTCGAGGGCGAGTGGCCTGACGTTGACGCACCGACCGGATCTGTCGCTCTGGTGAACCACGTTACCTACATGACCCGGGAGATCGTGCCGTTCATCAAAAAGCTGGAGCAGGCGGGACGCCGGCGGGTTCTGATCACCGTCAACAGTGTGCCGGGACCATCATTTCAGCGCGTCCTTTACCAATTGGTGCACGGGGAAGCCGAAGAGATCGTTCCCGGCCATGTCGAATTGATAAACGTAATTTGGGAGTTGGGCATTCTGCCCGATATTCGGATTCTGCCTCAGGCGACTGTGCCGTTCGCGCCGGCTGCCGATCGTGATGCGGCAATCGTCAATGCCATCGCGCGGTTTCCGGGAGAGCAGTGGGGTTGGTGGGATTTGGGGCCAGACCTCGAAGCACGGCTCCGGGCGGTTCTGGAGGCGCGCTTCGACGAACTCTTTACCGCCGACGTTGAGGGCTTCGTCCCGCGTTATGTTGCGCCCGGTCGAGAAATTCTGATCACATGGCAGCCTGTTGCCCAAACCGGCGTCGGCTAAGGCGAGCGTCGGCGCCTCGGGCGGCATTCGACAAAGCAGGTGGTCCGATCGACCCGAGGTACCGGCGCAAATCCGAGCGTGGCCGGTAGTTTTGAGCGGAAAATGCAAGAGGGTGCCAAAACGATGACGGTGACAATGCGGCCGGCCTCTATGCTGCTCGGGTCGATGCCGTGCTCGCGCAGCGGACCCGCTTGCGCGGTCCGCAGCCTCCGGGAGACCTCTTTGCGGGTCTCCCCAGCGGCCACCCGCTCCTGACGGCCGATCCACGGCGTCCGCTCGACCCGAACTTAGAGATCATCGCGTCGTACATCGAGGCGGATGACGTCACCATCGATGTCGGAAGTGGTGCAGGCCGAATCTCGCTGCCGCTCTCCTTGCGTTGCCGAGAGGTCATCAATATCGAGCCCTCGGCCGCCATGGGAGCCGGCTTTAGGTCCAATGCCGGCCGGGCCGGGATCATCAACGCCCGGGTAATCGAAGACGACTGGCTCACAGTTGAACCACCCGTAGGCACAGTTGCGTTGGTGAACCACGTCACCTACCTCACGCGGGAGATCGTGCCGTTTATTCGAAAGTTGGAGCGGGCGGGCCGTCGGAGGGTTTTAATCACTGTCAATAGTCCACCCCCGCCGTCCTGGCATCGCGTCCTCTTTCACCTCGCGCATGGCGAGGCGGAGGAAGTGGTTCCCGGGCATGTGGAATTAGTAAATGTGCTCTGGGAACTCGGAACCCTGCCGGATATCCGGGTCCTACCACTCCATGCGGCCAGACCTATCATCCCAGCCCCCACACGTGAGGCAGCGATCGCTGCGAGGATCGCAGGTTTCGGGGGTGACCAATGGGCGCTGTGGCCGCTCGAACCCGACCTTGAACAACGCCTCCGCACTATCCTGGAGTC
>Ga0306920_100007105_pt1 | contig 14711 bp, 11 predicted proteins | sample flu12Cox44000170_FD_204666 | JGI IMG/M metagenome (GOLD analysis project Ga0306920, IMG submission 204666) | Lab enrichment of tropical soil microbial communities from Luquillo Experimental Forest, Puerto Rico - flux4day.12C.oxic.44.000.170 (v2)... | ecosystem: Environmental > Terrestrial >... | reverse complement strand
GCCGGACCAGAGCTCACCTTCCTGCGCGCGAGGATCGCGGAGCGCCGCGGTGACCTTACCCAGGCCGCCACGCTGGTCACCGAGTGCCTGAAGGAACTGCCCGGTCATCAGGGATACCTGGACTTCGCTGTGGAAGTCGGCGCGGAACTGCCTCCGCGCGCCCGCGAGCTGCTATCCGAACGTGCGCGGATCTTGAGTGATGCCCCTTGACGCGGCCCGAGCCGCGGGCAGGGCACACAGGATACATCTGATCAAGACGGCCAGCGCCCTGACCGGCATCGAGCTCACATCCGCTCATCGGCGCCGCTTCGCGCGGCCCGCGAAGCATCAGGTTGCCCCACGTGACGGGCTCTCCGTCAGCTTCCGTCCCCTGCTGGCAGAGTCCACGCTGCCAGTTGATCGCATGGCATGGCCAAGGTCCTGCCATACCCGCAGCGCTCGACCTGTCCGGTCTCGTTGGACATGAGGCACGGCGAGCGCCACTACCTGCGGTGCCTCAAGTACGTGAGACGCTCGGTGCCGTCGGTCGTCTCGCCGATCATGAGGCAAATCCGCAAGTCGTTCGTGCCGTCCTACAAGGTCAGTGGCGCGGCTGCCTCATCTCGGTGAGACGGCACGGTGGATGCCTCGCACTCACGGGACGTGCCTCGGTTTGGATGAGACAGGACACGACCCTGTCGGCGGCAATATAAGCGGACGTTCACCCCACGCGCGCCGATGCATAAATATACGGCCTGGCGGCGCGCGCTCCAGCCGTACTTCCAGGCACCTGGCCCGGGCGGCGATGCCGTCGCTGAGGACGTTGCGGGCAGCGGAAGGTTCCTGTCGGGCTGGGCACCAGCGCGGGCTTGTGCGACTATATGTGATCGGCTTGGACGGGGGGTGTGGCGATGGGTCGACTGGGGGTGCCGAGCAACCTGCCGGTCGAGTTGAGCACGTTCGTGGGGCGGGCCGACGACCTCGAACGCGGCGCGCGGCTGCTCGGCGAATCGCGGCTGGTGGCGTTCACGGGCGCGGGTGGCTGCGGCAAGACCAGGCTGGCCCGGCAGGTCGCGGCGCGCGTGGCGGAGCGCTTCCCGGGCGGGGTGTGGTGGGTCGAGCTGGCGTCGCTCGCCGACGGTGCGCTCGTGACCGATCGGGTGGCGCGCACGCTCGGTCTGCAGGCGGGTGAGACGGAGGCCGTCGTCGATTATTTGGCCGGCAGCGCGGCGCTTCTGCTGCTGGACAACTGCGAGCACCTCGTCGAGGGTGTCGCCGAGTTCGTCACCGCGGTCCTGCGGGGCGCGGGGCTGATCCGCGTGCTCGCCACCAGCCGGCATCCGCTGGGCGTGGAAGGGGAGACGACCTGGCGGGTGCCGTCACTGGCGGTCCCGCCGCAGGCAGCCGACCCTGCCACCTGGGACCGGTTCGACGCGGTGCGGCTGTTCCTGGAACGCGCTAGGCAAGTGCGCTCGGAGGTGGCCCTGACGCCGGCGGTCGCACAGATCTGCCGTCGGCTCGACGGCATTCCGCTGGCGCTGGAACTGGCTGCGGCCCGGGTCGGCGGCGTCGCGATTGACCGTCTCGTGGACGAGCTGGACGACCGGTTCCGTTTGCTCACCGGCGGGTCGCGCGCGGGGCTCGCGCGGCACCGCACGCTGCTGGCCTCGGTGGAGTGGTCCTACGAACTCCTGGACTCCCACGAACGGGTGCTGCTGCGTCGGCTGGGCGTGTTCGCTGGTGGCTGGACGGTTGAGGCGGCCCGGCAGGTGGCCGGGTTCGCGCCCTTGGATCCGGCGGGGGTGCTCGATCTGCTTGGCCGTCTGGTGGATAAATCGTTGGCCCAGCTGGATGACTCGGGACGCTACTGGCTGCTGGAGACCATCCGCGCGTACGCGAGGACGCGGGCGGCCGGGGCCGGTGAGATGTCGACGGTGGCCGGTCGCCATCTGGCCTGGGCCGCGGATTTCGCGCACCGGCTGGAAAAGGACGTCGAGCGCGCCGCCCCGGAGTACCTCGACCTGGTCGAGCGCGAACTACCAAACATCCGTGCGGCACTCGATTATGCGGCCGGTGCGCCGGATCCGGGCCACGACGGCCTTCGCCTGATGGCCGCCCTTGCGTTCTTCTGGACCCAGCGCGGATATGCGGCCGAGGGCGCGGACTACAGCTTGCGTGTGCTCGCAGGGGACCCGACCGCGCCGCCGGCGCTGCGGGCCCGCGCGCGGTGGGCCGGCGCCTACGACCGCTTTTACTCCTTCGATTTCGACCGGGCGACCGCCGAGGCGAACACCGCGCTTGAGGAAGCGAGGGAAGCTGGGGATGAGGCCACCCAGGGACGATGCTGGCACGTACTGGCTGCGGCCACATTCATGGTCGACCCCGGTGCGAGCCGCCCGTTGTTCGGGTCGAGCCTGGAGCTCGCCAGGGCCAGCGGCGACCGCTGGGCCGAGGCGGACAGCCTGCAGTTCCTGGGATTCAGCCACTTGCTGCAACATCGGCCGGCCCCGGCGGGGGAACTGCTGGCCCGGTCCGGGGCGATGGCCGACGAGATGGGTAACGCGTTTCAGCAGGCGTGGCAGCATATCGCGTTCGGCACCGCGAAGGCGGATGTCGGCGAGCTTGCGGACGCGGCAAAGGAACTGCGAACGGGCATCGACATCGCGCGCCGCGTCGGCGATCCCGCGGTCGAGATCTGGGGCTGCTCATGCTGGGCGCTGGTGGAGTTGTTGCGCGGCAACGTGGCTGAGCTGCGGGCGATCGCTGACGGCATGGACCGCCCCGGCCGGCCGCTGGGGGAGGCGGGTACGAAGGTCTTCGATGCGCTCCGGCTGATCGCCGCCGACATAGATCACGCGGCGGCCGCTTTGCGCTGTCTTGGCGAGCTCCTGCTCACTAGCAACGATCCGCCCGATGGCGCGCGGATGATCCTGCTGGGCGCCACCTTCGCCCTGCGCGCCGGTGACCGCGCCGAGGCCCGGGCCGCAGCCGAACGGTCGCTGGTCGGGTGCGAGCAACTCGGCTCGGCGCTGGCTGGGGCATGCCGCGTGTTCCTGGCCCGGCTGGATCGGCTCGACGGCGTCGCCGCCGAACAGCAGGCGCACGCGGGTCTGGCCGAGATCACCGACGCCGGGTTGTGGGCCGAGGTACCCGACGCGCTGGAACTGCTGGGTGGTTTTGCCATCGACTCCGGCAGTTTCGCGGAGGGCGCCCGGTTGCTGGCCGCGGCCGCGGCCCTGCATGAGCGCATGGGCCAACGGTGCTGGATCGCCGGGGAGGTCGAACCGGACCGCGCGCGCGCCGTGGCCGAACTCGGCGGCGATCTCCCGCGTATCGCAACCGAAGGGCAGCGGCTGGACGGACCCGCTGCGGTCGCGTACGCCCGCCGGGCCCGCGGCGAACGGCGGCGCCCGTCCTTCGGCTGGGACAGCCTCACCCCGACGGAGTTGGAGGTGGTCCGGCTCGCCGCGGCCGGGCTGACCAATCCCGCGATCGGCGACGTGTTGTTCATCTCCCGCGGGACCGTGAAGACCCATCTGCTGCACGTGTTCACGAAACTTGGCGTGCACACCCGGGCCGAACTGGCCGCGGCCGCAATCAGGCACGGGCTCGGCTGACGTTTTCCCTGCCATTTCTCTGCCATCTGGCAGATGTTGTCACCCGCCGCGCGGGCGATCGTGGTTCTCCCAAGCTCACGACCACGGGAGCACATCATGATCCAGGGAACCCGCGCACAACATCTCGCGCACAAGCAGATCGGGGCCGCGTTCGCCGTGACCGTCAGCCACCTTGCACGGGTGCGGCGCCGCAGTGGTCACCACGGCACTGGGTGCATCCTGGTCCCGTCCCGGCCGCCTCGGCCCCTCCCGGTCGGCCGACCTGAACAGCCGCAGGCCTCTGGTGTCCCAGATCCGCGGCCACCAGCGGCCAGGCCAGGCTGGGCACGCCCGACACAGCACGGGCCTGGCGCAGATCCCTTGCAGCCCCCGTGACCTGCGCCAACACCGCCAGCACCGCCACGAAACCGCCAGGATACCGGCGGCTGGCATCGTCAGCACGCATACCCGGAGCTTCCCCGGCCCACCCGAGCAGTCAGGACACGGCCATGGTCACTCACCCCTATCGCGGTAGCGGGCCTGCGGGGACGGCAGCGCGGGGCCCCAGACGCAAGGAGATCAGAAATGGACACTCGCGTGATGTTCCTGGACTGCCCGGCCTACATGGATGAGCAGGGCACGGCACGATGCGGGCTCCCCGCCGCGGTGCAGTACCGCTACATGGTCACCTCCACTGACGGGCCGCTGGAAAGCGCGAAAATCCGGTGCCCGCGCGGTCACTGGCTCAACGGGCCGGTAGAGGCGCTGACCTGGGAGAAACACCCGAGCCCGGCCGCCAGCACCGCAACTCGCACCGGCCATCAGCACCAGTTTTGACGGCTGGCAGGAAATCGCGCATCAGCCCGCCCTCAGGCCAATCGCCGATCGCGTGGCCGAGGCGACGTCGCGGAGAATCGCATCTGCCGGCCGGCAGGCTGTAGAACCGGCGCAGTCGGGCAACCGCCCGCTGAGCATTGCCGTGAAGCCGATCCGCACCGGCCGCAGGGCCGCGGTGTCGCTTTCCAGCGTGATGGGACCAGGGTGTTGCCACGAGGAAGGGTTCTGGCGCGAATTCCGTGATCAGGTGACGGTGGGTGATCGCTGGCGTGGCGGTTCGGCGAACCGGGCAGCAGTGGTGCCCCTGGCTGGGGCGAGCGGGTTCTGAAGATCACGATTTGGGGTGCTGGTGGCGTGTTGCCGCCAGAATGCAACGAGGCCCCGGTAGGACGCGGGTGACCGGCCAAGATCACTCATGTCGGGAGCCTCGTTGCCGCCTCAGTGTGCCACTTACCCTGCCTCGCCGGCCATCGCCGGCGGCACCGCAGGCGAGAGTGCCGAGCTTGACGATCTGCTTCCTCACCTGCGCAGCGTGATCGTGGACAAGATCGAGTGCACGCCGTCCGCCGTGGCCTTCAGGGCGCGGTACTGGCCCGCGGAGGCGGCATGCCCGGCGTGCGGCACCTGGTCCTCGCGGGTGCATTCCAGCTATGTCCGGCAGGTGCGCGACCTGCCGCTGGGCGGCCGCCCGGTGCTGATCCACCTGGCCATGCGCAGGTTCTTCTGCACCAATCCGGCCTGCAAGAAGGTCACGTTCGCCGGCCAAGCGGGCGGGCTGACCGCCCGCTACCAGCGCTGGAGCGTGCCGCTGGCCGGGTTACTGTCCCAGATCGCGCTGGAGCTGGCCGGGCGGGCCGGGACGCGGCTGGCCGCCGCGCTGGGTATCGCGGTGCACCGCGGCACGCTGCTGCGGCTGGTCCTCGACCTGCCCGACCCTGCTGCCAGTGCGGCGCCGCACGTGGTCGGCGTCGATGACTTTGCGCTGCGCCGCGGCCACGTCTACGCCACCGTCCTAGTCGACGGCGCCACCGGGCGGGCCATCGACGTGCTGCCGGGCCGCGAGGCCGGGCCGCTGGAACACTGGCTCAAAGCCCACCCGGGCGCGCGGGTGATCTGCCGGGACCGGGCCGGCGCCTACGGCAAGTCTCGGGAATTGCATCTGATGGGCGATGTCTGCCCCGCTTTGGCCAGTATCCGGGCTGTCCCGATGTCTCGGCAGTGCGACACGCGCATGCTGTGTTGCCTGCGGTGATTGCATGCTGCACCCGTTGGATGCATGATCCTTCCGTCAGAAGGGCTGACGGTTTCGGGTTCCGGAGGACGGATGGGACGGGCGGTTCTGGCGGGTGCTGCGCGCCTGGAGCTGGTGTCCGGGGCGGTGCAGCTGCGCCCGGAAGACGCGATGTTCGAGGCGATGCTGTCGGGCTGGCGTGCCCAGCAGGCCGCGCGGGGCCTGCGGGAGGACACGATCGCGGCGCGGCAGCGGCTGGTGCGGCGGTTCGGGGAGTTCACCAGCGAATATCCGTGGCGGTGGTCGCCTGCGCACATGGACGAGTGGTCGCTGCATCTGACCGCCGAGGAGCACCTGGCGCCCTCGACGATCCGCGCCTACCAGTGCACGCTGCGGCAGTTCACCGAGTTCCTGGTGGACGCACGGTATGGCTGGGCGGCGGCGTGCGAGGAGGCGTTCGGCGCCGGGCAGCACCCGGTGGTGATCTGCCATGAGTGGAACACGATCGCGCACCTGAACGACTACGAGGGAAACCCGGAAGCGCGGCCGTTCACCCGCGAGGAGCTGCAGCGGTTCCTCGACTACGCCGACGAGCAGGTCGACCGGGCGGTGCGGTCCCGCCGCAAGGGCGCCCTCGCGGCTTACCGTGACGCCACGATCTTCAAGGTGATCTACGGGTGGGGCCTGCGCCGCACCGAGACCGCAAAGCTGGACGTGGCCGACTTCGGCCACAACCCGCGGGCACCTCAGTTCGGCCGTTACGGCACGCTGAACGTCCGCTACGGCAAGGCGAAGAGGGGGCAGCCGCCGCGGCGGCGGAACGTGCTGTCGGTGATGGACTGGGCAGTGGAGGCAGTCGCTGACTACGTCGAGGACATCCGGCCGAGGTTCGGGTTCCCCGAACACCCCGCGCTGTGGGTCACCGAGCGGGGCGGCCGGGTCAAGCCGGCGGAGATCAATGCCCGGTTCACCGCCTACCGGGACGCGCTGGGGCTGCCCGGCTCGCTGACCGTGCATTCGGAGCGGCATGCCTACGTCACGCACCTGACGGAGAACGGGGTCGACCGGCGGTTCATCCAGCAGCAGGTCGGTCACGAGTGCGACAGTTCCACTGCCATCTACACCCACGTCAGCGATGACTTCATGAACACGGCCCTGAGCCGGGCGCTGGCCCCGGCGTTCGCCGGTGGGTGAGGAAGCGAGGACGCCCATGGCCGCCAGGCTCGACTACCGCTGGCACCTGCGCCACATCATGGCCGACCGCGGCATGTTCTCCACCACCGACCTGATCGGACCGCTAGCCGAGCGTGGCATCACGCTGTCCTCCAGCCAGGTCTACCGGCTGGTCGTCGAGCGGCCCGAACGGCTGAGCCTGAAGATTCTGATGGCGCTGCTCGACATCCTGGACTGCGCCATGGACGACCTCATCGAGCCTGTCGCCGCAGCCAGCGCGGCCCGGCGGACCAGGAAGACAGCCGCCGGCGGGGCCGGGGACGCCTCGGGCATCGGCGCCCGGCGGCCGAAGCGGGCACGGATCACCGGCGCCTCGTAATGACCGGCCGGCCCGGGCCCGATCCCGGCGATCCGGCCGGCGCCCTGCTCGCACTGATGGCCAGGCTCGAGCCCGCTCTCGCCCCCGAAGCGGTCCTCGCGGCACTGAGCAAGGCAGCGGCGCGCCCGGACGGGCGGGGCCGCATCGCCGCCGCTGTCACAGGTCAGCCCGAGCTGCTTACCGGCCAGGGCGCCCGCGCCCCGATCCCCGGCATCCTGCGGTTCATCAGCGCGCTGGCCGGCGCGGGCGCCACCGCCGTGGTCGAGCCGCCCTGCCCCCGCTGCGGCAGGCAGCGACAGCTCGGCAACCCGGTCGAAGGGCTGCGGGTCTGCGGCGGGTGCAGGAGCAAAGCCCGCGCGCTGCGCTGCGGCCGGTGCGGAAAAGTAAGGTCAATCGCCCGCCGCAACGACGGCGGCAAGCCGCTGTGCCAGAACTGCTGGCACCGCGACCCGCGCAGCTGGAAACCCTGCGCGGAATGCGGCAGCAAACGCCGCGTCGCTGCGGTCACCAAAGCCGGGCCGGTCTGCCAGAGCTGCCGCCCGGGTCCCGATCTTCCCTGCAGTATCTGCCAGTCCGGCGACGGCGGCCGGATCGGGATCTCGCGGGCCACCGGCACCCCGGTCTGCGAACGATGCCGCAAACGCTGGATCACCTGCTCGCGCTGCGGAACCGGTGCACCGCTAAAAGGCGGCACACTGCACGAGCCATTGTGCGCACGCTGCCTCAACCCCGACCCGGCCTTCTGGAAACGATGTGCCTCCTGCCAGCAGACCTGGCAGCTATCAACCGCGGAATGCACGCGCTGCTGCCTGGACCGGAGGCTGAAGCAGGCCCTCGCCCCGCCGGACGGCACCACCGCACCGGAACTGGACAAGCTCCGCCAGGCACTCGTCCGCGTCGACCGCCCCGACCTCATGCTGGATTGGCTGAAAAGGCCCGCCGCCCGCGGCACCCTCCAGGCGGTCGCGGCCAGCGGCGCCATCACGCACGAGGCGCTCGACTCGCTGCCCCCGGGCCGCGGCCTCGCCCACGTGCGGTCGATGCTGGTCGCCGCGGACGCGCTCCCGGCACGCGACGAGCGCCTCACGGCCCTGGAAAGCTGGGTCAGCCAGGTCATCGCCGGGCAGGCCGATCCCGGGCACCGGCAGGCCCTGCGCGGGTATGCCCTCTGGCACCACCTGCGCCGCCTGCGCGGCCGCCTCGACGGCCGGCCCACCTCCCGCGACCAGGTCAAGAACGTGCACGACCAGGTAACCGCCGCCGCGGCGTTCCTGGACTGGCTCACCGCACGCGGGCTCACCCTGGCCAGCTGCACCCAGGCTGAGCTCGACCAATGGCTAGCCGGAACCTCCAGCCACCTCGCCAGATCGGCCAACTTCGTCCGCTGGGCAGTCGCCCGCCGGCACGCCTCGGGCCTCACCGCCCCCGCCACACGCTGGACCGGCCCGTCCGGGCCGCTCGACCAGGACCGCCGCTGGGCAGACGCGCGACGGCTCCTCCACGACGACACCTACCCGGCAGACGACCGCGTCGCCGGCCTGCTCGTCCTGCTCTACGCCCAGAAGCTCAACGCCATCACCGCCCTGACCACCCAGCATGTCCAGCGCGAGGACGGCCGCACCCTGCTCCGCCTGGGCAGCCGCCCGATCATCCTGCCCGCCCCGCTGGATGACCTCGTCGCCGGGCTCGCGGACGGCCGCAGGCGACCAGGCAGCAGCCTGCTCGAGGTCCCTTCGCCATGGCTGTTCCCGGGCCGCAACCCGGGAACAGCGCTGACCCCAGATGCGCTCGGCCTGCGGCTCCATGCACTCGGGATCAGCCCCCGGCTGGGCCGCAGCACCGCCCTGCTCACCCTGGCCGCCGAGGTCCCCGCCGCCATCCTGGCCAAGACACTCGGCATCCATGTCCAGGTCGCCATCCAATGGCAGAAGATCTCCGCCGGAGACTGGGCTGCCTACGCCGCTGACATCAGCCACAAGAACGCATTCGGACAGTTCTGATACCCGACTGTGCCGTTAGAAGGCGCCCGCGACGGCGCCCCCGGCGCGGTCCAGGTCGCCGACCGCTGGCACCTGTGGCACAACCTGGCCGAGCACACCGCTAGGGCTGTCGCACGCCACCGGGCCTGCCTCAAGCAGATCGCCGCAGCCGCTGAGCAGGCAGAATCCCGGCCAGGACCGGCACTGACCGCCGCCGAGGTTCCGGCGGCCGAATCGCGGCTGGAGGCGCGGATGCGTGACCAGCACGCCGCCGTCCAGGCCTTGTATGCCCGGGGCATGGGCCTGCGCGCGATCGCCCGCGAGCTGGGCGTGGACCGCAAGACAGCCCGCCGCTTCGCCCACGCCGCGACCGGCGACCAAGCGGTAGCCAGGGCGGTGTCCCGGCCCACGGTGCTAGACCGCTACCAGCCCCACCTGCACCGCCGGTGGAACGAAGGCTGCCACGACGCCGCCGTGCTGCACGCCGAGATCACCGCCCTGGGCTACCGCGGCAGCATCCGCACCGTCTACCGGTACCTGCAGCCGCTGCGCGCCGGCACAGCCTCAACGATCTTCGCCCCATCCGCGCTGAAGATCGGCGAGGTCACCAGCTGGCTGCTGCGCCGGGCCGAGGACCTGCACCCCCGCCAGCAGCAGCTGCTCGCCGACCTGCGCGGCCACTGCTCCCAGCTCGACCGCCTCGCCGACCACGTCACCAGCTTCGCCAAGATGATGACCAAGCGCACCGGCGACCAGGACCTGGCCGGCTGGCTCGACCGCGTCGACGCCGACGACCAGCCCGAACTGCACACCTTCGCCGCCGGGATCCGCCACGACCTGGCCGCCGTCACCGCCGGGCTCACCCTGCCCTACAGCTCCGGCTCCACCGAAGGCAACGTCAACCGGATCAAGGCGATCAAACGGCAGATGTACGGCCGCGCCAGCCTCGACCTCCTGCGCAAGCGCGTCATCCATCACCCGCCGTGACCACGATCACAGAATTAGCGCCAGAACCCATCACGCTGGCAAGCGACATGGCGGCATTGGGGCCTTGATCTTCGCCTCGATACGTGTTGCGGTCGCCCCGATCGCGGAGCCTGCACCCATGGCTGCGCGGATGCAGCCAGCAATGCCGAGATATGCACGGGGCGAGAAGGCAACTGGTGCGGTTTGGGCAGGGGACGCCCCGCTTCCGCGCCACTGTTCGGCCAGTGTTGTCTGTGACCCGTGGCTGTCGTTTGCGAACCCTGCGACCGCAATGCAGGCCGATTGGGCCGGGCAGGCAACGGAGAAGTTATTCATGTCGCCAGCTCCGGGAAGAGGCGGGGTGGGCTGGATGCGCCACCGCGCCCCGTTCCACCGCTCCGCGAGGGTCTGCGGGGGAAAGCCTGCTGGGGCTCCGAAAGCTAGCCCGGTGGCGGTGCAGGCCGATAGCGAGGTGCAGGACACGCTGCCGATGCCGGCGCCTTGGGTGCCCGGCGGGGTGGGGGTGGGCAGCACGCGCCAGGTGGTCCCGCTGAGCCGTTCGGCCAGCGTGCCGGCGTTCGTGGCGCCGGTCGTGATGCAGGCGATCGGCGACTTGCACCAGACGCTGCCCAGGAAGCCGCCCGGGGTGTTCTTGGTGGGCATGGGCTGGACCTGCCAGCTGTTGCCGTTCCACCGCTCGGCGAACGTCCCGGTCAAGCTCGAGGCGTCGCCCGAGGCGCCGACCGCGATGCAGGCCGACGAGGTTGGGCACGCGACCCCGTTGAAGGTGTTGTTCGGCTGGTTTGACGGCCCGGGGGCTGGCACAACCCTCCAGGCGTGGCCATCCCAGTGCTCGGCAACGACGAACTGTCCACCCGTTCCGGTCGCGTTCGAGGTCCCCACCGCCATGCAGCTCGACGCAGTGGCGCACGAGACCGCGAAGAACGCGGGGGCCGGCGCCCCAGAAGGTTTCGGGGTCGGCTGCACCGTCCAGTGTTTGCCGTCCCAATGCTCGGCGAGGGTGCCCGCGTTCGACCCGCCGACGGCGACGCAGTCGGTTTCGGTGACGCAGGACACCGCGTTCAGGTTTGCTCCGGGGAGAGTGGGGATCTGCTGCAGGTGCCACGCCCGGCCGTTCCACCGAAGCGCCTCGGCCGAGAAGATGCCGCGGGTCGGGCCTGCGGTGCCGACCGCCACGCACGCGTCGGTGGCCGGGCAGGCGATCCCGTTCAGCAGGTTCGCCGCGGCGCCGATCGGGCTCGGCACGGCCTCAAGGTTCCAACGGGTGCCGTTCCACCGTTCTCCCAGCGTGATAGGGGTCCCGGCGCCGAAACCGTTGCCCAGGCCTACCGCGGTGCAATCAGACGGCGACGGGCAGGACACGCCTTGGAGGTAGTTGATGCTCGCCCGGCCCGGGTTGGGGGCCGGTTGGGCGTGCCAGGCCGCCCCGTTCCACCCTTCGCCCAGCGGCACGAACGCCCCGGAGCTGTCGAGGTACCCGCCCACCGCCTCGCACGAGGAAACCGCGCAGGAGACGCTGTTCAACTGAGCGAACTGGGCCCCGGCGGGGGCCGGGACGGGCTGCACGCTCCATCTCGTGCCGTCCCACCGCTCGGCCAGGGGGCCCTGGTTCAGCCCACCCACCGCCGTGCACGACGACGGCGCGGTACAGGCCACGCCGCGCAGGCCGGCCCCGGCCTGCGCGGAGGTTGGGGCCGGCTGAATGACCCAGCGAGCACCGTCCCACCGCTCGGCAACCGTGCCGAGCGGGTTGCCGAAGGCGTCGGTCTTGGCGCCCACGGCAATGCATGACCACGGCGCAGTGCACGAGACGTCGTTGAGGAAGCTGAACCGGGACCCTACGGGATTCGGGGTCCGCGTGATGTGCCAGTTGCGGCCGTTCCACTGCTCGGCCAGGGGGAGCCCGGCGCCCGCGCTGGTGTCACGGCCCCCAACGGCGGTGCATGACGACGGTGACGCGCAGGCCACCGCGGCCAGGAAACTGTGCCGCGCGCCCGGCGGGTTAGGGATGGAGTGGATGGCCCACTTGCTCCCGTCCCAGCGTTCAGCCAGGGTCAGCTCGGCGCCCGACTTGACGAAGAACTGCCCGACTGCAGTACACGCTGACCCGGACGGGCACGACACACCGTTAAGAGCACTGGCCGCAGCCCCTGAAGGGTTCGGGGTCGACTGGACCGTCCAGACGCCGCCGCTGCGCCGCTCGGCCAGCGTCACCCCCAGCCCAGACTGCCTTACGTGCAAGCCAACGGCCGTGCATGCCGAAGTCGTCGGACAGGACACCGCCTGGAGCAAGCCGTTCCCGGCGCGAGGGTTCGGGCTCGGCGTGATCGACCAGCCCGCCACCGAAGCGCCCGCCGGAACCGAGGCGCTCGCCGGAATCCCGGCAGCCCCAGCCAGAACGACCGCCGCGGCAACGCCGGCGATCAGTGCTAGCCGATGCGTGATCATTTCTACCAGCTCCTAAGTTGCGGGCCGCGTTCGGCGGCCACTGGTGGAGTTGTGCGGCCGGTCCGGGCCGGTCAGGTGGCCGATCATTGCTGGAGTCCTTGCGGGCCGCGCTGGTGGGGGCTGAGCCAGGCCAAGTCCATGAGGCGTTCCCGGGGGATGCCGAGCCGGTCGCTGGCCGCGATGACCGCGGCCCGGGACGGGCCGCGGAACAGGCACAGCACCAGGTCGTCGGCGGCGAACAGCAGGCAGCCGAGGTAGGTCACCGTGTCGCTGCCCGGGGCCAGTCCGGTACTGGCGGCGCGGTCGGCGACGTGCTGGAGGTCGGCGTGGGTGACGCCGGGCCAGTAGCACTTGGCCGCATACAACACGCGAATAAGCGTCGCGCGGCGGTGTTTCAAAAAGTCTTCAAGATTGTCTCAGCCGCGCAGGGCTAGCCAGCCTCGCCGGTCCGGAGGACACTCGGACAGGGGTCGACGTGGGCGCTCGGCTGGAGTTCGGGATCCTCGGGCCGCTGGAGGTCAGGCTCGAAGGAACGCTGGTGCGGGTCGGCGGGCCCAGGCAGCGGGCGCTGCTGGCGTTGCTGCTGTGCCACGCGAACACGGTCGTCTCCGTTGACCAGCTCACCGAGGAACTGCTCCGCGATCAGCCGGCGGAATCGGCGGAGCGGATGCTGCGGGTGCAGATTTCCCGGCTGCGCAAGGTCCTGGCCGACGGCGCGCCGAGGGTACTGGCCCGCCCCCGTGGGTACGTGTTGCGGGTTGAGCCAGGTGAGCTGGACCTGGAGGTGTTCGAGCAGCGGGTGGCCGTCGGCCGGGATGCGCTGGCCCAGGGGGATCCGGGCCGGGCGGCGGTGCTGTAGGGCGAGGCGGAGTCGCTGTGGCGTGGTCGGCCGCTGGCCGATCTGGAGTTTGAGCCGTTTGCCCGGTTCGAGATCCAGCGGCTCGAATCGCTGCGCTTGCTGGCGGTCGAGGACCGGATCGAGGCAGAACTGGCAATTGGCCAGCACGCCGGCTTGTGCCCGGAGCTGGAGCGGCTGGTGGCTGAGCATCCGTTGCGCGAGCGGCTGCGCGGGCAGCTGATGCTCGCCCTCTATCGGTCCGGCCGCCAAGCCGAGGCGCTGGCGGTGTTCCACGACACCCGCCGGATACTGGATGCCGAACTGGGCATCGAGCCTGGCCCGGCGCTGCGCCAGATGCATGAACGGGTGCTGGCCGCCGACCCGGTGCTGGACCTGCCCGCCCCGGCCGCAGCGACGGCGAGGGGAGCCTTCACCGCCGCGGCCACCAGGAGCTTGCCGCGTGATACCGCCAGCTTCACCGGCCGCCAGGCCGAACTGGCCCGGCTGCTCGGCGCGATGGACGGCCTGGCCGCGGGCAGCGGGGTGGTGGGAATCCACGCGATCGACGGGATGGCAGGGATCGGCAAGACCGCCCTCGCGGTGCACGCCGCGCACCGGCTGGCCGGAAGGTTCCCCGATGGGCAGTTCTTCCTGCCGCTGCACGCGCACACTCCCGGCCAGCGGCCGGTCGAGCCGACCGACGCACTGGCCAGCCTGCTGCTGACGGCCGGGGTCGCCGCCGCGGCGATCCCGCCCGGCCTGGAGGCCCGGTCCGGCCGGTGGCGGGACCAGGTGGCGGGCAAGAAGATCCTGCTGGTCCTAGATGACGCGGCCAGCCATGACCAGGTCCAGCCGCTGCTCCCCGGCACCGCCGGCAGCCTGGTGCTGGTCACCAGCCGCCGCCGGCTTGCCGCGCTGGCCGACGCCGCCCAGATCAGCCTGGACACCCTGGCGCCCGGTGAGGCGGCGATCCTGTTGGCCCGGCTGGCGGCCCGGCCCGGGCTGGTGGCTGAAGATGCCGCGGTCGGGGAGATCACCCGGCTGTGCGGGTACCTGCCGCTGGCGATCGGCATGCTGGCAGGCCAGCTGCGGAACCACCCCGCGTGGGCCTGCGAACGACTCGCCGCCGAGCTCGCAGCGGGCCAGGACAAGCTGGCCATGATGCGCGCCGAGAACCTGTCGGTCGCCGCCGCGTTTGACCTGTCCTACGCCGACCTGGCCCCCGGCCCGCAGCGGCTGTTCCGCCGGCTCGGCCTGGTCCCGG
>Ga0306920_100007103_pt1 | contig 14713 bp, 16 predicted proteins | sample flu12Cox44000170_FD_204666 | JGI IMG/M metagenome (GOLD analysis project Ga0306920, IMG submission 204666) | Lab enrichment of tropical soil microbial communities from Luquillo Experimental Forest, Puerto Rico - flux4day.12C.oxic.44.000.170 (v2)... | ecosystem: Environmental > Terrestrial >... | reverse complement strand
AAATGATCGCCCTAATCATTGTTATTTGGGCGGCCGAAACGATGGTGAGAACACCAGCTGCTGAGGCTCGACAACGAATGCGAGTGAAAAAATTAATGCTGCGGAGCCTGTTAGTTACGAAATCAAATCCAACTAATTGAAATCTCAACCCAGAAAAAGTTCTGCTCGCAGCCGCTCACCGGCTTGCCATAATTCATTGTGGCTAATGTCGGCCCCGACCCCTGTCGGGGGTACATCGGGGGATGGGGACTAGAGATCGGGGCCGCGCGCTCTCTCTGGGGGAGAGTTGACCCGTCTTATATCGGACACGACCTCAAGAATATTTAAGTTTTTTTAACCAAGCGAAGTCGTGGTTAACGAGCGACTAATCTCGAAGCGTAAATCATTGATTTCTATAGTCGAAAGTCCTTAACGCACGCGGCGACTCGCTTCCAATGCGTTTAAGACCATACTGATGTAGCTGCGGTGGAGGCCATGATGATCCGCGAGTGCAGCCTGACTTCCCTCACGTTCAAGCGCCGTGACTTTCGACAGAGCAATGCACCGGCAGCCAAATCTGGCCGAGTGCGGGGCCAAACGGCTGCAATGGTTTAGCAGACGACTTCGAGTTTCGGTCGTGGCCTCCCTAACCTCTGTTCTGTGGTCCGCCGAAGATTGCTTAAATGCAGCCAACCATTAAACAGCGTTAGCCACGTGCGCCTGTCCGCATCGCTTTTCGCAAGATTTGCCCTTTGCAAGCATTCTTCTGCGCGCAGACGGTACTCGTTACTCTTGGACATTGGGGCATTTTGGCTGCCGATAAGTAACCTGAAAGCTTAGTGTCCGCCTGCGCATATCTATGCTGCTGATCGACGCGCTATATTCGCCCACTTAGAGTTTTCCTGTATCTCTGAATGAACACCGGGAGGAAAAAATAAATCCGCCTCTACGTTACGGGTCAGCGGTTATCACGTTGGCAATTGCTCCGCCCGCGCCCATGCGTCGCCAAGCCGTTCATCGGTATTGACCCGAGGATGGGTCGCAATGTCTTTCCAGTCATAGCGCAATTCCAAAAAGACTACACCGATTCTGCGCAAAACGGCCATAAACAGGACCGACGCTGTGGCTGCTGATCGCGCCTGAAAGGGGGATTGCGGCGGCGTGATAGCCCTGTTGTTGTGTACTGCGTAAACTGGGCCCCACCTTCCCATGATTGGGGCCCTATTTGTTAGGCGCGGCCCTATGAGGCTGGATAATCTGGAAAACAACGAGGTGTTTTCTGCCGCCATTAAGGGCCTTCCGAAGGTCGTTCAGTTGATCGCGGTCGTTCCCGAAGAAAAACGTTCGCCTTATCTGCGCACTGCACGAGAGCTTGGCTATGAGGAAAGCGATGCTCACCAATGGGCATCGATGGTCATGTCGTTGTTGGAGATCGCCGCCGCAACGAGCGAGTTGGCAACAGCGAATATGGCACGATCAATGAGACCAAACGCATAAGCAGAATGATGCGATCAAAAATATCAACCGTGAGAGATCAATTCGAACAGGAACGGTCTCAGAGCGAAAGTTGATGGCTACGCAGCAATTTACTTTTCAAGTAGGGAATCGGGCAGCTTGAAACGTTGATGTTCATTGGGGTGGGGATCGAAGATCATCACGCCGATAACGGATGCAGTTATTACACGTCTGCCAACACCCGATAGCTGGCGGTCGTCGGCTCGGTGGGTCCCGCGCGATGGAGATGCGGCGGCTTCCTACGCGGTGCTGAACACCGACCGGCTCGAACTGACCTATTGCTGTGCGGCTTATGATATTGCGGCGGCGGCGGCCAAGATTCCGCAACAAGGGTTTACCGACCTGGCTCGCTGACCGGCTCTCGATTGGAAGATAGACCGTTGGACGTTTCGGTCGTCATCCAACAAGCCGCTGGTTATGCGGTGCCCCGATACCTCGCTACTGCAACCTCAATCCCAAGCTCGCGATTACTTTCGCCCAACGGCCGCGCTCCTACTGGGTGAAAGCGGCGAATTCCTCCGGGCGCATGCCGGCGAAGTCAGCGCTAGCCGTCAAGGCCTGCGTCTATGCACGCAGCCGTTCGATCACCGTTCCGGGCGTTTGCGCGGGAGCGTAGCGCGCGATCCAGGCCGAGGCGACGAGATCGGGATAGCCGAGCTGCGGCATCAATGGCACATCCGGAAGGCACACCGGACACTTCGGTCGATGCCAGCGCCAGGGCGCGAACCTCGTCTGTGGCTTCGATGACGTCGGGCATGATCGGGAACATCACGCCAATCCGTCCGGCGATGAGATCATCGAGCGCGGGAACCTGGCCGCGATACGGTACGTGGATAATGTCGATGCCGGTTCGCGCCTTGAACATCTCGCCGAACAAATGGGTCGACGACCCAATTCCAGACGAACCGTAACTCAGCAAGCCGGATGGGCACGTGCGTAAGCGATGAATTCGTCCAGCGAGCGCACCGGTACTGATGGATGCACGATGAGCAGGTGCGGCGCCGACCACATCATCGCAATCGGGGCAAAGTCGGCCGCCGGGTCGTAAGGCAGGTGCCGATAGAGACTTTGATTGATGGTCTGAGTTCCGTTGGTGCCAATGAATTCAATGAATTCCGTTGGTGCCAATGAATAATTCCGTTGGTGCCAATTAATAATGTATAGCCGTTGGCTTCGGCGCGCGCGGCTTCCGCGGCCGCAAGATTACCGCCGACGCCGGTTTTGTTTTCCACTACAACGGGTTGGCCGAATGCCGTCTTGAGCCGTTCGGCCAAGAATCGCGCCGAAAGGTCGGCGCTGCCACCTAGCGGAAATGGAACAATGATGACGATGAACTTGCTGGGCCAATCCTGTGCGAAGGCGGTGGCGGCTAAGCCCTGGCTTGCAAAGACGGAAGCGAATAGGACCAGATTCCGGCGATCGATCGGCATTTGCGATTTCTTATAGCCTACCGAGCCGTACGCATGTTGCTGCGAGGTAACACCTCATGGAAAACGACCGCAACTTTCCTCGGCCGCGTAGCTGCTCTTTCCTTCCTCTGATTGAATAACCCCGCGGCGCTCGTAGCGCGGCGTTGCTCCATGGCCGGCGATGACCGCGAATTGAACCATGATTTGGACAGTTCAACGTGTGATGCCAAGGTGACGATGACCCAGATTTCCACCTATTCCGATGGCGCGGCGGCCGCCGGGGAAACCAAGGATCAAGTCAAGGGTCCAATAAGCCGAGCCTTTTCGTTTCTGACGGGTTGGCCCAAGCGTCATCGCGGTTGGGTCATTCTGATTATTGTTGCCGCGGCTTATTACCCGATGTTTGGCAGGGGCTCCGATACCGCTCCTTTCTATGCCGACGCGGGCCGTTGCATTCTGCGTGGCGAGCCGCTTCTGGACTGCTTGCCGGCGTATCCCTATCAGCCCGCTCTGGCCGTGTTCGTTGTTCCTCTCTCTTTCCTGCCCGTCGTGCTTGAGCGAGTCGTCTGGTACGTGATCTGCGTCGGCTCCCTGGTCATCACCGTGCGGTTGGCCGAGGCGATTGCCGAACGGCTCTATCCGGGCGCCACGCGCGGGCAGAATTTGTTCTGGCTGCGCGCCATCGTGTTGGTGACATGCGGCAAGCACATTCTTGACGTTCTTACCTACGCCTCACACGACCCGCTCGCTCTGGCGATGATGACCTTCGCGATATGGGCGCTCTTTATTGGGCGCGAGGCGCTTGGCGGGGCGTGGTTGGCGGTGGCGGCGGCAATCCGCGCGTCCCCTCTGATTTTTTTTCCTTACCTCGTTCTCAAGCGCCGTTTCCTGGCATGCCTGTCTTTTATTGTTGTCTTTCTTGCGGTCAGCTTCCTGCCCGATGTCATTGGCGCAATACGCGGCACCCATACCGGCTATCTCACCGACTGGGTGAAACAGATCGTAAGCCCGGCCATGGTGCCGGGAACTTCGACAAAGCTGGTCTTCTGGGAAATTTGGAACGGCCAAAATCTTTATAACCAGTCGCTGCGCGGCCTCGTCAATCGTTTCGCGCCCGGGCCGGTCTTCGGACTTAGCCCCACGACGATCCTCATCGTGGTCGACAGCGTGTTCGCCTTGGTGTTGGCGGCCCTACTGATCGGTTCGCCACGGCGGAAAGAATATGTCGCAATCGACGGCGCGGTGCTGTTGATCGCGACGCTTGCCTTGTCGCCGATGACGAGCCGTTATCATTACATATTCGTGCTGCCGCCGGTCATTTTCGCCACTGCCGCCACGATCGCCGATCCGCGGATGCGCAAACTCGGCACCTGGGTGCTCACCGTAAGCTTTTTGCTGCGCGCCGGCACGTCCAATGATCTCGCCGGCAAGATCATCACCGATATTGCCTATGCTTACGGCTTCATGCCGATGGGTGCGATCGTGCTCTATATCGCCTTCGCCGCCATGATATGGGTTTGGCATCCCCCCGGCATTGCCGAGGGGGGCGGTGAAGCCGATAGCCGAACGAGGCAACCGAAGTCGATCGCTGTGGCGAAACTTGCGGAGTAATTGAGCCGCCTTCGAAAAGAATCAGTAAAACTGGCAGCTCCATTCAAAGCGCTTCGACCTCGTCGATACTCCGGTCCGATTGTCATGCCGACAAATCCGACGACTTGCATATAGATCCGGCCAAAGCGCGGCACCGCCCAAAGTCCGAGAAGAAACCCAATGAGGAGAAAAACATCGATCGCGGCAGTGCCTTCAGCGTTGGAAAATTCCGCCGCCAAAGGTCCCCTCGCGTCTGACGAAAAGCTGATGGCGCCGAGAATTATCGTTGTAAACAAGCCTACGCCATAGGTAGCTATATTCATGAGGAACCATGGCAGCGAAACCAGCATCGTGCGCGTGCGATAACGCCGCGAGAACAGCAGAGCATATCCAGGCCGCGGCGAGCCGGCGCTCGTGCCTCGTGCGCTCGCTCCGCCATGTTCGTGGTGACGGAGCCAACGCGGACTTTCCGGAAGCCAAAAGCGCAGCAGAAAAAACACAAGCGCCGTCGCGCCAATCGCTCCGATCATGAGTCTCCAGTCCTCGGAGCTGCTCCATATTCGAAGGATGGCAAGATCGGTGGCGCCGCCAAGCAGCATCCCTACCGATTGCAGTGCAATCGTCGCCACTACCATCCGGCTACAGGCGTGCTTGGGCATCGTCTCGGACACGTACGAAGCGCTGACGGGAAAGTCGATGCCGATTCCAATTCCCACCAACAATTGGCCGAGCAACACCCATTGCGGTGCACCTGACGAATGCGCCGGCCGCAATGATCGCCACGTCGATCAAGTAAGCGGGCTTGCGGCCGCAGCAATCGGCCGATGGTCCGCACCGCGCCGAAAACGGCGCCGAGAACCAGCGCCGAACCGATGAGACCAACCATGAGCGGGTTGAGCGCGAAGCGGCTCGTGACGAGCGGCATGGCTATGCCCAGCGAGAAAACGGAGAGACCGTCGATCAGCGTGCCGCCGCTGGCCAACAGCCAAAGCCAATACTCGCGACGTCCCATGGACGCGCTGTCGAGCAGCGAATGATCTCTCGTGTGTGCTTCGATCGAGCGCATGGGATGCCCCGCGCCGAGTTACTCCTCGGCGGCGGCTGCCGTATCCAACCGCTTACGGGCGTTGGCATGGCCATTCGCGCCGGCTTTCGCGCCTTTCCTCGGGCCCTTTTCTTCGCGCTCCGCGGCGTAGAATTTGCGGCGGATTGCGGCGATGTCCACGCGCGTCGGCGGCAGCCTTAGCCCCAACTCGTCCATGGTGTCGGCAATAATGGAGGAGACGGTAAGATTGCGGAACCATTTGTGGTTCGACGGAATAATGTACCAGGGCGCGCGCTTGGTGCTCGTCAACGCGATGGCGTCTTCATAGGCTTCCACGTATTTCGGCCAAAACTCGCGTTCGGTGTAGTCGCTTTCGCTGATCTTCCAATTTCGCGACGGATCGACCAGGCGTTGCTTGAAGCGCGCCAGCTGCTCTTCAGGACTGATATGGAGATAAAACTTCAGGATCGCCGTGTTATTCCGCAACAACATTGTTTCGAAATCGTTGATAAGGTCGTAACGCTTCGACCACACCGAATGCGGCGCGAGCTTGTGCACTCTCACGACGAGCACGTCTTCGTAATACGATCGATTGAAGATCACGACCTCGCCTTCGCCCGGCGCGCGGCGATGGGCCCGCCAAAGGAAATCGTGAGCGGACTCCTCTTTGGTCGGCTGCTTGAAACCGAAGACGAATGTCCCCTGCGGGTTCATGCCGCTAAAAACGTGACGAATAACGCCGTCCTTGCCGGCGGCGTCGAGCGCTTGCAACACGACGAGGAGAGATTGCTTCCCGTCCGCATAGAGTAGGTATTGCAGTTTGTCCATGCGTTCTACGTTTTTTTGTATCTCCGGCAGAGCCTTCTCGTGGCTTTTATGTTTGCCTGTGTAGGAAGGATCGATTTTCGATAGACGGACTTTGGAGCCAGGTTCAACGACAAATTTTTTACGGTAGTCCATCCCTACCTCCAGTTATGATGCGGCTTGCAGCCGCAATTGTTGGTTCACGGCCGAGACACCGCGACGCGCATGACCGCTTGTGCGAACGACTGCGGTCGCCATCCATCGACGCAAATACAATCAAACGCAATGCAGTAAAATAGATAACGAGACGCCAGATTAATCGGCGTCTCGTTGGAAACCAGCTTATCCGACAGTCTGGGCGAAAAAAGACGAAGCCAAGACCAGTTCCGTGAGAAGACTTAGGCCCTCACACTGGGGCAGGTGTCGAGACCAGAGCAGAAAGCGAGCGTGAAAGCTCCAGCCTTTTCCTTCACCGATCCCACCGCCGCTTCCAGTGCCTCGTCGGAAACTTCAAAGCTGAGAATCTCTTCTTCCCCGTCGATATACTTGTCAGTCATTGGCCTTGTTCCTCTTGTTCGCCAGCGGCGCCGGCTTCACCAGGTAGGACGAGAAATTGATGCATCCCCCGCCAACAATCCATTAAATCATCGGCTGCGGACAGTGTAAAGTCTATCCAACGACCGATACATAACTGAAATATGAAAACCAAACTGCGTTATCGCGGGTTGTTTTGGCGCATTAACTATACCTGGAAATGGTTCTTCAATCGGAGCCTGTCGCTGGTCGCTAAGGGACCAGCAATGCAGGCTCGGGAAGGACCAGACACGCGAGGAAATCGTTGGACTCACTGATTCAGTGCCTGGGTCTACGCGCCGCGACCATCGACGAACTTCTTTCGGACGCGTTCGAAGCGTCGCCGAACGCGACCGGCGACGCCGATTTGGCTGCGCGGCGCTTGGCGGCCTGGCGCCAGTCCTGCGCCGCCGGCGACCCGTCCTTGTTCGCACGGCGCCTCGAAAGAGACGGCTTATCGCTAAGCGAGATCGACAGGCGATTTGCCTCTGCCCGCCTCCGCGCGTCCCCACCCTACCCGCCGCGGCTGGAGGAATGGCTGAACGACGCCATCTGGATTGAGGCGGCACTAAGCAAGGAGCCTGCCCAGGCCGCGCATGCCGGCGGTTCGGCCGGGCAGACTTATCCGTTCGAAATCCTGTTGGCGGCGCTGATCGAACAGGCCGACCGGCGCGTAGGGGCCGGTAACGACGCCGGCGTTTCCGATATCTTTAGCGAATCCGCCTCTGCCTGCCTGCAGCAGTCCTTGCTCCGGGCAATCGCCGCGCTTTGCGCACCCGCTTTTTACGAGCGCTTCGCAAAATTTCGCGACGACGCGACGCCAGGCGACCGGAAGGCGCCGGTGCGCAACGCCGGGACTATTCGCTACGAGCAATTTGTCGCCGATATGAGACACGGCGGTTTCCGGCGGCTGTTCGAAGACAAGCCCGTGCTGCTTCGGCTCGTTGCGACGCACACCCGGCAGTGGATCGACACGACGCGCGAATTCGTCACGCGCTTGGCCGCCGACCTCCCCGCGGTCCGCCGCGACATCCTGCACTCCTCTGGCGCCGCCAAGGTGACCGGCATCGAGGGCGACCTCTCCGATCCGCACAATCACGGCCGTTCAGTCCTGATCGTGCATTTCGCCGACGGGGCGCGGGTCGTCTACAAACCAAAGGATCTGCGGGTCGATGCCGCGTGGCATGCCTTGGTCGAACGGCTCAACGCCGCGAAAGCGCCGGTTGCGCTTAAGGCCGCGCGCACCGTGGTGCGCGACGGTTATGGCTGGACCGAATTCATCGACCATACCGGCTGCGCGGATATGGCGGGCTGTGTGAAGTTTTTCCGTCGCGCCGGCGCGTGGCTTGCACTGCTGCACTGTTTCGCTGCAACGGACATGCATCAGGAGAACATGATCGCGGCTGGCGATCATCCGGTGCCGATCGATCTCGAAACGATCCTTCAGCCGTCAGCCGAAGAACACAAGGTTCACGAACCTGAGGGCGAGGCCTTCGACGCCGCCATGGAGATTATCGGCAATTCCGTGATGACGGTTGGGCTGTTGCCGGCCTATGGACGATCCGTCAACAATAATGTCTTCGCCATGGGCGGCATGACCGCCGAATGGGGCGCCAGAACGGTCATCAGGTGGAACGACATCAACACCGATGCGATGCGGCCGGCGAAGGTCGAGGAACCGAGCGCCGCTACGCCGAACCTGCCGCACGTAAACGGCCGTTACGCCAAACTCGGCGAGCACATCGACAGCTTCATTTCGGGCTTCGCGGATTACGCAAATTTCCTGTCGCATCAGGTGCGCAAGACAACGCCTGAAGCTTTGTTGCAGGGCTTTGCTGGCCTCAAAGTGCGCAAAGTCGTTCGACCGACGCGGTTCTACTACATGCTGCTGCAGCGATTGAAGAATCATCGCAGCATGGCGGATGGCGTGATCTGGTCGGCGCAAGCTGATTTCATCGCTAGGCTTGCGGATTGGAATCGGCAAACCGATTTGCTTTGGCCTTTGCACCGCGCGGAGCGAAGTGCGCTCGTTTCGTTAAACGTGCCGCATTTCCTGACTGCGAGCGACGGCACGATCGTCCATGATGCCTCCGGCATTGCGGTGCAAACCGCAGCGGTCCCCGGGCTCGAACGCGCAACGGCGCGGCTGCACAATCTCGACGAGGCGGAGATTGCCTGGCAGGTCGAGGTCATCAGGGAAAATACCAATCCGCAGGCACCAGCGGCGGAGCGGCCTCGGGAGAGCGAGCGCCTCAGCCGCGATCCAGGCTCCGCGCCCGACAAGCAATTGTTCATGAGCGAAGCCGGCAAAATTGCTGCCGAACTGTCGCATCGTGCCATTCGCCGCGGCCCTGGCGCGGCCTGGATCGGCCTTGACTGGCTCGGAGACTCGGACGTTTCCCAGCTCGTTTGCCTCGGAGCGGACCTGTACAATGGCGCGACCGGAATTGCTTTTTTTCTCGCTGCGCACGCGGCCGCCACCAGCAACGCGACCTCGTACGAGCTGGCGCTTGCCGGCGTCGCCCACATTCGCAAAAACCTGAAAGGCCGCAATGCGCCACGGCTTGCGCGTTCGCTCGGGATCGGCGCCGCGACCGGCCTGGGCTCGATTGTCTACGCCCTGACGGTCATGGCGAATGTGCTCGGCGATGCGGGACTACGCAGCGACGCGGAAAATGCCGGGCGTCTTTTCACCGATGAATTGATAGCAGCTGACAAACAATTGGATGTGATGGGCGGCAGCGCCGGCGCCATCCTCGCTTTGCTGCGGCTATACCGCGATATCCGGTCGGAGTACGTGCTGGCGCGGGCGATCAAATGCGGCGAACATCTCCTTGCGCAAGATCGCACTGGACCGGCGAGCCGTCGCAGTTGGGCCAGCCAAGGTGCGGGCCGATCGCCGCTCAATGGCATGTCGCACGGGGCGGCGGGTTTTGCCTATGCGCTTGCGTCTTTGGCTGCAGCGAGCGGTCGCGAGGACTTCGCCGACGCCGCGGCGGAATGTATCGCGTTCGAGAATGCAAGCTACGACACCGGCCGTTACAACTGGCCTGACTTGCGCAACTCCGAACAAAGGCTTTGGCCGTGCCAATGGTGCCACGGCGCCCCGGGCATCGGATTGGCGCGCGTCGCGACAGCGCGCCGCATCGGCGCGAACGCGGCGCTCAACGCCAAATTCTGCGGCGAGAGTATTGCAGCAGATATCGGCCATGCCGCCGCGGGCGTGAGGCAAGCTTGGCCCAATCAGCTCGACACGCTGTGCTGCGGCGCGCTCGGCAGCATCGAATTTCTCTGTGAAGCCGCGAACGCGATCGGCGACGGCGATCTTCGGGCGCTTGCATCGCGGCGCTTGGCGGCGGTCCTCGACGAAGCGGCGACGGTGGGTGACTACCGCTGGAACAGCGGCAAACGTCAATTCAACTTAGGTCTGTTTCGCGGTCTCGCCGGGGTCGGCTACAGCCTGCTGCGACGAGCGAATGCATCGCTGCCGAATGTTTTGATCTGGGAATAGTATGGCGGGCTGTCCGCGCCGGCTTTCGTCGCTCGACGACATGCAACGCGTCTGTTGGTGAAATTCGTCAAAGACCTCACATCCCCCGGCACGAGTGCCTGGACATTAAAGATATTTAATCATCGGCCCGCGCGGCGGTTGTCCCGGAATGTGGTCTGCAAATGAAGCGCGTACTTGTCGCTTCGATTGCTTCAACGCTGCTGCTTGCGCAGTTGAGCGAGGTTTTCCCCGCGGGCGGCTCCGGTCCGTTTGATGGGCGGTGGATCGGCTCGGCAAGATTGACTGTTGAGCAATGTAAATCGGCAAAAGTTACCATGACGGTCGAGGGCACGACGGTTATTGGGCAGGCTCAATTCGGCAACGATGCTCCGAACATCAGCAGGACGGATCGAGGAGACGGCTCCTTTGGCGCCACGATTGGCTGGCAACCCCTTGTTGGAAAGTTCAGCGCCACGGTCCGGATCGTCATCCACCGGAGCAGCGAAGTTCGTTTCATTGCGTTGTCGATTCCTACGCCGCGCGACAGTGCGTCGCATATGATGCCTCGCGGTCGCCGTTGCATCGGCTTGTTTTGGCGATGCGCCGCAACTAAATTCTGCGGTTAGAAAATTGAATCCGGGCCCCTCTGGTGAGGACGCCCTCCCTGGGCGGGCGGCCAACCTCACGATGTCGGATCAGTCTGGTCCCGCGCCAACGCGCGTTGGGATCGGCCGATAGTGGGGTCCAAGCAAAAACTCCTCGGCATCGGCTGATCTCGACTCCTCTGCGCGTGATTGCGCATGAAAGAGAGGAGTAGTTATGGCAGTCCGATATAACCGTTCGCCCGCCACATCGGCTGAGATCACAGGCCGTTCCTCGCGATCACCGGGACGAAGAGGTCATGCAGGCCTTGGTCACCGCAGGAGCGCTTGTCGCACTTTCCGACGGTCGCGTTGAAGCGGCCGAGCGCGACGAATTGGTGAATTTTGTCGATCAACAGGGGTTCGTGCCCACAATCTCACGGCAAGAAATCGCCGAAGCCTTCGGTAGCCGCGTGCGACAACTCGAAGATCGGCGTGGCGTGAGCGTGATCGTAGAGAACCTTCGCCCGCTGGCCGGCCTATCGCTGGCATCGGTCGTGGTTCGAACTGCGGAACGGGTCGCTGCAGCCGACAGTAAAATTCACCCTGCGGAGCTGCAAGCCATCCAGCTGATACGATTGGTCATGAAAACCCTGCCGGCCCGCCGATCGCCAACAAGCAACCGCCTCAACGATACGGTGTTTAGATGAAACTGTGTAACAGACGTATCCTCAGGAGAAAATCGAAGCGCGGCCCCCAGGTGACGAAAGCCGACGAAGGGTCTGATTCGCACGCCATGGGTACCGGCGATTGGCGTCTCGATCGACTTGTCGATTGACTACCCGATCGTCTTCGTTCAACCGTCCGCTGGCTGCGGCAACCGCGCTCCATTGGGGTTAGATTACCGGCTGGCATGCTACTGACCTGCGGAGGTCTTTTCGGTTTTCTTCCAGTTTTGGGGTTCTGGATGCTTCCGCTCGGTCTAGTATTGCTCGCCGACGATGTACCACCGCTAAGGGCGGCACGATCACGAACTCTCGATTGGATCGAACGCCGCCATCCAAACTGGCTTGCTTCGGCGGCATAACGAGGTCAAAGGACCGTCATGAAGTGGGTGGCCGACCCGCGAATTTGGTCAGCGCTGCTGACTCTGACCGCAATCGAAAGTCGACAACATCAATCATCAGCAGGCGTGGGCGTCATAAGCGTGATGGTTTCGGGATCAAAACGGGCCGCTTTTACCACGGATCACCTCTCGTGTGGTTATCACCGGCAAGGATACTTCGTTACAAAGGCGACCGAGGTCTGACATTCAGGTGACATCACCCGATTATCTGTCATGCGATTTCGCCAATTGCAGAATCGGGCCACGGTGCATATCGGCGAACCCGCGACAAAATCGATTTCCATTATCGTAGCGGTTCTTACCAGCATTTAATCTGTTCGACGGGTTTTCGTAATGTGACATGACTAATATCAGTACGTTCTTCTTTAGCGGACTAACCGTTGCGTTTATCTCCATGCTGAAGCCGCTTGCACACAAACTTTTGATCGTCGAAGACGATGAACAGTTGCGGCAATGCCTTGCCGATGCGATGGCAGCGCGCGGTTTTCGCGTAATAACCGCTGCATCAGTTGCCGAAGGCCTGATCCAAATTGAATTGCAAATTGAAGCGAATGGACTCGCGTTTGCCGTCGTAGACCTAAGACTGCCCGACGGATGCGGCCTTACTGTTGTCGAAGCACTCAAGCGGCGACGGCCGGATGCCCGGATAGTTATCCAAACGGGCTATGGCAACATCGCTACCGCAGTCAGCGCGGCGAAGATCGGCGCCGTCGACTATCTCACCAAGCCCGCAGCCCCCGATGAGATCGCATCGGTTCTGCTTACTCCGGAGGGCTCCAAATCCGAGGCACCCGAGCATCCGATGACGGCCAATCGCATGCGCTGGGAGCACATCCAGAATTTCTACCAAGTGTACGGACGCAACCTATCGGAAGCGGCGCGGCGGCTCACGATGCACCGCCGTACCCTACAGCGGGTTCTCGCCAAAGGCACGCCGCGCTGAACGCGCTCGAAGCGCCGCCCGACTAGAGGCTATGATCACGTTGAATGGATTTGCGCTGATTGCCGAGTTGGCTTCGGTGATAGCTCTCATCGTCGCGCTCGCGGGTTTTGGCATCAGCCGCTCCAAACCATGGCTGGTCAGCTCCGCCGTCGCGTTCATTGTGTTGATCGCGGCCGTCACGATGCTCATCGAATTATCTACGTAATGTGCTCTCCGCCTCGCGCACGATGCTGCGATCGATGCGATCGTGAAGCGTTCCGTCTCAAGAAATGGACAGAGTTTCTCATGCGTAAATAGCAAATAAAACGCGAGGCGGGCCGATGCCGCGAGGCGCATTTTAAGTGCCTGACCACGGCCGGCGGTTACTTCGCCTTGTCCCCCGAGCACTTGGCGACGAGCATTGCCTTGAACACGTCGAACGATTGAACCGAAAGTTGGCACTGCGTCGCCGGATCTGGAGCGACATTGATCGTTTGGCCGGCAGAAATCGATTGCAGCTTGCCGTTGACATTAAGCTGGATGCTGTCATTCCCCGGAGTGCCGACCAGCCCGACCGTCAGATGCCCGTCGCCAACAATCAGAGTCTGATTTGGATTGATCGTGTATGTGTTGGCCGAAGGCATGATCAAATCCAGGGCAGCTTGAGTGCTTTCCAGCTTGGTCTCTAGGGCCGATAACTGCGCGCTTTTGGCGTCGATGTCTCTTTTTTGTTTCTGGCTCTCGGCGCGTAATTGTTCGATGGCGTTTTCGCGGCCGGTCAAATCGAGGGCGGCAAGATAGCGGCCGTACAAATGGCCGCCGATCAAGATGCCAAGAAACAGGATGACGAAAGCAAAAGCCATGGCGAGACGATACTCGGCGCGAAGCAGGCGCCATGGCGAATTCGCTGGAGCGGTGCGATCCGTTTTCGTCCTGTCGATCACATCATCCCCCGTTCATTGCTTCGGCTGCGTTCCCGGCGAAGCTAAATCCGCGCCCGCCCGCAATGCGCCCGAAACTCCGGACAGAATGGACCGGAGGCCGGGAATGTCGAGCACCGTCGCCGCAGGCGCCGTCTGCTCCGCCGGCGCCGCGGTGCTTGACGATGCTGTGTTCGCGGTCACTCCCGGGGTTGCCGGTGTCGCCGCGCCGGAGGTTCCCGGCGGCGGTTTGTTCGACGGCGCCCCCGAGGACGGCGCGTTTGGCGGCGCATTGGTTGCCGGCGCATTGGTTGCCGGCCCCGGCGGCGTATTGCCGGCTGGCGAAGCGCCGGGGGACGGCGTAGTGCCGTTCGACCCGGATTGCGGTGACGGCGGTGGCACCGTCGGTATGTCGGCATTGCCGAGAATGATCGGCAAGCCGTCCTTGCCAGTGCCGATCACCACGATTTTCGCGTTCGGCGATTGCGCGAGCATGAGCGTCGCTTCGATGCCGCGCCAGCGCAAGTAAGACTCGGATATTCCCTGGCTGACGGTCTTCTGGAAGGCGGCTATGCCGTCGGCCTCAATCTGCTTGCGTTTCGATTCCTCGGCTTCGCGTGCCACACGGAATTTATATTCTTGAATCATATAGTACTGTTCGGTCTGCCGATTGATCGCCGCGACGATGTCCGGCGGCAATTCGATCGAGAGCACCAGCGTGTCGAGGATCTGGATCGCGTCCTGTAAAAAATCGTTGTA
>Ga0306920_100007102_pt1 | contig 14713 bp, 13 predicted proteins | sample flu12Cox44000170_FD_204666 | JGI IMG/M metagenome (GOLD analysis project Ga0306920, IMG submission 204666) | Lab enrichment of tropical soil microbial communities from Luquillo Experimental Forest, Puerto Rico - flux4day.12C.oxic.44.000.170 (v2)... | ecosystem: Environmental > Terrestrial >... | reverse complement strand
GTCAGCACATCACTTACCCGTCCGGACCTTCGCGGCCGCCGGGTCCTGATCATCGACGACAATTCCCAGGCGCGCGAAGTTCTTTCGAGCATGCTCGGAAGCATGTCTTTTGTCGTACATGAAGCTCCCTCCGGGCAGGAAGGCATCGAAATGGTGCGGCAGGCCGCCGATCGCGGCGAGGTCTACGACATCGTGTTCATTGACTGGCAAATGCCAGACCTTGACGGCATCGAGACCGGCAAGAAAATTCGCGGGCTTCCGAATCTGGTCAGCCCGCCACACCTGGTCATGGTCACCGCTTATGGTCGCGAGGAGGTGTTGCGACAGGCGGAACAAACCAGCTTCGAGAATGTACTAATCAAGCCGGTAACTCCCTCTATGCTCTTTGACTCCGTGGTTCAGGCTCTCGGCACCACGCGAAGGGAAGCACGCGAAGCGGAAAGTGACACTCATAGCCTCGATTTTTCTGCAATTCACGGGGCACGTGTACTGCTAGTCGAAGATAACGAATTGAATCGCGAGGTTGCCCTGGGACTTTTGGAAGACGCGCACTTGGCTATCGATGAAGCCGAGAACGGTGCGGTTGCCGTTCAGCAAATTGCCAGGCAGGATTACGAACTGGTTCTGATGGATATGCAAATGCCGGTGATGGACGGTATCGCTGCCACTAAGGCGATACGCTCCAATCCTCGCTTTGCTTCGCTTCCGATCATCGCCATGACCGCAAATGCGATGGATCGTGACCGAGAGATGTGCCTCGCTGCGGGCATGAACGCCCATCTTGCGAAGCCGATTGACCCGGACGAATTGTTCAAAACCCTTTTGCGTTGGATTCCTCCGCGAGCCCAATCCGCTGCCATGGCCAGCGCGGCGAGTTTGGGTTCGGCAGCAAACGCTGTCTCCCCGGCAACATCCGGTGATCTGGTAATCTCCGGAATCGACACGGTGACGGCACTGAAGCGTACCGGTGGCAACCGAACGCGCTACGAAGCTCTTTTGCAACGATTCGCGGATTCCCAAGCGCACGCCGTCGAGGACATTCGTGCCGCACTGGCCGCCAGTGATGCTCCGACGGCACAGCGTCTCGCGCATTCCCTAAAGGGCGCTTCCGCCAATCTGGGTGCCAATGCATTGGCTGAAGTTGCAGGCGCAGCCGAAGCGGCCATCGAATCGAACCAAGCGATTGCGTCCAACCTGGAATCCCTGGCACGCTCGCTCGAGAAGACCATTGCAGCCGTGCGCGTAAGTCTTCCCCATTCCCCCGCCGCCATTGCTCCTTCCGCTCATGCTGACGCGTCCGCCGTTGTACCCTTGCTAGCGCGGCTAAAAAAACTCCTCGAAACCGACGATGGGGATGCCTCCGACTTTCTGCTCGAGTCACGGCCGCTGCTGGCCCAGGTGTTACTGCCAACCGAGGTCGACTCTTTGCTCGCCCACGTCGGGAATTTCGCTTATTCCGACGCGTTGCATTCTCTCGCCGGAATCGCTGCGCGACTTTCTTTGTCCTTGGAGTGAAACCATGGCCGCCACACCTCAGCAAGCGCCTATCGCCCAGAAACTGATTCTGATTGTCGACGATACGCCGCTCAATATCGGCGTCATCTCTGGCGCTCTGAAGGATTCCTACAAGACCAAAGTGGCTACCAACGGGGAAAAAGCTCTCGCCCTCGCCGGCGCTGAAGAGAAACCCGATCTCATTCTCCTTGACATTATGATGCCGGGGATGGACGGCTACGAAGTCTGCACGCGCCTAAAAGCGGATCCCAGCACGAGGGAGATCCCGGTCATCTTTCTGACCGGCCAGACCGGCGCAGAAGACGAAACCCGTGGATTTGAAGTCGGAGCCGTGGACTATGTTCACAAGCCGTTCTCTCCCGCCGTGGTAAAGGCGCGCGTCAGGAGCCACATCATGCTGCGCGAGGCCCGCGCACAGCTCGCGGCGCAACTGCTTGCCTTGAACAACGAACTCGAAATGGCGCGGCAGATTCAGCTCTCCATCCTTCCGCACTCCATTCCTGACCTTCCGCACCTTCCTATTGCTGCCCGGTTTCTGCCGATGACCTCGGTCGCGGGTGACTTTTACGACTTTATTCAGATCGACGACAAACACCTTGGCGTACTCATCGCCGATGTTTCTGGCCATGGCCTCCCGTCCGCGCTCATTGCCTCGATGTTGCAAGTCGCGCTGACGGGGCAGTCTCATCATGCATCCGAGCCCTCGAAAGTTCTGGCGGGGCTCAATCGAGCCTTGTGCGGCAAGTTCACGCAGAATTTTGTGACGGCAGCGTACGTTTATTTCGATCTGGAGAGGAAATCCGTTCGTTATGCGGGTGCCGGCCACCCGCCGCTTCTTCAGTACCGCGGCTCCGCGGGAACGGCTTCCAAGATCCTGGAAAATGGCCTGGTCCTCGGAATGTTCGACGGAGCAAGGTATGAAGCACTGGAGCTCCCTCTGGAATCAGGTGACCGCTATTTGCTCTATACCGACGGGGTATTGGAAGCAGCGAATCAGGAGCAGGAGCAGTTCGGAACCGATCGGGTCATGCGCTTCATGGAAAACCATAGGAAATTGCGGGCGGATCAATTCGCGGAGAGCTTCCTCGAGGAACTCTCTCGTTGGTCAGGACAGACTGCCGAACAAGGACAGCAAGACGACATAACGCTGTTGGTTGTCGATTTCAAAGAGTGAGAGAGGCGAACCCCGTCAAACGAACGTACGGTTACACTCGAAAGTGCAAAAATCATCCAGGACAGGACTCCCAGTGAGCCGAGAAGGCGCCCTAATCCATAACAAACTGAGAACGCCCAGAGCTGCAGCTGCTGCTGGCATACTGTTTTCTGTCCTTTTGATTACCAGCCAGCTGCTGGTCTGGATGTCCATTCCCACCAACGTGGGCGAAGCTTCATTCGAGGTGATCATCCAATCGAAGGCCATTTCGCTGGCCCTGAACTTGTTGCCTTTTGCCGGTATCGCATTCCTGTGGTTCATCGCTGTCGTGCGCGATCGCTTAGGAGCGATGGAGGACCGTTTTTTTGCCACGGTTTTCCTGGGAAGCGGATTACTGTATATCGCGATGACTTTCACTTCTGCGGCACTTGCGGCCGGACTGATCCGGGTCCTGAGCAACTCACCCGAAATTCTCCGACAGACAGGGGCTTACGCTCTGAGTCGTGCCCAAATCTACCAGACCATGAACGTTTACGGAATTAAGATGGCCGGAGTCTTTATGTTTTCAACCTCCACGATCTTGCTGCGGACCGGAATTGTTCGACGCTGGATTCCGTTGCTTGGGTATGCTTTGGGGCTGGTCCTGCTGCTGAGCATTGGAATCATTGTGTGGATTCCGCTCGTATTTCCGATGTGGGTTTTCTTGCTAAGCGCGGTCATTTTACTCGAGAGCCGCACCAGAGTCGCAGACTAAACTGCGCAAGGTACCCGTGCTTCAGATTTCCACGTTGTGATTTTTCCCGGCATCCTCCTCTCCGCGCGTTTCACATCGCGGACGTTGATGAAGCGAAGCGAATGACGATTCGTTGTCCGACAGTCCGGACTGGCCAATAGGCTGTGGCTTTGCGGTCGTTTAGGCAAGAAATCTACTCTTCCTTTCTTCCTCGCCTTCTGATAATCTCGGATTCCCAGGATCTGAAGGAGGCGCTGATGGAATGGGTAACTCCTGATCACGAAGAGATCGAGCTCAACTGCGAAATCAGCTCCTACGCCAACGCCGAACTATAGTCCGTTTCCTCCCGCGCCGTTTTCCGGATTCCCGAGATTCGGGACGCTGTTTGCCTGTTTTCGCCTCTTCTGTCTTCCTCCGCCTCTGGCGCGCGAGTCGGTTTGATGATCGTCAAAATCCTCGGTTCTGCTGCTGGTGGCGGATTCCCGCAGTGGAATTGTGCCTGCGCAAATTGCCATGGTCTTCGTCGGGGCTTGCTGCGAAGTACGCCCCGGACACAAACGCAAGTAGCTTTTTCTGCTGATGGTCGAAGCTGGTTTCTCGCGTGCGCCTCGCCGGATTTGCGCTCCCAGATTCTCGCGGCTCCGGAACTGGCGCCGCATGCCGACGAGCCCCGGCGTTCCCCCATCGCGGGAATCTTTTTGCCATCCGCTGATGTCGACTGTGTGATGGGACTGCTGCACTTGCGCGAGTTCCAAAGTTTCTCGGTCTATGCTACCGCCGGCGTCCAGCGTCTGCTGGCCACCGAAAGTCTTATTTTCCGCGTGCTCGAACGGGCTGAACCTCCCGTCGAGTGGCGAAGTCTTTCAAGCCGTGGCTGCCAAGAGTGTTGCTCCTCTTCCCGGCCGGGCGAGTTGTCTTCCTTCATTTGTCACACGTTTCCACTCGGAGGCTCTTTTCCGGGCTACGCTAGCGATGCGTTCTGTCGCTCGACGGCTCCCGACGATTCGTCCGTGGGTTTTGTGTTCGAAACCGGCGGCAAGAAGGTCTTCTTCGCACCCAGCTTGTCGGGAAGGAATTCAGAGTGGACCGAATTCCTTGCAGGTGCCGACGTGGCCCTGATTGATGGTACCTTTTGGAGCGATGAGGAGTTAATTCTTACCGGCCGCTCTCACAAGACCGCCCGCGAAATCGGTCACCTTGCGCTCTCGGGATCCGACGGACTCCTCGCCCGATTCCCGCGGGTCGACGGCCGCAAGATTCTTATTCACATGAACAACACCAATCCCATTCTCGACCAAGACAGCGTCGAGTATCGGTGCGTACGCGATGCCGGTTTTGAAATTGCCTACGATGGATTGGCAATACACTTATGAGTGTGGCCGCGAACGACAGTCGCCTTCTGAGTGAAGCGGAATTCATCGCCGGCTTTCACGCCATCGGCAAGCAGCGCTACCATCATCAGCATCCTTTTCATGTGCTCATGCACCAGGGGCAGCTCACCAAAGGTCAACTCCAGGCGTGGGCCTTGAACCGCTACTACTATCAGGAGCACATTCCGATTAAAGATGCGATCATTTTGTCGCGCAGCAAGGACCCTGCTTTCCGCATCGCCTGGCGGAAACGCCTTGTGGACCACGATGGTGATGGACAAAATCGTGCCGGGATTGAGAAATGGTTGAAGCTGGTGGAGGCCACTGGACTTTCACGGCAGCAAGCCATCAGCGAAGAAGGTATTTTGCCCGCCACCCGATATGCGGTGCACGCTTATCTGGATCTGGTTTCTCGGCGCTCCGAACTCGAAGCGGTGGCCTCTTCACTTACCGAATTGTTCAGTCAAACGCTGATCGCCATGCGCATCGATTGCATGCGCAAACATTACCCTTGGCTCGTGCCGGCGCTCGACTATTTCGAGGGACGCCTGACGCAGGCTCCTCAGGACGCCGAATTCGCGCTCGGCTATTGCGTGAAGCATGCACGTACGCGCGAGCGGCAGGATCGGGCCCACGCGGCCTTGCGCGACAAATGCGATATTCTCTGGGCCCAACTCGACGCTCTCTGTTACGCTTACGTCCAACCTGGCTGCCCTCCTCCCGGCGCATTCCGGCCTGCGGAGGCCTCCGGATGAAAGTCGCACTGACGGCCACGCCGCGTCTTGCCCCAGGCGTGCGTCTCAGCCAAAAAAGTGAACAGCCACGCATGCTGCTGATGCCCGAGCGCGCGCTCCGCCTGAATGCTTCGAGTCTCGAAATCGTAATGCGCTGCGATGGCACTCGTACGGTGCAACAGATTGCCGAGGAACTACACAGCGCGTATTCGAAAGCGGAGCCGCAGCGTATCACCGACGATCTATTGCATTATCTCGAACTCTTGCGCGACCAGGGCGCCATCGACTTCTGATGCGATTTGACGCGCCGCCTTGCTGAGGGAAACGCTGCAGTCTTGAAAATGGCCGCCAACCTACAACCTATGGCGCTCGTGGCAGAACTCACGCACCGCTGCCCGCTTCACTGTGTCTATTGTTCCAACCCGCAGGCACTCCGACCGCGCTCTGCGGAACTGACCACTCGGGAATGGGCGCGTGTTTTCGGGGACGCTGCCAACCTCGGCATAGTTCAAGCGGACCTCACCGGCGGCGAGCCTCTGGCGCGTCCAGATATCGTCGAACTCGTTGCGGCTGCGCGCGCGAGTGGCCTTTACGTTAGTCTGATTACCAGCGGCCTGCCGCTCGAAGAGGCCAAACTTGCCGAACTCGTACACGCGGGCCTCGATCATCTCCAACTCAGCTTCCAGGGTGCCCACCAGGAGAGTGCCAACGAAATCGCCGGGGCAAACGCCCATGCGCGTAAACTTCGAGTCCTGGGCTGGCTGAAGCGTCACCGTATCGGTGTTACTCTTAATTTCGTCCTCCACCGCCGCAACATCCACGAACTTGGTGCCATGCTCGCCATGGTCGAAGCACATCAGCCAGGCTGTGTGGAATTTGCGAGCGTGCAATATTACGGTTGGGCCTTGGCCAATCGGCAAAATTTGCTGCCCACCCGGGAACAGCTTGACTATTGCTTGGCGACGCTGCAGAAAGCCGAGGAACGCTTTCGAGGAATCACGCGGCTCGTCTTCGTTGTTCCCGATTACTACGCGAAATTTCCCAAAGCCTGTGTTGGCGGATGGGGACGCAAACTCATGCTCGTCTCGCCCGACGGCAGCGTCCTTCCCTGTCACGCGGCCGCGGTCATACCTGGCATGCGTTTTGAGAACGTGAAAGACCAAGCACTGGGTGAAGTCTGGGAGGCTTCCGAAGCGTTTCAACGGTTTCGCGGCGAACACTGGATGCAGGAACCGTGCAAAAGCTGCGACCGCCGACATCACGACTTTGCTGGGTGCCGTTGCCAAGCTTTTCTGCTCGCTGGCGACGCCGCGTCCACCGATCCGGTGTGCAGCCTGGCTCCCTCTCGTCCGAACGTCGACGTTTTCCTCGATGCCGTCAATCGCCGTGTGCCAAGCGTCACGGAAATGAAGGCGGAATGGTTGTACAGGCAAAATCCAGCTAGCTGAGTCAATAAAAAGTGGACCCGTTTTTGGTTACTGCCTCGCCAGGCGTTCAGCAATAAATAATTGAGCGTTGCTCGGATGACTGGTGGTTGGCATACACACTTCCCCTCACTCACAATTCGCCCAAGGCCTGGAAGACTCGTTTCACGACGCGATCGCAACGCTGCCCCATGAATGGGAAAGCATCCTTTGCGCCGGCGCCAGTTCCGACGCGCGCCAGTAAATCCCGGCGCATTAACGATCGGCCACGATGGAGACGGACTTTGACGTTTTCCTCAGTCAGGCCGAGTGCAGCTGCCGTTTCTGAGGTGCTCAGTTCTTCCACATCGCGCAGCATCAAAACCGTTCGATACTGGACCGGCAAGTTCATCAGCGAGTGTTCGAGGAGCCGGGCGAGCTCGGCTTGCGAGGTACTCTCCTCGGGGTTCATGGAAGCGCCAACGCCGGTAAAGTTCACGGAAATCTCTCCCTCATGCATCTCGGTATCCAACTGCTGCATTCGGCCCCGCTTTCGAAGGCGGGCGAGGGCCTCATGAACGGCAATGCGGGCAAGCCAAGTCGAGAAGGCGGCGCGGCCCTGGAATTGCGAGAGGTGTTGGTAGGCGCGGACATAAGCATCCTGCATGACGTCTTCAGTCTCGTCAGAATCACGCAGAATCGCGATAACCACGCGGTAGAGGCGCTGATTATAGCGTCGCATGATGATTTCATAGAGCGCCGTTTCTCCCGCTAAAACACGCTCAATCACTTGTTCGTCGGTCCAGCCTTCTACTCGTGCTCGTTCGAGTATCTGCATACCCACCCTAGAGTACAGAGTCCCGAGAGCGCAAAAGGTTACGCCGGCCCGAAAATTCCTTTGGAGCCGCTTCGCAGAAAGCGTACCTGGACGCTGTAACGAATCGAACCGTCATCGCTCTGTGTTATGGGAGGAAAGAAACGAGAGCCATGAAAGAGTTTGATCCTCAATTGAATGCCGCCTGGTGGGCGCTGCGCATTGGGTTGGGCGTGGGGCCCATCCTCGCCGGCGTCGACAAGTACTTCAACATCCTTGCCAACTGGGAGATGTATCTGAGTCCCATCGCAACGCGCATTCTGCCGATGAAGGACACGACGTTTATGCATCTCGTGGGTGTGGTAGAGATCGTCGCCGGAATCATCGTCCTGACGCGGTGGACGAAAATCGGCAGCTGCATTGTGGGCGCCTGGCTGATTGCGATCGCCATCAATCTTGTCAGCACCGGAATGTTCTATGACCTGGCGGTGCGTGACGTGGAGATCGCTATTGGCGCATTCGCATTATGTCAACTCAGCGCTGTGCGTGAGCGCTCGCTCGTCGCGCAGGGAGCGACGCACCACGCCAAGTCGCAGCTAACGGCAACGCCTTGATTTCCGTGGTGCAGCGTCGCTGGAAACGGGCGTCTTTCTCCGCGTGTTTCGGAACGATGATATCTAAAAAGGGGGAAACCTATGCGTAAAGTCTGTTGGTTCGTGCCCTTGGGGCTTCTGCTTCTTCCCGGAATCGCGGCGGCGGAAACGTTCAAAGGCGTCCCGGTAGTCGATTCGAACTGTTCTAAGAAAGTCGGTGACGCCCCGGACAACCATACGCGCGAGTGCGCTCTAAAGTGCGAGGCAAGCGGTTACGGCATCATTACGGGCGACAACAAGTTTCTCAAATTTGACTCGACAGGCAACAAAGAAATTGTCGCCGCACTCAAAGCATCTGCGAAAAAAGATCACTTGCGAGTGGATGTTACGGGGGAGGTCCAGGGTGAGACCTTAAAAGTGAGCTCCATCAAAATGATCGGAGAGTCACTCCAGTAGGTCTCGCGGCGACTTTACCTGCGAGAACGCGTGAGTTCGCCGAGTTCTCCGTCAGCGATGTGCTTTAAGGTGGCCAAGGCAATCTGAATTGGGACGCCCATGGCTAGACTCGTTAGGTGCGGTGCATGCGGTCAGCGAGCACTTCTTGTGTGGCGCCCAAAACTTCGGGAATGACTTCATCGATGTCGGAATCCGTTGTGCGGTGATTAACGATGCAGGCTCGCAGACAGAATTTCGAATGCAGGGTCGCATTGGAAAGATACACTCGCCCCCGTTGGTTGACCCGCCGAAGGATGGCAATATTCGCTCGGTCCAATTCAGGAACTCGTGAATTGCCATCGCCTGCATATCGAAAGCAGACCGCACTGAGCTCGATGGGTGCCATCAACTCAAGCTCTGGAGTATTTTCGATCGCGGCACCCAATCGTTGAGCATGCCGTAAGTCTTTCCGCATGGACTCGCGAAACGATTCCATTCCGTGATACTGAAGCGAGAACCACAGCTTTAGCGCGCGGAACCGGCGGGAAAGTTCGATTGATTCCTCGAAGTATGCGTGACTCTCGATGCGATCTTCGTGGAAGGATCGAACGTAGTCACCGCTGTGCGCGAAGGCGGTACGAGCCGCCTGGGCATCTCGATGGAGCAGGCATCCACAGTCGAGCGGTTGGTAAAGCCATTTGTGGGGATCCAGCGCAAGCGAGTCTGCCCGGGCGATGGCCGCAAATTTTTCTGGGATGGCCAGGGCGGCCAGGGCCCCATACGAGCCATCGACGTGAAGCCAGGCGTTGTGCGCCCTGGCAATTTCTGCAATCGCCGGCAAGGGGTCGATGGCGCCTGTATTCACGGTGCCTGCGGTCGCCACCACGGCCACAGGCGTGATTCCCAATTCCTCGTCTTTGCGAATGGTTTGTTCAAGAGCTTCGGGGAGCATTCGACAAGCGTCATCGACGGGGATGAGCCGCAAATTGTCGCGGCCCATCCCCAGTAAGCTGACGGCCTTCGAAATCGACATGTGCGCTTCGGTCGACGCGTAAACAGCATGCGGAGCCGTGGAGCGAATCCCGGATTCGTTGGCCGTAAGCTTCGCTTCGCGCGCCATGGCCAAACCCATCAGGTTTGCCGAGGAGCCTACGGAGGTCAGAATGCCACCAAATTGGTCGCAGCCGACCGCATGCGCGAGCCAGCCGACGACCTCCTTCTCGATGGTTACGGCAGACGGCGATGAGCGCCAAGCCGTGACGTTTTGGTTCAACACGCTGCAGAGCAGATCGGCAAGTGCTGCCGCAGGCTCCCCCGAACCGAGTACATAGCCAAAAAAGCGACCATTTTGCGCTCGCGAATAGCGAGCAGCATCTTGCAGGCCGCGAAGCGCCTCCTCGGGAGATCCCTTGGCGGGAGGTGTACGACGAAAGACTTGTTCGATCTCCGCGCCGGTTCCTTTCGCTGGAATGGGACGATTGGAAAGGCCTTCGAGGTGATCCAGCGCGATCCTCAAAACGCGTTCCGAGAGCTCGTAGAACTGTTCCGCAGACAGGTCGATCATGCTCATGGCCTGAGATTCTACCGCGACCGGGGCAGACGAGTTGGCAACAATCGAAGTACGGCACCGGAATTTTGGACTCGTGGGCGATATGTGATTCTGCGGCTTAAGCCCGCCCGTTCGGGACTGGATCCTTTTCGTCTCGCGTCAGAGTCTCGATGACTTTTCGCAGGAGAGCGGCTCTTGAAAACGGCTTCTGAAGTAGATTTGCTCCACCGAATTGCTGCTCTAGCTGGGAGGACGGAAATTCTGCGTACCCTGTCATATACAAAACCTTAAGCTCTGGGCGGATTTTCTTCAGTTCGTCCGCTAGGCGGTTGCCGTTCATCTTTGGCATGATCATGTCGGTCAATACCAAGTGAATCTGGTTCATACGATTGGCTGCAATGTTTAATGCACTTTCGCCATCCTCGGCCAGAAGCACGGTATACCCCGCCGCTTGCAAATAAATACACGCGAGTTCGCGCACTCCGGTCTCGTCCTCTACAAGCAGGATGGTTTCTTTGCCACCGCCGGGAATCTGGGCAAGCAAGTGTTCTGCAGCCTTTTCTTCGTTCCTGGAGCATGCGGGAAGGTAAATTTCGAACGAGGTTCCACACCCGACTTCGCTTTCGACCCAAATGAACCCGTTGCTTTGCTTCACAATTCCGTACACGGTAGCGAGACCCAGTCCGGTACCCTTACCGGCCGGTTTCGTGGTGAAAAACGGCTCAAATATTCGCGCTTTGGTGTCGGGGTCCATACCGTATCCAGTATCCGTTACGCGCAGCAGAACGTATTCTCCGGTCTGCATGGGCGGCCGTTTTCGTGCCTCCACGTCATTGATTATGGCGTTGCGCGTTTCGACCCGCAGGGTTCCGCCGTTGGGCATCGCGTCACGTGCATTCACCGCAAGATTCATGAACACTTGCTCGAGTTGGCCTGGGTCCGCTAAGACCGCGGCCAGTGCGGTACCACCATGGAATTGAAATTCGATGTGCTCTCCGATGAGTCTGGGAATAATTTTATTCATTTCAGAAATGACCGCATTGAGGTCCAGCACTTTCGGTTGCAAGACTTGCATCCGGCTGAAGGCCAGCAGCTGTCGGGTCATGGAGACCGCGCGGTCCCCCGCCTTCTGGATTTGCTCAACGTATTTATGTTGGCGTGCGTCGGAGCCGCATTGTTCCGACAATAACTCGCTGTTTCCGCGGATGACGGTCAGAAGATTGTTGAAATCGTGCGCCACTCCTCCTGCTAGACGTCCAACCGCTTCCATCTTGTGAGCCTGACGGAGCCGGTCTTCCAGCTGTTTTTGCTCGGCTTGCGTAGATTGCAAACTTCTTCGCATCCGTTCGAACGCCAAGGTTACCTCGCCTACCTCGTCCCTCCCGCGGGCCGTCAACGTATAGTTGTAGTCTCCATGCTCTAAAGCTCGAGCGCCCGCCACTAATCTCTCGAGGGGCAAGGTAAAGGTTCTGGAGATCAAGAACACCAGCATCCCCGCTGTGAGCACGCCCATCAAACCCAGCCCTAGCAAAATGCGGTTCAGGCCCCGCAGGAATTCAGTCGCCTTATCCAATGATTGCAGCACCGTCAGGGTTACCGAAACTGCGTTGGTCGACAACATCACGGTTGTGGCCAGATAACGTTCTTCGCCGATTCTCACTTCGCGTGGCGTGTCTCCTTCGTTTGGGCGCAACTCGAGTTGTTGTAGAGCATTGTTTTCCCAGGGCGGTAGCGTTGACGCCACGGTGTGCTCACCTTCCCGAAAAACCACATCCCCGGAAACGACCCGGGCGAAATCTCGCGCCGCCGCGGCATCCAACTCATGACCCAGGGCAACAATCCCGACCACCGAGTCGCGCTCTGGTTTTCCAAAGTAGATCGGCTGCAACCATACTTCGTACAATCGGCCGCCTCCGCTCCACCAGGCGCTGTCCTCGCCATGCTCCAACGAAGCTCTCAGCAACGTAGCGGCCTGACCGCGAGTGATTGCTTTGCCCCTTGATTCCAGGCCTTCCAGTTGTCCCGCTTTATCGCCTAATACCAGCAAATCGCTTCCCGAAAGCGCCAGGATGCTGTTGGCCTCCTCCTGAATCGTGCGCGGATCCTGGGTACTCATGACCGCCCGAACATTGGGCAAGTTGGCTAATTGCGCCGACGACCTGGCCCGGGCTGCATCACGTTGACTCGCGAACATACGGTAGGTTTTGACAGAATCGAGCAGTCGTGCGCCGATGGCAGCCCGCATGCCTTTTTCAACCTGATATCGAACCACCAGCAGGGTGGCTGCGGTCAAACAACTAGTGACTGTCAAAAATGACAGCAAGAATTTCGTCCGTAGTCGCGTCGTGCCCAACACTGATTCAATCGTTCCCGGTGACCGAAGCGAAATTGGGTGAGTTTCGGCTATATTTTCAACGTAGCACGGGGGGTGTATTTTGCAGCTTGCACATCGAGATCGTGTAGCCAAAAATGCATTGAACGCCGCGAATGCAAGAGCGGTGTTCGTACCGACCGAGGCTGCCGACCCAGTTCAGGTAAAGAGGTAGTCGCCCCAAAGATCATCCCCTAACGGGATGCTGTGCGATTGGCGGAGGACATACTGATAATCTTGGAGCAAGTGGAACAGCTCGTTTTCACCGCCGCTAGGCAGGAGCGGCGGGTGGACCGCGACGATCAAGGCTGGTTTGTGTTTGGACAGGATCGTTGAAGCCCCTCGTAGAACCGAAAGCTCGGCTCCCTCGACGTCAATTTTGATCAGGTTCGGGATCAATGTTCTTGATTCACAGTAATCATCCAAGCTACGCGTTCGGACACAGATCCTATCGATTCGGGATTCAGGAGGCGCCTCGCGAGCGACGGCAGACTCAAACAGGGAATTGATGGAGCTGATGCCCCGATTGTGAATAAAAAAATCTGCGATTCCACTGGAATCCGCTACAGCGAATTCTTCGACGGCAATGGAAGGGACGCGGTTTAACCTCGAGTGATAACGGATAAGAGACGCCAGGGCTGGAGACGGCTCGATGGCGACTACGTGGCCGGTCGGACCGACAATGCGCGAAGAAGCCAGTGCCACCCATCCGGCATGTGCTCCTACGTCGATAAATGTGTTTCCCGCGTGAAGGGCTTTCTCCACCCAGGCCAGAATGTGAACCTCGGTATGCCAAGTGACTTGAAGAGGGTGTGAGAGCCACCAATGCTTGCCGACCATCTTGGGAAACGGCACAGGGAATTGTTTCAAAAGATACTTAAGAGTCTTTTTGGGCCAAGGTGTTCGATGCAGCGGCATATTCATGCGACGGAACGGCTGGCCATCCGGATCAGTAGGAGTACGACATGCTAGGGGAGGTCGAATATGGATGCGCCCGGAATTCGACAATGTTTCGAAAAAACACTTCGGCTCTCAATTGTCGCCGGCGGTTTTCGAAAGGGTATCGAGACCAGACGGCATCCAGATAATCGGTTTCTGCCGCGGGACGAAACCGCTCTGTTGCCGCAACGAAAACAGAAGTTAGGTCCTGCTGTGTCTTGTACTCGGCAAGCATTTGCCGTTTCACGAGAAGTTCCCGCGGGGAAAGTGCCAAGACAAATTCATCATTGCGCGGATCGCGAAAACGCTGGAAAACATCCTGCCCCTGAGCGGTTCTCCAATACAGAGGGAATTCCATGTGGCATATAGAAAGGACAGAAGCGGTCTGTTTGGCCAGAATGTGACAGGTGTCATGGTCGATATGGCCTCCTTCGAATGCATGCGAAACCACCAAATCCGGCGCGAAGTCTCGGGTCACCTGCCGCAGCGAAAAGAATGCCTCCTTGAGCTCCTGAAACAAATGCTGGTCGGCGAACGCTGTTCCATCCTTGCGTACGAGCCTGCCGATGGAACAACGCGGAACTAAAGCGAGAGCCCTGGAGGCCTCCTGAAAACGCTCTTCGGAATATGTCCGAAGGGACCCGAATTTTCGTTCGAAACCATAGCCTCGCGGGGCACCATCCACGGCAAAGAGAACGAGGCTTTCGGACGAGCGTTGCAGAAGGCCGCCGCAAGCAACGGTCTCATCGTCCGGATGCGCAGCGAAGATCAGAACCCTGCCAAGATGGTCCGTGAGATTCATACCGCATTACCGGCTGGAGTCCGATCATTGCGCCTTGCGCGTGCAGCATATTCGGCGGCCCGGACTCTTGCCGCAAGGTCTTCGTCTTCCTTGTGAAACGCGGCCACGTCGCAAAAGCCCTCCAGGTCCAGTAGAAAGTGGTGAAGATCCTCGATGGAACGGAGCAGGTCCGGACTCAGGGTCATAAAATACCTTCCGATGTTCTGGTAAATCAGCAGGTCGGAATAGCCGATTTCAGAGAGCGCCGGGAAAATTTGCAGCGCGTCTTGTCCTGCCATCTGGCAAGAGCGTGGATAATATTC
>Ga0306920_100007101_pt1 | contig 14714 bp, 17 predicted proteins | sample flu12Cox44000170_FD_204666 | JGI IMG/M metagenome (GOLD analysis project Ga0306920, IMG submission 204666) | Lab enrichment of tropical soil microbial communities from Luquillo Experimental Forest, Puerto Rico - flux4day.12C.oxic.44.000.170 (v2)... | ecosystem: Environmental > Terrestrial >... | reverse complement strand
CCGTTCGCGAACGTCAGGCTCACGCGATCGGGATGCTGTGCGAGATCGACCAGCCGATGGCTGAGCTTGATGCGCTCGGGCCCGACCGCGCTCGATAGCACAGCCTGCAGATCGGCGCGATGCACACCCCAATACGATCCGCCAAATTGCTCGCGATAGTCCGGTGCGCCGCGATGATGGCCGATCAGGGCGCCGCTGCGTCCGTCACGGTAGATGAGTGCGGGCACTTCCGCGCACACCTTTTCGAAGGCCGGGCGCAGGCCCATGCGTTCGTAGAAGCGCGTGGCGTTGGCCGAGAGCGCGACGGCCGCGCCCACTTCGCGCAGTTCGTCGGTCTGTTCGTAGAGCTGCGCGTCGATGCCATGCTCGCGCAGCGCGAGCGCCAGCGTGAGGCCGCCAATGCCGGCGCCGACGATCGCAATCTTCAGGTCCATCTGCTTCATGACTGTGTCTCCGATATCCAGAGTTATAGCTCGCGGCCGTCATGGGCCGCGCGGGTTCACACGGGTTGGCAATGCCGCATGCCGTGTCTGCCGTGTCCGCCGTGTTCTTATTGTCAGCAGCTGACATTCATTCCACAATAAAATGGAGCGAATCTGCTTCATCACTGGAATGAATGTATGGAACTGGGCGATCTCGACCTCAATCTGTTGCTGCTCTTTCATCGGCTCATGCAGGAGCGGCGCGTGGCGAGCGTGGCCGAGCAGATGAACATGAGCCAGCCCGGCGTGAGCAACGCGCTCGCGAAGCTGCGGCGCCTGCTGGGCGATCCGCTCTTCGTGCGCGGGCCGGGCGGCGTCGTGCCCACGCCGTTCGCGCTGCGTCTCGCGGAGCCCGTTGCGCAGGCGCTCGCCACGCTGCATGGCGCGCTCAATCCCGTGACGGGCTTCGATCCGCTGCGCGCCACGCGCACCATGACGATCGGCATGACCGATATCGGCGAGGTCGTGTTCCTGCCCGCGCTGCTCGAGCGCCTCTCGCGCGTGGCGCCGGGCGTCGCGCTCAATACCGTACGCAACACGGGCGTCAATCTCAGCGAAGAGATGGCCGGCGGCCGCGTCGATCTCGCCATTGGCTTGCTGCCGCAGCTCAAGGGCGGCTTCTATCAGCGGCGGCTTTTCGATCAGCGCTATGTCTGCCTCTTCAGGCGCGGCCATCCGCTGGAGGACACCGCGCTCACGCTCGCGGCCTGGCGCGAAGCGGAGCACCTGGTCGTGGTGTCGGCCGGCACCGGGCACGGTCAGGTGGACGAGTGGCTGAAGCGGCGCGGCGTGAAGCGCCAGGTGCGGCTCACGGTGCCGCACTTCATGAGCGTGGGCTACATCCTCGAACGCACGGATCTCATCGCCACGGTGCCTGAACGGCTCGCGCTGCAACTGGCCAAGCCGTTTTCGCTGGGCATGCGCGCGCTGCCCATGACGCTGCCCGCCGCGCCCATTCATCTGCTCTGGCACGCGCGCGTGCAGCACGACGAAGGCAACCGCTGGCTGCGCGAACTCGTGATCGAACTCTTCGCGGATGCGGGCGCGCCCGCTCGCAAGCGCAGCGGCGCAACGCGCGCGTAGGCACGTCGCCCTCGCCCGGCGTAGCCTGGTCCGTGAGCAAGCGCTTTAGTGGAACTTGCCCGCGCGCTGTGTCGCCGCGGGAAACTGCCGCGTTTCGCGCACCGAACGCGGATGCCACAGGCGCGCGCCGCCCTCGATGCCGCGGTCGTTCGGCACGGTCGCCACATTGGGCGGCAGATCGAACGCGAGGCGAGCCGCGTTGCCCCCGCCAATCCACAGCTTGTCGTAGTGCACGAGCGATTCGAGAATGCCGATGATCTTCCCGACGCGTGCGTTCCAGCGCTTGATGCCGACCTTGTGGCGAGCGGCGTCGCCGATGTACTCGTCGTATGCGCGCTTCCTGCTGACCGGATGATGCGCGAGTTCGAGGTGAGGCATCAGTTCGCCGTCGCGGAACATCGCCGTGCCAACGCCCGTGCCGAGCGTCATGACGAATTCCAGGCCGTGCCCTTCGATGGCGGCGAGGCCCTGCATTTCCGCGTCGTTGATCATGCGCACCGACGCAATGCCGAGCCGCTCGCCCAGCATCCGCGCGAGCGGCACGTCCTTCCAGCCTTTCGGGCCGAGATGCGGCGCCGTGAGCACATGATTGTTGCGCACGAAACCAGGAAAGCCGATCGAGGCGTGCGTCGACGGATACGCTTTGAGCAGCGGTTCGACGAGCGTTTCGAGCGTATCCACGAGCAAGTCGGGCGGGCAGGGATGCGGCGTGGCCACGCGTACGCGCTCGGTGCGCATGGTGCCCGCGGCGTCGACGATCGCGGCCTTCAGGCCGGTCCCGCCGATGTCGATGGCGAGAATGTTTTCGATCTCCTGCGATTCGGTCGTCACGCTTACCGGGCTTTTCCTCTTGACCATACGTTCTCCTTGGCTGTCGGGGACCGAAATGAACACAGCAGGCAAATGCGATACCTTGAATGACCGGGTTTGCGCGCAATGAGTTCCATTTGTTATTGAAGGCGTTTTGTAATCTCGTGGGCGGTCGAGAGCCGCATCGGCTGCTCATTGCGGATGTTAGCTGTACGTTCTCAGTACCACGGCGAGCCGCGGGTATCACAAGCTCTATCTGGACACCGTGACCCAGGCAGACAAGGGCGCCGATTTCGATTTCCTGAGGGCGGCCGAATCGCGTGGTTCGATCCCAAGGAAGTAACCCACGGGCCGCAGAGCCGGCCGCGAAATTGCGCGGCTTGTTCCGTGTCGCGATTCCGGTATAATGAATGCACGTTCGAAATATCGAACAAGCGTAGAACAAACGTCGAACAAGCACGAGTAGCAATGCATCCAGAGTCGGACTGACCGACGCCAACCTGCCCTCCCGGGCAAGGTGGAGGCCTTCGAGGCGATGCGGCCGATTTGCGGCAACGAAACGGGAGCAGCGTAGCGGGCACCGGTTCGATCAACTTTTATCCGGAGCCAACATGCGCCAAGATATCCCTGCCTCCTCGTCCTCCACGCTCTGTGAGGACCTCTCGCACTGCCTTCCTGGTTTCACTTTGACGCATACGGTTCATCTCGTCTCCAGTTTGAATCTCGGAGTCGTTTCAACGGCCGCCGACGTGCTCGACGGTGAACAGATCGTCGTCGACCGATGGGCCGTTACCCGCTTCGGTGACGTGCTCGAGCAGAGAATCGTGTTCGGCGAAGTCTCGGAGCGGCAAGCGGTTCGACTGCGCGAGCAACTCGCGGCTGTCGATGGCGTGTTGCGCGCAAAGATAGAGCATCATTTCGTTCGTGCACGCTGAGGAGCGTGAAGGAGCGAGGGGTGCGAGACACCATCGATGAACAAGGGCAATACGCCCGGGTCTTTGTCGCGGACATCGGCGGCTCATACATCAGGCTCGGTGTATCGGAGCGTCCGGGCAGCGTGCGGCTGGTCGAAAGCGTGCCGACGCCGGTCGATAGCTGGGAGGCGTTTGGCGCGGCGCTCGGATGCCTCTGCGACCGTCATATGGGCGAGCCCGGCTTGCCGCTCGTCATTTCGATGGCGGGGGCGGTCGATCCCGCAAGCGGTGTGATCAGCGCTTCCAACCTCCCGTGCGTCACGGGCCGTGTGCTCGGCGTGGAGTTGGCAGCCCGGCTTCGCCGGCGCGTACGCATTGCAAACGACGCTGACTGCCTCGCATTGGCCGAGGCCGTCGAGGGAGCGGGTGCGGGCCATGATGTCGTGTTTTGCGTGGTCCTCGGCTCCGGCGTCGGCGGCGGACTCGTGGTTGGGGGCCGTGTGGCCGGTGGAGCGAATGGCATATCGGGCGAGTGGGGGCACGGGCTGCCCGTCGGCACCCACGTCGAATCAGGCGGCACGGGTCGGGTGGCGTCCGTGCCGGCACTGCGTTGCGGCTGCGGTCGCATCGGTTGCGTCGATACCATCGGCGGGGCACGCGGTCTGGAACGGCTCAACGAACTCCTCAACGATGAACGAAAAGATAGCCACAGGATTCTCGAAGACTGGCAGCAAGGCGGCGATTCGGCGCAGCGCACGGTTTCTGCCTGGCTCGCACTGATATCGGAACCCCTCGCAGCCGTCGTCAACATCACGGGCGCTTCCGTCATCCCGGTCTGCGGCGGTCTTTCAAATGTGGCCCCACTGATCGACGCCCTGGATGCGGCCGTCCGCAAGCGCACGCTGAGAGCATTTCACGAACGCCTCGTCGTCCCGGGAAAGCATCGGCGTGACGGCGGACTCATCGGGGCAGCGATCGTCGCCAGGCAGGATGACGCGCGCCCGACGTGCGCTTGAAGTGAGCGTTCTGCCACGCTGCGCGTCGTGATGCACTGCGTCAGCGTGCGGCGCCCGCGCGCAGGGGAAAAAAGGGCTTCTGACGCCTAAACTGCTTTATGAGGCTAACCAGCTCCCGGGGTGAGCATCATGAAAAGGCGTGGAATGTGCAAACTCCTGCTCGTGCTTGCGGCGTTGTGCATCAGCGCCGGGGCGATCGCGGGCAGAGGAGGCGGCGGCTGGATGCATGGCGGGGGCGGGTGGGGCGGCGGCGGCGCGAATCACGGCGGTGGCTGGAACGGCTATCGCGGCGGCGGGTGGTCTCACGGCGGCTACTACCATGGTGGCTATTACCATGGCGGTTACTACCACGGCTACGGCTGGAACCACGGCGGCCGCTATCACGGCTGGTATGGCTGCTGCGGCTCGGTGAGCGTCGGCTTCTACTTCGGCCCGGGTTTCATCTACGGCTATCCGTTCTATCCGTATTACTATCCGCCGTTCATCGCCAGCGTCTATTACCCATACGTTTCCGGCGACTTCTCGCAACCCACGCAATGGATCGAGCAAGGTCAGGTCCAGGATCAGGGCGGTACCGCGGCCGTATACGACCAGAACGAACAACAGGGTGAACAGGGCGGCGGCGGGCCGCAGTTCGGCGTCTGGTACTACTGCGCCGCGTCCCAAAGCTACTACCCTTACGTGCGGTCCTGTACCAGCGGCTGGGAGGAGGTCCCCGCACGGCCACCCGACAGTTGAATGACAGCTTTTCAGCTCACCGCATGCGCCGGCATCGGGCGCAACCCCCGGGCGCCTCTACGGAAGCCGGCCATCGTGGACACCGCGGCGGCGAAAAACTCGCCGGCGACGGCGATTGGCGATCCTCATCGCCAGAAGCGCAGGGATAGTGCGGTGTCCGCGTGAATCGCGCCGCATGCACCGCGGCGCGGCAATGGGTCTCAGTGGGTCATTCGAGATCGCGCGTTTCCAGCTCCACCGACTGACCCCCGTTTTTCTCCAGTGCGTGGCGTGCTGCCAGCTCAGCAGCGCATGGGCCGAAGTGCCGGTATTGCCGAAGCGATCGTTCAGCGCGTCGAGCGACACGCTGCACCATACCGGGCGGTCGTCCACGTGGGCCTCGAACGCGACGCGCGCGGCAGCCACGGCGTGACGGCGACTCGTAAATTCGATTCTCATCCTGGTCCTCCGTGAGTTTCCTTGTTTAAGGGTTGACCCTGTTTAAGGGTAGAGCCTTGCGCGGCTGGCGTTAACTCTTTTTGCGCTATTTCGCATTCGCCGCGCCTGGAACCGCCGCCGGGGAGTTCACCATCGGCGGCGCTGCCGGGTGGTCTAATGGATGGGCTTCGGTCTGGACCTGTGCGACGGGTGCCATGCAAGCGGCGGCGAGCGGCATGCAGACGATCGCGCCCCAGATGAGAGCATGATGTAAGTTCATGGCGGCTCCGCTTTTCTCCATCGCCCTGGCGCCGCCAGGATGCGTTGTCAATTCTCTATCGTCAGCAGGGTCTTTCGCATCGGGCGTGCCTGGTTTTCATTCGTACGTGTACACGTAAAACCCGCTTAAACCCCGGCCATGCCAGGGTTTTGACAGTGGCTCTAGAATGAGATCGTGAGTGTAAAGGAGACCGTAATAACGTCATGGATACACAAGCGACCAGAATCGAGGAAATGCTGCAGCGGGAATACCCGCACGGGTTCGTTTCGGACGTGCAGTCGGACACCTTGCCGCGCGGGCTGTCCGAAGACGTCATCCGGCTCATCTCCGCGCGCAAGCAGGAGCCGGCGTTCATGCTCGAATGGCGGCTCGCCGCCTACCGGCATTGGCTCACGATGACCGAGCCCCATTGGGCGAGCATCGAGCATCCGCCGATCGACTTCCAGGACATCGCCTACTACTCCGCGCCGCGCACGCAGGCGAACCGGCCGAAGAGTCTGGATGAAGTCGATCCGGAGCTGCTGCGCACCTACGAAAAGCTCGGCGTGCCGCTTCAGGAGCGCGAGATGCTCGCGGGCGTGGCCGTGGACGCGGTGTTCGACAGCGTTTCCGTCGCCACGACATTCCGGCGGCAACTCGGCGAGCTTGGCATCGTGTTCTGCTCGTTCTCCGACGCGGTGCGCGACCACCCGGACCTCGTGCGTCAGTATCTCGGCTCGGTCGTGCCCTACACCGACAACTTCTTCGCGACGCTCAATTCCGCGGAGTTCAGCGACGGCTCGTTCTGCTATATCCCGCCAGGCGTGCGCTGCCCGATGGAACTATCTACGTACTTCCGCATCAACGCGCGCAACACGGGCCAGTTCGAACGCACGCTCATCGTGGCCGACAAGGGCGCCTACGTGAGCTATCTGGAGGGCTGCACCGCGCCCATGCGCGACGAAAACCAGCTGCACGCAGCCGTGGTCGAGCTCGTTGCGCTGGAGGGCGCGCAAATCCGCTATTCGACGGTGCAGAACTGGTATCCCGGCGACGCGCAAGGGCGCGGCGGCATCTACAACTTCGTGACGAAGCGTGGCGACTGCCGCGAAGCCAACGCCAGGATTTCGTGGACGCAAGTCGAAACCGGCTCCGCCATCACGTGGAAATATCCGAGCGTGATCTTGCAGGGCGACAACTCGATCGGCGAGTTCTACTCGGCGGCGCTCACCAATCACTATCAGCAGGCCGATACCGGCACGAAGATGATACATATCGGGCGCAATACGCGCAGCACGGTGATTTCGAAGGGGATATCGGCGGGGCGCGGCAAGAATGCCTATCGCGGGCTAGTGAAAATGGCGCGCTCGGCGGAGAACGCGCGCAACTACAGTCAATGCGATTCGCTGTTGCTCGGCGATCGATGCAGCGCCTTCACGTTTCCTTATATCGAGGTGAAGAACCCGAGCGCAAAGGTCGAGCACGAAGCCACGACGTCGCGCATCGGCGAAGACCAGCTGTTCTATTGCCAGCAGCGCGGGCTTTCCGAAGAGGACGCGGTGTCGATGATCGTCAATGGCTTTTGCAAGGACGTCCTGAAGGAACTGCCCATGGAGTTCGCCGTGGAAGCGCAGAAGCTGCTGGGCGTGAGCCTCGAAGGCAGCGTGGGTTGAGAGGGAGGGAAGCATGCTGGAAATCCGCAATCTGAATGTCGAAGTGGAAAGCAAGCCGATCCTGCGCGGTCTCGATCTGCGCGTGAACGCGGGCGAGGTTCACGCGATCATGGGGCCGAACGGCTCCGGCAAAAGCACGCTCGCCCATGTGCTGGCGGGGCGCGAGCACTATGTGGTCACGGGGGGCAGCGTGCAGTACGACGGCTGCGACCTGCTCGCGCTCGCGCCCGATGAACGCGCGCGCCGGGGGATTTTTCTCGCGTTCCAGTATCCGGTGGAAATACCGGGCGTGAGCAATATCTACCTGCTCAAGGCCGCGCTCAACGCGCAGCGCAGGCATCGCGGCGAACCCGAACTCGACGCCATGGACTTTCTCGCGCTCGTGAAGGAGAAGCTCGCAGACATGGAGATGAAAGAAGACCTCCTGTATCGCGGCGTGAACGAAGGATTTTCGGGCGGCGAGAAAAAGCGCAACGAAGTGCTGCAGATGACGGTGCTGGCGCCGCGTCTGTGCATGCTCGACGAGACCGACTCCGGCCTCGATATCGACGCGCTGCAGGTGGTCGCCCGCGCGGTGAACCAGATGCGCGACGCCAACCGGGCGATCGTGCTGGTCACGCATTACCAGCGCTTGCTCGATTACATCGTGCCGGACCATGTGCACGTGCTGTCGCAGGGGCGTATCGTGCGCTCGGGAACGAGCGAGCTTGCGCGCGAACTGGAAAGCAAGGGCTATGGCTGGCTCGGCGCGCAGGAAAGTGATGGGCTGGAAACCGGTGCGCCATACCCGGCATCCGGCGGGGAGCAACGATGAGCGAATCAACGCGCGAGCATTACCGCGAGGCTTTTCGCACGATGGCGGGAACGCTGGCGGGCGTCGAGCTGCCCTGGTTGCGCAAGGCGAGGCGCCACGCGTTCGACCGGTTCGAAGTGCTGGGCTTTCCTGGCACGCAGCTGGAAGCGTGGAAATACACCAACGTGATGCCGCTCGCGAAACCGCACTGGCATTTCGTGCCATCTGACGGCGCGTACGCGGACTACGCGCACCTGATCGACGACCTCGTGCCCGCTGACGCGGCAGGCCGACTCGTGTTCGTGAACGGCCGCCATGTGCCGAAGCTGTCATCTTTGCCGCCTTTGCCGGAAGGGGCGTTCATCGGCTCGCTTGCACAGGCCATGCGCAGGATTCCTGAGCGGCTCGAATCGATCATGGCGCGGCACGCGCCGGATGACGGCTTCGCGGCGCTCAACGGCGCATTTCGCAGCGACGGCTATGTGGTCGTGCTGCCGCCAGGCTGCGCGATCGACTGGCCGCTCCATGTGCTGTTCTTTAGCAGCGAGGCCGCGCTCGCCATGCATTCGTTCAATGCGGTGGTGGTGGAGCGGGGCGCGCGCTGCTCGATCGTGGAGCAGTTCACCGGCATTAGCGACGAAGCCTATCTCGTCAACACCGCCACGGAAATCGTCGTCGACGACGAAGCCGAGGTCGAGCATTGCCGAATCCAGCAGGAGGCTCGCAGCGCGTTTCATATCGCGCACATCGGCGTTTCGCAGCGGCGGGCAAGCCACTTCACGTCGCATTCGTTCGCGTTCGGCGGCGCGCTCTCGCGCACGCAGATCGACACCCGGCTCGAGGCAGAAGACGCCCAGGCCGATCTGAACGGTTTGTACTTCGTCAGCGCGCGGCAGCACGTGGACCACCACACGCGTATCGACCACGAGCAGCCGCGCGGCACGAGCCGCGAATATTACCGCGGCGTGCTCGACGGGGCGTCGCATGGCGTATTCGACGGCCGCGTGATCGTGCACCAGGACGCGCAGCAGACCAACGCGCACCAGGGAAACGACAATCTGCTGCTCTCGCGCAGCGCCGAAATCGACACGAAGCCGCAACTGGAAATTCACGCCGACGACGTGAAATGCACGCACGGCGCGACCGTCGGCCAGCTCGACGAGAACCCGCTCTTTTATCTGCGCTCGCGTGGTATCGACGAACGCATGGCGCGCGCGCTCCTCGTGTGGGCGTTCGCGCGCGTGAGTGTGGATCGCGTGGAAAGCGCCGCGCTGCGCAGTCGGCTCACGCAACAATTGCTCGCGCGCCTGCCCGGTGGCGAATACCTGCGGGGACTTTCATGAATTTACTCGAACCGGTGGGTATTCCCGACGCGCAAACCGTGATGGCGTGGCGCCGTGACTTCCCGATCCTGCGCGAAAGCGTGCACGGGCAGCCGCTCGTCTACCTCGACAACGCCGCCACCACGCAAAAGCCCGCGAGCGTGATTGCCGCCGAGCAGGCCTATTACGAGCATGACAACGCCAATGTCCATCGCGGCGTGCACCTGCTGTCGCAACGCGCGACCGATGCGTACGAAGGCGCTCGCGCACGCATTGCGCGCTTCATTCACGCGGCTGGCGAGCAGGAGATCGTGTACACGCGCGGCACCACGGAAGCGATCAACCTCGTGGCGCAAAGCTTCGCGCGGCCGCGTCTGCAGCCCGGCGACGAAGTGCTCATCACGGCAATGGAGCATCACTCGAACATCGTGCCGTGGCAACTCGTCTGCGCGCAGACGGGGGCGGTGCTGAAGGTGGTCCCGATCGACGACGATGGCGCGCTCGACGTCGACGCGTACGAGCGCATGCTCGGGGCGAGCACGCGCATCGTGGCGCTCGCGCATGCGTCGAACGCGCTGGGAACCGTGAATCCGGTCGCGCGCCTGATCGAGCTTGCGCATGCGCGTGGCGTGCCGGTGCTGATCGACGGCGCCCAGGCGATTGCGCATCTGCCCGTGGACGTGAGCACGCTCGATTGCGACTTCTATGCGTTTTCGGGCCACAAGGTCTATGGTCCGACTGGCATTGGCGCGCTGTATGCGAAGGCGGCGCTGCTCGAGGCCATGCCGCCGTGGCAGGGTGGCGGCGACATGATCCGCGCCGTGACCTTCGAGAAGACCGAGTACAACGTTATTCCCTGGCGCTTCGAAGCGGGCACGCCAAATATTGCCGGGGCGATCGGGCTCGCGGCGGCGCTCGACTACGTGAGCGCGATCGGCCTCGAAGTGGCGCAGCGGCACGAGGCCGATCTGCTCGCGTATGCCGACGATGCGCTGCGCGCGCATCCCCATGTGAGAATGATTGGAACTGCGAAGGAAAAACTGGGCATTGTCTCGTTCGTCATGGACAACGCGCACGCACACGATATCGGCACGATACTCGACCAGTGCGGCGTGGCGGTGCGCACCGGCCATCATTGCGCGATGCCGGTCATGGCGCGCTATGGCGTGCCGGCCACGGTGCGCGCCTCGTTCGCGCTGTACAACACGCGCGCCGACGTCGACGCGCTGCTGGACGGCCTCGCGCGCGTGCAGGAGATGTTCCCGCTATGAGCGATTTGCGCGAGCTGTACCAGGAAACGATTTTCGACCACTACCGGCGGCCGCGAAACTGTCACGCCGTGCCCGGCGCGAACCATTGCGCCGAAGGGTACAACCCGCTGTGCGGCGACCGCATCACGTTGTATCTGTGTATCGAGGACGGCGTCGTCAAGGACGTCGGGTTCGAGGGCGCGGGGTGCGCAATCGCGACGGCTTCGGCCTCATTGATGACCGAGGCGCTCAAGGGCCGTACGGAAGCGGAAGTGGAGGCGCTGTTCGAACGCTTCCACGCAATGGCGACAGCGCCCGCGGACCGGCCCGTCTCGAACGAAGGGCTCGGCAAGCTGGCGGTGCTGGCGGGCGTGCGCGAGTTTCCGGCGCGCATCAAGTGCGCAACGCTCGCGTGGCATACGCTGCACGCCGCGTTGCGCGACGAGCGCGGCACGGTGTCCACCGAATGAGCGCGCGTAAGCGTGCAAGGAGAGGCATGACGATGAATACGGATGGCACGCTACAGACGCGCGATGAACCGGATCCGGCCGCGAGCAGCGACCTGCGCGAACGCGTGATCGAGGCGCTGCGCACGGTGTTCGATCCCGAGATTCCGGTCAACATCTACGATCTGGGGCTCGTTTATCAGCTGGACGTGGACGCCGAAACGGGGCGCGTGACGATACACATGACGCTGACCGCGCCCGGGTGCCCGGTTGCGCAGACGTTTCCTGCAACGGTCGAAGACTGCGTGAACGACGTTGAAGGCGTGAGCGCGGCGAGCGTGGAACTGGTCTGGGACCCGCCGTGGACACGAGCGCGCATGTCCGAAGCGGCCCTGCTGCAACTGGGGATGCTTTGACATGGCGGACTGGGTGGACGTGGCGCCATACGGCGATTTTCCGCCGGGCTCGGTTCGCAGCGTGGACGTCGACGGCACGCAGGTCGCGGTGTTCAATCTCGACGGGACCTGTTACGCGATCGAGGACACCTGTACGCACGACGGCGGCGTGCTCACGGGCGGCGACGTGGAGGACGACGTGGTGATTTGCCCTCGCCATGGGGCGCGCTTTTGTATCAGGACGGGGAAGGTTCTCGGGCCGCCTGCTTATGAAGATGTTGCGGTATTCGAGGTGCGCGTGGAGGCGGGCGTCGTGCAGGTGAGGGATGAGGGGGATGCCTGAGTGCGCGCGGCGCGGCCTTCATGAACCGACGTGCAAGTCCGCTGCCTCCCTGCATGCCTCCCGGCATGCTATAGGACGAAGGTCCAATTGACGCCGTATCCGCGCGTGACACCATCCATTCAAGCATGGAATGTCAGCGTTTCTGCCGCACTGATCGGTCTTGCCTCCGCATTCTCTTCAGCCCAGAAGCTGGCGCTCTACACGGGGCCGCTCTGCGCCAGCTGACCGCCGTTTCAACCAGACAACGAAGGAGCATGAAATGGTCGAATCAAGAAGCGGACTTTGGAGGCGCGTGGGTGCGATGCTGGCCGCAGCCGGACTCCTGGCGCTATCGGGCGAGGCCCTTGCCACCACTCAGTCGCAACAGCGCCAACAAGGCCGGAACGTCAACCAGGCTGCCAAACAGCAAGCGCGCACGACCAAGGTCGACTGCCGGGCTGCGAACCAGAAGAGCAACGCCGAGTGCCGGCAAGACAAGCGCAACACGAAGCAGGAAGGCCGCCAGGTAAAGCGGGACATCAAGTACTAGATAAGCTTGTTGCTCTCACCTGAGAACCGGAACGCCACGCGCCGTGGGGCATCACCTGAACCAGCGGCGCGCGCACCCGGATGCAGCCGTGCATGTGCCCAGGTGTCAACGCTGTCTCAGCGGCATAATGTGGGCGCGGACCGAAGGAACCGCGCGATTGCGCCCGGTGCAGCGATCACGCCGATGTCCGCGCTTCGCATGCGTTGCAACCATCGAGAGGCATCCATGAAGGCTCTGATCCAGCTTGCAGCGGCGGCCGCGGCAGGCACGCTCGTCATGTTTTACATGGACCCGGTTTCCGGTCCCCGGCGCCGCGCGCGGCTGCGCAAAACGACATTGGCCCGCCACGCCGGCCGGGCACGCCATGCCGCGCAGGGCCCCGCAATGAGCGAGGACGGCGACCTCGTGGGGCCGGGGGGCGGCATCGGCACCGCGCCGTGAGTGTGCGAAGCGGGCGTTTCGCGCGGGAGTCATCGTGAAGCAGGAACACTTTGCAGGAGAGAGGAATCCACCATGCCCGCCGATATCCCCGCTCTCTTGCCCGATCTGAACGATCGCGTTGCACTGGTGACCGGCGGCTCGCGCGGCATTGGACGTGCCATCGCCATCGCGCTGGCTTCGGCTGGCGCGGCGGTCGCGGTGAACTACCGGCAGCGCGCGGACGAAGCCGCCCAGGTCGTGGCGCTGATCGAAGGCGCCGGGGGCCGCGCCCTGGCGGTGCGCGCCGACGTCTCTGCGGCCGGTGAAGTCGCCCGCATGATTGCGGAGGTGGAAAGCGGCCTGGGTGCGATTGACGTGCTCGTGAACAACGCGGGCACGGGCACGTTCTACGACATCGACGCGCTCACGGAAGCCGAATTCGACCGCACGCTCGCCGTCAATCTCAAGTCGGCGTTTCTCTGCACCCAGGTGGTGCTGCCCGGCATGCGCATGCGCCACTGGGGCCGCATCGTCAATCTCTCTTCGGTCGCGGCGCGCGGCGCCGGGGCGGTCGGCGTCCACTACAACGCATCGAAAGCGGGCCTCGAAGGCCTTACGCGTGGCTATGCGGCGCGCGTGGCCCGCGACGGCGTCACCGTGAACGCCGTGGCGCCGGGGCCCGTCGACACCGAAATGGCCGCGCCGCTGAAGGCGGCGAACATCGCCGAGCGGCTGCCCGTCGGGCGCCTGGGCGCCCCGGAGGAAGTCGCGCAGATCGTGCTGATGGTGGTCGGCAATGGCTTCGTCACGGGGCAGACGATTGCCGTGAACGGGGGCGTCGGTTTCATCTGATTCGCATCGTTGCGTCCGCACCCGTCATGCGGTCCGTGTCTGCAAAGTCCACCCTGTTCCCCCTGCCTCATTTCGTTTGCTAACCAGTGCGCGCCACTGCACCGGTTCGGACGCCAGATTTACCGATCGAAAATATTTCGTAAGGAGTCTGACGCTAGGCATTCATACCCCAATGCTCTAATCCTCTAGCCGTGTAGCCTCCGCATTCAGTTGGCATGAACGCCGCGATGCGGATCGGATCCTGCCTTTGCCTCGGCTCCGCGGTGATCCCGACAATACGAATCCAACCAGGAGCCGAATATGCAATGGCGTCACATAGCAGTGGGTTCGCTCACAGCTGCAGCGTTCGCATCGACAGTCGCGTGGAGTGCTGGTGAAGATCATGACTGGAACCATTCCCACGAAGGTCGCACGGCCACGCCGATCAAGCATCTGGTCGTGATCTACGGTGAGAACGTTTCGTTCGACCATTACTTCGCGACCTATCCGCACGCGACCAACCCGTCGGGCGAGCCGGCATTCAACGCCCAGCCCGGCACGCCCTCGGTGAACGGCCTTTCGGGCACGCTGCTGACCAGTAACCCGAATTACACGAATACGGCGAATGGCGCGGGCGCGGCCAATCCTTTCCGTCTGGACCGCACGCAGGCGGCCACGGCCGACCAGAACCACGCGTACACGGCCGAGGAGCAGGCGTACGACAACGGCGCGGCCGATCTCTTCCCGAAGTACACGGGTAGGGGCACGAGCGGCGGGGCCGGCGCGTTCGGCACGACGGGCCAGGTGATGGGCTATTACGACGGCAACACGGTCACCGCGCTGTGGAACTACGCGCAGCGCTTCGCGATGAGCGACAACGCCTATACGTCGACCTACGGGCCGTCGACGCCGGGCGCCCTCGAAGTGATCGCGGGGCAGACCAACGGCATGAAGGTTGTGCTGACAACGAAGCAGCCGTCCGTTGCCGGTTCG
>Ga0306920_100007100_pt1 | contig 14714 bp, 14 predicted proteins | sample flu12Cox44000170_FD_204666 | JGI IMG/M metagenome (GOLD analysis project Ga0306920, IMG submission 204666) | Lab enrichment of tropical soil microbial communities from Luquillo Experimental Forest, Puerto Rico - flux4day.12C.oxic.44.000.170 (v2)... | ecosystem: Environmental > Terrestrial >... | reverse complement strand
AGCGATGAACGCCACGGTGGCGCCGATGGTCGACCCGACGAGCGCGTACAGCGTGCCCCAGAAGGGACCGAAGAGCACCCCGGCGGCGAGGTCGAAGGGCAGCCCCGGCACGAGGAAGGCAGGACCGATGGAGTAGAGGAGGACGAACACCGCCGGCCCCCACGCGCCCATGCGAGCCAAGAGGCCCTGGATCTGGGGCACGGTAAAATAGTCGCGCCACACGAAGACACAGATGATGCCGGCCAGAAGCACCGCGAGCAGGATAAGCCGATTCACCACGACGCTGCGCGAGCGGGGCATGCTCGATGATTGTCGATCGGCGTGGCTCGGAACGCAACCCATGAAGCGAGCACGCCTCGACACGGCAGCGGCCCCAGGCGAGCGTGATCTCGCCAACTGACCGACCACGTTCTCGTCCCGCCTAGCGCACGAAGGTGTTGTCCACGCGCCGTGACCTGAGGAAGTACGGCACCCACACGAGCACCAGCACCAGACTGCCGCCGAGAGCGCTGTACACGCTCGGGCCAATGGCGGCGGCCGCGACGGGGATGAGCAGGGCCACCAGGAGATCGGCCGCTTGGATCAGCACGCGCACGATGAGGAAGGTAACCATCACGGGGGGAAAGATCCGGCGTCTCGTGAAGAAGAGATAGAGGAGCCCGAAAGTCCAGAGGAGCAGGATCCCATTGGCTGCCAGCTCGCCCACGATGAGTGGGCCAAAGAGCGGGTGATACGCGGGGCGCACCGGCGTGGTCACCGCGTGCCACGTCGCTGGATCGAGTAAGCGAAGGCCGCGGCCGATCTCCAGCACGAGGCGGACCGGGGTGAGGCAGAGACCGAGGGCGACGAGATACAGCCAACCGCCGATGCCACTCGGCACGGTCCAACCTCGCGTCTGCGACATGCACGTCTCCTTGCGCTCCCGCGCAGACCGCGGCCAGCCTAGCGGGTCGTCGGGCCATTGACAAGGCAGCGGCGGCAGGGACACCATGCCGCCCATGCGCATCGTCGATCTCTCCTTCACGCTCAAGCCGCACTTCCGCTAGAAGGTCGCGAGCGAGCGGCGCTCCACGCACGAGTCGGGCGCCCTCTTCCAGTCGACCATCTTCACCTCGAGCTGCCACGCCTACACCCACGTGGACGCCCCCGTGCACTTCCTCCCCGGCGAGCGTGACATCGCCCGGATGCCCGTGGGTCAGTGGATGGGGCCGGCGGCCCTCGTGGACCTGACCCATCTCGGCGAGAACGGCGAAGTGACGGCGGCCGATCTCGAGCGACGCGGCGGTCACATCGAGCGAGGAGACATCGTGCTGCTCCGCACGGACTGGCCCCGGAAGTGCGAGGTGGCGAGTGAGCGCTTCTGGCGCGCGGCGCCCTTCACGGGGCGCGGCGCCTGCGGGTGGCTGGTCGCGCGCGGGGTCAAGGCCGTCGGCTACGACTATCCTCCCGACTACGCCATCCGCACCATGACCTTCGAACCCGGCGCCACGGTGACGAAGCACGAGTGCACCACCCACGACGTGTTCTTCCCCGCGGGCATCACGGTGATCGAGTACCTGACCAACCTCGACCAGATCGGCGCGACGCGTTGCCAGTTCATCGCGCTGCCCCTCAAGCTCGAAGGCGGTGACGGCTCGCTGGTGCGGGCCATCGCCCTGGTCGACTAGCGCGCGACGAGGACGATATCGAAGCGTGCGGCGAGGGCTCCGGCCTCGCTCGCCGGCTGGAGCGTCACCGACAGCGCCTCACGCACGCGCTGACCTCCGAAGGCCGCGGGGTCTTCCTGTCCTTGCTCGCCCGTTACGTACATCTGGGTGATGAGAGGGCGGAGCCGCGCGTGGGTGATCTGAAAGTGGACGTGGGGCGGTCGCGAGGCATAGGGCACGGGGCGGATGGTGCGGAACCGGTAGGCGCCTGTCGCGTCTGTCTTCACCTGACCGTAGCCTTGGAAGTTCGGATCGCGCGGCCCGGGACCGCCGTCCTTGGGGGCGAGGTAGTGTCCGAAGTTGTCGGCCTGCCAGATCTCCACGAGAGCGTCAACGGCAGGAGCGCCGTTCGTGTCCGTCACGCGGCCGCTCAGGTACAGCACGGTGCCCTGGGCGCGACCTGACCGTCCTTTCACCACGACGAGGTCGGCATCGCGATCGTCGGGGAGCACGCTCGGATAGAACGGCCCGGCCGTCTGCTCGGGAGTCGGGGTGAGGGGAGCCGCCCAGGCCTTCCTCGCCAAAGCCGCGCTCATCCCCAGGACGGCGGTACGCCGGGTGATGCGGGAGCCGCTCACGAGCTCAACCGCCGGCGGGTTGGTCGCTGTTGAAGATGTCGGCCACCGCGCGCCACGTGCCGCCCTGCCGCCGGTACACCACGACGTACTTGCCGACGTCGGTCATCGGGGCGCCCTCGGGCGGATTGATGGACAGTGTGTAGCGGCCGCGGCCGTACGCGAGGTCGCCCGCCGTTCCCGTGACGGTGGTCTCGAGCTTGATGCTGCTCACCCCGGAGTCCATGAGGCCCTGCAGCACCCGGCGGATGTTCTCGCGCCCCTCCGCCGCGGGCTGATTGGGAGGCAGCAACACGGCGTCGCGGGCGTAGAAGGCATCGACTAGCGCCTCGCCGTCACCGGTAGCGGCCGCGCGCATGAACTCCTCGTCGAGCCTGCGGATGGCCCCGGCTGCCGTCTCGAGAGCGCCGCCGCGCTTCGTGGCCGTCTTCCTCTTCGAGGTTCGCTGGGTCGCTTTGCTCGCGCGCTTCTTCGCCATGGCGATCCTCCCTCCGGCGGACGGCATGATGGGAGTACCCGGCCGCCTCGTCGATCGACCTCGGTCGGTCCGTGCGGAGAAAACGGGCGCGAGTCTGCTCGCGCGCCGCCCCCCTGTCAAGCGAACGCGGGCACGTCAGTCTTTCGTGGCGAGGACGCGCTCCACGCGCTCGAGCTGATCGCGGGTGCCGAGGGCGAGGAGCCGGTCGCCGCCCGCGAGGGCGAGGTCGCCACCGGGATTCACGATGGGCGTGCCGTCGCGGATGATGGCGAGCACGGTGGCGCCGGTGATCTGCCGTAAGGCGAGCGCCTCGAGACTACGTCCCACCGCCCGGCTCTCCGGACTCACCGCCACCGCCTCGATGTTGAGCGCCTCGTTGCCGCGGCGCAGCGCCGTCTCGAAGAAATCCACCACGGTGGGACTCAAGATGAGATGGGCGAGCCGATGGCCGCCTATGGCGTAGGGGCTGATGGCGCGATCGGCGCCGGCGCGCGTGAGCTTGGGCACGCTCGTCTCGTCCACCGCGCGGGAGACGATGTGAAGCCGGGCGTTGAGCACGCGGGCGGAGAGCACGATGTACATGTTGGTGGCGTCGTTGGCCGTGGTGGCGATGAGCCCGTGGGCGCGGCGGACTCCCGCATGCTCGAGCACGGCGTCGTCGGTGGCGTCCCCAGGCAAGCAGAGCCAGCCATGGTCCTCGGCCAGGCGTACGCTGGTCTCCGATGGGTCCACGACCACGAAGGGCGCGCCCGCCGCCGCCAGCTCTTGGGCGGCCTGACGGCCGACCCGGCCCAGGCCGGCCACAATGGTGTGCCCGGTCAGCTTGTCGATGTGCTTCTCCATCTTGCGTCTCCTCGTGGGATCCGCCAGTCGCACGGCGACCAGGTAGTCCATGACCACGCCGAAGGTATAGAAGAGGCTGCCGATGCCTACGATGGCCACGACCATGGTGAAGATGCGACCCATCGAATCGAGAGGCTTGACCTCGCCGTAGCCCACGGTGGTGATGGTGGTCACCGTCATGAAAAGGGCGTCGAGCCAGGTGCCGCCGATGTGGCGCCAGAGCCAGAGATAGCCCAGCGTGCCTCCGACCACCACGGCACTGACGAGGGACAGCGGCAGGATGAGACGGGCCCGGAGCCTCGGGATGTCGGCGCTGAAGTAGGTCTGGGCGCCTTCGGGCACGGCCTCGCTCTAGCCCGCGACGACGCGCAGGATCAGCTCCTGGGCCCGATGAGGGGCGACCGCGTGCCCGGGAACGATCTCCTGGAGCGCAGGAGTCTCCGCGCGGCAGCGCTCCACGGCGTAGGGGCAGCGCGGGTGGAGATGTCGTGCGCCTCTACTGGGGCAGGGCGACGAGGGTCTGGGCAATGTCGCGGCTGAGAGCGCCTAGAGCGCGACTCATGGCCGAAACAGTCAGGGGGTACCCTGCACCTCCCGGGGGCTCGGAAAGACGGGTGGTCTTGGCGGAGAGCTCCTTGCCGGTGAGGGCGTCGAGCACGCGCCACCGAGCTTCGAGGGCAGTGTCGCCGCCCGCGGGGCCGTCGAAGCGAGTCACGTCGACCAGCACCTGGTACCGGACGGCCTCCGGCCCGCGCCAGGGAAAGGTGGAAATCTTCGCGCCGGGGAGCTGGCGCGACAGATCCTCGGCGAGGACGCGCGTGATGCCGTCGCGCAGCGGCTCGCCCCACTGGTCAAACTCGCCGAGGTCGATCTTGTCTGCGGCGGGCCGCGTGACAATCTGGGGCCGGTCGAGATAGCCGGCCAGGCTCACGGGACCTACGCCGATGGCAAGTGGCCTCTCACCGGCCACTGCCGCCCCATCCACGGGAGCCAGGACGTAGAAGCGGGTGGGGGCGCTGCCACCGAGGCAGCCGGCCGCGAGAACGGCGATGGCGAGGACAATGCCGAACGGGGTGCATCGGTTGAGCGTCGTCATTTGCTTTCAGGGCCTCCCTTGCCTCGAAGCAGAGAATCCGGGTGGCGCTCGAGATAGTCCGCAAGTGCCTTCAGCGAGCGGGCAGCATCCGCCACGTCACGAAGGGCGCGCACCAGCTCATATCCGAGTGGCGAGTCACCGTCCACGGCCTTATCCACCGACCGGAGCGTCTGGCGGGCAGAGTCGCCGGCACCCTGGATCGATGCCGACAGCGGCTCGATCTGCGCGTCGAGCCTGGCCACGGTCTTCTGCACGTCCCCGATGAGCCGCCGGACATCGCCGAGAGTGGCGTCGGCCTGTGCGCTGAGAGTGTCGATCTTCGTATCGAGCCCCTTGATGACGTGGTCGGCGTTCTTGAGCGCGACATCGGCGGACTTGAGTGTCTCGTTCGCTGAGACGATGGCGGACTTTACCTCGGGCGAGTTCACGAGCGCCCGGGTGCTCCGCAGCGCCTCCGTCATGGCCACCGTCAATTCGTTAAGGTTGACCTTGCCGATGGTGTCCAGGAGGGCCTCCAGGCGAGCCTGGAGCCGTGCGAGGGTGGTCGGTATCGTGGGAATCTCCTGCACCGTGGGATCGCGGCGAGCAAACACGGCTGGGTTGTTGGGGAAGAAGTCGAGGTACACGAGGAGCTGGCCCGTGAGCAGGCTCTGCGTCTGGAGCTGTGCCCTGAGACCCTGCTTGATCAGGTCCGCGATGGCGAGGTCGCGTTTCTCCCCGTGCACCTCACCGCCCTTGGGCAGGAGGGAGGGATCGATGTTGACGTACACGCCGATCAGCGGTTCGTGTCCAGGTTGCGTCGCGAATAGACGGATCCGCGACACGGTTCCGATCTTGACCCCCCGGATCACGACGGGCGAGCCCTCGTCGAGCCCAGTCAGGGATCCCTCGAAGAACATCACGAAGGGCCACTCTTTCTTGAAGAGCTGGAGCCCGCCGAGGACCACGATCCCGACGACCACCAGCGCCAGCGCCGCCAGCACGAAGGCTCCAACGGCCGCCGGGTTCGCTCGCTTGCTCATGCCGTGCCTCCCGGGAGGACGCCACTCCGGTTCCCGGCCGGCGCCCGCTCGCTTTCCTGCCCTCCCCGCGTGAGAAATGCGTGGATCTTAGGGTTCTTGGACTCAGCGAGCAGCGTGCGGGGATTGCCTTGCACGAGCATGGTCCGCGTCTCTGCGTCCAGGTACACTGAGTCGTCGGCGATCGTGAAGATGCTGGCCAGCTCGTGGGTGACGACCACCACCGTGCACTTGAGGCTGTCCCGGAGCTGGAGGATGAGGTCGTCGAGGAGCCGCGAGCTGACGGGATCAAGGCCGGCCGAGGGCTCGTCGAGGAAAAGAATGTCAGGATCGAGGGCCATGGCCCGGGCGAGGCCCGCGCGCTTCTGCATCCCCCCGCTGATCTCCGAGGGGTAGAAATCCTCGAAGCCCCCCAGGCCTACCAGGGAGAGCTTGAGGGAGGCGAGCTCGCGGATCTGGCTCGGGGAGAGATCGGTGAACTCACCCAAGGGCAGACCGACGTTCTCCGCGAGCGTCATCGAGCTCCAGAGCGCCCCGCTCTGGTAGAGCACACCGAAGCGGCGAAGCATGAGCTGCCGTCGCTCGTCGTCGGCGCCCCAGAAACTCGCCCCGTCGAAGAACACCTCGCCCTTGGAGGGGCGGATCAGGCCGATGAGATGGCGGAGCAGTGTGCTCTTGCCACACCCGCTCCCCCCCATGATGATGAAGACCTCGCCGCGCGTGACGTCGAAGGTCAGATCGTGCTGGATCACGAAGTCACCGTAGGCCATGGTCAGGTCCACCACGCGGATGCGGGGCTCGGCCTCGCCGCTAGAAGCCGATGGCGTCATAGACCACGGTGAGAATGGCATCGGAGACGATGATGAAAACGATCCCGGTGACCACGGCCGAGGTAGCGGCCAGCCCCACCGCGGCCGAGCTGCGGCCGGACTGCATGCCGCGCATGCAGCCGGCGATGGCGATGAGCACACCGAAGATCACGCTCTTGATCAGGCCCGCCGCGAAGTCCGCCAGCGTCACCGCATTCACGGTGTGGCTCCAGTACGGGATGAGGCCGACTTTGAGCATGCCCACCCCCACCACGGCGCCGCCGAGGATGCCCACGAGGTTGGCGTAGATGGTCAGCAGCGGCATCATGAGGATGAGACCCAGCATGCGCGGCGGCACCAGGAACTCGAAGGGCGAGATGCCCATGGTACTCAGGGCGTCGATCTCTTCGTTGACCCTCATGGTTCCGAGCTGAGCCGCATAGGCCGCCCCCGTACGCCCTGCCATGATGATGGCAGCCATCATGGCCCCCATCTCTCGCGCCATACCGATGGCGACGAGGTCCGCGATGTAGATCTGGGCACCGAACTGTCGCAGCTGGATGGCGCCCACGAAAGCTAGGATGAGACCGATCAGGAAGCTGATGAGAGAGACGATGCCGAGCGCGCTCGCTCCCGCCTCCTGGATATTGAGCATGAGGTCGACGCGCCGAAAGCGCGCGCGACCGACGGCGGCGTGGGCAAGGGCGACGGTGGCTTCACCGAGGAACGCGATCATGGCGCGCGCCCCCGCCAGCACCGACAGGGACGACTTCCCCAGGCGAGTGACGAAGGGATCTGGAGCACCTCCGCGCTTCGTGTCGCGTTCGGGCACCGCCGCGGCCAGGTCGAGGAGTTTGCGAACGCCCTCGGGCAGTCCCCCGCGGTCCACCGTGAAGCCCAGGGTCTTGGCGGCATCGAGCACGTTGAGGATGAAGACGAGGAAACCCGAGTCCCACGCGGTGACCTCGCTCGCGTTGAAGCGGAGGCGGCGTCCCGTGGAGACCGCGCCCAGATCGTGCTCGACCTCCGACGCGGCGGGCAGATCGTTTTGCATGCGCCAGGATCCGGAGAGGCGGAGAATTACGCCGTCGGCGGAGGGGTCGAGGTCCCAGTGCCAGGAGGCGTTGAGGGGGGCCGTAGAGGTGGCCGAGGTCATTGCACACGCCTGGACCAGGCGGAGTCTGGCCGAGCCATGAGGCGGCAAGCCTATCACAGCGTCGTGACAGCGTCGAGGATCGGGGTGAGGTATGCTGGCCGTCGATATGCCCCAGACCTCTGCGGAGATCGTGATCTGCGGCGCCGGCATCGCGGGCGTCGCCGCCGCCTATCACCTGGCCGTGCGCCGGGGACTGCGCGACATCGTGATGGTCGACGAGCGACCACCGTTGACCCTCACCAGCGACAAGTCCGCCGAGTGCTATCGCAACTGGTGGCCGGGTCCCGGCAATGACATGGTCGCCCTCATGGACCGGAGCATCGATCTCCTCGAGGAGCTGGCCGCGGAGAGCGACAACGTATTTCGTCTCAACCGTCGTGGCTATCTCTTCGCCACCGCCTCGGAGCCACGCGTGGGCGCCTTCATCGCGGCCGCGGAGGAAGCGGCCCACCTCGGGGCGGGTCCGGTGCGGCACCACGCCACGGCATCGTGCGATTACCAGCTCTCGGCCAGCGAGGGCTTCGACCGCACGCTCCGGGGCACGGACATCATCACCGAGCCCGCGCTCATCAGGCGCCACTATCCGTGGCTCGCGGCAGACACCATCGCATTGCTCCACGCGCGGCGCTGCGGCTGGTTCAGCGGCCAGCAGCTCGGCATGTACCTCCTCGAGCAAGCGCGCGCACACGGGGTGCGGCTCCTCGAGGGCCAGGTGGCGAGCATCGACGCTGCCGGCGGACGGGTACGAGGCGTGGAGGTGCAGACAGCGGGTGGCCGACAGACCATCGGGACGGCGCGCGCCGTGCTCGCCGCAGGGCCGTACTTGAAGCGCGCGGGGTACCTCCTTGGCCTCGACCTGCCCGTGTTTTGCGAGCTGCACTCGAAGATCGCCTTCAACGACACGCTTCGGGCCATGCCCCGGAATGCGCCCATGGCGATCTGGGCGGATCCCCTCAACATCTCGTGGTCGGCCGAGGAGCGCGCCGACCTCGCGGAATCGGGGCGGCACGACCATCTCCTTGCCGAGCTGCCCGCGGGCGCGCACGGGCGGCCAGAGGGGGCGGGGGACAGCACGTCCGTCCTCGGCGTCTGGACCTACGACGCCTCGCCCGTGGAGCCGACCTTCCCCCTGGACTTCGACCCTGCCCATCCCGAGGTGGTGCTGCGGGGGATGGCGCGGATGATCCCCGCCATGGTGCCGTATCTGGAGCGGCTACCGAGATGCTTCGTGGACGGCGGCTACTACACCAAGACGCGCGAGAATCGCCTGCTCTCCGGTCCGCTCCCCGTCGAGGGCGCGTACGTCATCGGCGCGCTGTCCGGCTACGGCATGATGTCGTCGAATGGGGCGGCGGACCTTCTCGCCGACCACATCGCGGAGCGTCCCCTGCCCGCCTACGCTCCCGCCTTCCGCCTCGACCGGTACGATGACCCCGCCTATCAGAAGCTGCTAGACAACTGGGGCGACTCCGGCCAGCTCTGATCCCGGTTGTGTCGTCCTCGTGGCACGGCCTGGACGATCAAGGAGGGCCACACGTGCGACCGGGCGGGTCGTGTCGGCGCGGGAGTGCGCTCCGGCGGAGTGGGACCTCGTCGTCGTGCGCGCCGCCCGGAGGGCGGCGATTTAGGCGAGTTGGTGACGGAGCTGGAGCGCACCCCCGCCCCCGACGACGGGCCCCCACCCGCCACGCGCTCCGTGTGTTCTCGAATCGTCGAGGCTAGGGAACCGTGCCCGTGAGCTCGATGACCTTCCCCGCCCGCAGGATGGTCGCCTTGAGCGGCGCGCCGGGTTTCTGCGCGGCGAGCTGATCGCGGATCTTCATCATGTTGGCAGCGGAGTCCGCTGGAATGCCGTCAACCGATAGGATGATGTCGCCGCCCAGCACCATCTGCTTGCCGTCGATGGTCACCACGCGATTGCCGCCTCGTAGGCCCGCCTCGTCTGCCGGCGATCCCTTGGCGACGCTCTTCACGAGATAGCCGCGCATGTTGCTCGGCACGTTGAGCAGGTCGAGCAGGTCGTCGGTGAGGAATTCGCCCTCCGTGCCGCCCCAGAAGGACTTCTTCTCGAGAAGGAGCTGCTTGGCCGTGTTCATGGTCACCACGAAGCCCAGCCCTTCGCTTCCTCCCGACTTCGAGATGTTGTGGCTGACGATCCCGATCACCTCGCCCGCCGAGTTGAACATGGGCCCGCCGGAATTGCCCGTGTTGATGGTGGCATCCGTCTGGAAGAACTCGGCGAGCGGCATGGACTTGTACACGGTGTTGGGGGCCCAGCGCGCGCTGATGATGCCCGCGCTCAGCGAGTAGCTGAGACCGTAGGGGGCGCCCACGATGTAGACGGGATCGCCGACGCGCACGGTGTTGGAGTTGGCCATCTGGGCCACCCGGGCTCCCGGAGGCACGCGCTCCAGCTGGATGAGGGACAGATCCGCCCCCGGCTCGGACGCGATGACCTTGGCCGAGACGGTCTCGCCACCAAGGAACTCAACGCTGATCTCGTTCATGGAGTGGACGACGTGGGCGGCGGTCATCACCTTGCCGTCCGAGGAGATCAAAACGCCGGAGCCCGTCTCCGTGAAGCGCACCTGCCCCCCGGCGGTGACCTCGCTTCCCCGCGCACGGATCACCACCACCGACGGCGTGACCTTTCGGAAGACTTCGCCGGGCGACTGGGCCTCGCCCGTCATGGGAAGGCACAGCGTCAACGCAACTAGGAACGCTGCTCGCAGGCTCCGCATGTCTGTTCCCCTTGTTGAGTGTAGAGAGACGCTGGCTCCATCCCGGTGATCTTCGAGCCTCGCCATCCGAGTCCCGCCATCAGACCCTTCTGTCCGATGAAGCGGCAGACGCCGACAGTCTCGCCGAGGTTGCCTCGACAATGCAAGGGACGATCGCAACACGCGTGGATCGGTGCGGCCGGGCGCCGCGGGGAGCGAGTGGGCGGTTCAGCTGGCCGCGGTGGCCTTGCGAAGCTGGCGCACCACGGCGCGCAGGCGCGCGGGGTTGATGGGCTTCTCGAGGAGGAGCGCGGGATGGAGAGCGCCCGCCTCCGCCTCGAGATCGCGTCCGGCCTCTGCCACGAGGAGAACGAGCGGGGCGGTCGGGTTGGAGTCGCGGAAGAACCGGGCGAGCTCCAACGCGTTCCGCATGGTCCCTCCTGCCGTGGTGAGATCGAGATCGATGACGCCGAGATCGAAGCCGCCGGACCGCACGAGCGCGGTCGCCTGCCGCACGTCGGCGGCGGTCACCACCTCGCATCCTTCCACGATCAACGAGACTCGCAGGCCCTCGCGACTTCCCGCGTAGGGATCGACCAGCGCGGCACGAAGCCGAACTCGCTCTCTGCTGACCTCGAGCGGCAACGCCATGGGTCTCTCTCCGGAAGGTCTGCCGACGCAACCGCGATGCCAATGGACTAGGCGAGGCACTCGTCGTAAATGGCCCTGGCGAGGCGAGATGGCCGGCAGGTAGTCGGGACGTCGAGGGACGGCGTGTAGGCCTTACCGAGACCGTGTAAGTTTTACGACGATCCCCCTGGCCACGCGAGCCGTCGCTCCGTGCTGCCGGCGCCCCCCGGCCCGTCACTGGCCGGCTCCTCGGGGATGCGCGAGAGATCGCCCAGGAGCAGGCCGGCCCAGCGGTAGATGTTCTGCTCCCGCACCGTCTGGTGCATGCGGCTCATTCGCGCGCTCTGTTCCTCACGGGGCATCTCCACCGCACGTCGAATGGCATCGGCCACGCCGTCCAGATCATAAGGATTCACAAGGAGGGCATCGCGCAGCTCGGCGGAGGCGCCCGTGAACTGGCTCAGGATGAGGGCGCCGCCATCCTCTCGGACGGAGACGAACTCCTTGGCGACCAAATTCATACCGTCGTGCAGCGAGGTGACCATGCAAAAGTCCGCGTGGCGATAGAAGGGCCAGATCTCGCGGTGGTCATGGTGACGCTTGAGATAGAGTACGGGTCGCCACTTGCGAGTGGCCAGGCGCGTGTTCACGTCGCGCACGGCAGCGTCCACTTCCGCCTCGATCTCCTGGTAACGGGTGATGCTCGAGCGGCTGGGCGCGGCGAGCTGAACGAAGACCAGCCGCTCGCGGTACTCCGGCCAACGCTCGAAGAAGCGGCCCACGGCCCGGATGCGCTCGGGCAGTCCTTTGGTGTAATCGAGCCGCTCGACGCCCACCCCCAGGAACTCGCACGAGATACCGAGTTCGCGCAGGACGTCTTCGCGGGTCGTCTCGGGTGGGTGAAGTACGAACTCCGGGGCCACGCTGATGGGGAAGGGCTTGACGAGAGTGGTCCGCTGGCCGCGCGTGACCGCGAACTGCTCCCACTCCACGCGGGCCTCGATGGCCCGCTCGGCCGTCTCCAGAAAATTGTTGCAGTAGTACTGCGTATGAAAGCCGATGATGTCCGCGCCCAGCATGCCCAGGAGCAGCTCCTGCTGCCAGGGGCAGATGCCGAAAGCCTCGGCGTTGGGCCACGGGATGTGCCAGAAGAGAGCGACGCGGGCGTCGGGGCGCGCGCGCTTGATGAGGCCGGGCAGGAGCGCGAAGTGGTAGTCCTGGATGAGGATGAGCGGAGACTCGACGTTGGCCGCTTCCTCGAGCACGGCGGCCGCGAACTTCTCGTTCACCGCGCGGTAGTGCGCCCAGTCTTCCGGACGGAACTGTGGCCGCGTGTGCACGATGTGGCAGAGCGGCCACAGTCCCTCGTTGGCGAAGCCGAGGTAGTACCCTGATTCCTCCTCCTTGCTGAGCCAGACCCGGCGCAGGGTGAAGAGCGGGTCGTCCTGCGGCAATGCCATGCGGCCGTGCTCGTCGGACATCTCGCGGTCCGCGTCGCCGCTTGCCTGGGCTACCCACACGCCGCCGCACGCGCGCATCACCGGCTCCATGGCGGTGACGAGACCGGAGGCCGGGCGCTGGCCCTCGATGCGGCCGGCCTTCCAGACATGGCTGAGCGGCTCGCGATTGGAGACGACGAAGAGGGGCGATTCGCCGAGGCGGAGCTTCGCGAACTGCTTGAGGCGCTCTTCCGTCCAGAGCGCCTCGCCCACAAGGCGGAGCGCCGCTTCTTCCTCGGCGGCCGCCCGGGCCCGGTGCAGGCTCTTGGCCATGACGGAAACCTCGTGGGCCACGGGACCGAAGATGCTGGGATCCGCGATGTCGAGAGGGGGCGGGCCCATGCCGCGGCGGAGCGCCTTCGTCCAGCGCGCCATCTTGGTCAAGGGCTGGATCACGCTGATCCGAACGATCAGAAAGGCGATGACGGAAAGGACGACGGCCAGGACGAGGAAGCGGATGCCGTTGTCCCGCCACAGACGCCACTCCGCCTCGACCACCGGCTCGGCGTCGAGAGCGACGAGGAGGGCGCCGATCACACGCTCGTCGCGCAGCACGGGGCTCGAGTACACGTACCGGGGACGGCCGCCGAGACGGACCAGGCCGCCCCGCGGCTCCTTCCCGGCGAGCGCCGCCGTCACCTGGGGCTGCGCCTGAGTCAGTACGGGGCGCAGCGAGGCAGAGGCGGCCTGCACCGTGCCCACGCGGTCGAAGAAGGCCAGGCCCTGCTCGGGCTGGCCGAACTTTACGAGGAGGCGCTCGAGAGCGGGGCGACTGCCGCGCGCGAGCGCTGGCTCCGCCGCCTCCGCGAGTCCCTCACCGAGCACGGTCGCCCGCCGCTCCAGGTCCTGGAACAGCCGCTGGCGCTCACCGCCTACCTGCAGGTAGGTGAAGCCACCGATGACGACAAGGGCGGCGAGCCAGATGGCTCCGACGAGTCGAGTCGCAACGCTCACGCCGCTCCTCGCTGGCCCGCGGCATAGGCTAGGCGCTCGAGCAAGTGGTGCACGGCGCCGACGCCATCCACACGATAAGTGGCGCGAGAGGCCATCTCGGGCGGCCCCACGCGTACCGTGATGGCCTTGCCGACGAGCGCGCCAAAGGCCATCTCGTCGGTCCAGTCGTCACCGATGTACACCGACAGCATCGGCTGCGGGAGCGAGTCGAGCGCCCACTCGCGAATCCGCAGCGCGCAATGCCCCTTGCTCCAGCCGACCTGCGGGAGGATCTCGATCGCTTTGGTCCCGTGGAAGATCTTGAGCCGCCCGCCGTGACTCAGGTGAATGGCCCGGGACAGCTCCGTTTCGAAGGATCGGCGCCCCTCTGACGTCATGTGGCGGTAATGCACGGTGACCCCGAGGCGCTTGGTCTCGACCTGCATCCCCTGGATGGTCGAGGCGCGCCGAGCCAAAGACTCGCCGAGGGCGCGAACCATCGGCTGCTGGGCAATGGCCTGCGGGTGTCTGAAGGCGATACCCGGGCCGTCGATGTCGAGACCGTGGCAGCCGGCATACACGGCGCCCGGCACGGCGACCCGCTGGGTCACGTCGCCCAGGTCACGGCCCGAAACCACGGCGAGGCGGACACTCGGGGTCCGCGCAAGGACACCGAGGTGGTGCTGGACCTCCAGCGCGAGCCAGGCGTCCCTGGGGTCAGACACGTGGGGGGTCAGGGTGCCGTCATAGTTCGCCATGAACAGCAGACTCCCGCCGCCGCTCAACCAGGGAGCGAGCCAGTCTACGAGCACTTTGCCGTGTTCGCCGGAGTCGTTTCGCATGCGCGCCCTAGGCGCAATGCCCATGCCAGCGAGGGAAAGTCCCGATAGGGCCTCAAGCGCTTATTTGGCGAGGCCTTGGAGCTCACTGATAGCCTCTTGTCGGTAAACCGAGGAGGTAAGTATTACGCTCCACAGGGAAACCTTTACGTGAAAATTGTTAGCGCTTCGTCAGTTCGTCGGCCAGCAAATAGGCCTTGTCGGCAAGCGTGAACGCACGCTGAATGTCCTGAGCCTGAAGAGCTTCGCGGGCCTTTTCGAGAAAGCTCTGCACGGTTTGGAGGCTGTCCTGGTCGGCTGAGGCGAGCTTGCTCGGATCGATCTGCCGTAGGCGCTGAGCAGTCCGGTCTATGCGCTGCTGGGTGTCCGCGCGAAGCTTCTGCTCATCCACCGCGCTCAGCACTGGGGACA
>Ga0306920_100007099_pt1 | contig 14714 bp, 12 predicted proteins | sample flu12Cox44000170_FD_204666 | JGI IMG/M metagenome (GOLD analysis project Ga0306920, IMG submission 204666) | Lab enrichment of tropical soil microbial communities from Luquillo Experimental Forest, Puerto Rico - flux4day.12C.oxic.44.000.170 (v2)... | ecosystem: Environmental > Terrestrial >... | reverse complement strand
AGCGGGTAGAGCTGTGCCGAGCGCAACGACGAACCCTTTTTGCAATAGGCCGGAATGTCTTTCGGCGCGCGGTTCTGCGCCGCAAAGTAGACACGCCCGCCCTGATCCATCACCGAGGTGTGCGCGTTGACCTTGCTGTCCCAGGTCTGCTCCATGCCCCAATAGGGCGACGCCGCGACCACCTTGTTCGCCAGCGCCGAACTCGGCGTGCCCTCGCGCACCGGCGGCTCGATTGTCGTTTTGGTGTTGTGTACCGGGTCGAGCACCGGCTGCGCATTGCTCGAAAGTTCGGTGTCGCCATAAATCGGGCCGTAGGCGTTGATCGTCGGACGACGCCGGTCGGTCGTGGTCAGATCATGCAGGTAGTGCTTCGGGTCGAGCCAGTCGCGCACGGTGACGACGAGATTGCGCTCGACACCGATTGGGCGGCGCGGGCTCCGAGGCGGCAGCTCACCCGCCTTGATGCGGTCGCTCCAGTCGGCGAGCGCGGCGAGCTGGCCGCCGTCGGGTGTCATCAGCTGGGTGATGAAATTGACCATGTCATGCCCGGCCGGGCCGACGCTCAGCCTTTGCGTCCAGGCGTCTTGTGAGCTCTCGAAATTGCCAAGCGCCGCGGGGATGGTCCGCGTCGCGTAGTTGCCGATCTGGTGGCAGTTGCCGCAGCCATTGGTCTTGATGAAATTCAGCCATTGTTGCTGGGTCTTGAAGTTCTCCGGGATGCCGTTGCCCTTGTCCCCGGTGCTCGGAAAGCGGCTCTGGTCGGGGATCTTGAGCATCGAATACCAGTACGCCGCCGGGTAGTACTGCGCCGCCACCGCAAGGCTCGGCGCGGTTTCGGCAGTCAAGTTCAGCGTCTGTCCGGGCTCGGCAGCGACTTTGGAGGAGTCGACGAGACCGTAGCCGCGCACCCAGACCTGGTAGTGCGCCTTTGGCAAGTCCGGCACGACGTAGCGCCCGCGCTCGTCGGTGACCGCGATCTTCGCGAAGCGCGTGTCGAGCTCGGTGGTCTGCGCGATCACCCACACGCCGGCTTCGGGGCCGAAGCGGCTGGTGACGACGCCGCCGATATCGTCGGCATCGATCTCGACTGCCGGCGCGGGGGTCTGCTGGGCGTGCAGTTCGCCCGGGAGTCCCGCGGCGAAGGCCGCGATTACCAATACTGCTCGCTGATACATCGCCGTCGCGGCGTTCATGGCATCATCTCCCTCTGCGTTGATTTCACAGGCATTCGGCGCATAGTAGAACAAATCTTTCGGAAGGAGGCACGGATATGCTGCCGACCCCCAAATTCCACCATCTGCATCTGAATTCGATCGATCCCGACGCCGCGATCGATTTCTACACGCGGCAGTTCCCGAGCACGTCGAGAGGGAGCTGGGGCGCCTTTCCGGCCCTGAGATCACCGAATGACGTGATGCTGCTGTTCACCAAAGTCGAGAAGCCGCCGACCAGTGAGCCACAGAGCGCGATCTGGCATTTCGGCTGGCATGTGACGGATTCTCGCCATTGTCTCGAGACCTACAAGCCGCGAGCCGAGGTGGAACTATTGCCGCTTTATACGAGCGAGGAGGGCGGTTCGGTGCTGATCAGCAGCGACACCTGGCCCGGGCAGGGCGGCGTGCTCGGTCTGACCAAGGCGCAGATCGCAGAAGCGCGAGCGAAGGGCACCGGGCCGGCCGGGGGTGGCGGTTTCGCCTATATGAAAGGCCCGGACGATGCCCTCGTCGAGTATGCCGGCGACCACCCGGCAGAGCGCTTCAACCATGTGCATCTCTACCAGGAGGATCCGCTGTGTGCGCAGCTCTGGTACGAGAAGCATTTGAATGCTCCGCCGCGGGCCGGCTGGGCCGGGGTACGGGTGAGCGAGGCCGATTGCAAGGTGCCGCGCGGGATGGATCGCACCTGGCCGGCACTGAATTGCGAAGGAATGTTCCGGACTCCGCGGGCCGGGGTCGAGTTCGGCGATGTCGCGCTGATCTGGTACGCCAACCAGGGCGGGGATCGGCTCGTCGGCTCACGCGGGCAGCTGCAGGATCACATCGCCCTAAGTGTGGCCGATCTCGATGCCTGGGTCGAAAAACTGCGTGGCGAGGGCGTCACCTTTCTCGAAGGTCCCTATCCGCTCGGCGGCACCCGCGCCGTCATGATCGAGGGCCCGAGCCGTGAGGCCCTCGAACTGGTCGAGGAAGGATAGCCCGTGAAATTTTGAGGGGAGCGAGCAATGACGAAGCGGATCGACGTCGCCGCGCTGACGCCTGTAGTCGGGACGCTCTACCCGCCGCCCTTTGATGCGCCCTGCCGAACGCGCGAGCGAAAGCGGCTCGGCGACGCGGCGGGACTGTCGCAATTCGGCATCAACCTGCTGCGCTTGCCGCCCGGCGCGTGGTCGAGCCAGCGGCATTGGCACAACGGCGAGGATGAGTTTGTCTATGTCCTCTCCGGTGAGATCGTCCTCGTTACCGACGGCGGCGAAGAAACGCTCCGCGCCGGCGACGCTGCCGGCTTCCCGGCCGGTGACAGGAACGGCCATTGCCTGCAGAACCGCTCGTCCAGCGATGCCCAGGTGCTGGAAATCGGCACCCGGGTTGCCGGCAACAGCGCCTACTACAGCGACATCGACATGGTCGCCCCGCCCGGTCGCCAGCCCGCGCAGTATACGCATCGGGACGGGACCCCCTACCCGGACCTCAAACGGCGCGGCCCTGAGTGAACCAAATCTCTTGCTCCTTGTGGCCGCCCTCAATGCAGCCACAAGGAGCAAGTCTGGACCCGGCCGCTAACCGCGTCTTATCGCGCTGCGTTTGAGCCCCTGAGCGAGGCGCGTACGGCGTTCCCGGCGCGATCCGCGTTGCGCGTGCGCCCGATGGGTGTTGCGCGCCATCGACCCGGTGACCTGCACCCAACCCTGGGCGGGATCGAACTTTTGCGCATAACCGCCGTCGAGAACATCGAATGCCTTGTGGGCGTGGCTCTTGAAATCGATGTGGCCGTGCGCATGCTCGTGCGCGAACCAGTTGGGAGTAATAAAATCGGTCACCAAGATGTCACCGATCTTATAGCCGTATTGGTCGCTTTCGACCGGATCGGCGACCTCGCCCGCCCAGAACACCCCTTTTGGGTCCTGGTAGGCGCTGTTGAGCCAGGGATCGACTGCCATCTCGCAGAGTTCGTGCGTGGCGCCGACGCTGACGCTAGCCTTGTCGGCGAGCAGCGTCTTGACGAACACCTTCGAGATTGGCAGGCCCTGATTGGTGAGGTCGTGATAGGCCAGCGCGTCGGCCTGGTCGCTGTCGTCGAGGAAGACCAGCCACCAGGAGCCGGCCGAGGGCATGTGGTTCTTGGGCACGAAGACGAAGCTGGCATCGTCGACACCCCAGACCGCGCGAAGATCGTTGTTCCATTGCTGCTGAAAAGCGGGCAGCATCTTCTGCACATCAGCGTCGGAGATAGCGGTCGACTCGTTCATCACGGCGATTTGCGGCATGTGATTGTTCCTCTGTCGCGGGTTTGGTAAACGAGAAATAGCGCGCGATGGACGCAGAGAGTGTGAGCTGCGTCACACGCTCCAGCAAATTCTTACGGCATCTGCGCTCGGACCCGCGGGTCCGACGGAACGACTGCTTTCGCGCCTACTGGATGGTATCCGGCTGGCGGTTGGATACCCGCTCGACGGCGCGCTCTGCCAGGCGATCGTAGCCTTCGGCGATATCAAACATGATTCGCTTCGCCTCGGGATCGTTCATCAGTTCGGCGATGGTCCGCGTTTCTTCCGCGCGGCTCCACCAATGTTCGGCGTCATCGAGGAGTGTTGTTCGCATGTGCGCTCCTCCCGTCGAAAACAGCTTGATCCTTTCAATATCGCTCTAACCATCAAAATCGCGTCACCTACCAAAGGGTTCCATCGCGCATGGTGCCCAAATACCGGCGGTGGTGATCGACGAACAGCGCGACCAGCCGTTGGCAACCGATCCGGTCGTCCTCGTCGAAGCGCGCCGGGAGCGGACTGTCGAGGTCGAGCACGCCCGAAACCGTGCCGGCTTCGATAAGCGGAACGACGAGTTCGGAGCGCGATGTAGGATCGCAGGCGATGTGGCCCGGGAATTGGTGGACATCGGGCACCAGCACCGCGGCGGCGCTCGCCGCGGCGGTGCCGCAGACGCCCTTGCCGACCGGGATGCGCACGCAGGCGGGCTTGCCCTGAAACGGGCCGAGCACGAGCTCTGCGCCTTCTCGAAAATAAAAACCGGCCCAGTTAAGATCGGGCAGACCGTAATAAATGAGGGCGGCCGCATTGGCGGCGTTGGCAACTCGATTCGCCTCGTTGGCGAGCAGCGCCGCCAGCTGTGCGGCGAGGTCGCGGTAGAGCTGCAGCTTGCTTAGGGCCATGTCAGGTTCTCGTATACGGCGGCAATACTGGCTTGGCGGGGTAACCGCCTATATCATTGATAAGCGCCACCATCTGCCGCCTGCAATGCTGCTCGGCCTGACCATCCGCGATGTCGTCCTGATCGATCGGCTCCACCTCTCCTTTCGTCAGGGGCTGTGCGTGCTGACCGGCGAAACCGGCGCCGGAAAATCGATCCTGCTCGACGCGCTGGGCTTGGCGCTCGGGCGGCGGGCGGAGGCCGGGTTGGTGCGGCCCGGAGCAAGGGAGGCCGCGGTGTCGGCCGAATTCTCGGTCGGACAGAACCATCCGGCCCATGGCATCTTGCGCGAGGCCGGGCTCGACGACGGCGGCGAGGCGATCGTGATGCGCCGCCTCGTCGGTGCCGACGGCCGCAGCCGGGCGTTTGTCAATGACGAGCCGGCGAGTGTCGGGCTGCTGCGCGACCTCGGCGACAGCCTTGTCGAGATCCAGGGCCAATTCGAGCAGCGCGGGCTCCTCGAGCCAGCCAATCACCGTTCGATCCTCGACGCCTTTGCCGATGGCACGGTGAGGCCGCCTGCTCTCGCGGAGACGTGGAGGAAATGGCGGGAGGCGCAGCGCTGCGAGGAGGAGGCCGCGCGCATCCTCGTGGCCAGCCGCGACGAGGAGGATTTGCTCCGCCATCATTTGGCCGAGCTCGACTCGGTGGCGCCGGAAGAAGACGAGGAAGACCGCCTCGCGGCGCGGCGCAGCTTGCTGCAGAGCGCAGAGCGGCTGGCCGAGACGCTGCGGGAGGCAATCAGCGAGCTCGACGGCAAGGCCGGCGCGCAAGCCGCGCTCGCCCGCACCGCGCGTCGGCTGGAGCGCGCCCGCGAGCGCGCCCAGGGGCTGCTCGATGCGGCACTGGCAGCAACCGAGCGCGCCGCCGCCGAAACCGCCGAAGCCTTGGCGGCGCTCGAGGCGAGCGGCCACGAGCTGGAGCTCGACCCGCGCGCGCTCGAAAAGGTCGAGGAGCGGCTGTTCGGCCTGCGTGCGCTGGCACGCAAACACCAGGTGGCGATCGCCGATCTGCCGCGGTTGCGTGAGAGAATGGCAGCGCGGCTCATCGAGATCGCAGCAGGGGCCGACAATGTCGAGCATCTATCCGAGGCTACCACCAAGACTCGCGCTCGCTTTGTCGCCGCTGCCGACGCGGTGTCAGGCGCGCGAGCACGCGCCGCCGGCCGGCTCGATGCTGCGGTGGCGGCCGAATTCGCGCCATTGCGGCTCGACAAGACGCGGTTCCGCACGGTGCTGACCCCTCTCGCCGAGAGCGAGTGGGGCGAGCACGGTTGCGAGCGCGCCCATTTTGAGATCGCGACCAACCCTGGCGCCGCCTTCGGGCCTCTCGCACGCATCGCCTCGGGCGGCGAGCTGTCGCGCTTCATGCTGGCGCTGAAGCTCGTCCTCGCCGGGACTTCGTCGGTCCCGACACTGATCTTCGACGAGGTCGACAGCGGCATCGGCGGCGCCGTCGCCGCGGCGGTCGGCGAGCGGCTGCAGCGCCTGGGCACCAGCCTGCAGGTTCTCGTCGTCACCCATTCACCGCAGGTCGCGGCGCGCGGGGCCTATCACTGGCGCGTCGCGAAAAGCCTCTCCGCCCGTGACACCGTGACCCGCGTCGAGGAACTCGACGAGGATACGAGACAGGAGGAGATCGCGCGCATGCTGTCCGGCCGCAACATCACCACCGAGGCGCGTGCCGCCGCGGCGAGCCTGATCGCCGGAGGCCGCGCATGAGCGCTTCGACCGCATCGCCGCGGCGCCGCAATCAGCCCGCGCTGCGATCGGTCGATTTGCTGACCGAGGAAGAAGCTCGCGCCGAACTCGCATTGCTGGCCAAGGAGATACAGCACCACGACAGGCTCTATTATACCAACGCGGCGCCGGAGATTTCCGATGGCGAATATGATGCGCTGCGCCGCCGCAACACCGATATTGAAGCGCGTTTCCCGGAGCTGATCCGTGACGATAGCCCGGCGCGGCGGGTTGGGGCCGCTCCGGCCGCAGGGTTCGCCAAGGTCACGCATTCGCGGCCGATGCTGTCGCTCGAAAACGCGTTCGAGGACGCCGATGTTCGCGAGTTCTTCGCCGGCGTTCGCAATTTCTTCCGGCGTACCGCGACCGAGGCGCTGGTCGCCGAGGACCGGATCGAGATCATGGCCGAGCCCAAGATCGACGGGCTTTCGATTGCGCTCACTTATCGGAACGGTCGTCTGGTCCTTGGTGCCACGCGCGGGGACGGGACCACCGGCGAGAATGTCACCGCCAACCTGCGTACGCTCGAGACCGTGCCGAAGGCGCTGGCTGGACGCGACTGGCCGGAGCTTATGGAGATCCGCGGCGAGGTCTATCTGGAGCGCGCCGGTTTCTTTTCCTTGAATGCCGAGCGTGAGGCGGCCGGCGAGTCGATTTTTGCCAATCCGCGCAATGCCGCGGCCGGTTCGCTGCGCCAGCTCGACTCGTCGATCACAGCGCGGCGGCCGCTTAAATTCTTCGCCTATGCCTGGGGGGAGGCGAGCGAACCCTTCGCGCGCACCCATTCCGAAGCTTTGGGCCGGTTTCGTGACTGGGCTTTTTCGGTGAACCCGCGCTCGCGGTTGTGCCTAGGTGTTGACGAAGCGCTCGCCTATTACCGCGACATCGCAGCTGAACGGGCGGAATTGCCGTACGACATCGACGGCGTCGTCTACAAGGTCAACGACCTCGGATTGCAGGAGCGGCTGGGCATGGTCAGCCGCGCGCCGCGCTGGGCGGTGGCGCAGAAGTTTCCGGCGCAGCAGGCGCAGACGATATTGCGTGACATCTCGATCCAGGTTGGCCGTCAGGGATCGCTCACTCCGGTGGCGATGCTGGAGCCGATCACGGTCGGCGGGGTCGTCGTGCAGCGCGCCACGTTGCACAACGAAGACGAGATCCAGCGCAAGGACGTCCGCATCGGCGATACCGTCGTCGTGCAGCGGGCCGGCGACGTGATCCCGCAGATTGTCTCGGTCGTGCTCGACCGCCGGCCGAAGGACGCCGTGCCGTACGAATTTCCGGACAGTTGCCCGATTTGTGGCAGCCTCGCGGTGCGCGAGCCGGGCCAGGTCGCGCGCCGCTGCACCGGCGGCCTGATCTGCGCCGCGCAAGCGGTCGAGCGCCTGCGGCATTTCGTATCGCGCCACTGCTTCGACGTCGAGGGGCTCGGCGAGAAGCACATCACCGCGTTCTGGCAGGATGGGCTGATCCGCCAGCCTGGCGATATTTTCCGCCTCGACCCCGAGGTCATCGCGAAACGCGAAGGCTGGGGCGAGCTCAGCGCCCGCAATCTGATGGCCGCGATCGATGAGCGCCGGCGCATTTCGCTCGAGCGTTTTATCAATGCGCTGGGCATCCCGCAGGTCGGAGAAGCGACGGCGCGGCTGCTCGGCCGCCACTACCGCTCGCTTGCCGCATGGCGGCGCGAGATGGAGGCGGCGGCGGATCCGGAGAGCGAGGCGCTTGTGGCGCTCGTCGACATCGGCGGCATCGGCGAGAGCATGGCCGCCGACATCATCGGGTTCTTTGCCGAACCCCATAACCGCGCCGTGCTCGACGATCTGGCGCGAGAGATCACCGTGCTCGACTACGAGGGCCCGCGGCAGCGCGGCGCCTCGGCGCTTGCCGGCAAGACGATCGTGTTCACCGGTGCACTGCAGTCGATGAGCCGCTCCGAGGCGAAAGCGCGCGCCGAGGCGCTCGGCGCCAATGTCACGAGCTCGGTCTCGGCGAAAACGGATTATGTCGTGACCGGCGCCGACCCGGGCTCGAAGGCGACCAAAGCGGCCGCCCTCGGCGTCAAGCTGCTCGACGAGGCCGCATGGCTCGCCCTCGCCGGCGAAGCCGCGGGATGATGGCGGACGGTGTTCGGTTTCCCGGACCCCTCTGACCAAAAGCGCCTGGAGCGGGTCCTCGGGCCGGCGCTGATGCCGGACCGCCGAAGCGAGCAAAAGAACACGATCGCTTCGGTAACACCGGCGGACTCGCTCTGGGCAAGCGAGGTGCGTCTTTCGAGACGACTGCGGAGCCTGTCCTCGGGCCGCGCAGAGCGCGGACCCGGGGCCGCCCAGCTCGGGATGACGAGCTTTGTTAATCCCATCCAGGGTTTCCCTCAAGCCGAGGAGCGCCCCCTTCGAGACGCCGCCTGCGGCGGCTCCTTAGGACAAGCTGGCGCGTCTCAAAGCACGCACGATCGCGATGCGGCCCTCCGCAGCGACGGAAGTGATGCGCGGCAATCGCCGGAGCCAAGAGAGCGGGCGCCGACCGCCGATGAGGTCAAGGGGTGGTGGGTGCGGTTGCGCGGTCCGATCGGCTCGCTCGTGCTGCACCTGCTGCCGCTGCTGCTGCTGATCGACTTTCCGATGTCACCGCCGGCCGAGGTCACGCCGATCCCGGTGCAACTCGTCCTCGAGCCGCCGCCACCGCCGAAAACGGAACCGTCCAAGCCGCAGGCCAAGCCGCAGCCTCCGCACGGGCGGCTCGCATCGGAGGATCTCGGCAACCCCGAAGCGAAGGACACGGACCGCCCGAAGGGCGACGCGCCGACGGCAACCGATAACCCGGCCAAGGCCGATAACCCGCCGTCCGAGGCTAAAGAGAAGCCGCAGCAGACTGCAGCCGTCGTTCCGCCGCCGCTTCCGCCCGCCAAACCCGACGCACCCAAACCCGAGCCGATACCCAAACCGGTCCCGAAACCGAGCCCGGCGGCACACCAACCGCCGCGGCGGATTGAGGAGCCGGGGGAATTAGCGCCGCGGCGCGCGAAGTTCCCCGGCCCCGCTGCCACCCGCGACGAGTACCTCGCCTACATGCATTCGCTGATCCGCCAGCATTACAATCTGCTGGCGCCATCGACGCTCGGCGATCGCCGCGGCATGGTGGTTGTCGAGTTCGTCGTTCTCGACGACGGCAAGGTCGCGCTGATCAAGGTCCGTCGCAGTTCCGGCTACCCCGACATCGACAACCGCGTCGCCGAAATGGTCGCCGCGGTCGGCCGCTTTCCACCCCTGCCGCAATGGTTTCAGGGCATCGCGATGCCGTTCGAGTTCGGCTTCCCGTTCCCCGAGGCCCTGCGGGAGTAAGGCGTTCCGCCGTTTCGTGACAATGCCGGCGGAAACGGTAATCCTGCCGAGAACTGTCTCTAACGTGATCCAATGATCGCTCGCCGATTGCTTTGCGCGGCTCTTCTGATCAGCCTTGCCGCTGCGGCCGCGAATGCGGACGAGGCGCCGACCCGCATCTTCCATATCGGCATCGTCGCCGGAGCCCAGCGCTCGGATCCCTCGCACGCCGCCTTTGAGGAGCGGTTGCGCGAGCTGGGCTATGTCCAAGGCCGCAACCTGACGATTGACTTCGTCCAGGACAATGATCTGGATCGCTTGGCGGCGGCGGTGGGCGAGTTTGCTCGCCGCGGCCTCGATGTAATCGCAGCCGGCAGCCAAGATGGCGTATTGAAAGCCGCAATCACGGCTACGGCGGCCCGGTCCACCCCGGTGGTGTTCAGGGCGGTCGATTTCGACCCGCTGGCAAAAGGCTACATCGCCAGCCTTTCCCATCCGGGCGGAAACCTGACCGGGGTGGTCTTTGAACAACCGGAGTTGAACGCGAAGCGGTTGGATCTGCTGACCCAGGCCGTCCCCCAGATCACGCGGATCATTCTCCTTTATGACGTCGCCTCGCTGGATCAGCGAGACGCGGTGACGAGCGCCGCATCAGGCCTCGGCATCCCGCTCCAAGCAATCGAGCTGCACCGCCATCCCTACTACTACGAGCAAGCCTTGGCCGGGACCGATGGCGCGCGCGGCGATGCGCTTATTAAGACGAGTTCGCCGTTTCACCGGGACGCGGCACTCGTCGAGGCGGCGTTGCGACACCGTCTGCCAGCTATCGGCAATTCACGTGGACAGGCCGAAGCCGGTTTTCTGATGTCGTATGGGCCAAACATGCCGGACATGTTCCGGATTTCGGCCAACTACGTAGACAAGATCCTGAAGGGCGCCAAGCCGGCCGACCTGCCCGTCCAACAGCCGACAAGGTTCGAGCTGGTCATCAACCTCAAGACCGCCAAAGCGATAGGGTTGACGATTCCGCCGTCGATCCTCGCCCGCGCCGACGAGGTCATCGAGTGAAACGCCGGGGATTTCTGCTCCTGCTGAGCGGCGCTGTGACCGCCCCGAGCGCATTGTCGGCGCAGCAGAAGTCGGTGCCAGCGGTCGGGTACCTCGGCGGCGCTTCGCCCGACGCCTTTGCCCCGTTCTTGGCCGCTTTCCGCCAAGGGCTGAAAGAGACCGGCTTTGTCGAGGGGCAGAATGTCGCGATCGAATACCGCTGGGCCGAGGGTCAATATGACCGGCTGCCCTCGTTGGCCGCGGACCTCGTCGGCCGCAAGGTCGACGTGATCGCGACAAGCGGCGGGGACCATTCTGCTCTCGCGGCAAAAGCTGCGACTCCGACGATCCCGATCGTCTTCGTTGTCGGTGCGGACCCAGTCGAGACCGGCCTCGTTGCCAGTCTCGCCCGGCCGGCTGGCAATCTGACTGGGTTCAGCCTCCTCGTCATCGACCTGACGCCCAAGCTGCTCGAGCTATCAACCGAGATCGTTCCCCAAACCGCGATGATCGCCGCGCTCGTGAACCCCAGCGGTGGAAATTCCGAGCGCGTCATCCAAAGCGTGCAGGAGGCGGCGCGCGCGAAAGGCATGCAGCTGGTTATCTTGAGGGCTAGCACCGAAAGCGAGATTGACGCTACCCTCTCGACCCTCGCCCAACGGCAAGCCGGAGCGCTCGTTGTCCCTGGAGATCCGTTCTTTTACAACCGGCGCCAAAAGCTTGTAGAGCTGGTGGCACGGCACGCCTTACCAGCGATGTACTCCGCGCGCGAATTCGTCACGGCCGGCGGCCTGATTAGCTATGGAACCAATGTCGCTGCCGTCCATCGGCAAGCCGGCATTTACGCGGGAAGGATTCTCAAGGGCGCCAAACCGGCCGATTTGCCGGTCCAGCAGCCGACGACGTTCGAGCTGGTCATCAACCTCAAGACTGCGAAGGAACTCGGATTGATGATCCCGCAGACACTGCTGCTGCGCGCCGACGAGGTCATCGAATGAGCCACGGCATGACAGTCCCGGTCGACCCGATCGTCACCTCGGTGATCCAGCATCGCCTGTTGGCGATCGTCGAAGAGATGGGCGAGGCGATGCTGCGCACCTCCTATTCGCAGATCCTCAATTCGAGCCGCGACTTCTCGACCGCGATCTGCGATCTCGACGGCCGGCTGATCGCGCAGGCCGAGCACGTGCCGATCCATGTCGGCGCCCTGCCCTTCGCGGCAAAGGCGTTGACGGAGTTCTTCGCCGGCGACATCTACCAAGGTGACGTTTTTCTGCTCAACGATCCCTATCACGGCGGCAATCACCTGCCCGACCTCACCGCCTTCGTGCCGGTATTTGAGGGTGCTCGGCCACGCTTCTGGTCGATCAACCGCGCATCAGAGCGACATCGGCGGCGCGACGCACGGCGCCTACAACGCCGCCGCGACTGACATCTGGCAGGAAGGCATCCGCATCACGCCGCTGCGGCTCTACGACCGCGGCGAAGTGCGCCGCGATCTCCTCGAAATGCTAGCGACCAATGTGCGCCACCCGCGCGACTTCCGCGGCGATCTGGCGGCGATGATCGGCTCGGCGCATGTCGGTGAGCGCCGAATGCTGGCGTTGGCAGCGGAATTCGGCTGGCCGACGACAAATGCTGCGATCGAGGCGGTGCTCGACGGCGCCGAGCGGCAGACCCGAGCGGAGATCGCGCGCTGGAAGGACGGCGTCTACCACGGCGAGGCGATGCTCGACGACGACGGCCGCGGCAACGACGACATCCATATCCGCGCGAAGGTGACAAAGCGCGCCAGCGATCTCGTCATCGACCTGTCGGATTCGCACGAGCAGGTCGCGAGCTTTGTCAATTCCTCGTACCCGAACATGTACTCGGCGGTAGTCGTTGCGCTGTCCTATCTGATCGACCCCAACACGCCGAAGAACGACGGCACCTTCCGCCCGCTGACAATCATCGCGAAGCCAGGAACCGTTGTCTGGGCCAATCCCGGCGCGCCGGTCACCTTGGCAACCAATCATTGCGCGCAGGAAATTCTCGAGGCGATCATCAAGGCGCTGGCCCCGGCCTGTCCCGATCGCGCGATGGCCGGCTGGGGCCGCCGCTTCCGCATCGCGATCCAAGGAAAGGATCCCCGCTCGGATAAGCCGTTCATCTGGCATTTCTTCCAGGCGCGGCCCGGCGGCGGTGCCTCGCCAGCGGGCGATGGCTGGCCTGGCGCCGGCGAATGGCAGGCCGCAGGCGGGATCAAGTTCGGCTCTCTCGAAGTCACCGAAGTGCGGTTTCCGCTGTTTTTCAGCCGACACGAATTCCGCCCCGATTCCGGCGGCGAGGGCAAATTCCGCGGCGGGCCGGGCGGGATCGCCGAGGTGGTCGTCGAGACCGCCGAGCCGGCGGTCGGCAATACCGCCGGCGACGGCGTGCGTTATGGCGCCTGCGGCATTCTCGGTGGCAGGGACGCCGCGCCGCATCGCTACATGCTTTATTCCGAGGGGCGGACACCGCGCCCGATCAAAACCAAGGAAGTCGGCCTCACGATCCGCCCGAACGACGTGCTGGTCCTGGAATCGGGTGGCGGCGGGGGCTGGGGCGATCCTGCCCAACGTGACCCCGACGCAACCGCGCACGACGTCGAGAATGGTTTTGTGACCAGTCTCAACGAAGCCCCTCCCGCTTCGCGGGTCCCTCCCCTCTCCCCGCAATGCGGGGAGAAGGCCGGGGTGAGGAGCAGTTGCGATGTACCGCATCGGCATTGATGTCGGCGGGACGTTCACGGATCTCGTCGCGGTTGACGATTTCGGCCGATCGGCCTCGGTGAAGGTCGCCTCGACCCCTGCCGATCCGTCGGTCGGCGCGCTCGATGGGCTAGAGTTGCTCGCCGGGACGCTCGGGCGTGAACTCGCCCGGTTGCTGGCGCAGACCGAGCGGATCGTTCACGGCACGACGGTGGCGACCAACGCGCTCATCGAGCACAAGGGCGCGAAGGTCGGGCTGCTGACGACCGAAGGCCACCGCGACGTCATCGAGATGCGCGAGGGGCTCAAGGACGACCGCTACAATCTGCGGCTGCCGCCGCCCGAGCAGCTGGTTCCGCGCAAGCTCCGGCTCGGCGTTCGTGAGCGGCTGCGCGCAGACGGCAGGGTCGAGACGCCGCTAGACCCGCAATCGCTCGAGCGAGCCCTCGCGGTGCTCGAACGGGAGGGGGTCGACGCGGTGGCGGTATGCTACCTGCACGCCTACCGCGATCCGAGGCATGAGCGCGCGACCAAAGCCTCGATCGAGGCCAGATTGCCGGGGCTCTACGTCTCGCTCTCGTCAGACGTTCTGCCGCAGATCAAGGAGTACGAACGGGTCTCGACGACCGTCGTCAATGCCTATGTCGGCCCCGCCTTGGCGGGCTATCTGGCGCGCCTCGAGCGCCGCCTGGCGGAGGCCGGTTACTACGGTCCGACCTTGATCATCCAGTCGCATGGCGGCGTCGCGCCGATCGCCGAGTCGGGCCGACTGGCGGCGGGGACCGTTCTGTCCGGCCCGGCCGGCGGCGTCGCCGGCAGCGTGCATGCTGCGCGCCTTCTCGAAGAAGGCGATCTGATCCCGTTCGATATGGGCGGGACCAGCACCGATATCTCGCTGATTATCACCGGCCAGCCGAGCCTGGTCGCGGGTCGGCGGGTGGCCGGTCATACCATCGCACTGAACAGCCTCGACATCGCCAGCATCAGCGCCGCCGGCGGCTCGATCGCCCGCGTCGATGCCGGCGGCATCCTGCATGTCGGCCCGCAGAGCGCCGGCGCCGTACCGGGCCCCGCCTGCTATGGGACGGGCGGTACGGCGGCAACGGTTACCGACGCCAACCTGGTGCTCGGTTATCTCGATCCGTCCGGCTTTCTCGGCGGGAGTCGCAAGCTCGATCGATCCGCCGCCGAGACCGCGGTCGATCAGATCGCGGCTGCGCTTAGGATCGATCGGCTGGCTGCGGCGCGCGGCATTCACCGCGTCGTCAATACGACGATGGCCGAAGGGGTGAGGCTCGTATCGGTGCGCCGCGGCGTCGATCCGCGGCAGTTCGCGCTGCTCGCCTTTGGCGGCGCCGCGGGCCTGCACGCGACCGATATCGCCCGCCAGCTCGGCCTGTCGCGCGTCGTCGTGCCGCGCGTCGCCGCCGTGCTGTCGGCCTGGGGCAT
>Ga0306920_100007098_pt1 | contig 14715 bp, 13 predicted proteins | sample flu12Cox44000170_FD_204666 | JGI IMG/M metagenome (GOLD analysis project Ga0306920, IMG submission 204666) | Lab enrichment of tropical soil microbial communities from Luquillo Experimental Forest, Puerto Rico - flux4day.12C.oxic.44.000.170 (v2)... | ecosystem: Environmental > Terrestrial >... | reverse complement strand
AAAGAACACCGGGACCGGCAGGTTGTTGGAGGTAAAGGCCGAGGTGAAGGCGCCGAACAGGAAGAAGGCGGCGTGCCCGATCGAGATCTGGCCGGTGAAGCCGACCAGCACATTCAAGCCGAGCGCTGCGATCGCAAAGATGCCGATCTGAATCGAGATCGAGAGCCAATAGTTGGCGAGGATCTGCGGAGCAAAACACGCCGCGATCACGCCGAGAATTGCGAAGTTGCGACTCCTCGTGGTCGGAAAGATCGTGGTGTCGGCCGCGTAAGAGGTGCGGAAATCGCCGGCGGGAATGAGAGTGGTGCTTGCCATTACGAGTTACACCCTCTCAATGTCTTTGGTGCCGAACAGACCATAGGGCTTGATCATCAGTACGATGATCAGCACATAAAACGGCGCGATCTCGTACAGATTGCCCCAGTGCAGAAATTCGCTGTCGACATATTGGGCGATGTTTTCGAGAAGCCCGATGATGACGCCGCCAATCACCGCGCCCGCAATCGAGTCGAGCCCGCCCAGGATCGCGGCTGGAAACACCTTGATGCCGTAAGCCGAGAGACCCGACGACACGCCGTTGACGACGGCCACCACTACGCCGGCGACGGCCGAAACCGTCGCCGAGATCGCCCAGGCCATGGCGAACACGTTTTTGACGGAAATGCCGAGCGACTGCGCCACTTGCTGGTTGAAGGCCGTAGCGCGCATCGCCAGGCCATACTTGGAGGCGCGGAAGAACCAGGCCATTCCGACCATCATCAAAAGCGACACGACAAGGCTCATGACATAGACGGTCTGAATCTGCAGGCCAAGAACATTCACGGACTGGCTGGTGAAGACGCGCGGAAACGGTTGCGGATTGACGCCGAAAATCCATTTCAGCGCCGCCTGAAACACCGTCGACAGCCCGATCGTGACCATGATCACCGAGATGATCGGCTCGCCGATCATCGGGCGCAGGATCACGATCTGGATCGCGATGCCGAATATGAACATGAAGATGAGCGTCAGCGGCATGCCCAGCCAGAACGGCACTTCATATCTGGTGAGCAGCGCCCAGCACACCCATGCGCCGATCAGCAGCAATTCGCCTTGCGCGAAATTCACCACTTGCGTCGCCTTGTAGATCAGCACAAAGGACATCGCGACCACGCCATAGAGCGTGCCGACCACAAGGCCATTGACCAGAAGCTGGATCAGGAAGGCGGTGTTCATGTGGTCACTCGTGATGCCGGCCGGCTCTCCATTGTCATGCCCGGGCTTGTTCCGGGCATCCACGCCTTGCGACGCAATCGAAACGAAGACGTTGATGGCCGCGACAAGCGCGGCCATGACGGCGATATGGAGCGGGCGCCGATCATTCCGCGGCCTCCGCGACGTGGGCCTCATGCGCGAGGTCGACCACTTTCAGCGTGGTGCGGATGCGCTGGGTGGTGCCGTCCTGGAAACGGATCTTGGTGTCGACCGGAATGGCGTGCTTGCCGCCGTAAATCGCTTCGATGATGTCGGCGTATTTCTCGTTGATGACGCCGCGGCGGACCTTGCGCGTGCGCGTCAGCTCGCCGTCGTCGGCGTCAAGTTCCTTGTAGAGCAGGAGGAAGCGGGAGATGCGCTGCGCCGGCGGCAGCGTGGCGTTCACCGCCTCGACCTCTTTCTGCAGCAGCGCGTAAACCTCTTGGCGGGAAGAAAGGTCGGTATAGGTCGTAAAGGCGATCCGGTTTTTCTCCGCCCATTTCGAGATGATGGAGAAGCGGATGCAGATCATGGCCGCGAGCGTCTCGCGGCCGGCGCCGAGCACGACCGTCTCGGCGATATAGGGCGAGAACTTGAGCTTGTTTTCGAGATATTGCGGCGAGAAGCGTTCGCCGCGGGAAGTCTCCGCGAGATCCTTGATGCGGTCGATGACGACGAGCTGCTTGTTGTCGTTGAAATAGCCGGCGTCGCCCGAATGCAGCCAGCCATCCTCCATGTCGGCTGCGGAGGCTTGCGGGTTCTTGTAATAGCCGAGGAACATGTTGGGGTGGCGCACCATGATTTCGCCGACGCCATGGATGTCCGGATTGTCGATACGGATTTCGATCGTTCCCGCCATCGGCACCCCGGTCGTGTCGGGGTCGACCTCGCCTTCCGGATGCAGTGTATAGGCTCCCAACGTCTCGGTCTGGCCGTACAGCGTGCGCAAGGGCACGCCCATGGCCTGGAAAAACTTGAACGTGTCGGGCCCAAGCGCGGCCCCGCCGGTCGCCGCCGAACGCAGCCGCGTGAAGCCGAGGCGGTCGCGCAGCGCGCGGAACAGGAGCAGGTCGGCGACGGTTGAATGCTGATTTCGATCCAGCGCCGAAAGTCCCGCCTTCATTCCGATCTCGTAGAGGCTTTGCTTGAGCCGCGAGGAGTCCATCACGCGGGCGCGCACGTCCGCCGCAATCGATTCCCAGATCCGCGGCGCGAACAGCACGAAGGTCGGCGCGATCTCGCGAAAATCGTTCATCATGGTGTCGGGCTCTTCAACGAAGTTGACCTTCATCCGACACAACAGCCCTTTGCCGAGGACGTAGAGCTGCTCCATGATCCAGGGCAGCGGCAGCACCGAAACATATTCGTCGTCCGGCCCCTTGGGATCGAAGGCGAGATAGTCCGCGCAATGCCGCAGCATGCGCCCGGCGGGTAGCATCGCCAGTTTCGGATGCGCGGTGGTGCCCGAGGTGGTGCAGAGGATAGCAACATCCTCGCCGCGGGTTTCATCGACCAGGCGATCGTAGAGATCCGGCTCGCGCGCCGCGCGCTCTCGTCCCATCGCGGCGAGCTTGTCGGCCGACATCAGGCGCGGATCGTCGTATTTCCGCAAGCCCCGCGGATCGGAATAGACGATGTGCTTGAGGTGCGGTGCGCGGTCGGCGAGCGACAGGAGCTTGTCGACCTGCTCCTCGTCCTCGGCGAAGACGAGCTTAGCCTCGCCATAATTGAGCAGATAGGCGGCTTCCTCGTCGAGCACGTCGCGATAGAGGCCGAGGCTCATCGCGCCGATCGCATGGGTTGCGATTTCCGCCGATACCCAGTCGGGACGGTTGTCGCCGATGATGCCGATGATGTCGCCGCGCGAGAGCCCGAGTTCGACCAGGCCGAGCGCGAAGTCATGGACCCGCCTCTGGTAGCCGTTCCAGGTGAACACCTTCCAGAGCCCGAAATCCTTTTCGCGCAGCGCGATTTCCTCGCCATGTTCGCGCGCGTTGAGGCGCAGCAGCTTCGGGTAGGTGTCGGCCTGTGCAACGCGGCCGGCGTAATCCATCATGCCGCAGTCTCCGGCTTCAGATCGGCGGTACTAGCAGGTGCATCGTCCGGATCGACCAACACTTCATCCTCTTCGCCGAGATAGGCGCGCTTGACATGGGGATCGGCCAGCACGGCGGCGGGATCGCCTTCGGCGATCTTGCGTCCGAAATCCAGCACCATGACCCGGTGCGAAATGTCCATCACCACGCCCATGTCGTGTTCGATCATCACAACCGTCATGCCGAACTCTTCGTTGAGATCGACGATGTAGCGCGCCATATCCTCCTTCTCCTCGAAATTCATGCCGGCCATCGGCTCGTCGAGAAGGATCAGTTGCGGCTCAAGTGCCATCGCGCGCGCCAGTTCCACGCGCTTGCGCAAGCCGTAGGGAAGGGTGCCGGCGGTCGCCTTGCGCACCGACTGCAGATCGAGGAAGTCGATGATCTCCTCGACCTTGCGGCGATGTGCGAGTTCCTCACGCCGCGCACCTGTCAGCCAGTACAGCGATCCCGTGATGAAATTGTTCTTCAGGAGGTGGTGACGCCCGACCATGATGTTGTCGAGCACGCTCATATGATGAAACAGCGCGAGGTTCTGGAAGGTGCGGCCGATGCCGAGCCGCGGCCGCGCGTTGGGGTTCAGCGCCGTGATGTCCTTTCCGCGATAGAACAGCTGGCCCTCGGTCGGCCGGTAGCGGCCCGAGATACAGTTGACGATCGAGGTCTTGCCGGCGCCGTTGGGACCGATGATGGAAAACAGCTCACCGGCCTTGACGCCAAAACTGACGTCGGCAAGCGCACGCACGCCGCCAAAGCGCAGTGACACCCCGCGCACTTCCAAAGCGTATTCCACTCAAATCCCCTCCGCGACGCGCATCTTCGCAAAAAATGACCGGCCGATTTTGCGATCAGACTACGCGCAATATCAATTCCGGGCGCGCCTTGCCGCGCTCTTTTGTTTGGTCGGCGACTTCCAGGGTTATCGATCCCGTCGTCGCAGGCAACCACCCTGTTTCAATGGGATCAACACGTCAACGGTTGCGCTTGCCGCAGGCACCGGATCGGGTCGGATCGACTTTGGTATTACACTTCCAGCCATTCCTTGCGGACCGCTTCGTTCGCCTTTAGTTCGGCAGGCGTGCCCTCGAACACGATGCGGCCATGACCCATCACGTAGACGCGGTGCGATATCCGCATCGCGATCGAGAGTTTTTGCTCCACCAGCAGAATGGCGAGCCCACGTCGGGCGATTTCGGCGATGAGGTCGCCGACCTGCTGCACGATCAGGGGAGCGAGCCCCTCGGTGGGCTCGTCGATCATGATGAGTTCGGGGTCGCCCATCAGAGTTCGACAGATGGTCAGCATCTGCTTCTCGCCGCCGGAGAGCACGCCGGCTGCGGTGTCAGCCCTCGCGGCGAGATTTGGGAACATTTTGAGCATGTCTTCGAGTCGCCACTTGCCGGGACGCCTGGTATCCTTGATGCCAAGAACCAGGTTTTGCCGAACCGTCAGGCTTGGGAAGATGTCGCGATGCTCGGGAACGTAGCCGAGCCCTAGACGTGCGATGCGGTAGCTCGGTAATCCCGCGATGTCGCAGCCGTTAAATCGGATCGACCCTTGCGGCGGTACTTCGCCCATGATCGCCTTGACCGTGGTGGAGCGCCCGACGCCGTTGCGGCCCAACAGGCTCACCACCTCGCCGGCATCGATGCGCATGTCGACGCCCTGCAGGATATGGCTCTTGCCGTAATAGGCGTGGAGTCCTTCGACTTCCAGCATCATGCCGCTTCCTCGCCGAGATAGGCTTCCTTGACCTTCGGATTGCCGCGGATCTCTTCCGGCGTACCCGAGGCGATGATCTGGCCGTACACCAGGACCGAGATCCGGTCGGCAAGGCCGAACACCACGCTCATGTCGTGCTCGACGATCAGAAGCGTGCGTCCCTCCGTCAGGCGGCGGATCAGCGCCACCGCGCGCTCGGTTTCCGCATGGCTCATGCCCGCGGTCGGTTCGTCGAGCAGGATCACATCGGCGCCGCCGGCCACCGTAATGCCGATCTCGAGCGCACGCTGCTCGGCGTAGGTCAGAAGGCCGGCCGGCACGTCGCGCCGTTTGGTGAGATGGATGTCGGCCAGGATCTGCGCGGTGCGTTCACGCACTTCCGGCAGATTGTCGATGTTCTTCCAGAACGCGTAGCGCTGGCCGGTCGACCACAACACCGCACAGCGCAGGTTTTCCCATACGCTCATATTGGCAAAGACGTTGGTGACCTGGAAGCTGCGCGAAAGCCCGCGGCGGTTGATCTGATAGGGCGGCAAGCCGCTGACCACCTCGCCGCGCAACAGCACGCTTCCCGAGGTCGGCGCAAAATATCCGCTGATCAGATTGAAGGTGGTCGATTTGCCGGCGCCGTTCGGGCCGATCAGCGCGTGGCGTTCGCCCTGCGCCACACTCAGATTGATATCCCGGAGAATCGGAATATTGCCGAAGCTCTTCTTGATCTCGCGGAGTTCGATCGCGGCGCTCATGCGGCGACATCCTTTTCCCGTTCGACGCTGGCGGCCTTGTCCCACGCTTCTCGGACCCGGACCCAGTCCTTGCGCGCAACCAGGAATCCGCCGACCAGGAGAACGGCCGATATCGCCCATATCGACGGGCTCGCCGCGTCGAAGGGAACGCCGAACGCCTTGATATGGGAATCATCGCCCGGATTGACCGTGTAGTGCACGATCGTCTCCACCGCCAGCACGAGCCCGGCGATCATCGCCAGGGTCGGAACCAGCGCAAAGAGGTAGCTCGGCAACACCTGCGGCAGCGTGCCGGCCTTGAGCAGGGGGCGATGCATCATCAAGAGCCCGGTGATGCCGCCCGGCGCGAACAACACCACCGCGATAAAGATCAGTCCGAAATAGAGCTGCCATACCTGCGTCAGATCGCTCAAGCCCAACGACAGAATGGTGACGAATATCGCGCCGACGATCGGACCGATGAAGAAGCCGATGCCGCCGATAAAGGCGGCGAACAATACCGTTCCCGACTGCTGCGCTCCGAGATAGGCCGAGTTGGCGATCTCGAAATTGATGGCGGCGAGCGCGCCGGCGATCCCTGCGAAGAATCCGGAGAAGCAGAACGCGAGGTAACGCACGACATGCGGATTGTAGCCGACGAACTGGACGCGCTCGGGATTGTCGCGCACGGCGTTGCACATGCGCCCGAGCGGGGTACGGGTCAGCGCATACATCGCAATCACCGCGATCAGCGTCCATGCCGCGACCAGGTAATAGATCTGGATCTGCGGCCCGAAGCTCCAGCCGAAGATCTTGAAGAGTTTGGTGCGGTTGGCCGAGACGCCGGCCTCGCCGCCGAAGAAGGTGCGCAGGATCAGCGCGGAGGAAGCGATCAACTCGGCGACGCCGAGCGAAATCATCGCAAACGCCGTTCCCGACCGCTGGGTGGAGACCCAGCCCAAAAGGGCGCCGAAGAACAGTCCGGTCAGGCCGCCGATCAGGGGAATGACGGGCAGCGGGATCGGCAGCTTGTTGGCGCCAATGATGTTGATGGCGTGAATCACGAGAAAGCCGCCGAGGCCGTAATACACGGCGTGCCCGAACGAGAGCAGGCCGGTTTGCCCGAGCAGGATATTGTAGGATAGCGAGAAGATGATGGAGATGCCGATCAGGCTGAACGTCGTCAGCGAGCCGCCCGAGCCAAAGAGGTGGGGTAGCAGCACGAGCACGACCGCGGCCGTCACCCACATCCCGTAGAATTGGAGCTTCTCGGTTGCGGTCGGCAGCGGCGGCGCCACGGTTGTTGCAATTTCGCTCATGTCTCGCGTGTCCCGAGCAGGCCCATCGGGCGGAAGATCAGGATCAGCACCAACAACACGTAGGGCACGATCGGCGCCACTTGCGCGATCGTGACGCCCCAGATGTCGGCAAGCCAGGTCGAGGCATAGGCGGGGCTGAGCGGACCGAACGCGCCCGACAACGAGCCGTTCATGGAGACCGCAAACGTCTGAATCAAGCCGATCAGCAGCGAGGCGACGAAAGCGCCGGGCAACGAGCCCAAGCCTCCGACCACGACGACCACGAACAGGATCGGTCCCAGGAGTCCGGCCATGTTCGACTGCGTCACCAAGGCAGGACCTGCGATCACGCCGGCCACGGCGGCGAGCGCGGTGCCGACGCCGAACACCAGCATGAAGATGCGCCCGACATTGTGGCCGAGATGGGCCACCATGTGCGGATGGGTCAGCGCGGCCTGAACGATCAGGCCGATGCGCGTCTTCTTCAGAACGATCAGGAGCGCGGCAAAGATCGCGATCGACACCAGCAGCATGAACATCTTGTAGGCGGGATAGTTGGTGGAGAAGATCGTGAATGCGGGAAAGTCGAGCGAGGAGGGGATGCGGAAATCGACCGGGCTCTTGCCCCAGATGATCTGCACAATCTCCTCGATCACAAACGCCAGGCCAAAGGTGAACAACAACTCGGCGACGTGGCCGTTCCTGTGAACGGGGCGCAAGCCGAAGCGCTCGACGGCGACCCCGATCGCACCGGCAAGCAGTGGTGCAATCAACAGCGCTGTCCAGAATCCGAACCAGCGGCTGATCTGAAAGCCGAAGAAGGCGCCGAGCATGTAGAAGCTTGCGTGAGCGAAATTGAGCACGCCGAGCATGCTGAAGATGACGGTCAGGCCGCTGGCCATCAGGAACAACAGCATCCCGAACAGGATGCCATTGAGCGTGGATATGACGATCAGTTCAAGCATGGCGGCCCCGCTGGCATTGAGAAGAATGGTTCGTCCCGATTTTTCGGGACGGACCATTCACACCCAAATTATTAGCTGGGCCGCTCCATCTTGCAGGTGGTCGGAAGCACGGTGTCCTCCGCATTGATCTTGTCGACAAGTCTCCAGCCCCAGCCGGTCTTTTCCTCGTCGAACGGCTCCTTTTCCGTGCGGTCGCCGAACGAGGCGATGTAGATCGGCTGGAAGAACTGGTGGTCGTCCTTGCGCATGAAGCCCTTGCCGCCGTTGAACACCTCGAACTCCATGCCCTCCAGTGCAGAGGCCACTTTCACCGGGTCGACCGACTTGGCCTTGTCGGCGGCTACCGCCAGCATCCGCATTTCGTTGACGGCGCGCGGGTAGAACAGGCTGAAATCGTACTTCGCCCGGAGTGCCTTTTCGAATGCCTGCGAGGGGGGGTTGTCGAGGTTAGGGATGCCTTCGGCGACCGCAAACACCTGATGATTGAGGTTGGCCTGCTTGATCGCGGTCGGACCGCCGGTGCCGCCGGCATAATAGGTGTACCAGTTGACCTTCAGCCCGGCGTCGGCGGCCGCCTTCAACAGCAACGCGAAATCCTGTCCCCAGTTGCCGGTGACGACGGTATCGGCGCCGGATGCCTTGATCTTGGCGATGTAGGGCGCGAAATCGGTGATCTTCAGGAGCGGGTGCAGTTCGTCGCCGACGATCTTGATGTCCGGCCGCTTGGCAGCCAACATCGACTTGGCAGCGGATCGGACCGATTCCCCGAACGAATAATCCTGGTTGATCAGGTAGACATTCTTGATCGATGGCGTCTTCTTCATATAGTTGGTGAGCGCCTCCATCTTGATGTCGGAATTGGCGTCCCAGCGGAAGTGCCAGAAGCTGCACTTGGCGTTGGTGAGGACGGGGTCAACCGCGGCATAGTTGAAAAAGAGCACTTCCTTGCCCGGATTGCGCTCGTTGTACTTGGTCACGAAATCCGAGAGTGCGCCCGCGACGGAGGAGCCGTTGCCCTGGGTGATGTAGCGCACGCCGGAATCGATCGCCTTCTGCGCCTGAATCAGGCTTTCCTGCGGATTGGTCTTGTTGTCGAGCGGAACGATCTCGACCTTCTTGCCCTGTATCCCACCCTTGGCGTTAACCTCGTCGGCCAGAAACTGGAACGTCTTCAGGCCGACCTCGCCGATGCTGGCGCCGCCTCCCGACAGCGGATCGATGTAGCCGATTTTGAGGGTTTCCTGCGCCATCGCGCCACCGCCGAGCAGCGGTAATGCGAAGCTTGCGGCCATCATGAGTTTTCGCATGTCATCCTCCCGGGGTTGGTTTTTTGTCGTTAACTGTATTTTGGAGCGGCCGGCGCGAATAGCATCTCGCTGATCGTCTCGACCCTGTTTCAGGGGATTGTGAGCCAAGGTTCCCAAACCCGCAAGCCCGCTGGGTCGACCCCCGTCAAGCATGCCTTCCGGACTCATTTGCTTGGGGGAACAGGGTCATGGTAGGGGGGTGCGACCTTGCGCCAATAGGGCGGCGTTTTACGGCAGGTCGAGCGCAATTTCCTGTGTTACCGCCGCTGTACCGATTTTCGTGCAGTCCGGCGCGCGGTTGGAGCGAGAATGACGGATCGGGATTCCAGGCGGCGCGTTGCGCTGATAACCGGCGTGACCGGACAGGACGGCGCCTATCTCGCCGAATACCTGCTCGGGCTCGGCTACACCGTGCACGGCATCAAGCGTCGCTCATCCTCCTTCAACACGCAGCGCGTGGATCACCTCTATGAGGACCCGCACACAGGCAACGTGCCGTTCCTGATGCATTATGGCGATATGACGGATTCGACCAATCTGATCCGCCTGATGCAGCAGATCCGCCCGACCGAGATCTACAACCTCGCCGCCCAGAGCCACGTCGCGGTCAGTTTCGAAAGCCCCGAATATACGGCAAACGCCGACGCGATCGGGGTGCTGCGGCTGCTGGAGGCGATCCGGATCCTCGGCATGGAGAAAGAGACGCGCTTCTACCAGGCATCGACCTCGGAACTGTACGGCCTGGTGCAGGAGGTGCCGCAGAAAGAGACCACACCCTTCTATCCGCGCTCGCCCTACGGCGTCGCCAAGCTTTACGGTTACTGGATCACGGTGAACTATCGCGAGGCCTACGGCATGTTTGCCTCGAACGGTATCCTGTTCAATCACGAGAGCCCGATCCGCGGCGAGACCTTCGTGACCCGCAAGATCACGCGCGCGGTCGCTCGCATCGAGGCCGGCCTCGAAGAGGTGCTCTATCTCGGCAATCTCGACGCCAAGCGCGACTGGGGTCACGCCAAGGATTATGTCGTGGGCATGCACAGGATATTGCAGGCCGATCGGGCGGACGATTTCGTGCTGTCGACCGGCGAGGCGCGTTCGGTGCGTGAGTTCGTCGAACTGGCGTTTGCCGAAGTCGGCCGCAGCATCGTCTGGCGGGGCAAGGGCGTGGAGGAGACCGGCGTCGACAAGAAATCCGGCAAGACCGTGGTCCGCATCGATCCCATTTATTTCCGCCCGACCGAAGTCGATCTTTTGATCGGCGATTCCAGCAAGGCGCGGCAAAAGCTCGGCTGGGCGCCGAAGACGAGCTTTGCGGAGCTCGTGAAGGAGATGGTGGCCGCGGATCTGGCGATTGCGCGGCACGAGGTTGCCAATGGCAAGAACCCCGTTTGAGCTTAAAGGCAGACGTGTCTTGGTTGCCGGACACAAGGGGATGGTCGGCTCCGCGCTGGTGCGCCAGCTTGCCAGCGAAGACATCGAATTGTTGACGGTCGGCCGCAGCGAACTTGATCTGTGCGATCAGGCCGCAGTGTTCGACTGGTTCGCCAAAAACCGTCCGCAGGCGGTGTTCATGGCGGCCGCCAAGGTCGGCGGCATCGTCGCCAATAACACGCTCCGTGCGGAATTCCTTTACGACAATCTGATCATCGCCGCCAACGTCATCCACGCCGCGCACCTCAGCGGCACCGAAAAACTGATGTTTCTCGGCTCGTCCTGCATCTATCCCAGGCTCGCGGCGCAGCCGCTGCGCGAAGATTCCATGCTGACCGGGCCGCTCGAGCCCACCAACGAGCCGTACGCGATCGCCAAGATCGCAGGCATCAAGATGGTGGAGGCCTATCGCAGCCAGTATGCCTGCGATTTCATCAGCGTGATGCCGACCAATCTTTATGGACGGGGCGACAATTATCATCCCGAGCACAGCCACGTCGTCGCCGCGTTGATCCGCAGGTTTCACGAGGCAAAGCTTTCCGGCGCCTCCAACGTCGCGGTGTGGGGCACCGGGACGCCGCGGCGGGAATTTCTTTATGTCGACGATCTTGCCGATGCCTGCGTCCATTTGATGAAAATCTATTCCAGCGGCGAGCTCATCAACATCGGCACCGGCGAGGACATCACCATCGCCGATTTCGCCCGCGTGGTGGCGGGAGTGGTCGGCTATGCCGGGACGATCAGCTTCGATCCCTCGCGGCCGGACGGTACGCCGCGCAAACTGCTCGACGTCAGCCGCCTTGCAAGCCTCGGCTGGCGCGCGAAGACTTCGCTCGAGGACGGAATCAGGCTCACCTACCAGGCCTACTTGAGCGAGTCGAAGCAGGCAGCGGAGTGAGTTACGGTCTGCGTTGCCGTCGTCATGGCTTCAGTTTCCCGACCCGTTATTGCGAGGAGCGTAAGCTCCGAAGCAATCCAGAATCGTCCGCGGTGATAAGTCTGGATTGCTTCGCTTTGCTCGCAATGACGGCCGCTACCCTCGCGGCCTTCTTTCCGCTAGCGCCGTCGCCATCGCCGAAATCAGCGGCTTCATGAAGAAGGCCTCGTTGGCGGGATAAACGTCGGTGCGCAAGCCCTGCGACTTGAGCTCCTCGGACACGGCCGGTCCAACGGAAGCGATCAACGTCTTGTCGAGGCCTTCGCGCAAGCGCGCCTCGCAGCCCTTCGCCCGCGCGGTCTCGACCAGGCGACGAACCTGCCCGAGATTCGTCAGCGCAATCGCATCGATCCGCCCGGCTGCCATCTCATCGATGGCGGTGATGATATTGGCGTCCGCCGTCTTGGCGTCGTAGACGTAAGGCAGCACCGTGTCGACCTCGGCGCCCTGTGCCATGATCGCGGCGATCAACGCGCCGTGGTCCTTGTCCGGGTAAAGCTGCAAGCCGACGCGATGGCCCCCAAGATCGACGCGGGACAGCATCTCGGCGATACCTTCCGACGTCGGCTTCTCGGTGGTGACTTCCGCTTCAAGGCCGATTTCGCGCAGGGCGCGTCCGGGTTTCGGGCCGCGGGCAAATTTGCGCGCCTTGCCGAGCGCTTTGATGAAATCCTGATCGACGCGGATGTTTCGCGCGACCTTGATGAGGCGGCGCAGGCCTTCGCCCGTCATCAGCACCAGGTCGTCGAAAGGCTTTGCGATGCAACGGCGGATCCAGGCCTCGATGCTTGCACAATCCGGCGCGTCGTGGATCTCAAACATCGGGCATTGCAGCACGTCGGCCCCCTGCTCGGCGAGCAGGCGGGAGAATTGCGCTTCCTCGCGCGTTTCCAGGATCAGGATGCGGTAGCCGTTGAGCCTGTCAGCCATGATCTTTTCAGCCGTGCTTTTACTCTAACTTCGCCTGCAGCAGTTCGTTCATCTTGGCGCAAGGCGGTCGTGGATGATAGAGCAGGGCGCCAGTTCCATGCCGGAATTGTAGTCAAGCCCTTCGCCATGCCCGATCATCAGTTCGTCATGACGCTTTCCTGTCCGGACCGTCCCGGAATCGTGTCCGCAGTATCGACGTTTCTGGCCCATAACGGACAGAACATTCTCGATGCCCAGCAATACAACGACGTCGAGACCGGACATTTCTTCATGCGGGTGGTGTTCACCGCGGCCGATCTCGCCGTCAATCTGGCGGCGCTGCAAACCGGCTTTACGGCGATAGCGGAGCGGTTCGGCATGGACTGGCAGATGCGCGACCGCGCCAGCCGGCGGCGGGTGATGCTGCTGGTCTCGAAATCCGATCATTGCCTGGCCGATATCCTGTATCGCTGGCGCACCGCCGAACTGGAGATGATTCCGACCGCGATCGTCTCCAACCATCCGCGCGAGGCTTTCGCCAGTCTCGATTTCGGCGACATCCCGTTCCATCATCTGCCGGTGACGAAAGAGACGAAACGCGAGCAGGAAGCCGCGATCTGGGATCTGGTTGGCCAGACCAAAACGGACCTAGTCGTGCTGGCGCGCTACATGCAGATCCTGTCGGACGAAATGTCCTCAAAACTCGCCGGCCGCTGCATCAACATCCATCATTCCTTCCTGCCGGGCTTCAAGGGCGCGCGGCCCTATCATCAGGCGCATGAGCGTGGCGTCAAACTGATCGGCGCCACCGCCCATTATGTCACGAGCGACCTCGATGAGGGGCCGATCATCGACCAGGACGTCGAGCGCATCAGCCACCGCGATACGCCTGAGGATCTTGTGCGCAAGGGGCGCGACATCGAACGGCGCGTGCTGGCGCGCGCGATCCGCTATCACCTCGAGGATCGCGTGATCCCAAATGGCCGCAAGACCGTGGTGTTCATGGATTGAGGAATACGATCACCGTCATTGCGGGCTAACGGGTCGCGCGAATGCGCGCCCGATGGCAGGCTCCGCGAAGCAAACCAGCGATTTCGGGGATGCGGTTCTGGATTGCTTCGTCGCTGACGCTCCCTTGCGCAAACGCTTTGCGTTTGTCGCAGGCAATGACGACTTAAAGTCGAGTTTGCCGCCGCTAGTGGACAGGATCGAGACTTTGCCCTGGAGAACTGGACGCCGGCTGCGCCGATGCGGGCGACGCGGCCGCATTGGCGTTGGTCGCAGGTTCAAGGCGCTTGCGCTCCCGCTCCTTCATGTACTCCTCATATTCCGGCGTGCCGCGTCGGGGTGGCACGTCCGACGGCAAGCCACCGGCCCACTGCGGAAGGGCATCGCCCACGCCGGCCCCGATCCTCTCATTGATCGAACTGCAGCCTCCAAGCACAAGAGGCGCGAACGCGAGCGCGAGGATGAAAAGGGTATGGTGAACGCGGACCGGCATCTTCAGGATGTAACAAGCAATCGCCTGCAAAAGAGATGGATTTAGGGCTGCGAAACGCCCTTGTTCTTCCTCCACCGGAAGCTCGGGTTCAACCCCTGCGGCATCAGCGATCATCCCAAGGCCGTGTCGGGAAAATCTCCTAAGATCACGCGGTGCTGATCGAGGAGAATATGTTTTCGCGGCGATGGCTTCTTTGTTGACAGGACCATATTATTTGTACATTCGTACAATAGCCGGGGGTGCGAACCTTCAAACGTGGATGGGATCGCGGGCAACCATCGTTTTGGGGGAGATGCCACGCTTGTAAACGCCAACCGGCACGATCTGCAGTTTTCGGGTATCAATGCACCGGAATCGGCGACAGGCGGTTTGGCGCAACGCGAGGCCGGACCGAATGCGCCAATGTCGTCCGATCGACAAAGGGCTAGTCATCGGCCGCGGAAATCCGGGCTATGGTAAGGCAGGATCTTCGGTTCGAGAGCCGCAACAATACCGTTACGGGAGGAGAATTTATGTTTGTTCGCAGTCCAATCTGGCTTGCCGCAGCCGCCGCGGTTTTTGCCGGGCTCGCCTCGCCGACGCCGGCGG
>Ga0306920_100007096_pt1 | contig 14718 bp, 14 predicted proteins | sample flu12Cox44000170_FD_204666 | JGI IMG/M metagenome (GOLD analysis project Ga0306920, IMG submission 204666) | Lab enrichment of tropical soil microbial communities from Luquillo Experimental Forest, Puerto Rico - flux4day.12C.oxic.44.000.170 (v2)... | ecosystem: Environmental > Terrestrial >... | reverse complement strand
TGCGGTTTTGTCTTCATATTTCAATTATCTATCACAGCCGGCGGGCAGACTTTACACTGTCCGCAGCCGATGATTTAATGGATTTCTTGGCGGGGGGTTCTCACCAAATGTATGGACCTCCCTGGTGATGCTGGCGCCGCTGGGCGAACAAGAGGAAGAAGGCCTATGACTGACAAGTACATCCAGAGGGAAGAAGAGATTTTCAGCTTTGAGGTTGCCGACGAGGCGTTGGAAGCCGCGGTGGGTTCGATCAAAGAGAAAGCTGGAGCTTTCACACTCGCTTTCTGCTCGGGCCTCGACACTTGCCCAAGCGTGAGGGCCTAAGGCTCGTTTACCAAACGAGTCTCGGCTTCGTCTTTTTCGCCCAGGCTGTCGACTGATCTGATCTTTTCCGACGAGGTGCCGGTTGTTCCGGCGCCTCGTCAGCCGTTTTATTGTCTTGTCGGTTAGCATATCGCTCGCCGTTCGCACCGAGTTCCGCCGCACCGGTTTGCAGACAGGCGACTCAAGCTTCTGAAATCGCGACTTCTGCAATCTCGCCGATTGGGGCCTCCAGCTCCAAGCGTTGGAACGGCACGCGCCCTTGCTAGTGTCCGAACGATGTCGGCGTATCCGCGCTGCACGACGCAGGATCGGCTCACCCCCGAGCACGGGCGCCATTCGCTCGTCATCATGCGATAGTGCGTACCACACTGCGGACGTGATCAAGCCGAGGACCAGGATCGCAGTGAGCCAGCGAAACGCAATGCTCACGCGGTCGAACGATGGGCGTTTGTCGGGCGCCGGCAGCTGGTTCGAGCTATAGGAAGAGCTCGCGGCGGCGCTCTCTTCGTTAATTAAGCGGCTCATTGCTCCGCCTCCTTGTCAAAACCGTCCAGCACTGATCGGCGCCGAAACTGGCGCAGGCGTGCTCACCGCTACCAGACTGCCGTGGCAGCGATTATTCCCAGTGTTCCAGCGCCAGCCGCGTGGCGCGCGCCGACGAACGGTGCGCCCTTCGGCGATCAAGATCGCGAGATCGTGCTGTGATTTGGCCCGCACATAGCAACCATTGGCGGCGAATCATTCTCAAACGAGGTCTGGTCGGGAATAAAAAACGAGTGGTCAAATCATCTCGACGCAACAGATCACGACCGCTGCGCGACGCGCGTCGTTTCTGGGGCGGCGACGATGGGCACGGGATACGAGGCAAAGTGACACTCACGAAAATTGTTTTGATTTCCTTGCTGCTTGCGAATGCAATTATACGCGCGTTCAACGAATCCAGCCGCCAGCTTTTTTATTTCTGAAGTCGAAACCGATCGCGGGAATGATTTTTTGGCTGAACCGGTCTGGTTGACCGATTCGCAACAGGAGAAATCTCAGTTGATAGCAGCCGGCGAAACGATCATGCGGCTTCTGGTCGCCGAGACATCGGACGAGGCGCTAGAGTATGCGGCAGGTTTCGGAATGGGGGAAAAACACGGCGTTTTCGCTCGCTTTTTGCACCGGCGTCGATACCTGTCCGAGCGTGCGCGCCTAACACTACATGCCGAGATAGGCGACTTGCACCTGCTTGTTGTTGGCAAGCTCCGCGCTGGAGCCCTGGATGATCACTTTCCCGCTTTCCAGGACATAGGCGCGCTGCACCATGCCTAGCGCCCGGCTGACATTCTGCTCGACCAGCAAAATCGCCGTGCCCATCGCATGGACTTCCGCAATCTTGGCGAAGGTCGCGTCGGTCACGACGGGCGCGAGCCCGAGCGACGGCTCGTCCAGCATCAGCAATCTGGGCCGCAACATCAGGCCACGGCCGACGGCGAGCATCTGCTGTTCGCCGCCGCTCATGGTACCGGCTAGCTGATTGCGCCGCTCGGCAAGCGCCGGAAAAATCGCGAATACGAGATCGAGCGTGCGATTGCGCTTGGACTTGGCGCTTGGAATGTAAGAGCCGACTTCGAGATTCTCTTTGACCGTGAGCTCGGGAAAGACCTGACGCCCTTCCGGGACGTGAGCAATGCCCAGCGCCGCTATCTTGTGCGGGGACAGCGCGGCCAGGTTTTGACCGAAGAACGTCACCGTCCCCGCGCTCAGGCGGATCAAACCCGAAATCGCGCGCAGCGTGGTGCTTTTGCCGGCGCCGTTTGCGCCCAGCAAGCCGACCGCCTCGCCTTCGCCGACGGTGATGCTGATATCGCTGATTGCCGGGACCGATCCGTATCGTGCGCTCACCGCGGACAATGTCAGCACGCGGCACCTCCTGCGGGCACTTCGTGCCGATATCCGGTGCCGAGATAGGCGCGGATGACATCCGAATTGGCCACGACGTCCTTCGGGCTGCCCTCGGCGATCTTCTGCCCGTGGTCGAGCACGACGATGTGCCGGGCCACGGCCATGATCGCGCGCATCACATGCTCAACGATGACAATCGTCAGACCGCGCCTGGAGAGATTTCCAATCAGCGCCACCGCCTGATCGATCTCGGCGTGGTTCAATCCCGCCATCACCTCGTCGAGCAGCAGGAGCCGCGGTTCGGTTGCGAGCGCGCGCGCCATTTCCAGCCGGCGCTGATCTATCGTGGTCAGTTCGCGTGCCGCGGTATGTTCCTTGGCGGAAAGTCCGACGAATTCGATTGCGGCACGGGCGCGCGCGCGCGCAATCTCGAGATTTTTGTTGCGCAGAAAGGCTCCTGTCATGACGTTCGCCAGCACCGTCATTTTTCCGAACGGCCGCGCCACTTGAAACGTTCGCGCCAGCCCATGATCGCAAATTTCGTGCGGCCGCAGTCCCACCAATTCACGGCCGAATGCAGAAATCGAGCCGCCGTCGGGGCGGTAATAACCGGTGATCAGATTGAAGCTCGTAGTCTTGCCGGCGCCATTGGGGCCGATCAGCGCGACGGTCTCGCCGTCGCGTACCGCGAAACTGAGATCCTGGACGGCGCGAAGCCCCCCGAACCGCTTGCTGATGTTGCGGATCACCAGTGCTTCAGCCATCGAGCGCCACTTCTTTTGCGCGCGCCGGATCGCGATAAGCGAAGCGTCGGTATAGGTCGGTGAAAAGTCTGATCAATCCGTTCGGCCGCCACAGGATCACGGCGATCAAAATCAGACTGTAAACGGATAATTGCACGCCGCCATGGCCGCTGCCGAACCAGCTTTGCAGGAGCGCGGAGGTCGCCTCGAGCAACATGGTTCCGACGAGGGGACCCCACAATGTGCCGATACCGCCCACGATCGATACCAGCGCGGCCTCGACCGAGATATTGAAGTTGAAGGCGGTATTGGGATCGATGAAGTAGATATATTCGACGTAAAACGTCCCGCCGAGCGCGGTCAGAAACGCGCTGATCGCATAGATATGGCGTTTGATCTTGGTCGTATCGACGCCGACCGCTTCGGCAGCGTCCTCGTCTTCCCCGACGGCGACCAGGTAAAAGCCCATCCACGAGCGTTCGATGCGATAGGTGATGGTAAGACCGAGTGCCAACAAAGCGAGCGCGACATAATAATAGGCGGCTTTGGACTCGAACTGCATCATCAACGGCGCGTCGCCGAGATTGGGCAAAGTGGTGCCCTCGGCGCCCCAGGCAAAATCGCGGAATTTTAGAAACAGCAGCATCAAGACTTGCGCGGTCGCGATGGTGGCGATCGCGAAATAGGGGCCGCGCAGCCGGAAGCACAGCGCGCCGATCGGCAGGCTCGCGAGCATCGCCACCACCCCGCCGGCGATGATGCCGATCCAAGGCGAAATGCCGAAACGGATGAGCAGGATCGTCGAGGTATAGGCGCCCAAGCCGAAATAGGCGGCATGGCCCAGCGACAGCTGCTTGGCGTAGCCGCCTATCAGGTTCCAGGCGACGCCGATAAAGGCGAACAGCAATACCCTGATGAAAATGTCGAGCGCGAACGGATCCGAGACAACAAGTGGAAGCACGACTGCCGCCGCCGCGAGCGCGGCAACCCAAAACCGTGGTCGCGTCAAAAATGCCGACTTCACCGCGCCCAGCCCCCGAATAAGCCATTGGGGCGCAGCGCCAAGGTCAGCAGCAGCATGACAAAAACCACGATCAGACCGGAATCGGCGCCGACGAATTGCACCCCTAGCGACTCGGCGACGCCCATCATCAAGCTTGCGATCAGCGCGCCGGTGATATTGCCCAGCGTGCCTAAAACCACTGCGACGAACGCCATCAGCACGAAGACCTGCCCGACCAGCGGATAGGCTGGATAGAACGGCATCAGCAGCGATCCGGCGGCGCCGGCCAGCGCCAGCGCCACCCCGACGGCGACGCAAAAGACGCGATCGGGATTGATCCCCATCAGCATGGCGACTTCGCGATTTTGCGCCGCGGCCCGCATCGCTTTGCCGAGGTCGGTGCCGTGAAGAAACAGATAGAGGATGGCGCTGAGCAGCATGGCAATGACAAAAGCGATCACTTTTGCCACCGCGAAATACAGCGGGCCGATATGGAACGACATTTCACTGTAGGCGGTCTGCACCGTCCTGTAGTTGGCGGTGAACAGCAACAGCGCGACATTCATCAGCAAGAGCGACAGCGCAAAAGTCAAAAAGATCTGCGGCATGTCGCCGAGCGCCAGGACGCGGCGGATCAGAAAGTGCTGCAACAGGACGCCGATAGCAAACAATGTCGGCATGGAAATCAATAGCGACAGCAGCGGATCGACGCCGAAACTATTGGCGAGAAAGAAGCTGATATACATTCCGATCATCACGAATTCGCCTTGGGCGAAATTGACGATCTTCACCACGCCGAAAATCAGCGTGACGCCGATGCTCACGAGCGCATAGACGCCGCCGATGAGCAGGCCGTTGATCACTGCCTGGGCCAATACTTCTAGCATCGGCGCTGCTCGCCAATGTTATGCTTTGATCAGCTGGGCGCGGGCGTCTTCCTTGGGAAAGACGGTCGCCAGATCGCCGTGCTGCCACTGCACGCCGACCGGATGGGCGTAGATGTTCTTACCGTTGGGACCGAATTTCACCTTGCCGCCCGGGCACATGGCGGCGTAACCCTCCGATACGTCGAGAGCCATGAGCGCGTCGCGCACCTTTTGCGGATCGGTCGAGGCGGCGCGCTCCAGCGCGTCGGCAATCATGAACGTCTGCGCCACGAGACCGCCGGCATATTCGAACAGGAATTCGCCAAACTGCTTCTGATAAGCGGCGTTGACCTTTTGCGCATTGTCGTTGATGTCGTGATTCCAGTGCGCCACGCCCAGCAAGCCCTCGGCATTGTTCCCGACGTTGCGGTAGAAATCCGGAATGACGAAACCGCCGGAGCCGCCATTGATGGCGATCTTCAGATCGACCTGCTTAATTGCGCGGATGATCAGGATAAGATCGTTCAGATACGAGACCGGGAATAGCATGTTTGCCCCGGATGCCTTGACCTTGTTGATCAACGGACTGGCATCGCTTAAGCCCGCCGAATAGGGCTCGAACAGCACAATTTCCACGCCGTTGGCCGGCGCCTGCTCGCGCAACCCGTTCGAAGTGGAAGTCCCGAAGGCGGTGTTCTCGAAAACGACCGCGACCTTGGGCTGATCGCTCACCAATTTGGACATCTGCAGCTGGGCCAGCGCGAACTGCGAGGCGCGCGAGAACGGCGTGAAGGTAAAATGACGGTCCTTGTTGAGCTGATCCGAGCTCGATCCCGTCAGCAGCGGCACCTTGGCCCGCTCGGCGACTTCGCTCGCGATCAGCGTGAGCGCGCTGGCGAAGGCGCCATGAATCGCGGCGGGTTTATAGCTCGAGATCAGACGATCGGTCTCGGTTCGCGTCACGGTCGGATCGCTTTGCACATCCGAGACAATCAGATTGAGCTTGGCGCCGCCCAAGGATTTGATGCCGTCGGCATCATTGACCATCTTCACCGCCAGTTTCGCCGCGTTGACGCAGCCCTGACCGATTTGCGCAAAGCTGCCGGTGACCGGATAAAGTCCGCCGATATTGACCGTGTCCGCCGCGGCGGCGGTGCGTATGTTAAACGCGGCGACTGCGCCGGCCGCGAGCGCGCCTGAAGACTTGAGAAAATCCCGCCTGCCAAGGCGCTTCGCACCGAGCTCGCGTTTGGGCTTTTTCATCTGATCCCTCCCGAAAACAGCGCCCTTGAGGTGGGGGCACCGTCATTGTTGGCGTGCTGTCGTTTTAGCATTTTGCGCGGTCGGCGAACGCACCGCGATCGCAGCTTGCTGATAATTATCACATTGTATACAATATTGTAAACGATAGTTTTTCGAGCCACCGGCCGTGACGGCGGATGACGAGGGACAATGACTTCGCGCACGCCAAAGCAACAGATGCCAAACCCAGCGAAGCGGCATCGTTTGGCACCGCAACGGGTCCGATCACCCGCTCGGCCGCATCGCGGGGAGCGCGCCACGACGGAAAAAATCGCCACGCGGCTGGAAGAGGACATTGTGCTCGGGCGGCGTCACCCGCGGGAACGCCTGATCGAACAGGATCTGTGTGATCGCTTCAACACCCATCGCGCCGATGTTCGCCTTGCACTTTTTGAACTCGAAAAGAAAGGTATCGTACAACGCATCCCCAATCGCGGCGCGATCGTACGCGATCTCACGCCCAGGGAAGTTATCGAGATTTACGCAGTCCGTGAGGAACTGGAAGTCATGGCCGCTCGCATTCTGCCGTTTCCGGTTGCGGAAGCCGAACTCGCCAAGCTGGAGGAGCTGCAGCGGCAGCACAGCGCGTCAATCGACAGCGAAGACATGCTCACGGTTTTTTACACCAATTTGTATTTTCATCAGACGCTGTTCGGGTTGTGCGGCAATAGCTGCTTGATCGAGACGATCAGGCAGCTCGAGCAGAAAGTGTACGGAATCCGTTTTTATGCGAACGCCTTTCCCGAGGCGCTTGAGCAGGCGCGGCGCGACCATCTCGCAATGATCAAAGCGTTGCGCGCGCGACGCCGCGACGATCTGATCGCACTGACGCGGAGCCATTTGAAACCCTCGCCGCAGGCCTATATCCGCGCCTACGAGCGGCGCTTCGGGACACCGCAGGAGGCGTGATTTCGTTACCCTCGGCGCCATCGCCGGCGCGGACAGACGAAGCGCCTAATGCAGTAAAGCCTGCGCTTCTTGCTACAAGCGTTGCACGACCTCGCCTGCGGGTTCTGCCCGCGCTAGTCGCGCCGATTGTCCGGCCCACGCCTGCATCGCTGCAAGATTGTTAGCTTTTGCGGCCGCTTCGCGCATCGGCTGGGTCAGGCCGCGCTGCACCGGATAGGGCGCCGGTTGCGGCGCCGTCGGCGCTATGGCCGCGCGCACATAGTCGGTGGCAAGGCTGCGGGCCGGACGCCCGGTCAAACTGCGGGTAACCACCGTGTCCTCGGGCGCCGCCTTCCCGATCGCATCAGCCCAGGCGGTCGGGATCTTGGCTTCCGGACAGCGCAGGAAGGCGGTCCCGATCTGCACCGCGGAGGCGCCCAACACCAGCGCTGCCGCGATTCCGCGCCCGTCGGCGATTCCTCCGGTCGCGATTACCGGAATCTTCACCGCATCGGCAACACCTGGGACGAGGCTAAATAGTCCGACCATGCCCGTTTCGGCCCGGCTCACGTCAAATGCGCTGCGATGGCCACCGGCTTCCATGCCTTGAGCGATGACGGCGTCGGCGCCAGCGCGTTCGGCCTGTTTTGCCTCGCTGACGGTAGTCACCGTTGCGAACCATTTGATGCCTTTGGCCTTCATTTGCGCAACAAAACGGTCCGGGTAAAGATTCATAATGGACGACACGATCGCGGGGCTTGCCTCCAGCAATGCATCGCATTGCGCTTGGAAATCGGGCAGCACCACATTGCCGGCTTCGGGCGGCACCGGCGGACCCCAATTGGCGAGAAAGTCGCACATGGCGGCTTCCGCGGCGGCATCGCGCTTGGGCGGCGGATCGGGAATCCACAAATTGAACTGAAAGCCGCCATTGGTCCGCCCACTGCTTGATCGCTTGCGGCTGCAGGGGCAGCGCGCCGCAGCCGCCGAGACCGCCCGCATTGGCGATGGCGATGGCCAGCGAAGGCGGACAGGCGCTCGCCATCGGCGCCATCAAGATCGGCACCCGGATATTGAATTGTTCACAAAATGCGGCGGCGCGCGCGAGGGCGGGGTGGGTCGGCATGCGGGCAGTTTACCGACCTCCCTTGCCGGTTTCGAGCCAGTGCCGCACTGGCTTTTTAGGCGGAAGGTTCAACGACCGGCGAATTTTACTCGGCTGCAAGTTCATACTAGGCTTGCGGTCGGCGAATGTTGTCCGGGGCAGGGCCGCGAGGGAGGGTCGGTTGATTCAGAAAATATCGTTGCGCTGCGTGCTGTGGCTTGGCCTATTGCTTGGGCTCGCCGCAGTTTTTCCCGCCAAGGCACAGACCATGAGCTACGCCGACGCGATCTCACAGCTCGCTACGGCGTGCCGGAACGATATCGCGAAATTTTGCAGGGGAGTGGCGCTCGGGCCTCGCCTGAAAACCTGCTTTGACACCAATGAGGCGCGGATGTCGCGGCAATGCCAGCAAACTCGCGGCGTCGTCTACGCCTCGATTTCAAAAAGATCTGCGGCGCAGCGCGATATTGGCGACGTTTGCAGCGGGGACATTAACAGGCTCTGCGGCACCACGCGTGCGGGTGACAGTCTTCTGGCGTGCCTGCTCAGCTCTTCGCCCGCCGCGGTTAGCCCACAATGCAATCAGGCGTTCACGGATGCCGGCTGGCGGACGGAAAGGGCGCGGCAATGAAATCCCACCATATCTCACTTGTCGCCGCGATCCTTGTCATCGCCGTGGCGATTAGCGGCGCGCTGGCGCAACAGCAGATCAATTCAGGTCAGTTGGCAACGAGCCTGGCCGGCGTGAGCAATACCCGGCTGTCATTAACCGGCGCTCAGATGCGCCAAGCCGTTCTCGACAACATCCGCAATTATCCGGGCGTATTACCGCCGCATGCGCTCACTTTTCCGCGGCTGGAGAACCTCGCGCAGTTTGTCGTCGAGGTGGACTTTGACTTCAACGCAGCCGTGATCCGGCCCTCGTCATACCGAACCATCGGCTCTATCGCCGATGCGCTGCACAATCCCATTTTGCTTGGCTACGGCATTCTCGTCATCGGTCATACCGACTCGGTTGGCGGCCGCCGGTACAATGTGGGCTTAAGTCAGCGGCGCGCAGAAGCGATCCGCGATGCTTTGATCGACCCATTCAATGTCAATCCGGCCGTGCTCGAAGCGGTCGGCATGGGTGAGGAACAGCTGCGCGATCCGGCGCATCCGACCTCCGGAGTGAACCGCCGCGTTCAGCTCGTCAATGTCGGCGGAAAATTCTGCTTCAGCCCCTCCGGCGAGCGATACGTGTGCCCGTGACCGGGTATGACGTCGACGCGCATCGGTAATCAGCTTCTTTAAGTGCCGGGATCGCAGCTGATCTCAGCTGCGCATTCGACGATGCGTGCGTGATCCTCGCGACCCAGACACAGCAGCCGCCATAAACCATAGCAATGTGAGTTGGGCGGCGTTCACCGTAACGGTGACATTTTCTTCGCGGGCGCGGTGAGTCGGTCTGCCTTCTCGAAGGCCAGGGCAGCCCAAGCCGTACCTTGGGCGAAATGATGGCTCGCCCGCTGTCGCGAATTTCACAATGCCAACGTATTCACGCCCAAATGGGAATGAGGATTATGCGCCTTGCGTCGCGATTCGATGTGGGGCGTGACTGCACGCAAACTGGGGGATCGATCGTGCGATCAAAGATCCTATTGGTCGGCCTTGTGCTGACACCAGCCGCTCTTGTGGCGACCGGCTATTCAAGCCCTGGCGAAGCCAAAGGCGATGACTGCAAGGCCAGGCCCGATAGTACGTCGCCGGCGGGCTTGCATTGGTATTATCGCGTCGACCGGGCGAACAACCGCCATTGCTGGTACCTGCATGAGCAGGGCATGGCCGTTCGCTCACTCAGCCATGCAACGACACGCGATCCCGCTACACAGAATGACGTTGCTACTCAGAATGATACTGCCGATGAACAGGTCTGGCCAGCTCCGCCAATGACTGACACCCCGCAGCCACACTATGAACAAAGCGCGACGGCTGAACCGCCAAACGCAAATTTCACGGCCCGCTGGGTCGATCTGCCGAAATCGGTGGATCTGAATGCGGATGCGCTTGTTACGGCGAGCAACGGCTATGCGGCAGAACAGGATGTGGAAAGCGGGCAAGGAGAATTACCGCATTCCTTGGCGGATGTTCCGACCGTCAATAGCGACGCGCGACAGAATGCCGGACCGCAAACAAGCTTTGGCTCGATCAGTCTAGCCGGTGCGGTGGTCTTGGCATTGCTGTTGATATCGGAAGCCTTGATCCGGTTTGTACGCGCGTCCGGCTGGAGTTTGCTGCGCCGGCGTGTACGCGCGCAGCCGGCTTACTACAGCGAAGCTCCCGCGGTGGCAGTCGAGGCCACGCCAGATCGCCCCTGGTGCAGCGAAACGGCGACTGAGCCGATAGCCCGAGAGCATGCCGGAGCACGCGAGCTGCGGGGCTTGTTGCAGCGCGCCGACGGCGGGTTGCGGCCGCCCCGGTCGTTCGCCCCCTCGCGCTCGGCGCAGCACCGTGAGCACGCCAATCATGCTCGCGCTCATTCCGCGTTCGAACGCCTCAAATCGCGAACGTTCAGCGGCATGACGTGGGCGCCACTCTGACTTGGCTCTGGTTTGGGCGTCGCTCTGACTTGGGCTCTGACTTGGGCGTCGCTCTGATCCGAAGATTGAACCGATGTATCCTTCGTCGGCCCCGTGAGTGCCCGATGAGCAGTATCATGCGCATGATTTTGTCCCGCGCGATCTCGATGCCGAGCGCGATGAGCAACGCCGGCGACGGCCACCGTGTCCAACCACAATCAAGCGCCCCTCGCTTGCCAACCGAATGATACGATCGGCGAGCCGTTTTTTCGCGGCGGTCCTGATCGGTGTCGGGCTTACCTTGGCCTGGCAGTATTACCCGGACGAGATCAACGAGGTCGTCACAGCCTGGGCTCCGCCATCGGCCTCGCTGTTACCGGCGCCAACCCCGACGAAAGCTGCCGAACCTGCCGTTTCAGCGGAAATGGCGCAGCAGATTAAGCTGATCGTAGTCGATCTCGCGATGGTGCGGCGGAACATCGGGCAACTTGCGACCAATCAGGACCAGTTCGCCGCCAAACAAGAGCAGATGAGCCAGAACCTCGCGACCTTGCAACAAGTCGAGCAAGACGTCCGGCAGCAGGTCCTCTCGCCGCCTGCACCCAAAGCGGCGCGTCCCCCCGCGCACAACCCGCCGCAAACCTCGTCGCACTAAAGCGAAGATTTTTGGTTGAATCGGCATTTCGCTTTAGCTTGTTGTTTGAGCATGATCTTTTCCGAAAACCGGTATCCACCCTCGGATCAATGTCCGAGGGCAGGCTTTTTCGGGATCATGCTTTAGGCGCACGCGGATTCTCCGGGCGCCGGTACGCGCGGTATTTATTCCGACGCCGTGCGCCATCGCATCCAGGGCGGGCGGAGCGGCGCGGGTTCGGGTTTATCGTCGGACGCGCCTAGTCCCGGCGGACGCCAGACCCACAATATCGCAACGAAGATTATGTAGAGCGCGATCGCGCCCAGCGGCATAAAGCCATAAGTATAGGCAAAGTCAGTAATCCGCTGGCCGGCGATATCGTTGGATGTGCCCTCCCGCAGCAAGAAGCTCGCGACCAGCACATAGGTGCCGAGCGTGCGCACGCGCGGATCGGTCATGGTCGCTGCGGTCGCCAGAATGACGGGGGGAAGCACAAAGATGTAGTGATAGCGGCTGGTCATCGGCGACAGCGCCAGCATCGCGATCAGGAGCACTGCCGTGTCGATGGCAACGTACTCCCGCCGCCGCGGCGATATCAGCAGAAGCACGCCCATGGTTGCGACAAACACGGCACCGACGGCGATCAGGATCATGGTCGGGGTCAGGCCAAAGACCGGAGCCGTCGCGAAGCGATTGATCAGACCGCGCAGCGACTGGTTGTAGAGATTGGCGCCGTTCCAGATGTCCCAGAACACAAGCTTGGAAGAGTTGCCGGGCACCAGTGCCGGACCCACCACCTGGCCGAACCATTCGGTGAGATGACCGGTATTGCCGCCCCGCAGCGCGCCGATGATGTCGGGGATGAGGCTCACTGCCAATAAGACGACGATGAAAGCGACGCATGCAACCAAGCGTCGCTTGAGGATCAGATAAGGCAAATAGATGAGCGGGGAAGCGCGGATCGCGGCCGCAACTGCAAGCCAGGCGCCGCCCGCGGCCTCGCGGCCGTTGAACAATGCCCAGGTGCCGAACATGATCAGCGCCAACGACAGTGGATCATGGGAAGCATAAGTGACGACGTCGAGGAAATGCTTGCCGCAGCTGACTAGCATGATCGTGCGCAGCCAGAACAGGTTTTGACCGCGCGTTGAGCCGGGATAAAGCCGTTCGGCGATCGCCTCGGTCAGTCGAACCGCGATCACTAAACAACCGACAAAGATCACGTACCAGATCAATCTTTGCAGAACCGGCGGCAGAAATGCGAGCGGAATAAAGAAAACCGCCAAAGCGGCCTGGTATGGGTACTGCGGCAAGCAGCTCAGCAGCGCTTCGCCGTCCAACACGCAGCGAGCGGCAGCACTGTAAAACGGTCCCATATCCGAGCTGCGGCCGAACATCGGGTACAAAGCCGCGGCCGTCACGATCAAAACGATCCAGTCACTCCACAGCTGCAGCCGCGCCAAGCCGGAACGTAAAAGAATATGAACCCGAGGACTGACAGCGGCAGCATCGCTCGAGTGCGCCGGATACGCGGAAGTCTGCGTCATTGCCCCTCAAAAAAGCCCGTACTGAACGCCGGTAAAATCGGCATCCGTCCCCCACGGCGCGGCCATTCAATCAGACCCGCAGTGGCTGTTCCACGCAGGCAAGTTGCAACGGACGCCGATTTCCATGAAGTGTCACTTCAGTGCCACAGGCTTTCGATGCGCCGAACCGGCAAGGAACGCCGCAGCCTGATTGCTCGTTCCAAGCTTGGCGCAGCCCTCGTCCAGTCATTGGCCGAGCAAGACAATTCCTGTCCTCGTGCCGTTTCCAGCAGGGGGAAGCGCCGACCTCTCGGCGCGGCTCTTGGCCGAGCATTTCAAGAACGGCTTGGCCAAGCTGTTGTGGTCGAAAACAAGCCGGGCGCCGGCGGCAATATCGCTGCGACGGAAGCGGCCCGTGCTCAAGCCGATGGATACACATTGTTCGTCGGCACCAACGGCACGCAGACCATCAACCAAAGTCTATATCGACATCTATCTTGTGATCCTGCGGCCGATTTCACCGCGATCGGCATGATGTGGTCAGCGCCGCATCTCGCGGTGGTTTATTCCGCCATACCGGCGCGATCGCTGGACGGTTTTGTTGCATACGCACGCGCGCGTGCGGGCGAGCTCAGCTTGGTTCCTCGGGAATCGGTCCGTCAACCCGTCTATTCGCCGAAATGTTTAAGGCGCGCACCGGGATCGAGATGGTGCGTGTCTGCTGCGAGCGTCGTCGGGCTGGCAGGCGATCGTCCGTATGGAACCGGTGATCGTTTGCTCTCTTGACAGATGGCGAAGTTGGGCCAAGATTTGGGTTGTAGTGTCGCGGTTATGGAGGTGCGTATGCTTCCACCGGGCCAGAAGAGCCGCGATGACTGAGGCCGCACCCGTTCGGGCGGCATCATAGCGGTCATTATGCGAGCGGTGCGCTCGGAGCGATCTTTCGGGGCCGCATCAGTCAGGCAAGGCCCCACGTCGGTCGCTCCCTGCGCTTCTTTAGCGCATTGCGCTTTACTTTTTGATCTGTGCGCTTCGTCGAAATTCATTCCGCGACCATCCAACCTCGCGATTTTCCGAGGGGCCAATGTTGCGAGACACCAGCGAAGAGCAATGGGGCGGGCGGCTGCCGGCGCGCAATGTTCTTGGCGAGCCGCTTGAACTTTGCTCGATCAATCCAATGACCGGTTTTTACCGGGACGGCTGTTGCAACACTGGCCGGGAGGACGTTGGCAGTCACACCGTCTGCGCGGTCATGACCGAGGTTTTCCTGCTTTTTTCCAAATCGCGCGGCAATGACCTGTCGACACCGGTGCCGGAAATCGGCTTTGCCGGATTGAAACCGGGCGATCGCTGGTGTCTCTGCGCGCAGCGTTGGCAAGAGGCGTTCGAAGCCGATCACGCGCCCCGGGTCGTGCTTCGCGCTACGCATGAGGCGGCACTGAGTTATTGCGCGCTGGGCGATCTAAAACGATTTGCCATCGATCTGGCGTAGGGCACAGTCGTCACGGCCGTTCCTTTGCACTTTAGTTAGCGGCGGTTATTGAAACTCTTCGCGACGTTCGCGCCGCCTTCGCTCGTAAAATCGTCGAAATGAGCATGCAACAAACAGCAGTTCAGGTAGTCGCCAAGATCGGGTGAGGCGCTATGGAGCCTAAGGGAACGGTGTGCCAAAAGCGGACTCGCCCCGAGTCCTCTCGCCATTTTGACCCAAAGCGGACATGGCTGCCAGTGCCATGAGTGTTTCGGTGCGTTGGCTGCAGCCGCCTCTTGTATGAGCGGAGTATTACCACAGCGCGATGTAGACGCCTCATTCCTGCCGTTACGCACACACATTTCCCGTTGAAATTGGTCCTTACAAACCTCGAGGCCGGTAGCGAATCAG
>Ga0306920_100007095_pt1 | contig 14718 bp, 17 predicted proteins | sample flu12Cox44000170_FD_204666 | JGI IMG/M metagenome (GOLD analysis project Ga0306920, IMG submission 204666) | Lab enrichment of tropical soil microbial communities from Luquillo Experimental Forest, Puerto Rico - flux4day.12C.oxic.44.000.170 (v2)... | ecosystem: Environmental > Terrestrial >... | reverse complement strand
ACTTCCTGCTGATCGTGATGTTCACGTTCTTCTACGTGTATGTCGCCTTCGACCCGCACCAGCAGGCCGACCTCATTCGCAAGCAGGGTGGCTTCGTGCCCGGCATCCGTCCCGGTCCGCCCACCGAGCGCTACTTCGCGCACATCCTCAGCCGTATCACGGTGGTCGGCGCGTTGTTCCTGGGCTCGGTCGCGGTCGTACCGTCGCTCCTCATGGCGCTGTGGCACCTCAACAAGTTCCCGTTCTACGGGACGACCCTGCTGATCTCGGTCGGCGTCGCACTCGAGACGATGCGTCAGATCGACAGCCAGCTCATGATGCGCAACTACGAAGGCTTCCTCAAGTAGGCCGTCCGTGATTCCCGGGGTCAGACTCGTGGTCCTCGGCAAGCAGGGGGCCGGGAAGGGGACGCAGTGCGTCCGCCTTTCGCATCACTACGTCGTGCCGCATGTCTCCACCGGCGACATGCTGCGCAGCGAGGTGAAGTCGCGCTCCACCATCGGACTGCGGGCCGCCAAACTGATGGACGATGGCGAGCTCATCCCCGACGACCTCGTGATGGAGATGGTGGGCGGCCGCCTCTCCGAACGCGACACCACCGGACGCGGGTTCGTCCTCGACGGCTGCCCCCGCACCACCGGGCAGGCCGAGTCCCTCGAGAAGATCGCCGAGCCCTTCGGGCTGGACATGGTCATCGACCTGCAGGTGCCGACGAGCCTCGTCATGAAGCGGCTGGCCTCCCGGCGGGTCTGCGTCGACTGCGGTGCCAACTACTCGACCGCGGCGCCACCGTTGGTGAACTGGACGTGCGACGTCTGCGGTGGCGAGGTCGTGCAGCGTCAGGACGACACGGAAGACGCGATCGAGCGCCGTCTCAACCTCTACGAGGAGGAGACGGCGCCACTCATCGAGTGGTACAAGAAGCGCGAACTACTCTTCGAGATCAACGGCACCGGCTCGCCGGACACGGTGACGCGGCGCGTGGTGGGCGCCATCGACGCCATGCGGCACCGCCGCCAGATCGAGGGCGACAAGCAGTGAGGCGCAACGCAACCGAACTGGCCAAGATGCGGCGCGCTGGCAAGGTCGTAGCTGAGATGCACGAGGCCACGCGGGCTGCCGCCAAGCCGGGGGTCACGACTGCAGAGCTCGACAAGATCGCGCGCGAGGTGCTCGACAACCGCGGTGCCACGTCGAATTTCCTGGGCTACCACGGCTTCCCGGCCGTTATCTGCACCTCGCCGAACTCGATGATCGTGCACGGCATCCCCGGCTCCTACATGCTTGAAGACGGCGATATCCTCTCGATCGACTGCGGGGCGATCATCGAGGGCTACCACGGCGACGCCGCGTTCACCATGGGCATCGGCAGCATCTCCAAGGAAGCGCAGAAGCTGCTCGACGTGACCGAGCGCAGCCTGTGGGCCGGCATCGACCAGCTCGTCACGGGCAACGCACTCCACGAGGTGGGGCGAGCCGTGCAGAACGTCGCCGAAGGCGCCGGCTTCGCCGTCGTCCGCGAATACGTCGGCCACGCCATCGGCACCGCGATGCACGAGCAGCCACAGGTGCCGAACTACTGGCCCGGGAGCAAGGGCCCCACGCTCAAGACGGGCAATGTGTTCGCCATCGAACCCATGGTCAACGCAGGCGGACCCGAGACGGTGCTGCTCGACGACGGGTGGAGCGTGGTCACGGCCGACGGCCGCTTGTCAGCGCACTTCGAGCACACGATCGCCGTCACCGACAACGGTCCTGAGGTGTTCACCGTCGCTTGACGTCGCATTGTGACTGCGCCCGACACTGTGGTCGGAGGCATGTCGTCCCAGGTCCCGAGTTCAGCGGCTTTCCTGGGGGCATGATGCGCTCCTCAAAGAATCCTCACACTCTTGTATAACGATTCGCCCGATGGGACGGGTGACGACATTCCGACGGCTTCATGGTCGGCGTGTCGTGGTGCTGCTAGCGGTGTCGTCTGTCGTTGTGAGCCTCGGCGTCTCCGGTGCGGCAGGGAGCTCGATCGTCGGCGATCGCTCGGCCGCCGCGAGCATCGTGCCGAGCGGAGCCTCGATCGCACCCGCCGTCCGGCCAACCGGCCGGGTGCTGCAGGGCGCACTGGTCGCCCCGGGCGGCACGGTTCGGACATACACGCTGTACGTGCCGCGCTCCTTGCCTCGAGCTCGGCCGGTGCCGTTGCTGGTTGGACTGCACGGTGGCCTGGGGTCGGGGCCGCAATTCGAACGGGACTCCGGTTTCGACGCGCTGGCGGAAGCGAGCCGTTTCATCGTCGTCTACCCGAACGGGACACCCGTCCGCCCGTCGGCAGCGAGCAGGCTGGTGTGGAACGGCGGAGGATGCTGCTCGGTGGCGGCGCAGGACCAGGAGAATGTCGACGACGTCGGCTTCATCTCCTCGTTGATCTCCAAACTGGAAGGTCGCTACGACATCGACAAGGCACGCGTGTACGCCAGCGGGCACTCCAACGGCGCCATCCTGGCCGAACGTCTGGCCTGCGAGGACTCAGGACAGATCGTGGCCATCGGGGTGCAGGCCGGCGCCCTCATGGTCAACAGCTGCCCGATGTCGCATCCGGTCTCGGCGCTCGAGATCCACGGCACGGCAGATCAGAACATCCCCATCGACGGCGGCATGGGCTCGCGCTCGCTGACGAAGGACGACTTCCCGCCGCCTGTCGATGCGCTCGACACGTTCGCAGGCCATGACGGGTGCGGTTCCGTGCCGGTCACGACCACCGACCCGTCGAATTCGGCCGTGATATTCGAGAGCTGGCGCACGTGCATGAGCGGCACGAGCGTCGAATGGGCGAAGGTGACCGGGGCCAACCATGCGTGGATGGGTCACCCGGCCTCGCAGGCGAGTCAACTGTTGGTCGGAAAGCCCTATTTCGGCTTCGACTCTTCGGCCGCCATCTGGTCATTCCTGTCCGCACACTCTCGTCACTGACGTCGGTTCCAGAATCGCCGCAGCCCGTTCAGGCAATTCCGGTCCAGCGGGCATTGGCTTCATCGAAGAGGCGCTGCGTTCGGCTCAAGTCACGCGGACGCTCTTCGTAGGTCTCGGGGTCCCATTCCGATCGCTCCACCGAGAAGAAATCCCCTCCGTACACGTGCAGCGCAACAGCGAACTCCCGCCGTGAGTTCGCGACCGAGTGGATCGCGTCATCCCCCAGGACCAGGACCTCGCCCGCCGGCAGCTCTCGGCCGCCCGCTTGTTCGAGGCCACGTGGAGCTCGGCGGAAGAACGCATTGTCCTCCTGGCCGCCGTACATCCCGATGACGGCCCACATCCGGTGATCATGGGGATAAAGGGTCATCCCGGGGGTCCATGCCACCTGCAGCACCGTGAGATCGGCCGCCTTGTGCAAGGTGGTGATGCCCCCGCGACTGACCGGACCCAGTGCGTATTCGAGGTCGCTGCGATCGGCGACGAGTTCTGCGAGGACGTCCCGGACCGCCAACGCCGGCGTGTGCTGGGTCAGAGCCTTCTGACACCGATCGACGATCTCCTCGACTGCGAGTGGCATGTGCCCCTACAGATTAGGGACGTGGACGGCCCGGATTCTCGGCAACGACACCGAATACAGGACAAACGCCGGGTTACCGTGCGTGTCGTGGCTAAAGGCGGGGTCGGGCAGCAGCGCAGTGGCTGGCAGGAGCTGTCGCATTTCGATACCGCCGCTGCCTCGATCCCGACGGGTCTTCGCTGTGCCGTTGCGATCGCGCTCCCGCTGATCGTCGGCATCTCGAGCGGCCTTCCCCGGGCGGCCGGCTGGGGTGCGGTCGGCGCCCTCTTGACCGACATGGCGATGAACCAGCCCGAACACCGCTTCCGGGCTTCCCGGGGGCTGCACGAAGTGCATATGCGGAACAGAGAGGGAGCAGCGCGAACCGTATAGGCGCGCGCTGCAACCCCAATTACCTGCCCGTATACAGTCCAATGGGGCCCGCCACCTCTGCCGCGTATGTACGCTCGGGCGACCTCCGGCCCCGGGGTCCCGGCGGCTGGGCGAGGCCGGCAGCCAACGGCTGGAAATCCCCAGCCCATGCGGTAGACTCTCAAGCCGGCCCTTGGACCGTCCCCCCTGCGGAACGCGCCCTCGGATCGATCCGATTTCGCACCCTCCGGCCTCGCGTCGCCTGGTGCGCCGGAGCAGCACCAGAGACCAATCGAGGAGAGTCACCTGCCCAAGCCCAAGGAAGACGCCATCGTGCTCGAAGGCACGGTGGTCGAGCCGTTGCCCAACGCCATGTTCCGAGTGGAGCTCGAGAACGGCCACAAGGTGCTGGCGCACAGCTCGGGGAAGATGAGGATGCACCGCATCCGCATCTTGCCTGGGGACAAGGTCCAGGTGGAGATCACTCCGTACGACCTCAACCGAGGTCGGATCACCTATCGGTACAAGTAGCAGAGAAGGACGGGGAGTCAAGTGAAGGTTCGGCCGAGCGTGAAGCCGATCTGTGAGAAATGCAAGGTCATCCGCCGACGTGGCGTCGTGCGGGTCATCTGTGACAACCCGCGTCACAAACAGCGGCAGGGCTAGGGAGAGGAAGCGACATGGCCCGAATTTCAGGCGTCGACATCCCGCGTGAGAAGCGGCTCGAGATCGCGCTGACGTACATCTACGGCATCGGCCCGACGCTCTCGAAGCAGATCACCGACGCCGTCGACATCAACCCCTCCACGCGCGTCCGCGACCTGACGGACGAGGAGGTGGCCAAGCTCCGCACCTACATCGACCAGAGCTTCCGGGTCGAGGGTGACCTACGCAGGGACGTCTCCCAGGACATCAAGCGCAAAATGGAGATCAACTGCTACCAGGGCGTGCGCCACCGCAAGGGCCTCCCGGTCCACGGCCAGCGCACCCACACCAACGCCCGCACCCGCAAGGGCCCCAAGAAGACGGTTGCCGGCAAGAAGAAAGCGATCAAGAAGTAATGGCCAAGCCCGCCAAGCCCGGACAGCGGCGCCCCCGCCGCAAAGAACGCAAGAACATCGCGTACGGCGTCGCCCATATCAAGAGCTCCTTCAACAACACGATCGTGTCGATCGCCGACCCGGAGGGGAACGTCCTCGCCTGGGCGTCGGCGGGCAACGTGGGCTTCAAGGGCTCTCGCAAGTCCACCCCGTTCGCGGCACAGCTGGCCGCCGAGGCGTGCGCCAAGCGCGCTATGGAGCACGGCGTCCGCAAGGTCGACGTCCTCGTGCGTGGTCCGGGCTCGGGCCGCGAGACCGCCATCCGCTCGCTGGCTGCTGTCGGCATCGAGGTGGTCGGCATCAAGGACGTCACGCCGATCCCGCACAACGGCTGCCGGCCCAAGAAGCGGCGCCGGGTATAGGACGAGAAGAAGAGGAACGAGGAACCACCCCCCATGGCTCGATACACCGGTCCCGTCTGCCGCCTCTGCCGGCGCGAGCGGACCAAGCTGTTCTTGAAGGGCGAGCGCTGCTACTCGCTCAAGTGCCCGGTCTCCGAGGCGGTCACCGATCGGCACAGCCGCGCCTACCCGCCCGGGGAGCACGGCCGCGACCGCATGCGCCAGGGCTCCGAGTACCTGGCCCAGCTGCGCGAGAAGCAGAAGGCGCGCCGGATCTACGGGATCCTCGAGAAGCAGTTCCGCAACATGTACGAGGAGGCCACCCGCCAGGAGGGCATCACCGGTGAGAACCTCCTGCGCAACCTCGAGATGCGCCTCGACAACGTGGTGTTCAGGGCCGGCTGGGGCGCCAGCCGGAACCAGGCCCGCCAGTTCGTGCGCCACGGCCACGTGCAGGTGAACGGCAAGCGCGTCACCATCCCGAGCTACCGGGTGCGCAAGGGCGACAAGGTCACGTTGCGCGAGGCCACCCGCGGCAACTTCCACGTCCGGCGCAACATGGACACGCTCGAGCGCCAGACGCCGGCCTGGCTCGAGACCGGCGACTCCGGTTTTTCGGTGGCCGTGTTGAACCCGCCGTTGCGCGAGCACATCGACGAGCCCGTGCAAGAGCAGCTCATCGTCGAGCTTTATTCGAAGTAGTCAGTCCCCGGTCCGTCCGCCCCACACCCGATCGCCCCGACCCCGTCACAGGAGTACCCACCATGTTGATCATTCAGAGGCCCACCGTCGAAGTCGTTGACGAGGAGCAGCACAACCGCCAGCGCTTCGCCATCGGCCCGCTCGACCCGGGCTTCGGCACCACCCTCGGCAACTCGCTGCGCCGCACGCTCTTGTCCTCGATCCCGGGCGGGGCGGTGACCCAGCTCCGCTTCGACGAGGCGTTGCACGAGTTCACGACGCTGCCCGGTGTCAAGGAGGACGTCACCGACATCATCTTGAACCTCAAGGACCTGTTGGTGCGGGTGCACTCCGACGAGACGGTGACGTTGCGGCTCGATGTGCGCGGGCCGGCCGACGCCACGGCGGCGGACCTGCAGCTGACGCCCGACGTCGAGATCCTGAACCCCGACCTGCACATCGCCTCCATCAACGCCAAGGGTCGCCTGGCCGTCGACGTGACGGTGGAGCGCGGGCGGGGCTACGCCTCGGCAGACAAGAACAAGCGGTCGTCGACCATCGGCGTCATCCCGATCGACTCGATCTTCTCCCCCGTGCACCGGGTCACCTTCGACATCGAGCCGGTGCGCGTCGAGCAGTCGACCAACTACGACCGGCTGGTGCTCGACATCGAGACCGACGGGACGATCTCGCCCCGCGAGGCGCTGGCCTCCGCCGGCGACACGCTGCGCAACCTGGTCTCGCTGGTGGCGGACCTCGAAGAGGCACCGCAGGGCCTCGAGCTCGGCGACACCGGCACGACCACGAGCGGCTCGCCCGACCTCGACTTGCGCATCGAAGAGCTCGACCTGTCTGAGCGCCCGCGCAACTGCCTCAAGCGCGCCCAGATCAACACGATCGGCGAGCTCGTCGAGCGCACCATGGAGGATCTGCTCGCGATCACGAACTTCGGCCAGAAGTCGGCCGACGAGGTAGTCCAGCGCCTGGACGAGCGCGGCCTGTCGCTGCGCACGCGGGACTAGGGCCCGGTCCGATCATGCAGGCCACCCCCAAGCGCGGCCGCCGGCTCGGCGGCTCCTCGTCGCACCAGAAGGCGATGATGGGCAACCTCGTCGCGTCGTTGATCGCGGCCGAGTCGATCGTCACCACCGAGGCCAAGGCGAAGGCCATGCGCCCGGTCGCCGAGAAGTGCGTCACGGCCGCCCGCAAGGGCGGCGTCGCTGCGCAGCGCCACGTGGTCGCCCTCATCCGGGACAAGGACATGACCCACAAGCTCTTCGAGGAGATCGCTCCCCGCTACGAGGACCGCCCGGGCGGGTACACGCGGATCCTGAAGCTCGGGCCGCGCCCGGGTGACAATGCGCCCATGGCGCGTATCGAGTTCGTCTAGGCCTCTCGTCGCGTCCACCGTGGAGGAACCAGCTGGCGCTGCGACGCAGCGCTGGAGGCTCCTCGTCGCGTACGACGGCGCCGCCTTCCGCGGTTTCGCCGTCCAGCCCGAAGTGCCCACCGTCGCCGGGGCGCTGCGCCAGGCCCTGGAGCGCACGGCCCGCCTCAACGAGCCGCCACTGCTCACCTGCGCGGGGCGCACCGACGCCGGGGTGCACGCGCGCGGCCAGGTGGTCCATGTCGACCTCCCGCCGATCCCCTACGACGGAGCGGGACTAGCCCGGGCGATCAACCGGCAGCTGGCGCCGGAGATCGTGGTGCGACGCGCCGAGGAGGTCGGGAGAGAGTTCGACGCCCGGCGGTCGGCGACTGGACGCACGTACCGCTACCTCGTGTGGAACGCCCCGGAGCCCGACCCGCTGTTGGCGCCGATCGCATGGCACGTGAGCGACGCGTTGGATCTGGTGGCGATGCGGACGGCGTCTGACGTGTTGCTGGGGAGCCACGACTTCCGTTCGTTCTGCCGGCGCCCGCCGGGGACGGACGCGTCGGAGCCGATCGTGCGGCGGGTGACCCGGGCAGCGTGGTCGATCGACGCCGGGCCCGAGGCGCTCGACGCCGACGGAGTGATGCCTACGGATCCGGGGCCGGATCCGGGGCCGGGGCCGGGCTCGGAGGCGCGGCTGCTTCGTTTCGAGATCTCGGCCAGCTCGTTCTGCCATCAGATGGTGCGTTCTCTGGTGGCGGCGCTGGTCGACGTCGGCCGGGGCAAGGGCAACGCCGCCGCGCTGCTGGAGCGGTTGCGCGCCGCGTCACGGCAGTCGATGCCCGAGCCGGCGCCGGCGGCGGGGCTGTGCCTCGTCTCGGTGGACTACAGCGGCAAGAGGATTCCGACCGCATAGCCGGACCGTCCGCCACCGCTCTCGTGGCGGATCTCTTGTCCGTCGCAACCACGGCATTTGGGGTCAATGTGGTCAGCCCGCCGAGGGATCGCGGGTGGTAGCACCTACCCCTGGTCCGTCGACCCAGCGATCCCTGTGGCCTCCAGATGCGTGGCCTCAAGGGGAGCGGAGCGCTTCGGCGGGGCTCAGACGCGAAGCACGCCAGGCGGGATAGAGCCCACCGACGGCACCGACGCAGAGCGCAACGCCGACCGCACCGGCCAGGACGCCCGGTGGCACGGTGGTGCCCCAATTGCGGATGGATGCGTAGATCGTGACCGCCAGGGCGCCCAACACGGCGCCGGCTAACCCACCGGCGAACGAGAGCGTCGCGGCCTCGCAGAGGAACTGCAGACCCACATGGATCCGGCGCGCCCCCATGGCCCGGCGCAGTCCGATCTCTCCCCGCCGCTCGAGGACGCCGATCACCATGACGTTTGCGATGCCGATGCCGCCGACGAGGAGCGCTATGGCGCCGAGCGAAAGGAACAGGCTCTGGAACGCGGCCGATGCGTCCGCCCGCGCGGTCAGGGCGTCGGACGGATTGGCGATGGCGACGTTCTGGGGCGCCGACGGGCTCGCGGTGGCGGCCAGCACCGACTCAACTGCGCCGACACTGGTGGGGTCGGCGCGGACATAGACCTCCGTGGGCGGTGCCTCCCGGAGGAGCAGGTGATGCGCGGCGGGGAAGCCGACAAGGGCCGAGAGGTCGAGCTCGGGGGCGAGCGGCACCGGCTCGAGAATGCCGACCACGTCGAACCACTGGTTGCCGAGCCACACGCTGACCGATCCGTCCGCGCGGTCGACACCGAGCGCCGCTGCCGCGTCGTGGCCGAGGACGACCGCGGGCAGGTGTGCGGTGGCGGTGTTCAGGAAACGGCCCGCCCACAGGTGCGCCTGCACCGTGGCCAGCAGGCTGGTGTCGGCTGCCTCGACCGTGATGCCCTGGCTGTTGACCGAGGGGATGTGTTGATTCCGGTAGACATGCACCGTCAGGTCGGCCGTCGCAGCATCGGCGTTGACCGGACCGATCCTCGAGATCATGGCCGGCGCGCTCGGCGGGAGGCTTGTCGTCTCACCACTAAAGCTGTTGGGCGAGACGGTCAACAGGTTCGTGCCCAACGCGTCGATCTCGGCGATGAGCTGGCCCCGGCTGGAGGCGGAGATGCCGAGGACGGCGACGAGCGTGGCGACGCCGATTGCGACGCCGGTGGCCGACAGCGCGGCACGAACCGGCCGCCCGCGCAGGCCGACGACCGCCAGAGTCCCTACGTCGGCGGCCCGCAGCCGCGAGCGCCATCTCACCGCCGTTCGTCCCGCTCCACACGGCCGTCGCGCAGTCCCACGGCGCGCGGCGCCCGTTGCGCCAGTTCGTCGTTGTGGGTCACGAGGAGGATCGTTGTCCCTCGTTCGTGCAGACTCTCGAGGAGGGCGAAGATCTCGCCGCCGGTGACCGAGTCCAAATTGCCGGTTGGCTCGTCGGCCAGCAGGAGGGCGGGCTCGCCCACGATGGCGCGGGCGATGGCCACGCGCTGGCATTCGCCGCCGGACAACTCGCCCGGCCGGTGCTCGCTGCGGTGGTCGAGACCCACGGCGGCCACCGCCTCGGCGGCACGGTCGAGGCGCTCGGCCGCGGGCGTGCCGCGGTAGAGCAGCCCATCGGCCACGTTGTGCAGGACCGTCCGGGTGGGCAGCAGGTGGAACTGTTGGAAGACGAAGCCAAGCCCGCTGCAACGCACGCCCGACAGCTCGGCGTCCGACATGGCCTCGGTGGCCTTCCCCGCCACCTGCACCGTGCCGGCGGTCGGGCGCTCGAGCGTTCCCGCCACGGCCAGCAGGGTGGACTTTCCCGAACCCGACTGGCCGGTGACGGCGACGAACTCGCCGGTGTCGACCGTGAGGGTGACGTCGCGCAGCGCCACGACGGGGGTCGACCCGGCGTGCTCCTTGGTGATGTCCCGCAGTTCGAGCGCGCTCACTGGGCCACCACGACTCGGGTCCCGGCGGCGATCCCGTCGCCCGAAACCTGCACGCTCCCTCCAGCAAAGGCCCCGGTGTGCACGCCGACCAGGTGGTGCTGGCCCGACGGGCCCACGACCTCGAGGCCGTAGCCGCCTTCGGCCAGCGCCAAGAGCGCCGCCACCGGGACGGCGAGCACGTCATGGACGCTCTGCACGGTGAGCGAGACCTGGACGGACTCGCCCTCGTCCGTACCGGTCGCCGCCGGGTCGGCCGGGGTGACAGTGAGCACGGTGGCGGCCGAGCCCGAGTCACCGGAGCCACCCGAGCCACCCGAGCCACCCGGGCCCGAGCCCGAGCCCGAGGGCGGCGGCGGTCCCAGGGCCGATACCACGCCCGGCGTCGAGGTGCCCGTCGGCAGGACGATGGAGACCGTTTGGCCCGCGGCGACGGGCGGATCGTTGGGCGTGAGCGGCACCGAGGCCGCCCGCGTTGTCGTCGTCACCTGGTAGGGCGGGACACCCGGGGACGCGGGCTGGCCCGGCGTGACCGAGGCCGCCGCGATTCGGACCGCTCCGGGGACGAACGCGACTTCCCCCAACCCGATCGATCCCGTCGGAGCCTCGCCGATGGCGGTCTGCAATCGGCCGACGGCCGCCGCCGCGGCCGCGTCGTAGTGCGATCCCGCCACGGCGAGCAGGCCCCGCGCGTCGCCGAGGGCGATGAGGTTCGCCTCCAACTCGGTCACGTCGGGTCCGTCGACCATACCCGGGACGAAGGGACGCCAGGCCGGCACGCTTCCGGCGAGCAGTACGACCGGCGTGTTGTTGACCCGGTAAAGGATCTGCCCGGGCTGCACGACGGTGCCGGGCGCAAGGATGCTCGTATAGGTACCGTCCAGCTCGTTCACGATCGGCGGGCTCGCTGTGTAGCCGAGCGTGCCCGCAGTCAGGACGGTCGCCGCCAGGTCGGTGCGTTCGACGGTCGCCGTGCTCACGGGCGGGGGGCTCGGCGCGGCTGGCGAAGGGGTGCCGCGCACGGCAATTGTGACGACGGCGCCGCACAGCGCAGCGGCGGCTAGCGCGAGGGCGACCTTCGGGATGTCGGACCGGCGGCCGGCACCCGCGCTCACGGCCCCGTCCCGTCGTCGTGGACGCCCGCCGGAAGCAGGTGCCGGCACGCGGCGTCGGCCGAACGGAACTGGGGCGAGTAGCGGCCGAAGTCGCTCGAGATACCCGGCACGTTGCCCAGATTGAGCTGGCCCTGTGGACCGGGGTCGAGCATGGAGATGGCGTGGGATCGCATGCACTGTGCGTACTGCACCAGATGCGGCCGCCACTGCGAGAGCTCCCGGCTGGCGCCGGCTTCCTTTGCCGCGACGATCTTTGCGATGAAGTGGTTGCATGCCGCCAAGGCGGCATTGTTGGCGGGCGAGGGCGGCGGCACCTCGACCGACAGCCCGACGTGCCCCGGCCGGTGGAACGGATCGGGCTCGTTGACCCCGTGGGCACGCAGGCAATGGGCGAAGTTCACGAAGTCCAGGTCGCCCTGCGCTTGCGAGGGCATGCCCTGGGCGGCGCCACTCGTTGCCGACGAGTGCTGTCCGGCCAGGCTGGCCACCTGGGGCCTTCCGTCGCCTCCCGACGAGCAAGCGGCGACGCCGAGCGCGCAGAGCGCGCCGACGACGACGGCGGCGCCGGCGCGGCGACGCCCGCCCGAAACCCACCACCCCCGTCGCCTCTCGCCCGCCCCTCCTTCCTTCGCCGACGTGTGTTCCGACGGTGTGCTCATGTGCAGACCTCCCGACCCCGACCGGCCCGTGCCGGCAGACGAGTCCTATGCCCCCCGCGGTCACAGGGTCGTCACGGGCGGCGGGTCGGTCCGGGCGTTCCGCGCCGAGGCCGCCCAGGTCAGCGGGGGCGTGCAGGGCAGGGTCTGTGATCTTCCTGTGACGTGCCTTGGGGCAGGATGGACCGGTGAGGGTGCTCGTCGTGGAAGATCAGGTTGAGCTGGCCGACGACATCGGTGAGGGGCTGCGAGACCGCGGGTTCGGTGCCGACGTTGTCTACGACGGTGCGGCCGGCATCGAGAAGGCCATGCTCTACGACTACGACGTAGTCGTACTCGACCGCGACCTGCCCCACGTGCACGGCGACGCCGTGTGCGCCGCCCTGGTCGCGTCACACCGGAATGCACGGATTCTCATGCTGACGGCCGCCACGATGGTCGACGAGCGCGTCCATGGTCTCAATCTCGGGGCGGACGACTACCTCACCAAGCCCTTCGCCTTCGAGGAGCTTGTCGCGCGCGTGCAGACCCTGGCCCGACGCGCGCCGTCCGCACCGCCGGTGGTTTGGCGCGGGGATCTGGCCGTTGACCGTGCCAGGCGCAGGGCGAGCCGGGCGGGCCGGCCGATCCGGCTTACACGCAAGGAGCTCGCTGTACTCGAAGAGCTGCTCGCAGCGGACGGAGCCGTGGTCAGCGCGGAGGAATTGCTCGAGCGCGTCTGGGACGAGCACGCCGACCCGTTCAGCCGGACGGTGACCGTCACGGTAGGCCGTCTGCGCGCCAAACTCGGCGAGCCCGACGTCATCGAGACAGTGGTTGGTTCGGGGTACCGCATCGCATGAGCGACAAGGCGGAACCGGCGACGAGGAGCGCCTGGCTCCGACGTCGGCTGCCTCGGGGCGTACGCCTGCGCCTCACGCTGCTCTACACGCTGCTGTTCGTGGCCGGCGGCGCGGCCTTGTTGGCGATCACCTACGGGCTCGTCTCGAACAGTCTCGACTCGGGGTCGAACGGGGCCACGTCGAGGGTGGCACCCAGCCAACAGTTCATTAAGGAGTGCAAGGCCAAGTTGAATGTCCCGCATGCGCCACCGGGCGACAGCAAGGCAAGGGCGGCCGGGGCGGCCGCTCGGCTGTCGTGCGAGAAGGCGTTCATCGAAGGCGCGCTCGCGGCGCAGACAGCGCAACGCAACTACACGATGAGTGAGCTGCTGACCTGGTCGATCGTCGGCCTCGCCGGACTGACCGTGGCGTCGGCCGGGCTGGGATGGGTGATGGCGGGCCGCGTGCTGCGACCCGTGCACGACATCACCGAGGCGGCGCGGCGGGCATCGGAGCGCCACCTCGGTGAGCGCATCAACATGCGTGGACCCGACGACGAACTAAAGGAGCTGGCCGACACGTTCGACGACATGCTCGAACGACTGGATGCTGCGTTTGCCGCGCAGCGCCAATTCGTGTCCAACGCTTCGCACGAGCTGCGCACGCCCCTGACATCGATGCGGACCGCCATCGACGTCGCCCTCGCCAAACCGAACCGCACGCCGGAAAAGCTCGAAGCGACCGCCGAGAAGGTGCGGCGCTCGATCGACCGGGCCGAGCGCATCATCGATGCTCTGCTGACGCTCGCGGTGAGCAACCAAGGCATTGGCACACTCGAAGAGCTCGACCTCGCGACCGCCGCCGAAGACGCGGTCGATGCCATGGAGGACAAGGCGTGGGTCCTTGGGTTGACCGTGAACACCGAGCTGCAACCCGCCGAGGTCACGGGCAGCCGGGTGCTCCTCGAGCGCATGGTTTCCAACCTGGTGGAAAACGCGGTCGTCCACAACGTGGTCGACGGGTGGGTACGGGTGCGAGTGGGGTCGAACAACGGCCATTCGTACATCGAGGTGGCGAACAGCGGGCCCGTGGTGAACGAAGAGGAGCTGCCGCATCTGTTCGAGCCCTTCCGGAGGGCCGACGCCCGCATCGGGACGTCGGGCGTCGGCCTCGGACTTTCGATCGTCCAGTCGGTGGGCGAGGCACACGGTGCTACCGTCAAGGCGGAGGTCTCGGCCGGTGGGGGCCTGGTCATTACGGTCACCCTGCCGAGTCGTCAGGGCCGGCCCGGCTGAGGAGTCCCGGCCCGCCGGCAGCGCCGGGGGCGGAACGGCCCGGTCGGGTGCCCAAAAGGCCTGCAGGGGCGGCTTGCTGGCCCTTTCGGCGGACCGCTATCCTGGTACGTCGGCCCTGGGACTCCCCGGGGCCCTGAGCCAGCCAGAAACGGCCGGCTCGCCACCCACGCGGCAGCGAAAGATCGGTCTTGTGCGCACATTTTCACCGAAGGTCAACGAGATCCAGCGAGCCTGGTACGTCGTCGACGCCGACGGCCTCGTCCTCGGGCGCCTGGCTTCGGAGGTGGCGGCGGTCCTGCGGGGCAAGCGCCGTCCGTACTTCGCGCCGCACGTCGACACCGGCGACAACGTCATCGTCGTGAACGCGGAGCGGATCGTGCTGACCTCGAACAAGGCCGAGGCCAAGATGGCCTACCGCCACAGCGGCTACCCCGGCGGCCTGCGCTCCACCAGCTACGCCACCCTGCTCGACGAGGAGCCGGCCGAGCTCATCCGCCGCTCGGTGCGC
>Ga0306920_100007094_pt1 | contig 14718 bp, 11 predicted proteins | sample flu12Cox44000170_FD_204666 | JGI IMG/M metagenome (GOLD analysis project Ga0306920, IMG submission 204666) | Lab enrichment of tropical soil microbial communities from Luquillo Experimental Forest, Puerto Rico - flux4day.12C.oxic.44.000.170 (v2)... | ecosystem: Environmental > Terrestrial >... | reverse complement strand
GGGGAGATGGCGCGACGAAACCGACGCGACGCGATCAAGACTTGGGTGGGGCTTGCGTTGTGTCTCCTTTTCATTGCGCTGATGGCATATCTGAAATATGGGAGGTAATGCGGCGGTTCTGAGTTTCACAGTGCATTGACAAGTGCGTGGAGTGCGCCGCTGTGGATCACGGGCCACCGGAGTACAAAAGATCGTCGTGGTCTTCTCGTCGACCGCAGCGTCGGTGATCGTCACCCCCAACTCGATGGTGCGCATGATCGTGTCGGCAACAACAGACGGCGGGCAAGCGCTAGCCTCAGGCAAGGGTCACCTCGGTGGTGTTGGTGAAGCGCGTGTGTGGGAACCCGCATCGTCACCCACCGAGGCCCCACCTCACCGCAGCGACACGAACCCCACCACCAGGCAATCGCCAACTACCCGTGCACTCTCATTTCCGAAGAGCCGCTTTTTCGTACCCGCTGGTGTAACACTGTGTTACACCAGGTGCGGACAATATCGAAACCGGGGGGAAATCCCCCAGTTCCACTTTCCCAAAAGGGAAAGTCGCCAGGTGAGGAAAATTTCCTCACCTCCCAGACGGCCCCAGACCCTTCCCGGCCACCGGGACACCGGCCGACCGGCGTTCGTGGCTCAGCGTTGATCTGGGCGCGATTCCGGCAGCGCCTGGCGCAGCGTCCGCGCCTCCTTCACGGCGAACGTCCGCCGGTCAGTCGTGTCGGTGAGGCCGAACCCTCCCACCGTATTCGGTTCATCCTCGTCATGCGAGCGCGCAAAGCAAGGAGCGTGGGGAATTCTGGAATCGCTTGTCATAGACCACCTTTACAATGAATGGATGACAGAGCGTTGGCTCCAGTCGTGGGATATTAAGGGCTGTACGACGTTTCAGACCACGGGCGCGTGCGGTCGCTTCCGCGCCACCGAAGAAGAACCGGACGAATCCTCAAGCCACGGCCCAATCCACACTCCGGCGGCTACCTGCGGGTTAGTCTGTGCCGAGAGTCGAGAGTTAGGGACTTTCGCGTCCACCGGCTGGTCCTTGAGGCGTACGTCGGCCCCTGCCCAAAAGGCTTGGAGGGATGTCACTTTGACGACAATAAGACGAACAATCACCTTTCGAATCTGGAGTGGGACACGCCCAGTACCAACGCATTTGACGCTGTACGCAACGGTCGCAACCGCAACTCCAACAAAACGCACTGTATCAATGGCCACGAATTCACGGCGGAAAACACCCGCTACCGCCGCAGGCGTGGTTGGTTGAGCCGAGAGTGCCGTGCATGTGAGCGCGAGAGAGGCAGGATACGACGCCAACGAAACCCATTGGCAGAGGCCACCTAAGGCCGGTTGCTCACCGCCAAGACCCGAATGTCCGCAACGTAATCTCATCATCTTCGGTCACCGTGAACCTGCGGCCCCTCGTCCACTTGTGGTCGAACGGCGGCGGCAGACCAGGCGGCAGATCAGCCGAATTCACATTGAGCGTCGGGCCGTATCGCTCAGCCATCAGCGCCGCCACACGCTGCTCCTTGTCCCGCTCCCACGCCGCGAGGTCGGCGGCGACATCCTCCACTAACAAAACTTCCGGCATGCTCAAATAGTCGGTCTGCTCGCACCGCTTCCGCAGTATCGCCTCATACACACCCGGCGAATGAATGCTGGTGTGCCCGTTCGTGGTTGGGACACCGGCCGGTCTAACCACTGGCATTCTTCATCCTAACGCGGTCCCAGCGAGCGTTCGCCGCACGGCTGGCCTTGATCGACATGATCGATTTCGGTTGCGGGACTTCAACAGTGATCTGCCGGTGCAGCCGAGAGATCGAACCCTCCAACAGCCGCAACTCGCCAGCCAGCTTGATCCGCAGGCCCAGGTCTTTGCGGTCCCGCAGTTGCGCGTACTGCTCCGACAGTTCCACCCGCCGGTCAACCGCATCGGCCAGCATCCCGATCAGATCCTGCTCCTGGCAGGACCAAACGAGATCCTGCCCAGTGGCTTTCGCCGCCGACGCGAGTTCCTCATCCAGCGCCGCGATAAGTGCCTGCGCTGCTTCGGTTTTCGGTGCCATGCCGACAGCCTACCGCACCGCGCCTGACCAGCGGGGATTCAGCCGCTCAGCGTGCGCGTGGAGATCACCTGTTTCGGCCGTGTGAAAACCACCCCCATGGACGGGGTGAGGTGGGTATGGGGGTGGTGACCATCGCGGTGGGTGCGGGAGTGGTCGCATGGTGCGCTGATCGGATGGTGTTGGTAGGCAGGGCATCTCGCGTGATGGGACGGTGCTGGTTGGGAGTGGTCGTCGGACAGTGCAACTGGGCTTAATTGTCCAGTTCTGGACAATTGGGGCGGTGCGAACCGGTGACCGGGCGATGGTCGCATGTCGGGGAGTCTGGTCACTGAGCCTCACTGGTGGCGCGAGCCAGTGACCGGGCGATGGTCGCATGCGTCGGCGCGACTGTCCCAGGTGGGACAGTGCGGACCCTGGTGGATGGCTGGATGGTGAAGAGATGCCCAGAGATGGCGCGATGGTCTGCGATGGTCGCGATGGTCATCAGTCGTGATGGGGTGGTCGATCAGTCGGGGTATTTGCACCAACAGCGTTTCCGCCAATGTCGCGGTCATAGCCCACGGGCTGCGAGCCAGCGGTCGATTCGTTCGGCGACTGCCTGCCAGCCGGGTTCCAGCATCATGTCGTGGCCCATAACGGGGAAGATCTCTGCCTCGGTACCGTATATCGCAGCGGTGCGTCGAATTTGGCGCTGGGGAAAGAGGACGGTGTCGTTCTCGGCTCCCAGTACCAGCATCGGGACACGGTTGACTCGTTTGGTCCTGACAAGATCAAGGGCGAGCATGTCAAGGAACGCCCGGTAGGACTCGTCTCGAACTCGCTGCTGACAGCAGTTGACATGATCATCCGGCGTGGATGCCGAGAAAAACACATCCCGCACCAGTTCAGGGGTAGCAACCAGCGGGGCCAGCCTCAATGACACGTTGACTTTGGCGAACGCCTTAGGATGACGGCGCGCGACGCGCAGGGTCGCCCCCAGAACGCCGGAAGGCGGAACGGATTGAACGAGAATCGCCCCTGCGGCGGTGTGTTGCTCCAGGTATTTTTGGACGACGAAGCCACCCATCGAATGCCCAATCAGAACCGGCTCCGTCGGTAGTTGCGCCGCCGTCTGGGCGACATCGTCTGCGTATTCCTGAATTCGTGTCCAGCGCAGACGCTCCCCGCCGGGGCTTTTTCCGTGGCCGCGCAGGCTCACCGCAATGGCGCGGTATCCCTGAGCCGCGAAGAAATCCAGGAAATGCTCATCCCAGCACCATGCTGCATGCAATGCGCCGTGGACAAACAGCAGCGGTACCGGATGCTCATCGGTACTACGGCCTTTGTCAATCACTTCGAGCAATGCGCCATCCCTTCGGTCCATTGCGGGCGTTCCCTCGGATCTTGTCAGGCGCTATGACCTCGAAAGGCTAGATTCGGTCGATTCGCTTGGCTCGCTCCTCACCACGGTTGGCGCGGTCGTCGGCGATTACGGCGCGGCATTGCGGTGCAGTCCCCCGATGCGGCGCGGTGGTGGCGCTGGGGCACCTCGGCCTGCCAACTGTCCGGCCCGCCAGGCAGCCATCCAATCGTCGGGGGCCTCGCCGAGCATCTGGACGATTCGGCTGGCCGACGGCACCGGCACAGCCGCTGTCGGCGGTTGCGGCGTCGCTTGCGGGGCGGTGGCTGCTTTCCAGTCCACGGCGCGCTGCGCGCTATCCCATACAGCAGCAGCCGAATCGCCAGAAAGCATGAACGCCGGTACGCCCGTGAATCCGCTCACAGCCAGGATGAATTCGGGAGTCATTCCCCGTAAGCTTCTGCCGTCACCGCGTACGGATCCAGCAGCGGCGGCGCGCTGGTGTCGTTTTGCATTGCGCGGGTGAGGTTTTGGTGATTTTGCGCCAGGACGGCTGCTTGCCTGGCTTTGAGGATGGAGTCGGCCTGCGCGTCGGACAGGCCGGGAATGCGGCTCGACAACGCATCTGTCAGCCAGCCGGTCGGGGCGTTGCGACTGGCCAGGTAGGAACTGAGTTCTTCCGCCACGACAGGGATTTGGGCGTCGTCGGCGTTCGCGATCAGATCCTGCGCCGCCGCAACCAGTTTCGGTGTGTCCTTGATGCTGTCAAGAGTGCGCGTGGCCCGTGCCCAGAAGCGTTGCGCCGCAATCTGAGACGCCACGTCATCACCGACCCGCTGCCCCTTGATCAGGGCGTTGACCTTCTGACTGGCCGCGTCGGAGTCGTCCAGCACGGCGCGCACCGCCTCGGGCAGCGCCAGCGCGGCATCGCTGACACTGAACGCACCAGCATTGCGTTTCAGCACGTCAGGATCGATGTCCTTGGAATGCGCTGCGCGCCAATCGCTGTATATCTTGTGGACGGCTGCCTGCGTCCGCAGCGCCTTCTCGACAGGGGTCTTGCCGCCAGGGTCGATGAAGCCGGATGGAATCGGCGGCGGATAGGCCGGGCGTGCTGGCCGTACAGTTGGAAATGTCACTACTGAACTCCCTTGCAGTGCCGTCGATTTGAAGACGGACATTAGGGACAGCTTAACGTACCCGACCTGTCACGCTCCGCACGCCAGCGGTGTGTCTGAAGGGAGGAATTCAGCTAGGGTGTTTGAGTTCTGTTCGGGCCTGGTCGATTTGGTCGTACGCGTACGCCACCATCGCGGCGGTGGTCATCGTCTCACCCTTGCGGGCGAGCGATTCGTAGATCGCCTCACCGAGGACTTCGCGGAGGTCGGTGATCGCGGCGGTGAATTCGGGAAACCCCGTAGCGGTGATGGGACTGCGGGCGAAGCCCGCGATGGTGGCCGCCGGTTCGTAGCGTCCAAGCCGGTCGAAAAGAACGGCGAGGCTGGCCAGCGAGACGCGGATCGTCGTGGTGTCGCCCGCATCGTGGAAGTTGCGGATTGAAAGAGTCAGGTGATCGAACGCGGCCACGGTGCGGCCGTGTTCGGCCTCAAGTAATGCCAGATTGTTCGCCAGGGCTGCCACCCCGGAGCGGTTGCCGCTGTCTTGAGCGATCACCAGACCCCGGCCGAGAGCGTTAAGCGCCCCGACGGGATCCGCGTCACGCAAAGCCAAACCGTAGGCCCAGAGCGAAAACGCGAGGAATGCCGGGTTGCCTGTTGCCTCCGCAGCCTCGATGAGGCCATCCGCGCAATCCATCGCCTCCCCGCCGGAACCCGCCACCGTCAGCGCAAGGACGAGCCATGCCCGGATGTAGACGTTGGTGTCGCGGCGGCGTGCGAGCTGGGCGCGGCACCACTCGGCCAACCGCTCGGGCTGCCCGATGGCCACGTAGACAAGTCCAAGCCAGCCTTCGATGCCGTACGGCGGCGCATCGCGGCTCCCGCCGACAACGATCTGACCGGCGTCGCTGTAGCCGACAGCCGCCTCGATCCGTCCGGCCGTCCAGCACTGCGACGCAATCACATACAGGAACGCGAGCCGCGGGTGGTCGACCGCGCGGGCGGGCTCGATCAGCTCTTCAGCCCAGGCGATCGGCTCAAGGGTTTGGACCCACAGGCCGAGCCACCCCACATAGCTGGCGATGGTGGCGGCGACATCAAGATCGCCCTGGTCGGCGGCCCACCGAAACGCGGTGCGCAGATTGGCCAGCTCGATAGTGAACCAGTCGTAGGCGTCGCGTTGGCGGGGGCTGTCCCACAGGGCCATGATGTCGGCTTCGCGCCCGGCGAAGTACCGCGAGTGCGCGGCCCGAATCTCGGATGCTTCGCCGTGGGCCACGAGTTGTTCCTCGGCGAATTGGCGGATCGTCTCCAGCATCGAAAACCGGGCATGCCCAGACGAGCGATCCGCCACGAGAAGCGACTTGCGCACCAGCGCGTCCAGTAGATTCAGCACTTCGTATTCGTCTTGGTCGGATCCGGCTACCGCACAAGCACTTTCGAGGTCGAATCCCCCGGCGAAGACCGAACAGCGGTCCAGCACTGTCTTTTCGGTGTCGTCGAGAAGATCGTAGGACCAGGCCACCGCGTGACGCAGCGTGTGGTGGCGTGCCAGTCCGCGCCGTGATCCGACCAGCAGCCGCAACCCCTGATCAAGACGATCACGCATATCGCTGGCCGTCATCGACGCCATCCGCGAGGCCGCCAACTCGATGGCCAACGGAATCCCGTCGAGGCGTTGACAGATCTCCACCACCGCGGCAGCCTCCTCGGCGTTGCTGACCGAGAAGCGCGGCGAAACGGCTTGGGCGCGTTCAACGAACAGGGACACCGCCGCCGAGTCGATTCCCGCGCCCACGTCCAGCGAGGGCACCGGCCACAACTGCTCGTCGGCGACCCCCAAACCTTCACGGCTGGTGGCCACAATCTTGATCGTTGCCGAGGCCGCGAGGATCGCCTCGATCAGATCGGCGGCGGCGTCCAGCACGTGTTCGCAGTTGTCGAACACCAGCAGCCGGACCCTGCCCTCCAGCGCGGCAGCGACACTCTCGGCCACACTCTTGCCCGGTTGCTGGGTGATGCCCAACACCGCCGCGACCGCGTCGGGCACCGCCGCCGGATCGGTGACTGCGGCGAGTTCGAAAAACCAGACCCCGTCGGAGAATTCATCGGCGAGCCGCGCCGCGACCTCCAACGCCAGCCGGGTCTTGCCGACCCCACCCACCCCGGTCAACGTCACCAACCGATGCGCCTTGACCGCCGCTTGCACCTCGTCGAGTTCGGACTCGCGTCCGATGAAGCTGGTGGGCGCGGGGCGCAGATTCCCCGGACTCGCATCCAGCGCCCGCAACGGCGGAAAGTCCGTGCGCAGGCCCTCCGCGTGGACCTGGAACACCTGAACCGAAGTCGGGAGATCCCGCAACCGGCGCGGCCCCAGATCGATGAGATCCACCCCGCTGAGCAGACTTGCCGTCGAGTCGGCCAAGAGGATCTGGCCGCCGTGTCCGGCGGCCATTACCCGCGCAGCACGATTCAAGACCGCACCGAAGTAATCGCCCTCGCGCAGTTCGGCCTCGCCGGTCGCCAACCCCATCCGCACCGGCAACCCCAACGCCTGCTGCGCCGCCACGGCGGCATCCACTGCTGCTTTCGGCGAGGCGAATGCGGCGCACACACCATCGCCGGTGTGCTTGAACAACCAGCCGCCGTGCCCCTCAATCGCCCCACGCAACACTTTGTCATGGGCGGCCAGCGCCACGCGCATCCCATCGGCGTCGGACTCCCACCGACGCGTCGAACCCTCGACATCGGTGAACAAAAACGTCACCACCCCCGTAGGAGCAGTCGCCCGATCAGCGGACACCCCAGCAGAATCTCACAACAGACCTGCTCCTAGCTACCGGCCATCGACGGAATCCGGCCCAGACACCCGCGCCCTGAGGCGCTGCGTTTGAACAGTTTTGTTTCAGTTCCGACAGCGCGATTTGGCCTTTGTCTTCTAAGCCGCCCACCGTGCCTTCCCGCTCATAAACCTTCCGACGGTTCTTACGGATCGTCAGCGTCGATCTCGGGGCCATTTACGGGGCCATCCTTCGGGCGCACGAGAGGTGTGCGCCATGTTGTCCGGCCATCATCGGCTCCCCGCATAGGTTGCAGGGTGGCGCATTCCGGCGTGCCCGTGCGAACTGGGCGCACGCGGTGCGGTGCCGATGATCCATGCGCCAATGACACCGCGCACAGAGTGTGAGGTAGTCGGCCACATCAATGCTGTACCAAGCGTCGCGGATCGGGCAGTGGCGAAGATTCGCCTGCGGCGCAGCAGGATTCAGGGCCGCTTGGAGCCGGGATGTGGATCGGCACCGTTGGCAGGTCCGACGCAGCCTCTTGCGCGCCTGCCGGTGGATGCTGTCGTACGTCACATGCACATAATCGCATGGAACGCCGAGTGGTTTCAATCATCAACTGCCGCACCGCTCCTGATGTGGGCCGTGCGGCCGAAGGGCCGACGCCCGTTGCGGATCGCGTCGGCGTAGTTGTCGGACCTAGTGCCGAACCGAACATTACAGATTCGCCCGTCGCGCTTAATGTCGTTGTGGTGCAGGGCAATTAGGCCAGGCGGTCTGGGTCCAAGGAACGCCTCGGCCATGAGGATGTGGACCCGGTACGTCCGGCCGTCGAGTTCGACCATCGGGTAATCCTTGCCGGTGCAGGGAGTCTTGAGAATTCGGCCCGTCTTCACCGACCGGACACGGGCGCGGCTGGACACCTCGTAGCGGTCCTCCGAGCCTGGGATCGGCACCGGCAGCCACATCTCCTGGTGATCCCGCAGGACTGCACCGCCGTCGATACCGTGCCTGCGTGCGACCCGCAGCACCGACCGGCACCGGCTGCCCAGACGCACGATGTTGCCCTGGCGGTTTGACGGCTCGCGGGAGCCGGCCGGACAGGTAGCGTGCTGGCCCCCAGATAGCCCAGGAGCGGTCAGACCGGCGCGGGTGGGTGACGGTACCCGAGAGCCGCGTTGGGCCGTCACAGCCGCCGCCGTCACGATGCGCTCCTGAACCGGCGGAACTGATTGAGCCGTTCCTGATGTGACGATTCCCGGCTCTTGCCACGGGCACCACGGCACCGCTCTCCGGCTGCTGCATCACATAGCGGGCAGCGGACAGACCGCGACTCGGTTCGCGACACGAATTGGTAGGTTTCTGTCTTCGGCACTTCATCTCCCTTGGGTAGGTGGCTGGTTTAGGGCACAAAGATGGCCCCCTCCTAAGGTTCCCCCATGCGAGAAGGGGCACCCAAAACCCGTGTGAGACAAACACTCATCGCCACACGACTCGGAGCGAGTATGCGGTACACAGTGTTGTCTCCACCCTGCGCGCTGGGCCACGAGACACCCGCGCCGACGACGCGTGCGGTTGCTTTACGTCGGGGCGGTCGGTTTACGGCGGACTCACCTGATAGCGCCGACGCCTTTTGCGTCGGACGGTGCTTTCGGATATCCTGAGACCGTCCGCCAAGACGTTTGAAGCCCCGGTTTCCCAATTTGGAGTCGGGGCTTCATTCTGCATAATACGCATTGTCAAGCAGGACAAGCAAATTCGGCTTCTTGCGGCATTAATTGCAACCGTTAAATGGCGACTTCCGTTGTGGTACTAGTTATTACGAGCGGTGTTGTGGTCGCTCACTTGGTGAATGGTTGTTGGTACTTGCCACGGTTCCGACAAAAAGAAGCAGCGCCGGATTCGCAAACCGGCGCTGCTTTCTTTTTATTCAGTTATGCCGAATTGGTAAGCGCCGGGACCTCTTCCAGCCTGGGCGTTAGGCCACGGTCCACCGCCATCGCGATGAAGTACGAAACCTGCTGGGCCAGAACGCGGTCCACGTCTTCGTTGTCAGCGCCGCCCTTTTCGTCGTAAAGTGCGTCGATTGCGCCGATCAGCGTTTCGATCCGCTTTGCCAGCTTGCCCGCTTCGGCAACAACATCCACTGGCTTCGGGGCCTTCGACGTCGTCGGCTGCGGGTAGTTTTTCTTGTCGAATCCCCTGATGCTGGCGGGCAATTCGTCGTCGGGAACGAGTTCTCCGTCATAGATCGGTTCGCCGTTCTCGCCCAACTCCGGCTTGTTGGAATCCTCGCCCAACTCCGGTTCGTCGTCGGTTGAGGGGTTCAGGTTTTGAACACCTGACGCGACATCGCCGGAGGCTGTGGCCTTGCTGACACCCGTCGTGTCAGCGATGGCTTGCCTCGACAGGCCAGCCTTGGCGAGTTGCCACGCCGCCAGTCTGCGCTGCGTTACTGGCAATTCGATTGGCGCACCGTGGAATTTGTCATCCAGGTAAGCCTTCCACGTCGGGTACTTTTGCGAGCCGTCCTTGTTCTTGTACGCCAACCAGATGAAGCCCTCGTGCGCCTCGATCACGAGCCGGATCGTCTCGTTGCGATGGGTGGTGATCTTCTTGGTGTGCGCCTCGGCCTTCGCCTCGGTGGCGAACGCGCACTTGGGCGCGTTGGACTTCACGACTTCCTTCCCCGGCTGCTTCTTCTCCACCGTCTTCCTGGTTGTCGTGTTGCGCTGGCCCATCGGACCCTTGTGGTTTGGTACTGCTGTTGCCACGATTGGTTCCTTTCAGTGAATGGTGTTGGAATGCGCTGCTAATTCGAATGATTCGCTGATGCTGCCACCTCCCCGCTGGTGTCGGTGTCGAAAAGCGTGGAGAGCCGGGAGATCTGCTCGCTGGATAGCGGCGGGGCCGCATCGACCACAGCGGCGATGTGTTCGTCGCGGGTCACGCTGACTCCATTCGGGATTCGATGTAGGCGTCAAGGTCCGCCGGTAGGACGCGGAACTCGGTGCCGATGCGGAATGCGCGGATCTCGTGCCGCTTGATGAGTTCGCGTGCGGTCTTCTCAGCACAGTTCAGCCTGTGCGCGATGTCTTTGACGGTGAGTGCTTGGAGCATCGCCGTGCGATTGCGCTCGCGGATGGCCTGGATCTGGCCTGGTGTCATTCTGTTGCTGTTCAAGGTAGTTCCGCTCCGTTGGCCGTACTTGGTTTGACCAGGTTACGTACTAATTGCCGACGTGGCGGTTTTGAATACGACTGTGCGACAAGGGATATTGTCAATGGCGCGAGGCTGCTGGCTGCATTATTGTCAAGGAAATTGACAACAAAAATTACCGGAAATTACCGGCGTGTCGCCGTCATTCGTCCGGCGTGTCGGCGCATGCAGAAGGGCGGCCGAGCCGAAGCCCAACCGCCCTCTGGTGTCGCCGGAGATTACCGCCAGGTGATCTCAATCAGCCGGTCATCGAACCGCGCACCGCGACGGGCCTTGCGGATCGTCACCTCACACAGCGTGTCCACCACCTTGCGCCGCCGGTCCAGACTCAGCTTGGCGAACCGTGCCGCCGCATCGGCCTTGCCCACCAGCCCCTCCAATGCGCGAGAAGCGGTGGCGTTCAACAGCTTCGCGTCCACCTCGGCCAGCCTCGCCTTGGCCTGCTCAATCTTGGCGTTCATCTGGCGTGCGGTGATCAGGTCATCGTTGTAATCCTGCTCAGCCGACGCGATGCGCGCCCGTAGCCGGTTGACCTCATCGGTGAGCGCCGATGTGTCTGGGCGTGGCTTGGCCAACACCACGGCGGCATCTTCCCGCGCCAGAAGCGCCGCGATCACGTCGATCACGAACTGGTCGGTCGGCTCCATTGCACGGGCCACGCCGTGGCAGTGCTTGCAGATGTAGCCGGAGCCTCGGCCGCTGCTGCGGGACATGCTGCCAATTCGTTTACCACATTCGCCGCAGATCGCCAGGCCGGTCAACAGGTGCTTGCGTGCGGTGCTTTTGCCGGTGAACCTGGCCGGTGCATTGAGCAGAGCGCGGGTCTGCTCCCAGGTGTCGCGGTCCACGATGGGCTTCCACTCGACCTTGACCGGCTGCCCGGTGTCGTCGGTGACTAGCTCGCCCAGGTGGAAGCGCAGACCGGCGTAGCGCCCGTTGATGAGTACCTGACGTACAGTGCGGCCGGTCCACTGGTTGCCGCGTGTCGAGGTCAGTCCCCGCTGATTCCATTGCGCCGCAATGCCGTACAACGTGGCACCGGCCAGCATCGCTATGTGCGCGGCGCGAATCGCGTTGGCCTCGTTGGTTTTCAGGGTGCCGTTGGTGTTGTAGCCGAACGCACGTCCGGTGCTGTGTGCCTTGCCCATTCTCGCCTTCTGCCTAGATGCCGATTTGTGCCGTGCCGACTTGCGCTCCATCTCCTTGCGCGCCACGGCCCCCATGATGCGGAACATGAACCGCCCGTCGTCGGTACTCAGGTCGATCTCGCCGGTAACGGTGGCCAGGTTGCGTTCGATGCCCATCCTGGCGACGAGGTCCATGAACTGCTCGCCTTCGATGGGAACGCGGGTGAGCCGGTCGGTGTGCCAGCAGACCACCGCCTGCAGCGCCCCAGATGCTATGTCGGACAACATCTGTCGGTACGCGGGGCGGTCCACGCCTGCCTTGGATGAGGTGTCGTTATCGACGTATTCGACTGGCCCCCAACCCTTTTGGGCGCACAGTCGGAGGCAGTCCTCGCGGTGGCGTGCGATGCCCAACGCTTCGCCGGTCTTGTCGTCGCTGATACGCAGGTAGACCGCGCTCTTGATGGTGTCCAATGGTTCCTCTCCTGGGGCCGGTCGGCCTCCAACATGTATCCTACCGGACTATTGCCCGTGCTGGACAACTGCGAACACCTGCTCGATGCGAGCGCGGAGCTGGTCGTCGCGCTGCTCGGTGCCGCGCCGGGGCTGACGCTGCTGGCCACCAGTCGTGAGCCGATCGGCGTTGCGGGCGAAGTGAGCTGGCGGGTGCCGTCGCTGTCGCTGGCCGACGAGGCCGTCGAGTTGTTCGTCGAGCGCGCCCGCCGTGCTCGACCCGATTTCGCCGTCGACAACGACAACGCTGCGGCGGTGGCCGAAATCTGCCGCCGCCTGGATGGGATGCCCCTGGCGATCGAGCTGGCGGCGGCGCGGGTGCGGGCGCTGTCGGCGGCCGAAATCCTCGAGGGCCTGCATGACCGGTTCCGGCTGTTGACCGGGGGGGCGCGCACCGCGGTGCGCCGCCAGCAGACGCTGCGCGCCTCGGTGGACTGGTCGCATGCGCTGTTGACCGAGCCGGAGAGGGTCGTGTTTCACCGGCTGGCGGTGTTTCTGGGTGGCTTCGACCTGCATGCCGCCCAGGCGGTCGCTGGCCACGACGAGGTGGAGCGCTTCCAGGTGCTAGACCTGCTCACCCTGCTGGTGGACAAGTCCCTTGTCGTGGCCGAACACACCGGTGGCGCAACGCGTTACCGGCTGTTGGAGACGGTGCGGCAGTACGCGCTGGAAAAGCTCGCGGAGTCCGGCGAGGCCGACGCCGTCCGGTCGCGTCACCGCGATCACTACACGGGGCTGGCGGCGCTGCTCGACGCGCCGGCGGGCAATGATTATGAGCAGCGCATCGAGCAGGCCGACATCGACATCGCCAACATGCGCGCCGCGTTTTTGTGGAGCCGGGAAAACTCCGACGTCGAGCTGGCGTTGGCGCTGGCGTCGTCGCTGCAGCCGCTGTGGATCACGCGGGGACGCATCCAGGAAGGGCGGGCCGGGTTCGACGCCGTCCTCACCCAGGAGGTCGCAAAGGACGCCGGGGTGGCGGCCGCGGTACGCGCCCGGGCCCTGGCCGACACCGCAGTGCTTTATTTATTGTCCGGCGCTGCCGACAGCCTGGATCGCGCGCAGCAAGCCCTGGCGATCGCCCGCGACATCGATGACCGAGCCGTGCTGGCCAGGGCGCTGATCGCCTGCGGCTTTACTGCCGCCTACAACGCCGAGCTGGCAGTGGCCTACTTCGCCGAAGCGATGGAACTCGTCCGGGCGCTGGACGATAAGTGGAGGCTCAGCCAGATTCTGACCTGGCAGGCGAGCGCAGCAATCGCCGCCGGTGACCCGATCGCGGCGCGCGTGGCCGCCGAGGAAGGGCGCGACCTCGCCGACGCGATCGGTGACGGGTCCAACTCGCGGCACTGCCGCATGTGCCTGGGTTTGGCACAGATATTCCAGGGCGATCTGGCCGGTGCCGTCGCACAATTCCGCGCGATTGCCGCCGAGGCCGCGGTCGCCCACGATGGGCTCCTCCAAGTGGTTAGCCTCGCGCATCAGGGCAGCGCGCTTGCGTTTCAGGGTGACACGGCTGCGGCCCGCGCCGCGGCCCAGGCCAGCCTGCAGTCCGCGTCCGAGTTCGGCGGGCTCGCCGCGAGCGTTGCTCACTTTGCGTTGGCGAACACGGCGTTGGCCGCCGGCGATGTTGCCGCGGCGCTGGACGCGACCGCGGCGACCTGGGAGCACGGGAGTGTTCTGCCGGGGTACGCGGCGCACCTGCGCCCCGTCATTGCGCAGGCCGCACTGGCGGGCGGGGATCTGATCACGGCCCGGAGCTGGGCCGACGACGCGGTCGCGGCAGCGCCGGGGTGGAGCGTGCTGATGTTGGCGCTGACCACGCGCGCCCGCGTGGCGATCGCCCAGGATGAGCCGGAGCAGGCTGAACGTGACGCCCATGACGCGCTGGCGAGCGCCCCGGACGGTTTCGCGCGAGTGGGCGCCGCCGACAACCTTGAGTCCCTGGCCACGCTGGCTGGGGACACCGGCAGCTATCGGGAAGCGGCGCGGCTTTTTGGCGCGGCAGCGGCCATCCGGCAGCGCACGGGCGTGGTGCGGTTCAAGGTCTACGACGCCGGCTACGAAGCTTCGGTGGCGGCGTTGCGAGATGCCTTGGGCGAGCATGACTTTGACGCCGCGTGGGCCGAGGGCGCGGCGCTGTCCACCGAGGAGGCGATCGCCTACGCCCAGCGTGGCCGCGGCGAACGCAAACGCCCCGCCAGCGGGTGGGCGTCGCTCACTCCGGCCGAGCGCGACGTGGTGCGACTGGTCAGCGAGGGACTGGGCAACAACGACATCGCCACACGGCTTTTCGTCTCACCGCGCACCGTGCAATCCCACCTCACCCACGTCTACGCCAAGCTGGGGCTGACCTCTCGCATGCAGCTCGCCCAGGAAGCGGCCCGCCATGCCTGAGCGCCCACGCATGCCGTTTCCGCCGGGGATTGGTAACCGCCTCGTTAGCCCGAAGTTCCCCCTTGTCGCGGGGTCCCGAACAGCGCGTGTGGTTGTGAGCAGCTGTTTCGCGGCCTACGGTGGTATCACATGTAGACATGTAGACTATATTGACTTGGT
>Ga0306920_100007093_pt1 | contig 14719 bp, 14 predicted proteins | sample flu12Cox44000170_FD_204666 | JGI IMG/M metagenome (GOLD analysis project Ga0306920, IMG submission 204666) | Lab enrichment of tropical soil microbial communities from Luquillo Experimental Forest, Puerto Rico - flux4day.12C.oxic.44.000.170 (v2)... | ecosystem: Environmental > Terrestrial >... | reverse complement strand
TAGCCGTCGCCGTCGATCTCGACGACGTCGCCCATCAGCATCCATCCGTCGGCGGTGAAAAGGGCCGCGTTCGCCTCGTCGTCGTCCCAGTAGCCGATGCACGTGGCCGCGCCGCGGCACGCCGGGATCGCCGGACCACCGGTGCCCGTCACGTCCGCGCCAACCTCGTCGTACAGCCGCACCTGCATGTCGTCGATCACGTGTCCGGCCGTGCGCAACCGTCGATCGCGGCTGTCGGAGGTCGTCGTCCGCGACAGCGCACCCGTCTCGTTCGAGCCGTAGAACTGCAGCACCAGGGCGCCGGTCCGATCCTCGAACTCGGCGGCCCGCTCGTACGGGACGGCTTCGCCGCCGGTGAACATGGCCCGGAGGGCGGAGAGATCACGCGGCCGGGCCGCCTGCTCCTCCAGCATCATGATGAACTGCGTGCTCACACAGGCGAGCACCGTGACCCGCTCACGCTCGATCAGGTCCAACGTCACACCGGCGTCGAAGCGGTCGGCGAGCACCGTCGGCGATCCGAGGATGGCCGGCGTGAAGTGCGCCGTCCACAGGCCGAAGCCGAACGGCGCCGGGATGGCGGACAGGAAGACGTCGGACGCGACCAGTTCGCCCGCCTCCACGGCCAGCTGGTGGAAGTAGAACCACCGGTTCTGTGTGTGCATCACGCATTTGGGCAGCCCGGTGGTGCCGGAGGTGGAGTTGAGGAGGAACAGCTCGTCCGGCCCCATGGCGGTGGTGTCGTGGACGCCGAGGCGCGGGCCCCGCAGGGCATCCTCGAGCGACAGCCGGCGCGCCACCGGCACGTCCTCGCGGTCGGTGACGGCGAGGACGGCGCCGGTGCGGCCGACGAGGTGGGCGAGCTCACGCTCCCCGGCGCGGGCGCCGATGCCGACGACCACGGCGCCGGCCCGCTCGGCTCCGACGAACACGGCGTGCACGTCGGGTCCGTCGGGAAGGATCACGGCCACGCGCTGGCCCCGGTCCACGCCAGCGCCCAGCAACGCCCCCGCCACCCGGGTGGCCGACTCGTCGTAGTCGGCCCAGCTCGTCCGTTGCGTCGGGGTCACGAAGGCCGACGCACCGGGACGGGCCGACGCGTGGGCGGCGACGCAGTCGGAGACGGTCATGTTCCCCCACCACCCGGCCGCGTGATAGGCGGCCGCGTCGCGTGGATCGACCTCGCGTCCGGGCACGCCCGGACGGTAGCCCCGTGGCGCCGTGGCCGCCCCTCCCGGAGCGGACCGTCTTCGCGTGGCCGGCTCAGGCCGCGAGGAGGTGCCCGCAGGTCGCGGCCGCGGACGGCGGAAGGCGGACGGCGGACGGCGGACGGCTCAGGCGGCGAGGAGGTGCCGGCAGCCCCGGAGCAGGTCGTCGACCGCGGTGGACTCGGCGGCCAGGCCCCGGGCCACGTCGGCGGCGGCGCGGGCGACGGCGGTGACCCGGCGGTCGGTGACGTCGAGTCCTGCGGCGCGAGCGGCGCTGACGACGGCGGACGCGGCCCTCGAGGCGGCCAGAGCCGCCCGCCGGCCTGCGTGATGCAGGCGCAGCAGGCGGTCGATCTCGACCGTCGCCCGCCACCAGGTGACCTCACCGGCAGCGGATGCGGCCGTCACCTCGAGGTCGTCGGCGGCGGCGAGGATCATCGCGGGCGACATCGCCCGCAGCCGGGTGACGAACTCCTCGATGTCCATGACGGCCTCCTTGCCTCCCGCCTTGACCCCTGATCGGCACGTCGCGGGGCGACGTGAGCGCGCCGGTAACCTCGCCACGCCGTGGCTACCCCCCTGGACCTGGACGTCGGCGCCTTCTCGGCGGACGCGCCGTGGTCGGTCGACCCCGACCGGTGCACCTGGCGCCCAGGCATCGACCGCCTGCGCGCCCGCACCCGGGCCGAGGTGCCGCGGCTGCTGCGCCGGCGCCGGCTACCGCCGGGCGGGCGGGTCGTGCGGGTGGGTGCCGTGCTGGGCGTCGCCATCGGGCGGTGGTACGTGGGGGCTCGGCGCAGAGGCGGCACCGAGAGCAGGGCCGATCTCTCACGCCGGCTGCGCGACGCCTTCGAACGTCTCGGACCGACCTACATCAAGCTCGGCCAGATCATCTCGTCGGGCGAGGGCATCTTCCCGACCGAGCTGGTCGCCCAGTTCCGCCTGCTGCGCGATCAGGTCAGGCCGGAGACGTTCGCCGACGTCCGCACCGTGATCGAGACCGACTTCGGGCGGCCGCTCGAAGAGGTGTTCAGCTCCATCGACGCCGAACCGGTGGCCGCCGCGTCCGTCGCACAGGTCCACCGCGCCCGTCTGTGCACGGGCGAGCGCGTGGTGGTGAAGGTGCAGCGGCCCACGGTGGCAGCGCTCATGCGGAGGGACCTGGCGGCGATGAGCTGGATCGCGCCCGTGCTCGTCGGCCGCATCCCCGTCGCCGCCCTGGCCAACCCGCCGGCGCTCGTCGAGCTCTTCGCCGAGACGATCGTCGAGGAGCTCGACTTCCGGCTCGAGGCCCAGAACATGCTCGACACGGCGCGGATCCTGGCCGAGACGGGTGAGAGCGCGGCCATGGTCGTCCCCCGTCCGCACCCCGACCTCGTGACCCGGCGCGTCCTGGTGATGGAGGAGCTCGAGGGGTTCGCGTTCGACGACGTGGCCGGGATGCACGCGGCCGGCATCGACACGGAAGCGATCATCCGGGCAGGCATGGTCGCGTTCCTGGAGGGGGCCATGCTCTACGGCGTCTTCCACGGGGACCTGCACGGCGGCAACCTCGTCGTGATGCGCGACGGGCGGGTGGGGCTGCTCGACCACGGCATCACCGGGCGCCTGGACGAGCGCGGCCGGCTCGCCTTCCTCCGGCTGCTGCTGGGGGGGACGGTCAACGACATCCGTCTGCAGCTCACCGCCCTGTGCGACCTCGGCGCACTTCCGGCCGACACCGACGTCGACGCCATCATCCGCGACCTCAAGCTCGACCGTCCGCCGGTGGACCCGACGAAGATGACGCCCGACGAGCTGCTGGCCGAGATCCGCGAGCTGACCAAGGCGCTGCTGGCGTCCGGGGCGCGGATGCCCAAGGAGCTCATGCTGTTCGTGAAGGACATGCTGTTCGCCATCTCGGCCATGCCCATGCTGGCGCCCGATCTGGATCTCATCGCCATGGTCATGGACATCGCCGCCTACTTCGCCACCACCTACGGCGAGCGCATCATGGCCGACGTCGGCATCGATCCCCGCTCGGTGCGGACCAGCCCGGAGCAGGTCGCCATCGGCCTCGGGCTGCCCGAGGGGACAGTCCGGTTCACCGCCCGGGACATGCAGGAACGGCGCGAGCTGATCGCCAGGCGCATGCGCCACCATCGGACGGGGCGTGCCCTGGACTGAGTCTCGTCGAACTGGAGCCGGCCGGCCGGCCGCCACGCCTTCCCGTTGGCCGAGGTGTGAACCGCGCCGCGACTACACGAGACCCAGGGCGTGGGCCCACTCGAGGTTCTGGCGGGCGGAGCCCACGTGGGCGATGTGCACGACGTGGCCCTCGCCCTGGTTGGGATCGCCGTAGACGATGGGTCCCTCGCCGGTCACCTCCGCCGCCGTCGCCAGGTGGACGAGGTCGTTCCAGTACGCGACCTCCGCCGCCGTCGGCGTGAACACCTCGTGGACCACGGGGATCAGGCGCGCGTCACCGAGCATCATCCCGTAGTAGCCGAGGTTGCGGAGCTCGGTGGCCCACGTCCGGAGCCCGGCCTCGTCGTCGAGTGCGCCGCCCCACATGCCGCTGATCGGATAGCGGATGCCGGCCGCCCTCGCGTCGATCAACACCTTCGAGCGGAGGAAGAGCGTCTCGCGGCCCTCGGCCGTCCATCGGTAGCCCAGCGCCTGGTGGATGTCGCCGAACCTCGACACGGCGCCGCCGATGTAGGCCACTCGGCGGCTGGCCACGGCGATGTCGTAGGCGAGGCGCAGACCCTGGGCCGTCTCGAGGATCGGGTAGATCCACGTGTGACCGGCCTCGATGACGAGCTCGACCTCCATGCAGGTGAGGAGGGCCTCGGCCGCGTGGATGTCGGCCGGCCCCTGCACCTTCGGGAGCAGCACGCCGGCGAGCCCGGGCCCCATCACGGCCCGCAGGTCCTTCAGCGTCTGGCCGGTCGACGGCGGCTGGACGCGCGCGAACACGAGCGGATCGCCGGGAGCGCCTTCGCCGCGGGCGTCGAGCAGGGCACGCACACGGCCGCGGGTCCGTTCGCGTTCCGCCTCCGGAAAGGGGGTGCGGGGCTCTTCGAGATCGATCACGATGGCGTCGGCCCCCGATCGCAGCCCCTCTTTGATCTCGTCGTCCTGATCGCCGGCGCAGAACAGCAGCGAACGGATCGGTGGGATGTCGCGGCTCATGACCTCACCCTGTCGCGCCCGCCGGCGACCGTCCAGTGCCGGCCCGGGGGGCGGCGGCGGGGCGGCGGGTAGCGTCGCCGCGGTGGGCACCGCCGCCTGGGCGCCGCCACCCCCGTTCGCGGTCTTCGACCGTGCGTCCTGGGCCGCCATCGGCCGGGGCCGGGCGCCGGCCGGGGCCGGGCCTCCGCCGGGGAGCCCGCTCGACGCGGCGGAGTGGTCGGAGGTCTACGTCCCGCTCGCCCATCTGCTCGGCATCCACCTCGATCACCGCGTCGAGCTCCGGCGTCACTCGGAGGCCGCCGGGTGGCGGGACGTCGGGGCCGGCCCGATGGTGGTCGCGCTGGCCGGCAGCGTGGCGGTCGGCAAGAGCACGTGCGCGCAGGCCCTCGCCGCCCTGATCACAGGCCGGCCACCACACCCGGCCGTGACGGTGATCGGCACCGACGGCTTCCTGCTCACCAACGCCGAGCTCGCCGGGCGCGGGCTGCTGCCCCGCAAGGGGTTCCCCGAGACCTACGACCGCGCCCTCGTCACGGACGTGCTCGGCCGCGTCGCCCTCGGGGAGGGTGACGTTGAGGTCCCGCGGTACTCACACCACGTCTACGACATCACGGACGAGCGCGTCTCCCTCGGCCGCCCTGACGTGCTGATCGTGGAAGGGGTCAACGCGCTCGACCCGGTCATCGCCGACTTCGCGTCGGTGCTCGTCTACTTGGATGCCGACGAGGACGAGCTCCGAGCCTGGTTCGCGGCGCGAATGGCCGCGCTGGTCGCGGCCGCTGCCGAAGATCCGGGCTCGTTCTTCTCGGGGTGGGTCGGGATGGACGACGCGCAGATCGAGGGGCTCGCCTCGACCGTGTGGGAGCAGGTGAACGCCGTGAACCTGCGCGAGCACATCCTCCCGACCCGGTGGCGGGCCGACGTCGTGCTGCGCAAGGGCCCCGGACACGCCGTGACCGACGTGGCCCTCCGGCTCCGCTGACGTCGTCCCGCCGCTCCGGACGGGGCGGATCAGACGTGGCGGGAGATGAACCCCCGGGCCCGGAACACGGCCAGCGACTGGCGCAGCCAGAGCACGGCCACCGCCGCCACCACGAGCGTCCCGGCCACCGCCCAGGCCAGCTGGCCCCACGGCAACGCGTGGCCGGCGAGCACGGTACGGCCGGCGGCGAACACGCGCGTCGTCGGCAGCAGGCGGGCGACGGGCTGCAACGACCCGGGGAGGGCGTTGACGGCGTAGAACACGCCGGACAGGGGCATCACGATGGCGAGCAGCCCCCAGGCGAGGATCTCGGCTCCCTGACCGACGCGCAGGATCAGCCCGATCACGATCAGCCCGACCGACCACCCGATGACGAGCAGCACCGCCACCAGAGGGATCAGCGCCGGGCCGAAGTCCGTGACGTGGAAGGCGAACAAGGCGAACGCGACGATCGACACCGTGGTGATGGCCATGGCCAACTTGCCCAGCCCGAACAACACCACCCCGCCGATGTACTCGCTCTCCCGCAGCGGCGTCACCAACAGGTTGAGCAGGTTGCGATCCCAGGTCTCCTCCATGAAGCCGGTGGAGAGGCTGATCTCGGCCTGGAACACCACATGGAACAGCAGGATGCCGGCGAGCAGTGCGCCAATGGCGGCGTGCCCACCGTCGGACGCGCGGGCCAGCTGCACGCCGAGCGCGCCGAACAGGATGGTGTCGACGATGGGCCAGAAGACCACGTCGAACCACCGCTGCGGCGCCCGTTGCAGCACGTAGGCGTGACGGCGGGCCACGGCCCGGATGCGCAGCCACGACGCCTGCCAGCCCTGGATCTCCTCGGTCATGCCGTCCCTCCTGCGCGCTGCCGTTCGCGCTCCGCGGCGAGATGAAGGAAGACCTCTTCCAGTCCCTCGACACCGAACCGCGACGCCACCTCGCCCGGCTCACCATCGGCCACAACCACGCCGTGTGAGATGAACACCACCCGCTCGCACAACCGCTCGACCTCGAGCATGTCGTGGCTCGTCACGAGCAGCGCCGTCCCCTCGTCGGCGCAGAGCCGCTCCAGACCGGTGCGGACCCGCATGGCGACGTCCGGGTCGAGGCTGGCGGTCGGCTCGTCGAGCACGAGCAGGGCGGGCCGGTGGAGGGTGGCCTTGATGATCCCGACCAGCGTCCGCTGGCCGGACGACAGCTCGGTCCCCATGTTGTCGGCCAGATCGGAGATGCCGAAGCGATCGAGACCGAGCGCCACCGCCCGGCTGGGGTCGGCCAGGCCGTAGAGGCGGCCGAACATCGTCAGGAACTCCCGGACCCGCAACCGCTCCGGGAGCGGGAGGTAGCCGGCGGCGAAGCCCACATGGCGGGCCGCGTCGCTGCGGTGCCGGGGCAGGCTGAAGCCGGCCACCTCGACGGTCCCCGCGTCGGGGGTCACCACGCCGAGCAGCATCATGAGCGTGGTGGTCTTGCCGGCCCCGTTGGGACCGAGCAGCCCGACGCGTTCGCCCGGGTCGACGCTGAGGTCGACCCCCGCCACCGCCACTGTGCGCGGGTAGCGCTTCACCAGCCCGCGGGCGCGCAGGATCGGCCCCATGGGATCAGTGTCGCATCGAAAGCGCGGCCCCACCCGCCCATTACGCTGCAGGGGTGACGCTGGTCGTGGGGCTCGACGGGGACGACACCCTGTGGCACAACGAGCGCCTGTTCTCGATGACCGAGGAGCGCTTCCGTTCCCTGGTCGCGCCCTTCGCCGGGGGGACCGACCTGTCGTCGTCGCTGCTCGAGACCGAGCGCCGCAACCTGCGCCTGTTCGGCTACGGGGTCAAGTCGTTCACGCTGTCGATGATCGAGACGGCGATCGAGGTCACCGGGGGCCGGGTTCCCGTCGGGGTGATCGGCGAGCTCGTCGAGGCGGGCAAGCAGATGCTCGACCACCCCGTCGAGCTGCTCGACGGGGTGGCCGAGACGGTGGCGTCGCTCGCCGGCACATGGACGCTCATCCTCATCACCAAAGGCGACCTGTTTCACCAGGAGTCGAAGCTGGCCCGCTCGGGCCTGCTCCCGCACCTGGACCGCGTCGAGATCGTGAGCGAGAAGGAGCCGTCCACCTACCGGCGCATCCTCGATGCGGCGGCGGTCGACCCGTCCGACTTCGTGATGGTGGGTGACTCGATGCGGTCCGACGTCGAGGCCGTCCTCGACATCGGCGGCCGGGCCGTCCACATCCCCGGCTACCGCGAGTGGGCGATGGAGACCAGCGCCCTCGGATCACCCGACGACGGGCGGTGGTGGCGCCTCGGCCGGTTCGCGGAGCTGCCGTCGCTGCTGGCGTCGCTCGGCTGACACCACGCGGCGCGCGCGTCGCGGCCGGCGTCACCGACGTTGGTGGCGCTCGTGGCGGGACCATGGCCCCACCATCGCCACCAAGGTGTGGGGAACGCGACGTCGACGGGCCGCCGGCGGTCCCCCGGATCACGGAGCGTGACGGGTCGGGCGGTCGAGCCGGTGGGCGAACCCGGCGCGGGCGGGCGGTCGAGCCGGTGGGCGAACCCGGCGTGGCCGCTCGGGCGGGCGGTCAGCGGGCGATCCGGCGTGGCCGGTCGGGCGGGCGGTCAGCGGGCGATCCAGCGCCGGCGGGCGTGGGCGTGGAAGTGGTCGGGGATCTGGCGCATCACGGGGTCGACGACGAAGCCACCCTCGCCGAACACACCGGCGGCGACCTCGGACAGGGCGGCCAGCATGCGCTCGCGCTCATCGGGCTCGGGCGCCGGCCCGTGACGGCGCCACACGACCATCGGGACGTCGCACGCGTCGCAGTCGGCCACCCAGCACAGCTCGTCCTCGTGGTACCACCGCGTCATGCGCGCCGCGTCGCACAGCTCGCACCCGTTCACGATGCGCACCGGTCGAGGGCGTCGCGGATCTCGGCCACCTGCGCCCCCAGCTCGTCGGCCGACGCGCCGTCCAGGTAGCGCCGCATGAGCGCAGACGCCACGACCACGCCGTCGGCCGCCTCGGCGGCCGCCATCGCGTGCGCCGGCGTCGAGATCCCGAACCCGATCAGCACGGGTTTGTCGGTGACCGCTTTCAGCCGGCGGGCGAGCACGCCAGCGGATGCCGCCACGACCGAGCGCTCCCCCGTCACCCCCATCGACGCGACGGCGTAGATGAAGCCGCGGCTGCGCGCCGCGATCTGCACGAGCCGGTCGTCGGGCGTCACCGGTGCGGCGAGCAGCACCGTCTCGATGCCGGCCGCGGTGGCGTCGGCCTCCCACCCGGCCGACTCCTCCAGGGGCAGGTCGGGGATGATGACCCCGTTGACCCCGGCTCCGGCCAGCTCCGACGCGAACCGCCGGTGCCCGGCCCGGAACACGAGGTTGTAATAGGTCATCGCCACCAACGGCACCCCCGCGTCCACCCCGGCGAGGTCGGTCACGATCGCTGCGGGGGTTGTCCCGCGCCCGAGGGCGCGGGCGGACGCGGCCTGGATGGTGGGCCCGTCCATCACCGGGTCGCTGAACGGGATGCCTACCTCGATGGCGTCGGCGCCGGCCGCGGCCAACGCGGCCAGGACGGCGGTCCAGTCGTCGCCGATCCCCCCGGTGACGTACGGCACCAGCAGCTTGCGCCCGCCGTCGCGGGCCCGGCGGAGCGCCCCTTCGAGCGGCCCGGTCATCGCGATCCGAGGATGCGCATCACCTGATCGACGTCCTTGTCGCCGCGCCCCGACAGGTTGATCAGGACGGTCGAGCCGAGGGGGAGATCGCCACCCGCCTCCCGGATCACCCAGGCCACGGCGTGGGCCGGCTCGAGGGCGGGGATGATCCCCTCGGTGCGGGCGAGGACGCCGAAGGCATCCAGCACCTCGTCGTCGGTGACCTGCGGGTACGTCGCCCGGCCCACGTCGGCGAGGTAGGAGTGCTCGGGCCCGACTCCCGGGTAGTCGAGCCCGGCCGACACCGACTGCGCCTCGAGGACCTGGCCGGCCTCGTCCTGCATGAGGTAGCTCTTCATCCCGTGGACGACGCCGGGCGCGCCGCGCCCGATCGCCGCCCCGCCCGCCGGCTGCACCCCGACGAGGCGGGACGTCGTGTCGACGAAGCCGGCGAAGATCCCCGCCGCGTTGGACCCGCCACCGACGCAGGCCACGACCACGTCCGGAGGGCCGCCGAGCAGGTCCTGGCACTGCGCGCGCGCCTCGTCGCCGACGATGCGCTGGAACTCGCGCACCATCCACGGGAACGGGTGCGGACCCATCACCGACCCGATGCAGTAGTGGGTGTCCTCGACGGTGGCGACCCAGTCGCGGAGGGCCTCGTTGACCGCGTCCTTGAGCGTGCGGCTCCCGGCGTGCACCGGCACCACGGTGGCCCCGAGCGTCTCCATCCGGAAGACGTTGAGGGCCTGACGCTCGGTGTCGACCTCGCCCATGTAGACGGTGCACGACAAACCGAAGCGCGCCGCCGCCGTCGCCGTCGCCACCCCGTGCTGGCCCGCGCCGGTCTCCGCGATCAGGCGTGGCTTGCCCATCCGGACCGTGAGCAGCGCCTGGCCCACGACGTTGTTGATCTTGTGCGAGCCGGTGTGGTTGAGCTCCTCGCGCTTGAGCACCACGCGCACGCCGAGCTCGTCCGAGAGGCGGGGACACTCGGTGAGCGGCGACGGCCGGCCCCCGTAGTCGCGCAGGACGGCCTCGAAGGTCGAGTGGAAGGCGGGGTCGGCCCACGCGGCGCGGAACGCCGACTCGAGCTCGAGGCAGGCGGGGACGAGCGCCTCGGGCAGGTACCGGCCGCCGAACTCGCCGAAGCGTCCGTCGGGGGTGGGATCCCCCATCAGCGAGGTCACCATCAGCCGTCGACCCGCCAGTCGTAGGGCCGCGCCTCACCGAAGATCCTCGGTTCGGCGAGCGGCACCGACTTGGCGTTGGCGATGAACGCCCGGAGCTTCACCGGGTCCTTGCGGCCGGGCGCCGCCTCGACCCCGCTCGACACGTCGACGGCCCACGGCTGGACGGAGGCGACGGCGTCGGCGACGTTGTCGGGCGTGAGGCCGCCGGCGAGCATCAGCCGCACGCCGTCGGGCACCTCGGCCGCCAACGACCAGTCGAACAGCTCGCCCGAGCCGGGGCTGGGCGCGTCGATGAGGATGCAGTCGGCGCCGAACGACGTCGCCTCCCGCACGGCGGGCGAGCCGGCGCGGAAGCCCTTGATCACGAACCGCACGGACGCGGCGACCTGTTTCACAGCGGCCGGTGGCTCGCTGCCGTGGAGCTGGGCGCCGATGAGCGCCGTCTGGCTGACGATCTGCACCACGCGCTCGGGAGCCTCGTCGCGGAACACGCCGACGGTCAGGATCTCGGGAGGCAGCCGCTTGACGATGTCGGCGACGATCGTCGGCGCCACCTGGCGGGGTGAGGGCGCGAAGACGAACCCGAGGGCGTCCGCCCCCATGGCCACGGCCAGGAGGGCGTCCTCCTCGCTGGTGATGCCGCAGATCTTGACGAACACGCTCACGGCCGCACTCCGTGCGTTCGCTCTGTGCTTCCCGCTCTCCGCCGCTCGGGCGTGGGCTCGCTGCGCTCGCTCATCGGCGCACGGCCGCGCAGGAGCGCAGGGCGGTGACGGCGGCCGCCCGATCCGCCGACCGGATCAGCGTCTCGCCGACGAGCACGGCGGCGTAGCCGGCGGCGGCGAGCGCGGCCGCCGACACGGGGCCATCGATCCCCGACTCGGCGACGGCGGTGATACCGCTCGGCATGGCGGCGGCCAACCGGGCCGCCCGGGACGGGTCCACGTCGAACGTCACCAGATCCCGCTGGTTGACGCCGATGAGGGCGGCCCCCGCCGCCATCGCCCGGTCGAGCTCGTCCTCGTCGTGGACCTCCACGAGGACGTCCATCCCCAGCCCGGTCGCCACACCGTGGAATTCGGTCAACTCGCCGTCCGACAGCGCGGCCACGATCAGGAGCACGGCGTCGGCTCCCATCACGCGGGCCTCGTAGACGTCGGCCGGGGCGACGGTGAAGTCCTTGCGCAGGACGGGGAGCGAGACCGCGCCCCGTGCCGCCCGGAGATCGGCGGCCGAGCCGCCGAAGAACTCCTCGTCGGTCAGCACCGAGAGGCACGCCGCGCCACCCCGTTGGTAGGCGAGGGCGACGGCAGGCGCGTCGAGGCCGGCGTCGAGGTCGCCGCGCGACGGCGAGCGCCGCTTGATCTCGGCGATCACGGCCAGGTCGCCCGTCGCCGCCGTGGCGGCCAGCGCGGCCGCGAACCGGCGGGGCGGGGGCTGATCCGACGCCTCCGCGGCAAGGGAGGCCAGCGACCGGCGGTCGGCGGCCGCCGCGGCCCGATGGGCGGCGACGATCCGGTCGAGGTAGGTAGGCGGGCCGGTCACCGGGACGTGAGGTTACCGGCCGACCGCTCATGTTCCCCTCACACTTCTCTCACACGCGAGGTGCCACGCTGGTGTCGTGAACACCCAGGGAACGATCGTGGTCGTCGAGGACGACGCTCACATCTGCGACCTCGTCGACATGTTGCTGCGCGCCGAGGGCTACCGGGTGATCCAGGCCGGCGACGGCGCCACCGGGCTGGCCGCCATCGAGCGCGAGCGGCCCCGCGTCGCCATCCTCGACGCGGGGCTCCCCGACACGGACGGGCTCGAGGTGGTCCGGCGTCTGCGCAACCTGCCCGGCCCCCTGGCGCGCACGCCCGTGATCATGCTGACCGCCCGCGACGGCGAGATCGACCGGGTCCTGGGCCTGGAGCTCGGTGCCGACGACTACGTCACCAAGCCCTTCAGCAACCGCGAGCTGGTAGCACGGGTCAAGGCCATGCTCCGCCGGGCCGAGCCGACGCCGGCCGACAAGCCGGAGGTGACGGTGATCGGGCGCGTCGAGGTCGACGCCGCCCGCCGCGAGGCGCGCGTCGACGGCGTACCGGTCGCGCTGGCCACCCGCGAGTTCGATCTCCTGCAGTACCTCGCCGACAACAAGGGCATCGCCCTCTCCCGACGCCAGCTGCTCGACGGCGTGTGGGGTGCCGACTGGTACGGCGACGACCGCACCGTCGACGTGCACGTGCGGCAGCTGCGCAAGAAGCTGGGCGACGACTTCCCGCTCGCGACCGTGTGGGGAGTGGGGTACCGGCTGGGATGAGGCGACGCTTCACGCTCGCCATCGTCGGGGTGGCCGCTGGGGCCATCATCGTCGCCGGCCTCGGCACGCTGCTGCTGTTGAGCATCCAGGGCAGGCGCCAGGCGCGCAAGGACGTCACCCAGCTGGCGACGCGGATCGCCACCGACTACTCGATCGGCCGCTCGGCGTCGAACCCGCTGCCGGCGCTGTCCAACCTCCAGGACCTGCTGCGCAGCACGCAGCAGCTCACGCTGGTCGTGGTGCGGCCCGACGGCCAGATCACCGGTCCGCTCCCCAGCAGGATCACCGAGGGCGACATCGACCCGGCGGCACTGGCCTCGGGACGGACCGTCTCCGGGTTCCGCGGGACGACGGCGTACGCGGCGGCACCGTTCACGGTGGAGACGGCGCGCGGCACCACCCAGGTCCTCGCCGCCGTGGCCACGCAGAGCGCGGCCGGCACCGGAGGCCCTGTCGTGTACTTCATCCTCGCCGGCGCGGTCATCCTCATCACCGCCTTCGGCGTCGCCGAGACGCTGGCCCGCCGCATCACCCACCCGCTGGTCGACGTCGAGCACGCTGCCGGTCGCATCGCCGACGGCGACCTGTCGGCCCGCGTGCCGGTGTCGGCCGGGTCGTACCCGGAGCTGGGCGCGCTCGCCGTGTCGATCAACGCCATGGCCGACAACCTCGAACGCCTGCGCGGTCAGGAGCGCCAGTTCCTGCTCTCGGTGTCGCACGACCTGCGGACCCCGCTGACTTCCATCCGGGGCTTCGCCGAGGCGATGAGCGACGGGACGACGACGGACACGGCCAAGGCGGCGACGGTGATCGCCGCCGAGGCGCGACGGCTGGAGCGCCTGGTGCGTGATCTGCTGGACCTGGCCAAACTCGACGCCCGGTCGTTCTCGCTCGACGTGCGGCCGACCGATCTGTCGGACGTGGTGCGGGGCACGGCCGAGGGCTTTCAGCCGATGGCCGAAGGCCTGGGGCTGCACGTCGTGGTGCACGAGCCCGTGGTCGAGCTCCCCGGCCCGGTCCCCCTGGTCGCGGCCGACGCCGATCGCCTGGCCCAGGTCGTGGCCAACCTCGTCGAGAACGCGTGCAAGTACGCCACCGGCACGATCGAGGTCGGCACGTGGTACCGGCTCGGCGCCGACGGGCCCGAAGGGGTGGTCACCGTCGACGACGACGGCCCCGGCATCCCCGCCGACGAGCTCCCGCACGTGTTCGAGCGGTTGTGGACGAGCGGCCGGACCCAGGCCCGTCAGGTCGGGAGCGGGTTGGGCCTCGCCATCGTCGCCGAGCTGGTGGCGGCCATGGGCGGCGCCATCCGGGCGGAGTCGCCCGTCCCGCGGTGGACGGCGGACAGCTCGGCGCCCGGCACCCGTCTTGTCATCACGCTGCGCACGATGGCGGAGGGACAGCCGGCGCCGCCGGCGCGCCGGTCGCTGCGAACCGGCAGCCGCGTGACTTCGTAACGAGCCGCCTCACCTCCTGACGAGCCGCGTCACATCGCACAGCAGCCGCGTCACCTCGTACGGAGCCGCGTCACTTCGCAAGGGTCGTCGTGGTCGACGGCGCCGCGGTGGTCGTCGGGAGCGGCGCGCAGACGGGGACGGCAAGGTCCACGGGGTCGCCCTGGTTGACGGTGACGGACAGGGCCTGCTCCCCGAGCGCCTCGCACGTGGCCTGCCAGCTCACCTCGCCCGCCGCCGTGGTGGTCTGCTGGGGCTGGCCGTCGACCGCCCACTGCCCGGCGGCGCTGATGGCGACCGCCGCACCGACGAGCGGCGTGCTGCGCACGACGCCGTCGCCGCCCACCGTGGTCGAGGTGACCTGCACCACGAGGTCGACCGGCTCGCCCAGCAACGGGGGGTTGGGCGAGACGGCGGCGCGCACGTTGGTCTGGCCGTACCGGTCGAGCTGCAGCCCGACCGGGCCGGGGGCGGACGTCGGCGAGAGGAAGACCACCGTCGCCGTCGGCTGGGCCAGGTCGGGCGGCCGCCAGGCCCGGATCCGGTAGAGCCCGCCGAGGATGCCCTGGGCCGTCCACGTCCCGTCCTGGCCCGAGGTGACCTGCGTCTGCCCGGCGGCGGCACCCACGATGCGCTGGAGGGACACGGTCGCGGCCGCCACCGGCGCGCCCGTCTGGTCGGTGACGGTGCCCGCCACCGTGACCGGTCCGGGGGTCACGGCCACCGCCGGCACGGCCGGCGT